>ERZ724520.22-NODE-22-length-85052-cov-27.559667_pt1 | contig 85052 bp, 71 predicted proteins | sample MGYA00376053_ERZ724520 | MGnify/ENA primary metagenome ERZ724520 (study PRJEB28724, sample SAMN07190886) | activated sludge metagenome | isolation source: activated sludge of sewage treatment plant in Hong Hong | place: USA: Christiansburg, Virginia | collected...
TCGACCCACCCCTGATGTCCTGGGCTGATCGCCCCGAACCCGCCCACGGTCTCGATCGGCGGCGGGCCATTTAAGTCCTTGGCCCAGGCGACCGCGTCGGCGCTGGTCTTGTTCGGAGCGAGCCTGCCGACCCCCGCCTCGTGGGGCAGGGACGGGTCGTCGTTGACCACCTTCCACACGCCGCTGCCGTCGAATCCCTTGGGCAGCGTGATCTTCATGCCCGGTCCCAACTTGATCGTGCCCTTGGCGGTCGGCTCGGCGGCTCCCTGAGTTCGGGCACCCACCGTGGTCTCCCCGATGAGCATGTTCTGCTGCTCGTCGAAGTCGATCACGGTGTAGTTGCCGGGGTCGAGGTCGAAGGTAAGAGCCTGCGACGCTCCGGCGTTCACCTGGGCGTTGCCGCCCTCGTAGGTGACCAGGGATTCGAACTCGGCGTCGCTGGCCTTCTCCAGTTGCTTCACGCTGACCCCGTCGTTTCGGCGGAAGAAGGCCAGGTGGTGGCTGCGCTTGGTGCTCGGCGAGGCGTCGAGTTGCACGTCGACCAGGCCGCCCGGCATCTGAGCGGGCATGTCGACCGCCGTGTCGCTCAGCTTGATCTCGCTCTTCGGCCTGGCGACGGTCGCTTCGGCCTGCGCTTGCGGCGCGCTGTCCTGGTCGCCGCATGCTGCGACGCCGGTGAGCAGCAGCACACCGGTGAGGGCTGTGCCGAGCCGCGAGGCACGACGGATCGTGGATGGTTGTTGCTGACTGCGTTGCTTGAGGTGATTGGTCATGGTCCGAGTGGACCTCGGAGGGGATCACGCCGTCATCGGTGACAGACGCCGATCATCCGTGAGATCTGCACGGTCGGGTCGTGACCCTTTCCCGTGACACCGGACACGCTCCGTGCGACGATGACGACATGACCATTGACGGCCAGCCGGCCGTACAAGCTGCGCTGTCTCACGGAGCGGCTCCGCTGCGTGGGGGAGAGGCTCCGCTGCGCAGATCGCTTGCGTCGTTGCCGGTGCCGTGGGTCCTGACCCTTGCGGTCACGTCCGTGTGCGCATTGGCCACCATCCCGCTGGTGCTCGTGAGCGTCCGACAGGTGACGGAGCAGTTCGTGGGCGAATGGATCTTCGTCACGTTCACCCCCGGCTTCGCCGTGGCCGGTTGGTGGCTGCTGAGCCGCCGACCCGGCATGTGGACTGGCCGGCTGTACCTGGTCGCGGGCCTGACGACGGCGGTCACCGGGCTGGCCGCCGGGATCGCCGGCGTGGCCTACCCGGACCACGGGGCGCTGGTGGCCTGGTCGATGTGGGTGGTGTCGTGGCTGTGGCTGGTGCACGACTCCGTGATCACCGTCGTGGTCGTGCTGTTTCCCCGTCGGGTGCCCCGCGGCCGGCTGGATCGGCTGCTGATCGGGATCGTCGCGGTCTCGACGGGCGTCTCGATGCTGGCTGCGGCGTTGCGGCCGGGGCTGATCGTGACCACGCCGGACAACCCCGGGGGTGCCCCGGTGAGCACGCCGAACCCGGTGGGCATTCCGGGGCTCAAGGGCATCGTCAACTCGATCGGAGGCTCGTATCTGGTCCTGGGATTGGCGCTGAACGTGGTGATTCTCGGCTTGATCGCCACCCGTTGGTGGAGGGCCTCAGGCATCGAGCGGCGTCAGTACCGCTGGGTGTTTCTTCTGTCGGTCGGCAGCTCGCTGGTGTTACCACTCGTGGTCGTGTTCCCGGTGTGGATCGGCCCGTTCGTAGCTGTTACCACGACCTTCGCGTTTCAGATGCTGGTGGTGGTGGCCATCCTGAAATGGGACGTCTACGAGGCAGGGGTGGTGCTGCGGCGATCGGCGTTGGCCGCAGCCCTGTTGGCCGTCGCACTGGGGGTGTACGGCGCGGTCGTGGTGGTCACGGCCGTGGCCGTCGGTGGGTTCGGACCGCTGCCGGCGACGGTGGGGGCGATGGTGGCCGTCTTTGCCTTCGGACCGCTGTCGCTGGTGGTCCGGCGCCGGGTCAGCCGACTCTTCTACGGGCGGCGGGACGACCCGTACTCGGTGTTGGCATCGGTCGGCCGCGGACAGGCGGAGGCGTCGGACGCCGATGATGCCCTCGACCGTCTGCTCGCATCGATCTGCGCCGAGCTTCGGCTGCCGGGCGCCGCAGTGAGGGCCGCTGACGGCGATGTGCTCGCTCTGGTCGGTGACGCCGACCTGCCCGCCGCCGACCGGCTCGAGCTCCGTCACCTCGGGGAGCGGGTCGGCACACTGCAGATTGCGGCGCGGCGGGGGACCGACGGCCTGACCGAGGCCGACCGTCCGCTGCTCAACTCGCTGGCCGACGCCATCGCCGCCGTCGTGGCGGCGCGCCGGGCGGCGGATCACCTCCAGGTGGCCCGGGACCGCCTGCTGATCGCGCAAGACGAGGAGCGTTCCCGGTACCAGCGAGATCTTCACGACGGGCTGGGGCCGCGGCTGACCTCGGTGGTGTTCAAGCTGGACGCGATCTCCAATCACCTGAACGCTGGTCGACCCGACACGGCCCGGGTGCTGGCGGACGACGCCCGGGCTGAGCTGCGGGACGGGGTGGACGAGATCCGCACCTACATCAACCAGTTGGGCGATCAGGTGGTGGCCGCATCCGGGCTGCGAGACGCGCTGCTGGGACGCATCGCCAGCCTGACCAGCGCTCGGCCGGTGGACATGCGGGTGACGATCGGTGACCTCGGGGCGTTGTCCGCCGCGATCGAATCGGCTGTTCTGGCCGTCGCCTGCGAGGCGGTGACCAACGTGCTGCGACACACCGCTGCTCGGACCTGTTGCGTCGAGTTGCGACGCGACCGTGACCTGTTGCTCACCATCAGCGACGACGGGGGCGGCCTGGGTAGTGGCTTCACCCCCGGTGTGGGCGTCGGCTCGATGCGGCACCGCATCGAGCGCCTCGGCGGCCGGTTCGACATCGCCAGCGGTGACGGCGGGGCGACCGTCTCGTGCCTGGTGCCGGTGAGCTGATGGGTGAGCCCGCCACGATCCGGGTGGTGGTCGCCGACGACCACGCGTTGATCCGGACGGGCATCGCCACGCTGCTCGACTCCCTGGACGACCTCGAGCTGGTGGGCGACGCCGCCGACGGCGAAGCGTTGCTGGCCGTCGTCGAGGCCACCCGGCCGGATGTGGTGGTCATGGACGTCAACATGGCGGGCATGGATGGGATCACCGCAACCCGGCTGGTGCTGGAACGGCATCCCGAGGTGGTGGTGCTGGTGCTGTCGATGGTCGAGGACGACGCCAGCCTGGCCGCGGCGATCGAAGCCAAGGCGTCGGGGTACATCCTCAAGGCCTCGACCACCGACCAGCTGCCGCACGCCATCCGCACGGTCGCCGCGGGAGGCGCCGTCTTCGATTCCCGGATGGTCGAACGGCTGGTCCACCAACATCCGGCTCCGGTGGCGGAGCGGCCTTTCCCGATGCTGACCGACCGCGAGCTTGAGGTGCTCGGCCATCTTGCGAGGGGCGAAGCCAACCAGACGATCGCCAGGTCGCTGGTGATCAGCCCCCGAACCGTGGCCAACCACGTCTCCAACATCCTGATGAAGCTGCCGGCGCTCGATCGGACCGACGCCGTGATCAAGGCGCGTGCGGCCGGCCTCGACCGGGTGCTCGATCAGGAGCTTCCCCGCTATGGCGCCGCCTTCAGACGCCTGGGCGAATAGGCATTGGTGGGACGCCGGAGGAGCATGCAACTGCCTTGGCACTCGGCTTGCGGTGTCTGAGGCTCGAAGGTCTGCCGGGGTATCGACCACGCACCGGGACAGATTGAGAGGTCCCTCGCCCTTTCGGCCTCATCCATGGGCACGCGCTCGAGGACGTGTTAATCAGGACAACACTCACATGGTCCGGCAGGTACGCCGTCGGTGAGATGAGTCCCGTCGAATGCTCAATGTCCGCGATGATCCGCTGCATGCTCGCCGCAAACAGGTCTTCGTACACTTCCATCCACTGGACAGCCGGCAGCCTGGCCCTCAGTTCCTCGGGTAAGTCCGCCAGGTCTGGCATGGCCGCCGAGTGGACACGAACCGGGTTAACGGGAATCCCCCGGTCGAGTGCCATGGTGAGCTCTCTCAGGTGGTAGTCGATTTCGGGACGTGCGGTCCGTTCCTGGATGCACCGCAACCACCTCGGGCCGACGATAAGAATCACCGACTGCGACTGGATCAGCGCCGAGTCGATGGCGCATCCTCCCAACGCTGACCGGCACGGATCGAGTTGACGTCGAAGAACACGTTGTCGTCGCCGAAGTGGTGAGCCAGCGAGTCACGCACCCGGCCTGCCCAGCCGGGGTCGTCGTCCTTGCGGTAACTGACGAATACTCCTGCTCCCACGGGTGCTCCTTCTAATAATGCTCGGCCGACCAACTCTGCGCTGTCCGCACACCGTGGGAGTAAATTGAACCCCATCGAAACTCATCACGTCCGCGCCGGACTGGGCCAGCTGACGGAAGCGACACCATGAGGGCGGGGTGGGCGTTGCGGCCTGCTGGTGGGTGGTCGGTGCTGCTGGCTCGCCTGAGCTCCATGGGCGACCATGCGGTGGCTGTGAGGCGAACCGCCTTGGCGCTGGTCGGACTGGTCACCGTGGTGTTCGGGTGGTGGGGCTTCGCCCGGTATTCGGGGCAGCACCCCGATGTCGGGCTGGGCTGGCCGGAGTGGCTTTACGGCACGATGAACCTGTTCATCAACGGTGCCGATGTTGCGCCCGTCCCATGGCAGCTCGGTGTTGCGCGGATGTTGGCGCCGCTGGTCACCTTCGGCGTGTTGGTGGAGGTGTTGCTGGTGGGCTCCGCTCAGCGAATTCGCCGCTGGGCTGCGTCGAGGGCATCGGGCCACGTGCTCGTGGTTGGTCCGACGGAGCGGGTGCGTCCATACCTCCAGGGCTCTGCTGACGATCGAGGACTGGGCGACGGCACCGAGTTGATCGTGCATATCGGACAGGACGGTTCGGCCTTAGGGCCGACCGTCATCGGATTGCCGGCGACGCCCACCCCGATCGAGTGGGTTGCCGTCACCCCGGCACGGGCCGCACGCCGGATCGTGTTGGCCCTCGGCCGGGACGACCTGACGTTGTCGGCGCTGCGGGGAGCGCTCGACCATGGTCTCCCCGAGGCGGGATGCAGCCTGGTGGTTGAGTTGGACGACATCGAGCTAAGCGGTCGGATGGCGGTGGCGGTGGCGGGCAAACGGCCCGACGCCGACATCGATTTTGTCTGCCCGGAGGAACTGGACGCGTTGTTGATCTCCGCCAGCGTGACCGACGAGTTGGTCGGTTCCCACGGGTCGGATCGGGGTTGGGCCGTCTCGATCGTGGGTGACACTCCCACGTGTGACCGGGTGACCGCCCAGTTGGTGCGGGCCTTCACGCGTTCGGCGCTTCGGGGAGGCGCCGTCAGACCATGCATCCTGCGGGTGCGGCCCGGTGGGAGTGAGCGCGAGGCCCAGATCGTTGACAACCATCGGGTCGTGGTGGATGTCGTCGACCGGATCGATGACATCTTCCAACCGGGTGCGCCGGACCACCTGGTGATCGATCTGCATGACGAGGAGATGTCGACCCGGCTGGCGATGGAGGCGGCGCTGCGGCGCCGGGGGAGCGTGGTGTGGACGACGCACGGCTTCGCTCTGCCGTGGGCGACGACCGGATGCCCTGCCGACGGTTCGCCGGTCGACCTGCGCCAGGTGTCGCTGTCGGCGGCGGCCAAGGCGGGGGCGCTGCACGGACCGTTCGGCCGAATAGCTGCTGCCCGGACGCGACGCACTGGACAGGCGCCCTCTGGGCCGTCGACGGATGCTGTGCGGCGGGCGGTCGCGATCTTGCTCGACCAGGGGTGGACCGTGGTGCCCGAATCGGACCTGCAACCCGCCGAGCGAGGCCGGCTGCCCAGGTACGTCGACCAGCACACGGCCCGGCTTCTCCGCTCGTTGCCCGGCCTTGAAGAGGACGCCTCCCACCTGCTGTACGAGCTGCAGTGCGAAGGATTGATGGCGATCCCGCCCGTGTGGGAGTCCGATGGGGGCGTCGGACCGGTTGAGATGCCCCCGGACGAGACCATCGAGGTGATGGCCCAAGCGATCCATGAGCACTACCTGACCGAGCAGGCCGAGCAGACGAACCTTCCTGCTTTGCGGCCCTGGGCCGAGCTCGACGAGAGGTTTCGAGCCCAGAATCGGGACCAGGCGCGGGATAACATTTTGAAGCTGCACTCCCTTGGACTGAAGGTCGTGGCGGCGGGCTTACTCTCGGTCGACGCCGTCCGGCTGGGGGAGGCCGACATCGAAAGACTGGGAATCGCCGAACATGACCGGTGGTCACATCAGAAGCGTGAGCAGGGCTACCGCTTCGGTCCGGAGCTGATTCTGGAAGGGGCAGACCTGCGTCATCCCAGCCTGCTCCCGTGGGACGAGTTGCCCGCATCGGAGAAGGAGAAGGACGTTGCTCCGATCCGCCAGATCCCGGCGGTCCTCGCAGCGGCCGGGTTGGCGATAACGCGCTGAGGCCGAGGTGGTGTCGGGTGGTATCGCCCGTGATGCCGCCCGGGTGCACTGGTTGCATGGCGCTCACGCTGCGACTGACCGATGATGAATCAGATGCGCTGCGGGCGAGAGCGGACCTGGAGCAACGCTCGATGCAGGATGTGGCTCGCGAGGCCGTCCGCATACCCAACGCTGGAGGAGCAGGGGTCGGCGCTGGTGCATTCGGTGTGCACCAATCATGTTTTGGTTGACGGAAACAAGCGGCTGGCCTTGGGCTCGCTGATCGCATTCCCCGCGGTCAACGGGCACCGGCGGACCCGATCCGATGATGCGGGGAGGTGGGTCCGACCGGCGTCCGCCCGCAATCCGCAGACCCGCCGTGGGGTTGCATCAGCCGGCTGAGCGGCGCTTACCTGAGGGCGACTACTTGTCGGCGTTGTGGCGGCCGACCAATTGGCGGGCGATCACCTTGACGCAGAGCACCTCGTCGGCGCCCTCGAAGATCGACAGCACCCGGGCGTCGACGAAGAGGCGGCTCACCGTGTACTCCTCGGCGTAGCCCATGCCGCCGTGGATCTGCATCGCCTCGCGGGTGACCCACTCGGCAGCCTTGCAGACATACGCCTTCACCATGGAGGCCTCCATGGCCCCCTCGCCCTTGGCCATCAGTTTGGCCACCTCGTAGCTGTACTGGCGAGCGCCCTGAATGATGACCGCCATGCGGGCCAGCTTGGCCTGGGTCAGCTGGTACTCGGCGATGTTCTCGCCGAACACCACACGGTTGTTGGCGTAGTCGCGGGCAGCCTCAAGGGCGGCCTGCATGACGCCGACTGCGCGTGCGGCGGTCTGAAGACGACCGTTCTCGAAGCCCGCCATCTGGTAGTAGAAGCCGCGGCCCTCACCCCCATCGAGGCCGATGAGGTTGTCGGCGGGCACGAACCAGTTCTCGATGGCCACCTCGTAGCTGTGCATGCCGCGGTAGCCGATCGTGTCGATCGGGCGGCCCTCCATCTTGCCACCGCCGGAGTCGTTCTCCTGGGTGAGCTCGAAGCCGTGGCCATCGCCGCGCTCCTTGGGCACGATGAACATCGACAGGCCCCTGTGGCCCACCGAGCGGTCGGTGTCGGTGCGGGCCAGCACCATCAGCACGTCGGCGCGGGCGCCGTAGGTGCACCACGTCTTCACGCCGTTCAGTAGCCAGCCGCCGTCGGTTTGCGTGGCGGTCACCTTCACGCCGGCCACGTCGGAACCGAAGTCGGGCTCGGTGACCGCAACCGCGTTCATCACCTCGGCGGTTGCCAGCTTGGGCATCCACTCCTGCTTCTGCTCCTCGGTGCCGCCGGCCTCGAGGGCGCGGGCCAGGATCTCGGGTCGGGTGATCAGCGAGCCGCCGGCGCCGAGCGAACCGCGGGACAGTTCCTCGGTGGCGACCACCATGGCGATGTAGTCCGATGCGCCGCCCGAGGCGTAGCCGCCGTACTCCTCCGGAATCGACAGACCGAAGGCCCCCATCTCCGCCAGGCCGGTGACGATCTCCTCGGGGATGTCGCCGTTGTGGCGGTGGATCTCTTCGGCGATCGGCATGATCTTGTCCTCGGCGAAACGCCGAAAGGCGTCCTGCACCATTTCGAAGTCGTCGCCGAGGTGGCGGGGGCCGTCGGTGTTGGCCAAGGAGGCGAGGAAATCGGACGCCCGGTAGGTGGCGACGAAATCTCGGGCATTGTCGAGGGCGTCGTTCGCAACCCCCCACTCGGCCTCCCGGCCGAACAGCTTGGCGCCCAGGTCGGCCAATGCGTCGGCGATGAACGCCGCCGTGATGCGGCCCTCGTCGTCGCCCTTCGAGCCGTAGTCGAGCAGGCCTCGACCGCACATCAGGGCGGCGGCGGCGTGAGCGACGTCGTAGGCCAACACCTGGTTGGCGTCGATGCCGTGCTCGGCGAGCCTGCCGACCGCCGAGTCGATCACGGCCTGGCCCACATCCAGGGCGGCTGCGGCGGCGGCGAGGTCGGGGGTGACGGGGGGTGCAGCGACGTCGGTCATCGGGCCATGTTACGGGTGGGTAGCCTTGTGTTCCCAGACGCAATCAGCGGGACTCGCGACGGATCTTCTCCGGCGGTTCACATGATCCAGCTCGACCTGACAGCCACCTCACGTGTCGAGCTATGTTCTGCGTGAGTCGCCGGCACCTCCGGGGCGAGAGGAGTCGATGACGTGAGACGCGCAGCGGCGGTCGGGCTTGTGTTCGTGATGTTGGCAGGTGCGTGCAGTCGCACCGACGACGCCTCGATATCCGGGGAGCCATCGGCACGCGGCGAGGACGCCGCCGCCGAAGACGGGAGCTGGACGATCCTCCAGTACTCGATGGCGGACAACAACCTCGAGGAGTTCATGATGGTGGACCTCGAGGAGCTCGCGGAGGTCGAATCCGACGACGGTCCCAACATCGTTGCCCTGGTCGATCGCAGCGAAGAGGAGTCCGAAGTGGCTCTCGGTGACCAGGGTGACTGGGCCGGAGCGAGGATTCTGCGGCTGGGGAACGGCGAGTTCAGCACCCTGAGCGAACTCGGCGACGTGAACACCGGCGACCCCGCGTTGCTGGCGGACTTCATCAGCGAATCGATCAAGGAGAACCCCGCTGATCACTACGGCCTGGTGATCTCCGATCACGGCGCATCGTGGCCCGGGATCGGTCCCGACGATTCCTTCGACGACAGCCTCGAGCTCGCCGAGCTGCAGACCGCGCTCGGCGATGGCCTGGAAGCTGCGGGCGTCGAGCGGCTCGATGTCCTCGGCTTCGACGCCTGCCTTATGGCCAGCTACGAGGTGGCGAGCGCCATGGCGCCGTTCGCCGACCGGATGATCGCCTCGGAGCAGCTCGAACCTGGCCATGGCTGGGACTACCGGTCGTTCCAGGTGCTCGCCGACGAGGTCGATGCCGACACGTTCGGGCGAGCGGTGATCGAGGGGTTTGCCGAACAGGCCGTCGAGTCCGATACCGAACAGGACATCACCCTCTCGCTCCTCGATCTGACCAAGATGGGCGCCCTCGACCAGGCGATCGAGGACTTTGCCGGTGCCCTCACCGAGCGCGGGGCCAACGTTGCGCCTGTGGTGGGTAGGGAGCGTGCCTCAACGTTGGAGTTCGGCCGCTCACCCGACGAAACCGAAGCCTCGCACGTGGTCGACCTGCGCATGCTGGCCTCCCAGATCGGCGTCGAGTCCCTCGACCTGTCGGAGTTCACCGACGAGGTCGAGAAGTCGCTGAACGACGTGGTGGTCCAGTCGATCGACAGCCCGGCCAACCTCGGCGCGTCGGGCATGACCATCTACTTCCCGCCGGCCGTCGACTACTACGACGCCGGCTACGAGGACGCGCCGTCGACCGGCCCGTGGTCCGCCTTCCTCGACGGCTACTACGGCTCCGGCGCCGAGATTCCCGACACCGACCAGGCCCGATTCGTCGACGCGGAGCCTGAGGTGTTCTTCGACGACGACGGTGTCAACATCCAGGCCGAAATCGAGTCCGCAACGACGCCGAACGTTGCCGACTCGTTCATCCGCTATGGGGTCGTCGGCGACGACGGCACGGTCACCTACCTCGGCGAGGAACCGGCGACGAGCTTCGACGACGGCACCGCCCAGGGGACCTACGACCTCACCGAGCTGGTCATCTCCGACGGGGAGGACGAAGCCCGGGCGTACGTCGACCTCCAGTTCGAGGAGGACGACGAGGTCGGGACCATCGACGTCCCGATCGCCTACTACGGACCGGACGACGAGGCCGGTGGCAGCGACTACCAGGATGCGCTGCTCTCGATCACCTTCGACACCGAATCGGGCGACGTCCTGCAAGAGACCTACTACGCCTACCACGAAAACACCGGTGGATACGGCGAGCTGCAGACGAGCCCTGAAGGCATCGTCGTTCCCGAGGTCCTGGTCCTCGACGATGATGGGGGCGAAACCTGGGAACCGACGAGCGGCGTCGGCCTGTTCGCCGATCTGCCGAGCCTGTCCTACGAGCTCCGCCCCCTCGCCTCGGGAACCCTCCTCCAGATCGAGCTCGGCGTCACCGACTTTGGCGACAACGCCGACATCGTGTCCGCAGAGGTCGAGCTGCCATGACACATCGGGGAGGAAACGGTCGGTCGCCCCGGGATCGGATCGTTCGTCGCCTCCGAGAACCGGGACAGGACTGCCAAAGAAAGCCATGAGATCCGGGCCACCCGGGTGGTGCGGCGTCGTAGGATCGGGCGATGGGGACCGGGGTGACCGACACCGAGAAAAACGGAAACGTCGAGTTGGATGCGGCAGACCTGCACCGCGACGGGGTGGAACCGGCCGCTGCGGTTGGGTTCGGCCGACAGGCGGGCTCCTATGCCAAGGTGCGTCCGGCTTATCCAGCGGCAGTGATGGAGACCCTCACGAGCCTGCTGCCGCCTACGCCGGACGTACACGTCTGCGACCTGGCCGCCGGCACCGGCATCCTCACCCGGCAGCTGCTCGACAGCGGCTACCGGGTGACCGCCGTCGAGCCGGTGGGGGGCATGCGCGAGGAACTTGAGCGGCAGCTGGCCAAGGCTGGCGTCGACATCCTCGATGGCACCGCAGAGCACCTGCCACTCGACGATCGGTCGGTCGATGCGGTCACCGTCGGTCAGGCATTCCATTGGTTTGACCCCCAACCGGCACTGACCGACATCGCCCGGGTGCTGAAGCCCGGTGGCGTGTTGCTGATGGTGTGGAACGCCCGAGACGAGAACGTCGACTGGATGCGCCAGTGGGGCGACCTGGTGGCTGATCTGGGTGGCGGCCGCCCATATCAGGACCACCGCGAGCTGTTGTGGGAGGACGTGGTGGCCGAGAGCGGGCTGTTCACGCCCTTGGAGCATCTGGAGGTTCCGCAAGGCCAAACCGGCACTCCGGAGCTCGTGATTGAGCGCACGCGTTCCACCAGCTTCATCGCGGCCCTACCGCCCGAGCGTCACCAGCATGCGCTGGACGCGGTGGCCCAGCTGTTGGCCACCCACCCCGACACCAGGGGCCGTGACCAGATCACCATCCCCTACAACACCCAGATCTACTGGTGCCGCCTGAACCGATGATCTCGGCCGCAGCGCAGGGGCTGGTGCTGAGCTGGTGGGACCGGCACGGGCGCGACCTGCCATGGCGAGACACCCGCGACCCATGGGCCGTGCTGATCGCCGAGATCATGGCGCAACAGACCCAGGTGAACCGCGTGGTGCCGCGCTGGCACGAGTTCCTTGAACGCTGGCCAACACCGGCGGTGCTGGCGGCTGCGTCATTGGCCGACGTGCTGCGGGCCTGGCAGGGGTTGGGCTACCCCCGCCGGGCGGCCAACCTGCACCGCAGCGCCCAGGTGGTGGTAGCCGACCCGGGGTTGGGGGGTTCACTACCCGACACCCTGGAAGGACTGCTGGCGTTACCCGGTATTGGCCCCTACACCGCCCGGGCGGTCCTGGCGTTCGCCCACGAGGCCGACGTTGGCGTGGTCGACACCAACACCGGCCGCATCCTGGCCCGCGTCGGCGGCCGGCGTCTGGGCGCCCGCGCCGCGCAGGTCGCCGCAGACGCGTGGGTGCCGGCGGGTGAGGGATGGGCGTGGAACCAGGCGATGCTCGATGTGGGGGCGTTGTTGTGCCGACCGGTGCCCCGATGCCACGACTGCCCTCTGGCCACCTCGTGCCGCTGGGCGCTGGACGGGTGGCCAAACCCCGATCCGGCCGCCAAGTCGGCGGGGGTGTCGGTGCGCCAAGCCCCATACCGGGGGTCGATGCGCGAGGTTCGCGGTCGTGTGCTGGACGTGCTCGCCGAGGGTGGTGCCACCACCGACGACGTGATCGCCTCGTCGGTGCGGGCACTGGCGCCCAGCGCAGCCCATCACGCAGAACCCCTTGACGTGCGGGTCGTCGAGGCCCTCACGCAGCTGGAGGCCGACGGGCTGGTTGCGGTCTCCGCGTCGATCGTGACGCTTGCCGGGGACCCTGCCGTCGCTTGAGGGGAGCCATAAGGTGATCGTGTGGGAGTGCTGATCAACGAGTTTGCGACGGGATTGCCGCATGCGCGTCTGCGGCCGTACGTCTCGGAGTATTCCGGGTATCGCATCGTCGGCGCCGAGCCCGGCCTGCACATGGGGCTGCCCTCCCGGTCGTTGACGTTCATCGTGGCGTTCGACGAGCCACTCGACGTGACGACGGCCATCGACGGGCCCCATCGGGACACCTACTGGGCGATGCTGGGCGGACTCCACGATGCCCCTGCGGTCGTTCGACACGATGGCCGTCAACACGGTGTGCAGTTGGGGGTGACCCCGCGGGGTGCTGCGGCGCTTTTCGGGGTACCTGCGGGGGCACTCGCGTCTTCGGTGGTCCACCTCGATGCCATCGTCCCGACGTTTTCTGCGGAGCTCGTCGACCGCCTGTCGGAAGCCACCACCTGGGCCGCACGATGGGAGGTCCTCGATGACGTGTTCCTTCGGCAAGTGTGCCTCGACACTTCGCTGCCGAGCGAACTCGAGCACGCATGGTCGCTGATCGTGGGCAGCCACGGCCTGATGCCGGTTGGCCGGTTGGCCGACGAGGTCGGTTGGAGCCGACGCCACCTGGGCCAACGATTCACCTCCACCTTCGGCTTGACCCCGAAGGTGATGAGCCGAGTACTTCGCTTTGAGCGGGCCAAGGGGTTGATCCAGGCGCCGACCCGCCCATCGCTGTCCGGCGTGGCCGCTGCCTGTGGCTACGCCGACCAGGCGCACCTCACCCGGGAGTGGTCCGCGTTTGCGGGCTCATCGCCCACCCGCTGGATGCGCGATGACACCCTGGTGTTGCTCGACGACTCGGCGTAATCGCCAAGGTCACATTTGTTCAAGACATCGACGTGGGGCGGTGGCATGGTGGGCACATGGAGAACAACATCACCGAAACGCCCAGCATGGTCTGGCCCACACTGATCTACAACGACGCACCCGCTGCCATCAAGTTTTTGAAAGCGGTCGGCTTCACCGCCGCCATCGTCGTGCCGAACGATGAAGACGCCTCGGTGATCGAGCACTGCCAGCTGCGGTGGCCCGAGGGGGGCGGTGTCATGTTGGGTACCGCCGGGCGTGACGGCAACGAATTTTCCCAACGCCCCACCGGAGGAGGTGCGGTCTACGTGGTGACGGCCGGCCCGGATCAGGCGTTCGAGCGGGCGGTTGCTGCCGGCGCCTCGGTGTTTCGGCAGATGGAGGGCCAGGACTACGGGGGGCGTGGCGGCACGGTCGCCGATGCCGAGGGCAACCTCTGGAGCTTCGGCGACTACCGGGGCGAGTAGCGGGTCGGGGGCGCCCCGACGGGTCGGATCAACTCCCGGATGTACGTGCGGTGCCACCAGTTGCCGGTGGCCCGGCGCTCATCGCGGCTGGTGAACCGGTACCGATACAGGCGAGCGCGAACGAAGGAGGGGCCTTCAGCTTCAAACGGACAGCGGCGCAGCAGGGAACGCGTCCCGGGGTCGTTGGCGGCCAGGCGCTCGACGAACGGCTGCAGCCATCCGGCGCCGTAGGCCGGTGAGATCGCGACGAACCACATCAGCCAGTCGAGACGCAGGTGGTAGGGCGCAAACTGCGGGGGGCGTCGGGACACGTCGGTGGGCTTGGCCTTGAACTCGTACTCCAACCACACGGTCTCGGGGCCCGGGCTTGGGTCATCGGTGGCCTCGAACACCACCTCGCGCCGCTCCTTGGTGACGCTGCCGAACGCTCCGTAGGTGTTGACCAGGCGCAACGAGTCGAAGCTGGCGTTCATCTGCTGCCGTTTGGACAGGAGATTTCGAACCGGCTGGTAACTGAGCGCCACCAGCCCCACGGCAACCGCAGCGGTGAGGATGCCAAACCAAGCGGGTTTGGACAGATCGATCGGTTGCCCCACCGGAAGCAGCCATGCCAGAAGCCGCCCGTCCAACGCGCCGAGCGCCAGCACTGCGGTCAGCAGGTTGAGCCACGCAAAGTTGCCGCTGAGCATCAGCCACCCCTGCGTGACGATGATGATCATCGCGGCAACAGTGGCTATCGGCTGGGGCGCGAACAGCCCGAACACCACCACCAGTTGAGTGACGTGGTTGGCCAGCACCTCCACCCGGTGCAGCTTGGATGGCAGGCGGTGAAAGGAGCGGCTGAACGGGTTGGGCATCGGCTGGGTTTCGTGGTGAAAATCGAGACACGTCAGATCGCGCCAGCATCGGTCACCCCGCAGCTTCACCAGCCCGGCGCCGAACTCAACCCGAAACAACAGCCAACGCAGGGCCCACATGATCACCAGCGGCGGGGCCACGTGCGCCGGCCCCACGAAGATCGCAAGGAATCCGGCTTCGGCCAACAGGATCTCCCAGCCAAAGCCGTACCAGCGCTGCCCGACGTTGAGGATGGAGAGTTGGAGCGCCCACAACGTCGCCCATACCAGCACCCAGGTCCAGATCGGTGATCGTTCGACCAGGCCAACCAGCGCCAGCGTGGCCAGCGCGATGCCGGCCCAGCAGGAAGCGGCAAAGAACCGGTCGCTGTAGTGCACGTGAAACACGCTGGGGCTCCGCCGGAACGGGGTGATTGCGATGAAGCGGGGGATCGGCAGCAGCCCCCGCTCGCCAAGGAGCGGGCGAAACTGTCGCAGCGCAGCGACAAATGCGATCAGGTAGACGAGCGCCAGGCCCCGCGTGAACGCCAGCCTCGCCAATGCGTCGCCGGGTGGCATCCACCAATCCATGGGTCCTTCCTACTCCTCCGGAAAATCGCCAACCAGACGGGTACCCACCTGGAGCGTGGAGAACCCGGTCGGGCCGAGGTCTGACGGGAAGTCGGGCGTCATGGGGTCCTGGCCGGCCCTCGGAAACGCAGCTGTGCCGACGGGTGGGCACCGCATGCGGCGGCGATACGACCGGCGTAGCGGCCGCTGGTGCGTCGCGACCCAAACAGCGCCGGTGCCAGGAGCAGCAGGCGCCGGGCAGCAGTAGCCGGGGCATCGCCCGGATGGGCGGCGTCCAGCAGGTGTGCTGCTACCGCCAGGCGAGGCACCGGGGTCGGCATCCGCTGGGACAGGTTGGCGATCAGCGCCAGATCGGCCCGGTTGGCGGATGGCCACGTGGTGCCCGGTGACCATTCGGAGGTCCACAAAAGTTGAGCGCCGGGGAGAGGTGTATCAGGGGGCCGGAGATGGTGAGGGTCCACCGGTGAGGGCGGCGATCAGGTCGTCGACGGCGCCGTCGGCCAACGCAGCCATCTCCTCATCGGTGCGGTCCTGAATGGGATGGGCCACGAAGACACCACGCACCGCGGACCCCAGGGCTGCCCGTTGGGTATTGGCAGCGTCGATGAACTCGGTTGAGGCCACGAACACCGACGGCACGCCCCGTCGCTCCAGATCGTCCAGGTCGTGCACACTGCACGACGTGCAACTGCCTCAATCGGCGAGCGCCTCGACGATGGCCCCGCACTCCCGGGCGATCTCGGCTCGCAGGTCGGGGTGTGCCGGTTTGGTGAACGTGGGTTTGCGGTAGCGCTTGGTGCTGATACCCCGCTCCTCGAACGCCGCCTCGATGCGGTCGAGAAACACGTTCCCGCGGGGCTTGGAGATGTCGAGCAGGCCCACTGTGAGCCCGTCCAACGAGGGGGGCCGGGCGCTGAGCTCGCGGATGGCCTCGGAGCGTTCGCCGGTGGGATCGAGCACGGTGCGCTCGCCGGGCATGGGCTGAGCGCCTGGAATCGGATCGGCGGTCGAAGCGGGCCTGGTGGTCATGTGGTTGCCTCCTCGGGCGTATGAATCGGCAGCGTCACCGGCGTCGATCCCAGGTCGCCCGCCGCCCAGCCGCCGATCACGGCCGAGAACATGCCGGCGCCGCCTCCGGCCTGAAAGATGGACAGGCCGCCTTCGCGAAACTTTGGCAGCGTGCCGCCGCAGAACCCTTCGGGCATGCCCTCGGCGATGTCACGAGCGCCTCGGACCAAATCCGCGCCATCCAGCGTGAGCAGCTTGGACAACTCCCCCCTCAGTCGGGCTTTGTTCCACCCGGCTTCGCGGAACACCCGCAGGTGCTCGGGCGAGATCACCAGTGAGGCGTCGAAGATGAAGGCGAGCTTGGGATGGGCGACGGTGGCCAGCACCTCGGCGAAGCTTCGTGCCAGCGACTCGGGAGTACGGGAGAGCTGATCGATGATGCCCGTCACCCCCTCAGCGGCAACCAGCGTGACCGCCGACGTGTCGGGAGCGAGGCCCGTCTCGGTGGCCTGGTTCGGCCAGTCGGGATCCGGCGCGGGCGTCTCGGCGAAACAGAAGGTGTACTTGCCTGGATTGCCAAGCGTGGCCCGGTCGACCCCGCCCGGACGACCCCCTCCGATGTTGCGAACCACCAGGTTGAGGGCCCGGCCGATGGTGGCGTTGGCCCGGTTGCCCTGCCCGAGCGCACCCAGGCCGTCGTTCATCGAAATGTCGCGGGCGATCGGCCCTGACACCACCACCATCGGACCCGCGAACCAGGTGGTGGCCAGCAGCCCGTGCATGTTGAAGGCATCGGTGCATGCCGCCTCCACCGCGGTCAGTACCACGGGTAGGTACTCCGGGCGACAACCCGCCAGCACGGCGTTGATCGCCACCTTTTCCACGGTGGCAGGGGTGAGGTCGGGGGGCACGATGGCCACGACGTCGCCGGGGGTCCGGTCGGTGCACTCCAACATGCGGAGCACTCGGGCCTCGGTGGGGGGCACCACGGGCAGGCCGTCGCTCCAACCCCTGGCCTCGTAGGCATCTGCGTCGTCCTCCAGGGCGGTGAGGGTGATGCGGCGGCCGATCAACTCGTCCGAGCGCGCCCGCACCAACAACTCGTCGGCCCGCGACGGATCCAGCGTGAGTGAACCGCAGCCCGGCCGGCGGTCGGGGAGCCCGGCGCCCAGGCCGTCAATGCCGGACACCTCGACCCAGCGTGCCCGGTCCCAACCCTCCACCCGGTCGACCTCGACGCCGTCACTCACCCGGAGCAGCGTGGGAACCACCTCGATGCCCCACCGAGCCGACAACACGAGGTCGGTGTCGTCGGTGACGTGGGCAATGCCCTCCGGGAAGTGCGGGTCGTCCTGGCTCAGCAGCGAGGCGCCCTGTGCGGCCAACCGCTGAAGGGCGGGAGTGGCCATGACACAGGTGGGGCAATCCGCCTTGACCACCGCCAGCAGTGCGTCGTCGTCACTCATCGGACCCCCTCGACCGGCCGCACTCTATCCCTCGCGTGACGTGCAACATGTCACACGACTCGACTGCTTGGGGAAGTTACGATGAATTTCAGAGTGGCCGAAGATGTGAAGCGGACCCGGGGACGTTGTTGGCGGGTCTCGATCCGTTGTGGCCGACCCGGCCAAGGTTCGTGCAGCGGGCACACTGGTAGCTGGGAGGGGGCGGTCGGTCGATGACCGATCGTGACATCGAGGCTTGGAGGACGCCACGCTCAACGTCACGTTTTACGGGGTTCGGGGCTCGACGCCCAGCTGCGAGCCGGCATTGCAGCGCTACGGCGGCAATACGGCCTGCGTGGTCTTGGAGCAGCCCGGTGAGCATCCGATCATCTGTGACCTTGGCACCGGCTTGCGGTTCTTCGGTCGCAGCCACGATCCATCGGTGCCATTTCAAGGCACCGCGCTGGTATCCCACCTGCACTGGGATCACATTCAGGGGCTTCCATTCTTCACGCCCGTGCTGGCTCCCGGGTCGAAGTTGGAGGTCTTTGCACCGGCCACCGCCCAACACGGCGTCGAGGTCGAGGCTGATGAGGCCGTGCGGTCGTTTTTGGCACCACCGTTTTTTCCGGTGTCGCTGGACGCGCTGCGAGGTGAGGTCACCGTGCGGTCCACCCCCCGGGAGCCGTTCTCTATCGGGTCGGCGCACGTGACCTCCGCCGAGGTTCCCCACTGCGGTCGGACCTTGGGGTACCGCATCGAGGCCGGTGGAGTGTCGGTGGCGTACGTGCCCGACCACCAGCAGCCGGGCCCTGAGGCCATCGACGTTGCACCCGCAGTGCTGGAGTTGGCCAGAGACGTCGACCTGCTCATTCACGACGCACAGTTTGATGCCGTTGATTTTGAGGCAAAATCCGACTGGGGCCATTGCACCGTGAAATATGCAGTTCGGGTTGCGGCGCAATGCGGTGCCCGGCGCCTGGCGCTGTTTCATCACGACCCGAGCCACGATGACGACACGATCGATGCCCTGGCCGACGCCGCCTCCCTCCATGCAGCGGACTTGGGTGTGAGCGAAGTGATCGCAGCGTCGGAGGGGTTGACGTTGTCGATGCGTCCGCCTTCCGACGTAGAACCCTCCACAGCTGTAGCTCCGGATTTGGGTGTCGGCACTGAGGTCGCAAGAGCATCGGGTGTCGCCGTCTCGGTGCTGGCGAACCGATGAAGCGATCGGGCGTGCGAAACCGCTGAACTACACTGAGGTGGTCGACCAGGTTCATGGGCGAGACCGATTTCAAGGGAGATGAGCTGTGGCGATCAGCGACGCGGAGGCGTTTCGGGAGTGTCTCGGACACTTCCCGACCGGGGTCACCGTCGTCACCTCTCGAACGTCGGATGGACCGGTTGGGTTCGTCGTGGGTTCGTTCTTCTCGGTGTCGCTCGATCCGTTGTTGGTGGGTTTTGCCGCAGGACGCAACTCGTACACCTGGTCGGCCATCAAGCGAACCGGCTCGTTCTGCGTCAACGTGCTGGGCACCCATCAGCTGGAGTTGTCAGCCCGCATGTCCGGGCCGGGAGATCGCTTTGAGGGGATCAGTCATGGTGACGCGCCCGTCAGCGGGGCACCGCTGCTCGACGGCGTGCCGGCCTGGGTGGATTGCACCATCGATGCCATCCACCCGGCGGGTGACCACGACCTGGTGGTTGGACGTGTTGAGGCCTTCGATGTGGCCGGTGACAACCTCGAGCCGCTGATCTTTCACCGACGTTTGTTCGGTGGTTTCGTGCAGGTCCAGGGAGGGTCCAACGGTGAGGTCGGCGGTGCGGTTTCAGGCGCTGCCACCGATGAGCGGGCGGCGTCGTAAACCGATGACGCTCTACGGCATCGGCGAATTCGAACCGACCATCGCGCCGAGTGCGTTCGTTCATCCCGACGCCGTGGTGATTGGTGATGTCACGATCGGGGAGCACAGTTCGGTGTGGCCCACGGCGGTACTCCGAGGCGACAACGGCCCGATCGTGGTCGGCGCTCGAACCTCGGTCCAGGATGGCACCATCGTGCACACGATTCCCTGGTCGCCCACCTGGATCGGAGATGAGGTGACCATCGGCCACAACGCCCACCTGGAGGGCTGCCGGGTGGAGCACCGGGCGCTGGTGGGCTCGGGGTCGATCGTGTTGCACCGGGCGGTGGTCGGCGAAGCGGCCCTGGTCGGGGCCGGCGCGCTGGTGGGCAACAACAAGACGGTCCCAGCGGGCGCACGTGCGCTGGGCGTGCCGGCGGTCATCACCGAGGGCATGGCCTCCTTCGACCAGTGGTCGGAGGGGGTGGCCGTCTATGTCGAGAAGGCCAGGTGGTATCTGGAGTCGCTCCGGGTGGTTGATCCCGGTAGCGGGTAGCGACCGGGTCGGGATCGAGCCACGTGGGGTGGCTAGATCGAAACCGAATCTGCGCCGAGCCAACGGGTCAGCGGGGACACATCCAGGTTTCGCGCCACCCCGAAGGCCGCCAGTGCCACCAGCACCGACACCCACACCCAGCGCGGGAGTGAAACCTTCGGCATCGGCCGATCGGTGAAGGCGACGAACACCCAGACCATGAACCAGGCCACGACGAACGGCACCATGGCGGTCCAGAGGGCGTTGTGATCAAAGGCCCGGCCGAGGTGACCGCGGGCCAAGGCCGCAGTGGCTCGTGTCGCTCCGCAGAAGGGGCAGTCGATGCCGAGCAGAAACTTCGACGGGCACAGGGGGAAGCCGGTGTCGCCCGGGTTCCACCACATGATGCCGAGCGTTGCCAGCGCTGTGAACGCACCGGTCGCCACCGGTGCGAGCCGGCGCATCGAAGGGGAAAGCCCAGGGGTCACCGAAGTGAGACCCTCGACGGGCGGCCCGCCCGGATCGACCACCTGGTGGGCCGGTTGGGTGTCTTGCACGCTCACGTGCCCACCTTATCGACGCCGGGTGCCGGTGGGGCGGCGGAGACCGGGCATCCGCTGTCGGTGGGTGGTGCCGTTCGATCGCGGTGGTACGGCAATATCGTGGGAGGGTCGATCTGGAAGGATGCCCCCACGATGCCCATGCGGGAGAACTGCAAGTACTACGAGAGCCGCAGCTACCCAAACGGCGAAACAGTGCGAAAGTGCGACCTGGACCTTGCGCCGGAGGCGCCGTGGCGCTGTCCAGAGAATTGCGAGGCGTTCACGCCCCGCCTGGCCGACATCAACTGGAAGCACGGTTCCCTGATCACGCCACCCACGCCGGAGGCCCCCAAGAGCGTTGGTGAGGACCCCTCCATCGCAGCGCTGCTCGATGCCGCCGAGGACATCGTGAACGAGGCCGGGCCGCGCATCCGGTCGGAGGTGGATGCCGACCGCGAGAAGGCCGCTCGCCCGAAACGATGGAAGTTCTGGAAGCGCTGAGTACATCCCCCGGCGATCCCGTGGAGGTGCGCCGGCTCCGTGACGGCACCGAAATCGGCGGATGGTTGCTAAAGGCGGCACCCGGAGTGTGGGACCTGGAGGCCGCCCTGGCCGAGGGCGACGTGCCGACGTCGTGGCGTCTGGCGTTCAGCTATCGGGTGGGTCTCATCAACGACGGCGACCCGGTGGTGCTGTGGCGCACCAGGGGGTGGTCCGGCCCCTCGGGCGTGGTGGCGATCGGGCAGGTGAACGAACCTCCGGATCTCGCCGCTGAGCGTCCCGGTGATCCCGACGACCATCGCTGGGTCAGCCCCTCGGAGCGGGACCGTCCCCGCCCGAGGGTTGGGGTGGCGTTGCGGGTTCTGGAGGTGCCGGTACCGGTGGAGCGCATCGACGCCGTGGGGGCGTTGCGCTCGCTGGAGGTTCGGCGCGTGCCCCGAATCGGCAACCCGTCGGTGATCACGCCGGGCCAGTGGGCGGCGCTGATGGCGTTGTTGGAGCATCGCTGACCGTTGGCAGGTCCTGCAACGACCTCGGTAGATGATCTCGGTGGCGGTCACTTCGAACTGGTGAGGGTCGCCTGCGCGGGCGGTTTGGGCGGAGGGATCAGCATCGACATCCAGAATCAGGCCGCAGCCGTCGCACACCAGATGGTCATGGTGGACGGACGCATTGGCGTGGTAGCGAGTTGGGCCCGCCCCCACATTGGCCCGGCGAACCTCCCCCATGGCGACCAACTCGCCAAGAGTGTTGTGGACGGTGCGTCGTTGCGCGGCCAACCGCCGGCCACGCAGACGCAGACGTAACCTCTGACCATGACCTCATCATCACCAGCCGGCCCAGGTTCACGACCCACCCTCACCAACGAGGCGGGTGCGCCGGTGACCGACAATCAGAATTCACAGAGCGCCGGGCCCGGGGGTCCCCTGCTGTTGCAGGACCAGCACCTCACCCAGAAGCTGGCGCACTTCAATCGGGAGGAGATCCCTGAACGAATCGTGCACGCGGTGGGAATCGCCGCCGGAGGCACCTTCGAGGTCACCCACGACGTCTCCGGGTTGACCAGAGCGCACTTCCTCGGTGAGGTGGGTCGGCGCACCGAGGTGTTCGCCCGGTTCTCCACCGTGGCGGGCTCGCGCGGTGCCGCCGACAGCGTGCGCGATCCACGCGGGTTCGCCATCAAGTTCTACACCGAGGACGGCAACTACGATCTGGTGGGCAACAACACACCGATCTTCTTCATTCGTGACCCACTGAAGTTCCCCGACTTCATCCACACACAGAAGGCCGATCCCCGCACCAACCGCCAAGAGCCGGACAACGTGTGGGACTTCTTCAGCCTGTCACCCGAGTTGACCCACCAGTTCACCTGGCTGAACGGGGACCGTGGGCGTCCCACGTCGGTGCGCCACATGGACGGCTTCGGGTCGCACACCTACAGCTGGGTGAACGCCTCCGACGATGGGCACTGGGTGAAGTACCACTGGAAGACCAACCAGGGCATCGACTCGGTCACCGACGACGCTGCCGCAGACGCAGCCGGCGGCGCGGACCCCACCATGCACCTCCAAGACCTCCGCCAGGCCATCGAGGCCGGCGATCCGCCTTCCTGGACGCTCAAGGTGCAGGTGATGCCGTTCGCCGACGCTCAGGACTACCGCTTCAACCCCTTCGACCTGACCAAGGTGTGGCCGCACGCCGACTATCCGCTCAGCGAGGTGGGGGTGATGACCCTCGACCGATTCCCCGAGAACTTCTTTGCCGAGGCCGAGCAGTCGGCGTTCGACCCCGCCAACTTTGTGCCGGGCATCGGTCCGTCGCCCGACAAGATGCTGCAGGGGCGGCTGTTCGCCTACGCCGATGCGCACCGCTACCGCCTCACCGGCAACTCCCACCAACTGCCGGTGAACGCGGCGAAGGCCGGCGCCGTGCACACGTACCAGCGCAATGGCGTCATGGCGGGCGGTGACAACGGTGGCCGTTCCAAGAACTACGAGCCCAACAGCTTCGACGGCCCGGTTGAAACCGGGGTGCCCCCCCACCCCCCGATGCCCACCGATGGCCCGTCGGGCCACTACGAGCCGCACCTGCACCTCGAGGACGACGATTTCGTTCAGGCGGGCAACCTGTATCGCCTGATGGGCTCCGACGAACAGGAGCGCCTGGTAAATCGCATCGCCGGCGGTCTGGCACAGGTGTCGAAAGACGACATCATCGCCAGGTCGGTGGCGCACTTCAGCGCTGCTGATGCCGAGTACGGCGCCCGGGTGCAGGCCAAAGTGGCCGAACTGCGGGGCTGAACCTGGCTGTTGCTGAGCGCCCCGGTTTGGCCGGGGCGCTCGCCACCAGCCGGAGGCCATGGGTTCAGCCTGCGTTCAGCGCGGCCTCGCCTGTCTGCACTCGCCACAGTGCCGCGTACAGGCCGCCGTGCTCCAGCAACTCGTCGTGGGTGCCGGACTCGGCGATGCGTCCGCCCTCCAAGACATGAATGGCATGGGCTCGCCGAACCGTCGAGAGCCGGTGGGCGATGATGATGGTCGTACGGTCGATCGATACCTTCGCCAGCGATCGCTGGATGGCGGCCTCGGTTTCGTTGTCGACCGCCGAGGTGGCCTCGTCGAGCACCAGGATTGCAGGGTCGGCCACAATGGCACGGGCGATCGACAGCCGCTGGCGTTGACCACCAGAGAGCTTCTGGCCCCGTTCACCCACCCGGGTGTCGAACCCCTCGGGTAGCGCCCGGATGAACCCGGCGGCCTCGGCCAACTCGGCGGCTCGTATCAACTCGTCGCGACCGGCGTCCGGGCGGGCGTATGCGAGGTTCTCGGCGACGGTGCCATCGAAGAGAAACGCGTCCTGGCTGACGTAGCCGATGGCCCCGCGCAGCGACGCGAACCCCAGTTCGGCGGTGTCGACCCCGTCGATGGTGATCGATCCTCCGGTTGGCTCATAGAACCGCAACAACAACTTGAGCACGGTCGACTTGCCGGCGCCGGTGGTGCCGACAAGGGCATGGGTCTCGCCGGCGGCCACGTCCAGGTTGAAGCCCGCCAATACCGGCAGGGTGCGACGTGGCGGTTCCCCTCCGGCGAGTTCCATCTCGGTGTCACACTCGACCCCATACACAAAATCCACGTCGCGAAACACCACGTCGCCCCGAACAGGCGCGACCAAACGGCGGGTACCGGAGATGATGCCGGGCGTGACCTCCAGCAGATCGAGGATGCGAACCACCGATGCCGCGGCACGCTGATACAGGTCGAGCACCTCACCCATGCGGGTGAGCGGCCAGAGCAACCGTTGGGTCATGAACACCAGTGTGGAAAACACTCCCACCGCAAGCGTGCCTGCGATGGCGGCGCGGCCGCCGACCAGCAGGGTCACCACGAATGCGGCCAGGATGGCCATGCGGATCAGCGGGACGAATGCTGAGCTCACCTTGATTGCACGGTGGTTGGCGTCGCGGTACTGCGCGCTCAGCCCATCGACCCGCTGCGCCTCCCGCCGCTCGGCGACGAAGGCCTTGATGGTGGCGATACCGCCCAGGTTGTTGGTGAGCGTGCCAGACAGGTCGCCGACGCTTTCCCGAACGGCGGCGTAGTGGGGTTCGAGGCGACGCTGATATCGCAGCGAACCGGCAACGATCACCGGGATCGGCACGAATGCCACCAGGGCCAGCGTTGGGGAGACCACGAAGAAGAACGCGCCGACCAGCACCACGTTGGTTGCCGTGCGAATCACCTCCGCGGCGCCAACGTCAAGGAACCGTTCCAGTTGGTTGACGTCGTCGTTGACCACCGACAACAACCCACCCGAGGAACGGTCCTCAAACCAGGCGAGTTCCAACGTTTGCAGATGGCGGTACAACTCCGAGCGGGCGGAATGCTCGATCGATTGTGCCAGGTTTCGCCAAACCAGCGTGGCGGCGTAGTCGGTGATCGATTCGAGTACCCAGATCACCACCGTTGCCGCCGCCAACACCAGCAACTGGGTCCAGCGGTCATCGATACCGAGCCAGTCGGCCAGGAGGGAGGCGTCGCCGCGCACCACCACGTCCACGGCCACACCGATGAGCAGCTCCGGCAACACATCAAAAAACTTGTTGAGCACCGACAGCCCGGCGCCGAGGCGTACGGCGCGGTGGTCGTCCTGGGCGAAGTCCCATAACCGTCGAAGCGGGTGACGGGGGATCTGTTGAGCCTGGGGCTCGGGCGGTGCCATGTCGCTCAAGTTATGCCGATGCCGTGCTGCGACCCAGCGCGTCTGGCTGGGCGACGATCAGCGCTTCTTGAGCGGCTCCAGCTGGGCGCGAAGCTCCAGAAACTGGGCTTGGGCCCACTCGACCAGGGCGCCCAGGCTGACCTGGGCGCCGGACACGTACTGGTCGATGTCCACCAGGTGGTGGGTGCGGGCCACCACACGGTTCAGCTGATGGTTGATGCGCACCTCCCCGGCGACGGGCAACTTGAACATATTGGCCATGTCGGTCCGCCACATCAGCGCCAGGTCGTCGGGGTCGACGATCTTGTTGTGGATCTCGGCGATGAATCCCAGAACGGTGCGGGAACCCAGTTTCTGGGAGACCACCCCGGAACCACTCTTGCGGTCAACGATGAGGGAATAGTCGGAGATCACGTCGTCGCCCGGCACCTTGAAGCCCACAGCCTGCCGATCGGCGTCCGCCACCAGACGGTACGGGTTCCATCCCAGTTCCGAGAGCCCACGGATCAACTCGCCGAACAGCATTTCGTCCTTGGACTCTCGGAGCTCGGCCTTGTGCTGGTAGTTGGTGGCGGTGTCGAACAGGCCCATGTTGAACTCCTGGAACGCTTTGGTGGGATGACGGTGGTTTGCGGTTGGAGGCGGAGTGATCGGCCGGCCGGCGGGTCACCCGGCGAAACGGAGTCTGAGAAACTTCCGCATGGTGTGGACGATTGCGGCGAGGTGCTTGTGGAGCAGTTCCGCGTCGACATCCATCGAGTCGTCCACATAACGATCCAGCTCCCACAGCAGGTCGGTCTGGCAGTACACGAATCCACTGGACAGATCGGCGTCGAAGGTGACCCGACCGGGTTCGGGCGACACCACGAAGGTCGACGCCATCTCCTGGCGGAGGGCTCGGCCGACCTGCCCGAAGTTTGGGATGCGCTCGCCGTAGCCCAGCTGGAGGCGGGCCCGCTGGCCCAACACCTTGGCCGAGCCCACGTCCGGGGTGAGGTGATCCACGATGAGCGCCACCCGGGCACCGCTCGGCGGGTGTTCGAAGCGGAGTTCGTGACGGTTGATCGGGGTGGACACCTGCGGAGCGGCGGAGGCAGAGCCGCTGGACCGCAGCGAGCCCCCGGTGAAGATGTCGATGAGGAGGAAACCGTTGGCGCCGAACGCGGCGATCACGCCGCCGAGAAACACCTCGTCCATCGACGTCGCCCGCTCGGACTCCTTGTAGAGGTCGGAGCTGCGTGACACCAGGTCCATGAACGCGTCATCGAGTTCCTGGTCGTCGAAGGCGTCGGTGATTTCCGGGGACGCCGCGGCGACCGGGAGGTCCGCCACCTGCGGGGCGTCGGGCTGCGGGGCGTCGGCCTGCGGCTCGGTGACCTGTGGGGTGTTCACCTGGGGTTCGCTGAGCTGCGGGGTGGAGGCGGCCGGCTGGTCGGTTGGGGCCACCCCGGTCGCAGCGTTGTCGGTCGGCAAGGGAGGCATGGCCGGAGCATCCTGGAGGGCGGGTGAGACCCGCAGCTGAGCGGCGGTGGTCCACCCATCGAGTCCCTCCCACCAGGCGGGGGTGTCGACGGGCAGGTGTCCCGCATCGATCCAGCCCAGCAGTGTGGTTCGGGGCACGGGGGCCTGAGGGACTCCGGCGGTGTCCACCCAGTGGATGAGTGGTTCGTTGTTGCCGGGAGTGGAATCGCTGAAGTCGGGCACGTCGATGAACCTACTGCCCAAACTGGACCCGGCGCTGCGCCGCCCGCTGGAAGGTGGGCGGCGTACCTGGACAGAGCGTTGCCTGGTGCCGAGCCGGACGGGGAGCGATCGGGGGTCGAGGACCGGTGGGCGTCAGCGAAGGGCCCGAAGCCGCCGGTGCGCAGCGGCCAGGTCGGCACGGCGTCGCTCGAAGGTGGCGCCGGTCAGCAACAGTGCTGCGCCGGCCGCCCCGAAGGTGAGGTAGCGGGGGAGTGAGCCGATGACCGGAGCCAACTCCACCAGCGACAGCAGCACCACGCAGGCGGCCCCGATGACCACCGGGGCAGCAAGCCGTCCAACGCCACCCAGCACGGTGATCAGCGCCGCCGCGCCGATCACCGCAAGCGGCCTTGGCCCTCCATCGAACATCGCCACCAGCGACGACGGAACCAGACCGACCATCAGGGCGGGCCCAAGCGCACCCCAGGAGCTCACCCGAGGTGATCGCCACAGCCACCAGCCACCCGTGGCCAGCAGCGCCAGCGCGCCCGGCAGGGTGTAGGCCTCGAGGATGCTCACTCCCGCCAAACCCAGAAGCAGCCAGGCGGCCAACTGGGCCTGGATGGCGGCCGGGACGGCTGCGACCCACCGCGTGGTGATCGCTGCGACCAACATCCAGGTGAGGGCGCCGGTCAGTAATGCGACGGCACCCGGGGATGCGGAGTCGGCATCGACCGAGGCTCCCAGCGCCCACAGGGCGAGTATCCCCTGCGCGCTCAGCATCAGGCCGGTGATGGGCCAGGTCAGCGTTCGCACCCAGGGTGGGAGTACCGAGTTTGGCCAGAAGCCGGCGGTTTCTCGGTTGAGCGGATCGTGGTCGTCCTTGTCAGGTCCAGCGAGGGCGACGGCCAAGATGGCGATCGCGCTTGACGCAATCGCCGCGGTGACGGAGATCCACATGTCATCGGCACCCACGAACCAGCAGGTGTAGCCGGCGGCGGCGACGGCGCCCAACGTCCCGACCGCCGCTGTCGAGGTGGCCTCGACGTCACGTCCTGTGAAGCCCAACCAGGCTGCGACGCCAAGCGCTCCAAGGGCCAGCACACCCAGCTCGCCGAGCGCCAAGGCCGGTGTGGCGTGGGCCAGGATCAGCGACAAGAGCGCACCCAGCCCTGCCAGGGACCATCCGAGGTACCTCTCGGCCGATCCGGACCGGCTCACCACCGCCTCGGCCGCTGCGGTGGCCGCGGTGGCGATCAGGACCATGGCCCAGACCGGACCGTTCGCCCCGAACATCGGCGGGCTGATCACGGCCAGGTAGCCAACCAGAGCAAGGCCCACCGGTGGTGTGCGTCGCGACCACCGGGCCGATCTCGATGACCCTGCTCCGATCGGCCACAAGACCGCCGCGGCGGTCACGATCGACAGCACCACGCACACGTCGACCCAGGAATATCCGGGGGTGGCATCGGTGGTGACCGGATTTCCGTCGACCAGTTCGGTGAGCCGGATCACCGCCTGCACCCCGGCCGCCACCAGCACCCAGCAGGTTCCCAGCAGGGCCACCCCGCCGGTTGCTCCGGTACCCGCGGAGCAGCGGCTGGGAAGCAGCCGCGAGGCGACCAGGACGATCGCAGCGCCCGCTGCGACCCAGATCGTGAACGATACCTCGGGCGGCGCCGGCGCCATCCATGCGCCCAGCGCGGCGGCTGCGGACGCGCCGGCGGCCAGCGAGGCGCCCGGTGTCTTGAGCTGCGGGAGCGCAGCGGCCACTGCTGCGGCGAGTGCGGCTCCGGCCAGAATAGCCGTCATGGCGGTTGATTGAGACAGCGCCACGGTCATGCCTATGGCCACCAGCCAGAGTGACGTGGCGGTGACCAGGGTCGCAGCGACCATCGGGGAGGTGGGCTTCCAACCGCGCACCCATGCGACGAGAGCGACTACCAGTGCCTGCACGATCAACACCACCGCAACGCCTGCAAGCCCGGCTTGGGTCAACCCTGGGTCCCACAAGGTCAGGTCGAATCCGGTCGACGCCGAGGGCCCCAGCACAGCGGCGGCGCCGATCGGAGCGGCCAACTGGGCCGCGACCGCAGCGATGATGCCCCCGGCGAGAGGGCGAGGACCTCCCGCTCGACCGCCCCAGCGGCGGGTGGCCGCCCCCAGCGCGGCCAGGATGGCCATTCCGACGCTCCAGAATCGCAGGTCGGTTGTACCCGCACCCAGCGCTGACCCGAAGGTGGCGATGTTCACCATCACCATCAACCCGCTCAGTCCCAGTACGGCCTCGCCGGTGGCCCGGAGTCCGCGGCGAAACAGCGCCACGCCGCCGAGGCCGGCGGCAAGGGTGGCCCCCAGCAGTACGGCGGCCTGGCCCCAAGGGTTGAGACGGTCCCAGCCGACGGCGGCGAAGACGGCCGCTGCGATTGCCAGACACAGCACCCCGAGTGCCAACAACAGCGTCTGCGTGCCGGCGCCGTGGCCGCCGGCACGCTGCGGTGCCGCCACCGGAGCAGCAGGAGTGGGCTGGCCGAGTTCCCGCAGCACTTCGGCACGCCGGGCGTCGATGGCGGCGAGCTCGCCGTCCAACGACGCGATGACCTCAATCCGGCGATGCCGTGCCACCTCGTGGCGAAGGTTCAGGTCGGAAAGCTCCGCCACCAGCGGCAGAGCCAGGTTGAGACCACAGCGGCCACAGGTTGCGCTCCGGCCCGTGAGTGGCGCGCCACATCGGGGACAGACCCCCGCGAAGCCGCCGCCCGGAGAAGACGGTGCACCCGTCGGTGTCGTTGTCGGCCTGTCCATGACATGGTCGGTCGCGCTCATTTGCCCATGCTGACCGAGTTTGAACGCCAACAAAACCGGGGATTACCCCTACATTGCTCTGGGGGCGTTGCGCTTTCGGCACGCCCACTGCAGCGGCCGTGCAAACCATGATGATCACAGAGGAAGAGGCCACGACGATGACCGAACCATCAAATGCCGAGAGCGATGACCAGCCCCAGAACGAGGGCCTCACCGACGACGAGGTGCGGGCCGCCCTGCGGCGCCTGCCCGGATGGCAATTGCACGACGGTGCGCTGCGCCGCCGCTTCGAGTTCGCCGACTTTGCTGAGGCCTTCGCGTTCATGAGCCGGGTGGCGCCATTGGCCGAAGCGGCCAATCATCACCCGGACTGGTCAAACAGCTACAACGTCGTGACCGTCGACCTCATCAGCCATGACGCCGGCACGCTGACCATGCGAGACACCGACCTGGCCGCAGCGATCCAACGCGTCGCCTGATACGGGGACCGGAAGGGGGGCCCGCCGTGTTTCGGGGGCCTCAGGTGCCGGTCAATGTGGCGATCAGCGGCGCCAGGTTGAGCGCCTCGGGCCCTTGCAGCGTGATGTAGCTGATGCCCCAGCGCTCGCGCCGCTCGCGCAGGGTGTCGGCCATCTCGTCCAGCGTCCCCAAGAGGATGGCCGGCGCACCCAACACGGTGTCGGTCGTGAATCCGCCCGACGAGTTGGATGCTGCATCGCTTGTTGGGGCCTTGTCGTCGTGAGCCCCGTTTGCAGCAGCATTGACGGCCGCGCCCACCCCACGCTCGATGCTGGGCTCGCCTCCGAACATCGCAGCGATGCCCTGGGCCATGCCCCGTGCGTCATCGGTGATCGTGGCCAAGAACACCAGTACGTTCAACTCGATGTCATCAAAGCGGTCCCCGGCAGCGGCACGGATCCATTCCAGCTTCTGGTCGATGCGTTCCGGGTCGAAGTCTTTGGCCGCCTCGGCGTCGACGGCGCCGGAAGGGATGCGGGCATTGACCCCGATGATGTCGGCGTGGGCTCCGGCGATGCCCAGCATGCGGGGGCCACCGGCGCCGATCATGATCGGCGGTCCGCCCTCCACGGTGGGGCGCGGCAGCCCCTCAAGCGCATCGATCGTGTAGTGCGTGCCATGGTGGCTGAACTCGCCGGAGGCAAACAGCCCCTTGAGCACCAGAAGGGCCTCCTCAAAGCGGTCGACGCGGATCTTGGGCTCGTCGTAGTCCATCCCGGATCGCTCGTAGTCCCACCGCATCCAGCCGGCGCCCAGGCCCAGCTCCACGCGGCCGCCCGTCAACGCGTCCAGCGTGGCGAGTTCCTTGTGTAACACCACAGGGTGGCGGTAGTCGTTGTCGAACACCAGCGCCCCCACCTTCAGCTCCTCGGTGGCCGCAGCGGCCCAGGCCATGGCGGTCACCGGTGCCAGCTGATCGCCAAAGTGATCGGGCATGTGGAGTGCCGAGAAGCCGACCTGTTCCACGCGGCGCGCGGTCTCGGCCCAGGTGGTTCCGGGCAGCGGATGCGACAACTGGATGGCGAAACGAAATGGTGTGGGCATCGACCCATCGTGCCATTGCCGGCTGCTCAACGCCGGCGGTGGAGCCGCCGGCTCGAAACCAAGACGCGTTCGCCTCTCTTATCTCAGGCGGTAGTTGGGGGCCTGCTCGGTGATCGTGACGTCGTGGGGGTGGCTCTCCCTCAGGCCGGCTGCGGTCATGCGTACGAACCGGGCCTCGCTGCGCAGCTGGTCCAGCGTGGCACAGCCGGTGTACCCCATGGCCTGCTGGAGGCCTCCCACCAACTGGCCGACGACACCGCTCAACGGACCCTTGTAGGGAACGCGGGCCTCGATCCCCTCGGGTACCAACTTGTCGGCCTCGGTGACGTGCGCCTGAAAGTAGCGGTCCTTGGAGAACGATCGGGCCTTCATCGCCCCGATCGAGCCCATGCCGCGGTACTCCTTGTAGCGCTCGCCCTGATAGAACACGATTTCGCCGGGGCTCTCGTCGACGCCGGCCAGGTAGCCGCCCAACATCACGGTTGATGCGCCGGCGCCGATGGCCTTGGGCACGTCGCCGGTGTATTGGATGCCGCCGTCGGCGATCACCGGCACGCCGTGGCGCTGGGCGACCTGTGAGCATTCCCACACCGCGGTGATCTGGGGGGCTCCGATGCCGGTGACCACCCGGGTGGTGCAGATTGCGCCCGGGCCGATCCCCACCTTGATGGCGTCCGCGCCGGCTCCGATCAGCGCCTCGGCCGCCTCAGCGGTGGCGATGTTGCCGGCCACGATGGGACCATCCCAGTCGCTCCGCAGGCCGCGCACGGTGTCGATGACGGCAAAGCTGTGGCCGTGGGATGTGTCGACGATGAGGGCATCGACGCCCGCATCCACCAACAACTTCGCGCGCCCGAGGGCGTCGGCCCCGACGCCGATGGCCGCTGCCACCCGGAGGCGGCCATCGGAATCCTTGGTGGCCTGAGGATGGTCGATGCGCTTTTGAAGGTCCTTGACGGTGATCAGGCCACAAAGCCGGCCCTCGTCGTCCACGACGGGCAACTTTTCGATCTTGTGCCGGGCGAACAGCACCCGGGCCTCGTCGAGGGTGGTGCCCACCGGTGTGGTCACCAGCGGGATGGGGGTCATCACGGCCGAAATCAGCTGGTCGTTGTCGGTTTCGAACCGCAGGTCGCGGTTGGTGAGGATTCCCACGAGCGTCCCGGCGGCGTCGGTGATGGGCACCCCTGAGATGTGGAACCGGGCCATCAGGTCCAGCGCGTCGGCCACGGGACGGTCGGCGGTCAAGGTGACCGGGTCGGAGATCATGCCCGACTCCGAGCGCTTCACCCGGTCCACCTCGTGAGCCTGTTCCTCCGGTGACAGGTTGCGGTGCACCACTCCGAGACCGCCCAGCCGGGCCAGTGCGATCGCCATGCCCGCTTCGGTCACCGTGTCCATGGCGGCCGACACGATGGGCACCGAGAGCCGAATGTCCCGCGCGAACACCGCTGAAGTGTCGGCATTTTGGGGCAGCACGTCGGAGGCGGCCGGCAACAACATCACGTCGTCGAACGTCAGGCCCGGAGGGCCGAACCTGGCGTTGAAGGCCGAAAGCCGGGACCCGCTGTCGCTTCCGTCCTCCGCCGCATAGTGTAGGGCGTTCGGCCCGGGACGATCGGAGAGGTTGTGCGGGGTCGACATGGACGAAGTGTAACGACACACAAGATCACGGTCTCTGGCCGATAACCTGTACCTGGTGATGATGACCCCTCTGAGCAGCCTGGCTAAGCAACGTGGCCGACGAACCCTGGGCGCAGCCGCGCTGTCGGGAGCGCTGCTCATTGGCACGGTCGGTGGTGGAGTGCCGGCGGGTGCAGAGGAAGAGCCACCTGAGGCGACCGAACCGGTGGCTCCGCCGACCACTGCTGCGCCCGCGACGACGGCGGCGCCGACCACTGCTGCGCCCACCACTGCTGCGCCCACGACGGCGGCCCCGGTGACCGCTCCTCCGGTGACAGCGCCTCCGCCCACCCAGGCCCCCGAGACCACCCAGGCGCCGGGACCGACGCCGACGGCACCGCCGGCCACCCAGGCGCCGACACAAACCACCCCGACGCTTCCCGAGGCAACGCTTCCTCCGCCGGGTGCCGAGGAGCCGGAGGAAGACGGCGGCGGTGACGTGGGCGAGGTTGTTACGCCGCCTCCCGCGCCTTCAGGCGACCCGGGAGATGCAGGGGGAAGCAACACCGGTGGCGGTGCGGTCGTTGGATCAAGCCCCATTCGCGAGTTGGCGCCGGGCATCTGGGAGACCCCGGTACTGGTTGGCGGCGAGGCCGGCGTTCAGGGTGTCAGCCTGCGTGAGACCGCCACCAAGGTGCGCAAGGAGGCCGAATCGGTCGCCTTCTCGGTTGAGGAGCAGCGGTCGGCCGCCAAGGCCCGGGTCATCGAGGCTGAAACGGCCCTGGTACAGGCGGAACGCGCGGTCAACAACGCTCGGAAGGACCTCGACAGTCGAGAGGCCACCTCCGAGCTGGCCCGCAAGCAGCTGTCCCGCATGAGTGTGGCGTCCTACACCAACCTCTACGGAGAGAATGATCCCGACGTGCTGGCGTTGACCGGCCAGACCATGCGGTCGAGCGTGGTTCGCGAGTATTCGGGCACCGTCATGGTGGGCGCCGACGAGAACCAGGTCAGTGCGTCGAAAGGTCTCGAGTCCGCGCAGGCGAGCGTCAAGAAGCTGACCACTGCACGTGAAGGTGCCAAGGCGGCGCTCGCTGAGTCCCGGAAGGGGTTGGCGGACACCGAGGCCAGCTTGGCCAAGGTGGTGTCCGAGGCCTCGTCGCTGACGTTTGATGACCCCGACGTCCCCGACGAAACCACGCCCGCACTGCCCGAACTGCCGGAGGGGGCCCTGGCGACGACGACCGCCGGAGGCTCGCCGGAAGCGCAGCAGCCCGATGCGGCGCTCGCAGCGCTGCTGGCCAACGACCTCACCGTCACCTACCCCATTGCCGGCGATTGGAACTTCATCGACTCGTGGGGGTACGACCGGGACGGCGGCAAGCGCCGTCACCAGGGCGCCGACATGTTCTCCCGTTACGGCACCCCGGTGGTGGCGGTGGAGGACGGCGTGGTGCGGGTGGCAACCAACCGGCTCGGTGGCAACACGGTGTATCTCTACGGTCGGTCCGGAAACCGTTACTACTACGCCCACCTGTCGGCGGTGGCCGAGGGCGTCGACGGTCAACAGGTGGAGGTGGGCCAGTTCTTGGGCAAGGTGGGTACCTCGGGTAACGCCATCGGCACGCCTCCCCACCTTCACTTCGAGGTGAAGCCGTCCGGGGGGGAGACCTCCAACCCCTATCCGGTGGCCAAAGCGCTGGCGCTGGCCGTCACCCAGGCCCGGGAGGCCGGTGCCACGCCCACCGTTCGTGCCCAAGACCTCCCAAAGCTGCCGGAGGAGCTCGGTCGCACACTGTGGACCTCGGGCAAGGTGCGTTCGGACACCCTGCTCAAACTTGGCACCGACGACTGGGTCACGCTGATCAATCGCACGGTGCTGCCCGTTGAGGCCCTGTCGCTGGCCGATCCGCTGATCGCCACCGCCGTCGCTCAACGGTTGGGTGACAAGGTGGACCCCGAATCGCTCCCCAAGGTGACCGGAGGTGTGGTGACCACCGCTCCGGCGCCGGTGGCGTTGCCGTCCGACGCAAAAGCCCCGATGCCGTCGCCTCCAACCAGCCAGGCCGCTCCGACCAACCTCGGCGGCGGCTAGCGGGCCCCCGGCTCGCGACCCTTGGTTAGACGCCGGCGTCGTCGAGGGCCTGCACCAGGGTGTTCCACGAGAGGGTGGCGCACTTGATTCGCACCGGAAACTTCACTACTCCCTGCAGGGCCGCCAGGTCGCCCAGGTCTGGGGCTTCCGGCTCGCCGGCCGGTTCTTCATCGCCGTCGTCGTCTTCCCCACTGAGTTCGTTTTCGTGGATTGACATCATCTGCTTGAACGAGCGCACCAACGCCCGCACCTCGTCGACGGTGCGGCCCTGAATGGCCGCACTCATCATCGATGCGGATGACTGGCTGATCGAACAACCCTGGCCGTCGATGGCCACGTCGGCCACCACGCCCGCATCGTTGACGTCCAGGTAGACCACCACTTCGTCGCCGCACAGCGGGTTGTAGCCCTCTGCCCGCACGGCGGGCGGTGTTTCCAGTTGGCCGCGGTGGCGCGGGCTTCGGTAGTGATCGAGGATGATCTCGCGGTACAGGTCTTCGAGACCGGCCATGGGTACTCCGATGGTTTTGGGTGGCAAGTGGGGAGGGTGGAGTGGGGAGGGTGGGGCGGGGACGCCTACAGAAAGAACCGGGCCGTGGCTTCCAGGCCGTCGGCGAGGGCGTCGATGTCGTCGGGGGTGTTGTAGAGGTACCACGATGCCCGGGCCGTGGCGCCAACGCCCAGCGCCTTCATCAGCGGTTTGGCGCAATGGTGTCCGGCCCGCACCGCAACACCGTGTTCGTCGAGGATCTGTGACACGTCGTGGGGGTGAACGTCGCCCAATGCAAAGCTCATCACCCCGGCTCGTTGATCCGGCTCGGCGGGGCCGTGGATCACCATGCGTTCGCCAAAGCGTTCGGTCAGCGTGCGAAAGGCGTAAGCGGACATGGCCTGCTCATGGGCCTGAACGGCTTCCATCCCCACCTCGTTGAGGAAGGCGATTGCCTCTCCCAGCCCGATGATCTCGGCGATGGGCGGGGTACCTGCCTCAAATCGATGAGGTATGCCGGTGGGGACGAACCCGTCGAGGCGAACGTCCTGAATCATCGAACCGCCACCGAGAAACGGGGGCATGTCCTCAAGGATGCTGCGTCGGGCCCACAGCACACCGATGCCGGTCGGCCCGCACATCTTGTGGCCGGAGAACGCCAAAAAATCGGCGCCGAGCGCGTTGACGTCGCAGGCGGCGTGTGGCACGTACTGGCAGGCGTCGACGCACACGAGCGCACCGGCGTCGTGAGCGGCGTCAGCGATGCGTCGAACGGGGGTGAGGGTGCCGGTGACGTTGGATGCGGCGGTGAGGCCCACCAGCTTTGCGCCATCCAACAGCGTGTCGAGGTTGCCAAGGTCCAGTTGGGCGTCCTCGGTCAGCGGGATCCATCGGATGTCGAACCCGCGCTCGGACGCCAGCATCTGCCAGGGGACGATGTTGGCGTGGTGTTCCAACATGGTGAGCACGATGGCGTCGCCGGGACCCAGGTTGGCCCTGCCCCACGACCCTGCAACCAGGTTGAGTGACTCGGTGGCGTTCTTTGTGAACACCACCTCGTCGACGTCGGACGCTCCGATGAATCGGGCGACATCGGAGCGGACCCCCTCCAACGCATTGGTGGCCTGCTCGGAGATCTCATAGACGCCCCGGTGAACATTGGCGTTGATCGTCTCGTAAAAGCCGGACATCGCATCGATGACACGTTGAGGCTTCTGCGACGACGCGGCGCTGTCGAGAAAGGCCATGCGATGGCCTTTGATGGAGCGCTGAAGCACCGGAAACTGCCGCTGCAGCGCAACGGCGTCCAGAGGGTCGCCCGGCAGGTTTCGCAGTTCGCTCATACGCTCACAACCTGCGTCGCCTCTGGTGTCATGAGGCGCAGTCTATTTCTCCGGCCGGGAGCGGGGAAATAGGCAGGCGTCACCGACCGCACGTCGGCCGGTTGCAGCGAACCCGGTGTTCCTGGCGTCCAACTACCACCCGCGATCCACCCACTCGTCGAGGTGCGGTGCCTCCGTGCCGATCGTGGTGTGATCGCCGTGCCCGGGCAGCACCAGCGTGTCGGCGGCGAGGGGGCGGAAGAGCCGCTGTTCCAGCGACTCGATGATCGTGTTGAAGTCGCCACCCTCGAAGGTGGTGTTGCCCGGGCCGCCAGGAAAGAGCGTGTCGCCCGAGAACAACACGGGTGCCCCCTCGATGGAAAAACACATCGATCCTGGTGTGTGGCCCGGGGTGTGGATGGTGTGCAGCCGGAGATCGCCCACCTGAATCACCTCCTCGTCACCGAGAATCTCGTCGTAGGAGGGCAGCATCGAGGCATCCTCGGAGGTGATGCCCACCGAGTAGCCCGCGTCGCGCATCTGTGTCACCGCCTGGATGTGGTCCCAGTGGCCGTGGGTCTCCAGAACCTGGCGAACGCCCAGATTCTTGGCCAACTCGAGGAGCACGTCGTGTTCGTTGGCTGCATCGATCAGCACGGCGTCGCCCGACCGTCGGCAGCGCAACACGTAGACGTTGTTGTCCATCGGGCCCACCACGACCTGATGGATCTCGGCTCGGGCGTCGGACCAGATACGGGTGTTGACGGCGTCGGTGGTCATCCGGGCAGGGTACCGCCGGCCGGGACCGCCCGACGGCAGGAGGAGGGGGTGGCCACGACGGCCGACGCTTGATGCGGCCGGCGAGGTCGAGGCGCCATGATGGTGTCATGTCAGCTTCCGACAGCGATGTTCCTTTCGACGGCGCTGCACGTCCCGCTCCCTTGGTCAATCTGCGACTGTTCGACACCCGTCGTCGAAGCGTCGAGCCGTTTCTTCCGCTGAACCCGCCCCACGTTGGCATCTACACCTGTGGGCCCACGGTGTATGCGCCACAACACCTGGGCAACATGCGAAGCCAGCTCACCCCGGACCTGTTGCGACGCGTTCTTCTGGTTGGGGGGTACGACGTCACCTACGTCACCAACATCACCGACGTGGGCCACCTCACCGACGACGCCGACCAGGGCGATGACAAAATGGAGGCCGCCGCCGCACGCACGGGGAGAACCGCCGAGGACATTGCGGCCCACTACACCTCCCAGTGGGCCGACGATCGCCGCGCCCTGGGCTGCCTCGAACCCGATGAGTTGCCACGGGCCGCCGCACACGTGGCCGAGCAGATCGAGCTGATCGGAATCCTGGAGCGGGGCGGGCACACCTACGTCATCGACGATGGGGTCTACTTCGACATCTCCACCTTCCCGGCCTACGCCGACTTCGCTGGCTTGAACGTGGCCGCCCAGACGACGAGCGGTCGGGTTGACAACACCGGAGCCAAGCGAAATCCGCCCGATTTCGCGTTGTGGAAGTTCACCCCCGAGGGCGTGAGCCGGCAACAGGAGTGGGATTCTCCGTGGGGCCGCGGGTTTCCCGGCTGGCACATCGAGTGCTCGGCGATGTCCCGCCGGTACCTGGGCGATTCCTTCGACATCCACACCGGCGGCATCGACCACATCGGCGTGCATCACACCAACGAGGTCGCCCAGAGCGAGGCGGCGCTCGGCGTGCACCCATGGGTCGGTCACTGGGTGCACAACGAGTTTCTCAACCTGTCGGGCGCCAAGCTGTCGAAATCGGCAGGGCACGCACTCACGGTGGAAACGCTGGTCGATCGCGGCTACGAACCGCTGGCGTTTCGGTACCTCTTCCTCACCGCTCACTACCGCCAGCAGCAGGACTTCACCTGGGCGGCCATGGATCAGGCGGCGGTGGCGTTCAGGCGGCTTCGCAAGGCGGCCGCCACGGCCCGTACCGAGGCCATCGCAGCAGGTGGGCTCCCCGCCGACATCGTTGCGCCCGACGACAGCCCGACCCGCAACGACGACATCGTTCAGCGGCTGGTGGGGTCGGAGCCCGTGATCGCGCACGTCGCCGCGTTCTGGGAGGCGCTCGCCGACGACCTGGCTTCTCCCAGGGCGGTGGCGGCGCTTTGGGATGCGCTCCGGGATGACGATCTTGGTCCTGCGGAGCGCTGGGCGTTGCTGGCCGACGTCGACCGGGCGCTGGGGCTGGGCCTCGCCGCCGCCGCTGACCCCGATGTGGTGGCCGAGGCCACCGGCACCGACGAGCGCATCGATGCGTTGCTGGCCGAGCGGCAGGTGGCTCGCGCCGAACGCAATTTTGTTCGGGCGGACGAAATCCGCGACGAGCTGGTCGCTGAGAACGTCATCGTGACCGACACGGCCGACGGGGCGACGTGGCGGCGCTCCGCCGGCTGAACTCCATGAGCCCGCAGGATGAAAAACCTCGGTGGGTCGGACGACGCTAGATTTGCCGGCCTGCCCTTCCTCCCGGCCTCACGTCCGCCGGCGACCCCCAACCAATTGGAGACCAACATGGCCAGCATCACCATCGGTGGCAACGAGGTCCACACCGTCGGTACGCCGCCCGCCGAGGGCGCCCATGCGCCGAGCTTCGACCTGACCGGCGTCGACCTGGGCGAGATCTCCTTGGGCGGGCTCTCCGGTCAGAACGTCGTGCTCAACATCTTCCCGTCGATCGACACCCCCACGTGTGCCGCTTCGGTGCGGGCGTTCAACGAGCGGGCGGCGGCTCTCGACAACACCACGGTGTTGTGCGTCTCGGCGGACCTACCGTTTGCCCAGCAGCGCTTCTGTGGCGCCGAGGGGATCGACGGCGTGCTGATGGGCTCCACCTTCCGCACGGCTGCGTTCGGCAAGGACTACGGCCTGACCATGGGCGATGGCCCCATGGCCGGCCTGTTGGCCCGAGCCGTCCTGGTGGTCGACGGTGACGGCCAGGTGGTGCACAGCCAGTTGGTGCCCGAACTGGCCGACGAGCCCGACTACGACGAGGCGTTGGCTGCGCTGTAGCCCCGACGTCGGGGTGGTGGCCCACGTCTGCATAATCAACAGATGCGCTGGGTTTCAGGGCCGGGTCAGGTCATCTTCCGGTAGTGAGAACCCGAGCGACAGGGCGACGGGGATCTGAGCCGGGTCGAACGTGAGGTAGGTCACCGGGCGAGGCAGGCGGTCGGCGGCCGCCAGGTGGAGCGCATCCACCGTGCGCAACGGTTGGGTCCGTCCCAATTCGGCTGCCCGATCGAGACACTTGCGGTCGAGGGGCACCACGGCGCACCGTTCCCAGTCGTCGCGAAGCGCCTGGCGAAGCCGGTCCGCCCGATCGGCGTCCAGCCCCAGCCGGTCCATCAACATCATCGCCTCGCTCAGCACCAGTGCGGACGCACACCAGTCGGGGTCGGAGTTCATGGCCTGCACCGCAACGGCGTGGGTTGGGCCCTCCAGGTAGCGGGCCAGCAGCCCGGTGGTGTCAAGGGCCAGCGTCATCGGCCCCGGACCTCTCGAATGAGCGTGTCGAGGCGCACCCCGGCCCAGGTTGGCACGGTCAAGGGCGGTTCGGGGCGGTCCGCCCGCCGCGGTGCCTCAACCTCGCCTCGGGCAACGAGGTCGGCCAGGGTCAGCGGTCCCACCGTTGGCTCCACCGGGCCCAACTGGGCCACCGGACGCCCCGCCACGGTGATCACCACTCGTTCGCCGGATCCGGCCCGCCGAACCAACGACGCGAGCTCGGCCCGAAGTTGCCGAACGCCCAGTTGCAAGGTTCCTCCGGTGAGGTCCATGACGGTCACCCTACCGACGCACGACCCAGTGAGTACTCATGTGTACACAAGTTGACCTGACATCGATCGACCCGCAGGGCAGACTGGAACGCGTACAACACCGATCGAGGCCACCGCAGCGCACCGCTGTGGAGCGGGCTCGAACCACTCATCCAGGGGACACCCATGAACTTCGCATTCTCCGAAGAACAGGTCGAGCTGCGCAAGGTCGCCGCCGACTTCCTGACGAACAAGAGCGCCGAGGCCGACGTGCGAGCCCTCATGGAGACCGACGAGGGCTACGACCCCGCCGTGTGGAGCCAGATGGCCGAGCAACTGGGGCTGCAGGGCCTGGCGATTCCCGAGGAGTACGGCGGCTCCGGCTACAGCTACGTCGAGCTCTGCGTGATCTTCGAGGAGATGGGCCGTCGCCTGCTGTGTGCACCGTTCTTCTCCACGGTGGCGCTGGCGGCCAACGCCCTGTTGCACTCGGGTGACGACGACGCCAAGGCCAGGTATCTGCCGGGCATCGCCTCAGGCGAGACGATCGCGACGGTCGCCTTCACCGAGGAGAACGGTCGGTGGGACGAGTCGGGCATCGAGATGGAGGCCGCAGCCTCCGACCAGGGCCACACGCTGACCGGCACCAAGAGCTATGTCATCGATGGCCACATCGCATCCTTGATCCTCGTCGCGGCGCGCACGCCCGAGGGCGTGAGCCTGTTCGCTGTCGACGGCGACGCCTCCGGGCTGGGCCGTACTCCACTGTCCACCATGGACCAGACCCGAAAGCAGGCGAAGCTCGATTTCGACAACACGCCCGCCACACTCATCGGGGCCGCGGGGTCGGGGTGGGACACGCTGCGCACCATGTTGCAGCTGGCCGTCGTGGCGCTGGCTTCCGAGCAGATGGGTGGCGCCCAGGAGTGCCTCGACTCGGCGGTTCAGTACGCCAAGGACCGGGTGCAGTTCGGACGTCCCATCGGCTCATTCCAGGCGATCAAGCACAAGCTGGCCGACATGTTGTTGGAGGTTGAGTCGGGCAAGTCCGCCGCCTACTACTCCTCCTGGTGCGCAGCCGAGATGAACGACGAGCTGACCTCGGTGTCGTCCCTGGCCAAGTCGTACTGCTCGGAGGCCTACTTCCACACGACCGCCGAGAACATCCAGATCCACGGCGGTATCGGCTTCACCTGGGAACATCCTGCGCACCTGTACTTCAAGCGGGCCAAGAGCTCCGAGTTGTTGTTCGGCGATCCGACCTACCACCGGGAGCTGTTGGCCCAGGCCATCGGCATCTGAGTTGATCGGCTCGGCCGTTCGTTGGCTCGTGGTGGGACTGTGACAGGCTCACCCTCGTGATCGCGCTGTTTTGGGTGCTCTGCGCGTTGGTGTCCTTCGTCATCGCCGCGCTGGCGGTTGGGTCGGTCACCGGCGTCCAGGCCCAGCGACCGCTGCGGGCCGTTTACGTGGTGGAGGACGCGGTGACCTATGTCGCCGATCATCTGCCCGACGACGTGTCCGCCCAGGCGAGCTACGACGATGTGCGGGCCGTCGTCGACGCCCAAATCGGTTATCTCGGCAGGCGGGGCCTGGCGTCGGGGCGCACCTTCGACACGGTTGCCGACGATCTGGTGGTGGTGGACGAGGACGAGCCCCTGGCATGGGTGTTGGGCGAACTTGAGGATCGTGAGCTGACCGACGACCAGGTGGTCGTGATCCTCCGCGCGGAGGCCGGCTATCAGCGCAGCATCGGCGCCGTCGGACCGCCATTGGCAGATGGCGATGCAACTCAAGATGAAGCCTCCTGACAGCTCGAAGTAGGGTCTGGCTTTCATCGCAGAGGAGATTGACACGATGGACCGCCCCAAGCAGTTCGCGGAGAATCAGTATGTGGGCGATAAGCGCTCGCAGGTGGTCTACGACGTCGACGCCCTGACCGGCGCCGACGAGGCGTTGCTCACCGAGCTCCTCGCCGCAGAAACGTTCATTTGCTTCGGTCCCGACACGCTGGCCGAGGCGCGCAATCGGGGCTATCGCCCCCACGCCGGTTCCCGCGCAGCGGCAACCGCCTAACGCCCGCCGGTGGGCGCCAACGAGTCCGGAGTTGGTGCAGGTTTGTCGCCGGTGGGCGGCAACCTTCGGTTCTCATCGGACGGGCTCTCGCTGGCCGGCTACCTGGCCCAGCCCTCCGGGGCACGGGCCTCGGGCCATGGGGTGGTGCTGTGCCATGGGTTCCCCAACAAGGGTCGCGGTGCCGAAAACTCGGGCAAGTCGTTTCCCGAGTTGGCCGACCGGCTGTCCGCCTCGTTGTCCTGGCCGGTGCTCACGATCAACTTTCGGGGCTGCGCCACCTCGGAGGGCAACTTTGAACTCGACGGATGGCAGCGTGACGTGGCCGCAGCGGTCGCCGAGTTGACCTCCCTGGGTGTCACCGCCGTGTGGCTGGTGGGTTTCGGCACCGGTGGTTCATTGTGTATCTGTGAGGGTGCGTCCAACCCGGCGGTGGTCGGCGTTTCGGCTGCCGCATCGCCCGGTGACTTCGACGATTGGGCCCGTCACCCACGGGCGTTGTTGGACCATGCCCGCGAGGTCGGGGTGATCCGGGACGCCGGCTTTCCGGCAGACGTTGGCGAATGGGCACGTGGGCTGGCCGCCACCCGCCCCGTCGACCGGGTGGCGGAATTGGCACCCCGGCCGCTGCTGCTGCTTCATGGCTCGGCAGACGAGATCGTACCCACGGTGGATCCTCTGGCGCTGGCCGATGCTCACGGCTCTGCGGAGTTTCGCATGATCGACGGCGCCGGCCACGAGCTGCGTCACGACCCACGCGCCGTGGCCATGTTGACGGGGTGGCTTTCACGCACCTCTCGGCTGGTCGAGTAGCGCGGCGTCTGTAATCCGGCCGGTACCCGGAGCGGCCGGGCATGGCCATAGTCTGGCGATGAAGAGCTCGACCAGACGAGGGAGTTCCGATGCTCAACGATGCGTTCTCGCACCAGTTGCCCGATGTCGACCCGGGCGAGACCCAGGAGTGGCTCGACTCGCTGGATGCCGTCGTGGAGCACCGGGGTAAGGCCCGAGCGCGGTACCTGCTGGCCCGGCTGGGCGAGGCCGCCCACGATCGGCAACTTGGTGTTGCGGCGTCGGTGTGGACCCCGTATGTGAACACGATTCCAACCGATGGGCAGCCGTGGTTTCCCGGTGACTTCGAAATGGAGCGCCGCATCAGGGCGTTCATTCGCTGGAACGCGGTGGCCATGGTGGTTCGTGCCAACAAGGCGGCGCCGGGTATCGGCGGGCACCTGTCCACCTACGCGTCCTCGGCGGCGCTGTACGAGGTGGGGTTCAACCACTTCTTCCGTGGCCAGGCCGACGGTACCCCGGGCGACCACGTCTACATCCAGGGTCACGCTTCACCTGGCATCTACGCCCGGGCGTACCTGGAGGGCCGCTTCGATGAGGTCGACCTCGACCGTTTTCGTCTCGACATCGATACCCCCGCCCGGGTCGGCCGGGGCCTCAGCAGTTACCCCCATCCGCATCTCATGGGTGACTTTTGGCAGTTTCCCACCGTGTCGATGGGTCTGGGGCCGATCAACTCGATCTACCAGGCACGTTTCGACCGGTACCTGAACAACCGCCACATCGATGACACCTCCCGCTCTCGGGTGTGGGCCTTTGTCGGCGATGGAGAAACCGATGAACCCGAGACACTGGGTTCGATCGACCTGGCGGCGAGGGAGGGGCTGGACAATCTCACGTGGGTGGTCAACTGCAACCTGCAGCGCCTGGACGGGCCGGTGCGGGGCAACGGCAAGATCATCCAGGAGCTCGAGGGCATCTTCCGCGGCAATGGCTGGAACGTCATCAAGGTGGTCTGGGGCGCCGATTGGGACGAGTTGTTGGCACAGGATGTCGATGGCGTGCTGCTCAACAAGATGAACACCACCGTCGATGGCGAGTTTCAGAGGTACGCCGTCGAGTCGGGCGCCTACATCCGCGAGCATTTCTTTGGGCCCGACCCGCGCCTGCGGAAGCTGGTCGAACACCTTTCCGATGAGCAGTTGCAGAGCCTGCCACGGGGTGGTCACGACTACGCCAAGGTGTATGCCGCCTATCGGGCCGCCACCGAGATGACCGGCGCTCCGACCGCCATCCTGGCTCAGACCGTGAAGGGCTGGGCGCTGGGTTCAAAGGTGGAAGGGCGCAACTCCACCCACCAGATCAAGAAGATGGACACCGAGCAGTTGCTGGAGCTTCGAGAGCGCCTGCACCTGGAGGACGACGTGTCCGAGGCCGACCTGGCAGGCGGTGATCCGCCCTACCTGCGGTTTGCCGATGACTCGCCCGAGCATCGGTATCTCATGGAGCGGCGCAGGGGTTTGGACGGCCCGCTGCCTGCTCGCACCCTGCCGGTTCGCCGGGGTCTCGGTTCGGTCGAGGAGGGCACCTGGAACGAGCTTTTGGCGGGCTCCCACGGGCAGGAGGTGTCGACCACGATGGCGTTCACCCGGCTGCTTCGCAGCCTTGCCCGCGACCCCGTGGTCGGCGATCGGGTGGTGCCGATCATCCCCGATGAGGCACGCACTTTTGGCATGGATGCGCTGTTTCGCGAGCTGGGGATCTACGCCGCCAAGGGACAGCGCTACGAGCCGGTGGACCATCACCTGTTGTTGTCCTACGTCGAGAAGTCCGATGGGCAGATCCTGGAGGAGGGCATCACCGAGGCCGGATCGATGGCGTCATGGACCGCCGCTGCAACGGCCTATGCCACCACCGGCGTGCCGATGCTGCCGTTCTTCACGTTCTATTCCATGTTCGGATTCCAGCGGGTGGGCGACCTGATCTGGGCTGCCGGCGACGCTCGGGCCCGCGGCTTCCTCCTGGGGGCGACCGCCGGTCGGACCACCCTGCAGGGTGAGGGGTTGCAACACACCGATGGTCACAGCCAACTGCTGGCTTCGACGGTGCCGGCGTGCCGTGCCTATGACCCGGCTTTTGCTTGGGAGATGGCGCTGATCATTCGTGACGGCCTTGCTCGCATGTACCCGCCGTCCGCAGCGGGCGAGAAGGTGGGTGGCGAGGACGTGTTTTATTACCTTACCCTCTACAACGAGAACTACGAGATGCCCCCGATGCCAGAGACAGACGGGGGAATCGACGAGCTGACCGGGTGGGTCACCCGCGGGTTGTACCACAGTCACGGCGCGCCGCAGGCCGCTCATCAGGCCTCGGTGCTGTACTCGGGCTCGGGCTGGACTGCGGCCAAGGAGGCCCAGCGATTGCTGCACGAGGACTATGACGTGGGGGTCGACCTGTGGTCGGCAACCTCCTACAACGAGCTCCGGCGAGAGGCCCTGGCGGTCGAGCGTTGGAACCGGCTGCACCCGGACGCGCCCGAGGCGCTGCCGCTGATCACCCGTCTGCTGTCAGCGGGCACGGGGCCGGTGGTGGCGGTCTCGGACTTCCTCTCCGCCTGGGCCGACCAGGTGGTGCGCTGGGTGCCGCGCCCGTTCAGCGTGTTGGGCACCGACGGCTATGGTCGGTCCGACGATCGGGCCCATCTTCGGCGCTTCTTCGAGACCGACGCAGCACACGTGGTGGTGGCGGTGCTGTCGGCGCTGGTCCGCAGCGGGGAGCTTGACCCGTCGGTTGCCACGGGGGCCATCGACCGCTTCGGCATCGACCCTGACATCGACCCACCCTGGACCCGCTGAAGTGGACTCCAGGTCAACGGGGCCGGCCGATCGGCCCGCTCGGGTCTGGACCGATGGTTCATGCCGTGGCAATCCCGGCCCCGGCGGCTGGGGATGGGTGGACGATGGGGGATCCTCCGATTCCGGGGCCGAAGCCCACACCACCAACCAGCGCATGGAGTTGACGGCCGCGCGTGAAGCGGTGGCGACGCACCCAGGTCCGGTCGAGGTGGTGTCCGACTCCAAGTACGTCGTTTCTGCGTTCAACGAAGGCTGGATCGAGGGCTGGCTGAGGCGGGGCTGGAAGAATTCCAAGAAGGAGCCGGTGGCCAACAAGGATTTGTGGCAGCCCTTCGTCGAGGAGGTGGCGGAGCACGGCGCTGTGCGGTTCGCTTGGGTGAAGGGCCACGCCGGCGACCCGATGAACGAGGAGGCCGACCGGCTGGCGACCGAGGCGGCGGCCACCGTCGGGGCCAACGCGTCAACTGCTGCGGCAACTGCTCCGGCAACTGCTGCGTCAACACCGGCACGTCGTGATGACCCTCGGGCACCGGCGGGTTTCCGCTACGCCGTGACCGGCACCCGCCGCCTCGATGCCCGAGCGCTTGGTGCCGCTCGGGCTCAGCTGGCCAAAATCCTGCCGGCGCAACAGGAGTTTCATCCAGACCTTGTGGTGTTGCTGGGCCTGCGCCCGGGGCCTGAGGCCATGGCCGCTGAGGTGGCCCTTGAGGCCGGACTGACCGTGGTTGCCGTGCTGCCGTGGCCCGACCCGCAGACAACGCTGCGCTCAGCAGACCGGGAGGCCTTTGGTCGCTTGCTGGCCCGGGTGGACGAAACCATCGTGTTGGAGCGGTCCCAACCGACCGACGCTGATGGACGCGCTCAGGCGCTGGCGCGCCGAGACTCCTGGTTGGCGGGTGTTGCCGATGGGGCACTGTTGGTTCGACAGGGCGACTCCTCCGAGAGCCGAGCGCTGCTACGACGGTTCGCCGGCCTTGGCGCAGAGGTCTGGGACCTGGACCTCGCAGCCGAACAGTAGGTTCGACCCCGTGCCGGCTGAACGGTCACAACCGCACCGACCGCCTGGCGCCCGGCCACCGGCCTTTCGGTCGATCAAAATCGGTGTGGACACCGGCGGCACGTTCACCGATGTGGTGACGATGGACGGCACGGTGATGAAGGTGCCGTCGACACCGGAAAACCCGGGTGACGCCATCCGGCAGGGCCTCGCTCGCCTGGGGACGGGCCAGGTGGCCTATCTCGCTCACGGCACCACCGTGGCCACCAACGCGGTGTTGGAAGGGACGCTGGCTCGCGTGGCCCTGTTGGTGACGGAGGGGTTTGGGGATCTGATCGAGATCGGTCGTCAGCATCGGCCCTCGCTTGCGGACCATTTCGTTGATCGGCCTCGTCCGTTGGTCAACCGCGTCGATCGCTTGGAGGTGCGCGAGCGGACCTTCCCGGATGGGGTGGTGGAGACCGCTCCCAGCCTCGACCTGCTTCCAGAGATCCCGGAGGGCGTCGAAGCGATTGCGGTGTGCTTCCTTCATGCCGATCTCAACGCCAAGGGGGAGTCAAGGGTGGCCGAGGCGTATCGAGCACGCGGTTGGGACGTGACGGCAAGCCACGAGCTCTCGCCGCTGTTCAGAGAGTTCGAACGGGCTTCCACGACGGTGATGAACGCGGCGCTGCGTCCGCGTGTTCGCCGCTACCTCGAGGGGCTGTCCGGCTTGGCCGAGCAACTGTGGATCATGACGTCGGCGGGTGGAATGTGGCCGCTTGCCAAGGCGCTTGAGGCCCCCGTTGGGTTGGCCCTGTCCGGACCGGCCGGCGGGGTGCGGGCGGCGGCGGTGGTGGCGGCGGCATGCGGCTTTCCCGGCGCGATCTCGCTCGACATGGGTGGGACGTCGACCGACGTGTGCCTCATCACCGGCGGCGAACCGGCGCCGGCGGCCGAACGTGACCTGGTGGGCCATCCGGTTCGGTTGCCGTCACTGGACGTCGTCACAATCGGCGCCGGGGGCGGCTCCATCGGCTCGATCGACTCGGGCGGAGCGGTCGCCGTGGGGCCACGGTCGGCGGGCGCCGTGCCCGGCCCGGTGGCCTACGGGCGGGGCGGCACCGAACCTACGGTTACCGATGCCAATGTGGCGCTGGGTCGAATTCCGACCGAGGGGAGTGGGGCCCTCGGCGACCTCGACGTCGCCGGTGCCGCTGCAGCGTTGAGCGAAGCAGGGTTGAGCGCTCAAGGACTGCTCGATGTGGTGACGGCGAACATGGAGCGCGCGCTTCGCAGCGTCAGCGTGTCACGTGGCATCGATCCGGCAGGGTTGGCACTGGTGGCGTTCGGCGGCGCAGGACCGCTTCACGCGTGCGAGTTGGCCGCGTCGTTGGGCATGGCGGCGGTCATCGTCCCGCCGCTCGCAGGGGTGCTGTCTGCGGTCGGCATTCTGGGCGCACCGGAACGTCACGACCTCACCCAAACATGGCCCACCCCACGGTGCAGGAACGGACTGAACGAGGCCAGGCAAACCCTTGAGTCACGGGTGGAGGCGTTGCTCGGCGTTGGTGACCACGGAGATTCTCGGACGAGTGCTGTCGCACGGGCGGACGGCGAGGTGACGGTGTCCTCGTGGCTGTCCTGTCGCTATGTCGGGCAGTCCCATGAGGTCGAGGTCGAGGACGTGGACGATTTTGGGGCGATCCATCAACGGCGCAACGGGTACTCGCTGCCCGATGCTGTCATCGAGGTCGTGTCATTGCGTGCCACCGGTGAGCGTCACTCACCGCTGGGTGTTGTGGAGTTGCTGACCGGGGCGGATCCGGTGACGACCACCGAGGTGCGAGGCCCCATCTCCCTGCCGGCGGCAGACCATACGGTCTGGATCCCCAGGGGCTGGACGGGCAGACCTGGGCCGCTGGGATCGCTGGTGATCACCGCCGATGCCGTCGCCGACGCGGTGCACACCACCGATCCAAACCCGACCGCGGGCTCAGGCGAGGGTGACGTCAAGGTGGGGGGTGGCGGCGCAGGGTTGGCGGTGCTCCTGTCCCGACTGACCGGGGTGGCCGATGAGGCGGGAGCCGTATTGCGACGCGCCGCGTTCAGCGCCAACATCAAGGAACGGGCCGACTGCTCGGTTGCGCTGTTCGACGCACAAGGGCGATTACTGGTTCAAGCCGAACACATCCCCGTGCACCTCGGGTCGATGCCGGCGGCGGTGGCGGCAGTCGTCGAACGACTGGGCGACTTGCCCGCCGGCGAGCAGGCCGTGGTCAACGATCCCTTCGCGGGCGGCACCCACCTGAATGATCTCACCCTGGTGGCGCCCGTACACTGCGACGCCACCCTGGTGGGGTGGCTTGCCACTCGGGCGCATCACGCCGACGTCGGCGGCTCGGCCCCCGGGTCGCTTCCCGCCGACGCCACCCATATTGCCCAGGAGGGTTTGCGGCTTCCGCCGATGCGCTTCACCCCCGAGGTGGCGGCGCTGGTGGTTGCCAACAGCCGAACCCCGGACGAACGGCGAGGTGACCTTGATGCCCAGGCGGGTGCCAACCGGGTGGGGGTCGAGCGGCTGGCGACCATCGTGGAGGAGTTGGGCGGACCCGAGGCCGCCGCCGTCGCATTTGCCGAGGTGCTCGATCATGGCGAACGAGCCGTGGCGGCGGCGTTGGCTCGGGCCCCGGTGGGTCAGTGGGACGCTGCGGACGTGATGGACTCGTCCGGGCCCGCGCCGAACCAGCGCGAGCCGGTGCCCGTTCGGGTGCGGCTCACCTTGGACGGCCACCGGGCCGTGTTCGACTACTCGGCCAGCGGTGCCTCGGCGCCGGGCAACGTGTGGGCGCCACCGGCCGTCACCATCTCGGCGACCTTCTGGGCGCTACGTTCCGTGCTGGATCCGTCGCTTCCGGCCAATGCGGGCACCTTCCGCCGACTGGAGGTTGTCACCCGTCCCGGCACGGTGACCCATGCCGTGGCGCCCAGCGCGGTTGGTGCCGGCAACGTCGAAGTGAGCCAGCGGGTGGCCGATGTGGCGCTGGGCGCGTTGGCGGGGCCGTTCCCCGGGCGGGTGCCGGCCGATTCGCAGGGCACTATGAACAGCATTCTTCTGGGTGGGGACGGCTGGGTCAGCTACGAGACGGTGGGTGGTGGCCAGGGAGGTCGGCCGGTCGGGGTTGCTGATGAGCCCTTGCCGGGCATGTCGGGAGTGCACACGGCGATGACCAATACCCTCAACACGCCGATCGAGGCCGCCGAGCGGGTGTTACCGGTGCGGGTGCGGCGCTACACCCTGCGTCGGGGCAGCGGCGGTGCGGGCAGGTCGCCGGGTGGGGAGGGCATCGAGCGCGAACTCGAAGTGCTCGAGCCGGTCACCGTGTCGTTGATCTGCGACCGACGCGTGGTGGCGCCCCGAGGTCGTGCGGGTGGGGGTGACGGCGCCGTGGGTGAAAACTGGCTGCTGCCTGGAGGTGACACCTCACGTGCCGAGCGCCTGCCCGACAAGTGCACCATCGCGCTTCAGGCGGGCGACGTTTTGCGCATGCTTACTCCCGGTGGTGCGGCCTGGGGCCCGACCTCAAGCTGAGGCCCGATCCTCCCCGGTTGAGCGATCGAAAAGCGGGCGGTAGCGGCAGAATCTGCATTGAACGCGGGTCGCTCCCTACGATGTTGTCATGCTTGACATCAACGGAGCTTCTGCACTCGTCACCGGAGGGGCCTCTGGCCTCGGGGAGGCCACCGCCAAGGCGTTGGCAGAGAAGGGTGCCAAGGTCGTCATCTGCGACTTGGATCGCCAGGCCGAGGCCGGCGAGGCCTTGGCAAAGGAGATCGGTGGTGTGTTCGCCCCCACCGACGTGACCGACACCGACCAGATCATTGCCGCCATCGAGGCCGGCAAGGAGTTGGGTCCGGTGAAGGCCCTGGTCAACTGCGCCGGTATTGGTTGGGCCACGCGCACCATCGGTCGTGATGGCGAATACAGCTCGGCACACGACCTGGAGATCTTTCGCAAGGTCATCGAGATCAACCTGATCGGCAGCTTCGACGCCATCCGCTTGGCGGCAACGGCCATGAGCCAGAACGAGCCCAACGAGTCGGGGGAGCGCGGCGCCATCGTGAACACCGCCTCGGTTGCGGCCTTTGACGGCCAGATTGGTCAGGCCAGCTACTCGGCGTCCAAGGGCGGAGTTGTCGGCATGACCCTGCCGGTGGCCCGTGACCTGTCCGCCTCGGGCATCCGCGTGAACACCATTGCTCCCGGCCTGTTTGACACCCCCATTTATGGCACTGGCGAGGCCTCCGAGCAGTTCAAGGAGAAGCTGGCGGCCAACCTGCTGTTTCCGAAGCGCCTCGGGTTCTCCTCCGAGTTCGCCTCGCTTGCCGTCGAGATGATCACCAACTCCTACTTCAACGCTGAAACGGTTCGCCTCGACGCGGGCACGCGGATGCAGCCCAAGTAGCGAGGGACGCGGCCCCGCGATCCCGTGGTGGTCCGCCCTGAGCTAGCATCGTCAGTTGGACCGGGAGGTACGCCGGTGGCAATTGCTGCTTCCATCACCAAAATCCTGCAAGCCGCCGCAGCGGGGCTCACGTCTCGGCGCGCCATCGCTGCAGCGCCCGTGGTTGCGGTGTCACTCGTGGTGGGCATCTCGGTGCTGTCCACCCGGAGTGATCCTGCCAAAGTGGCCACTCGCGAAGACGCTGCACCAATGGCTCGTCGTTGGGTTTCAACGTCGGAGGGTGTGACCGACGTCGCGGATGGCAAGGCCAAGGTCGACGCCAAGGCGAAGGCCACCAGCAAGGCCAAGGCCGATGGGAAGACCAAAGCGTCCACCACGCCCGGAGGCCAGTCCGCGTTGGGTGGCAACCAGCCTGGCGGTACCCAGCCAGGGGGCAAGCAGCCAGGGGGCAAGCAGCCAGGGGGCAAGCAGCCAGGCGCCACGCCGGCGGCCGGCGGGACACCGAGCACGACGCCTGCCACACCCAGCACAGCCGCCCCCAACCCCGAACTGCCGCCGCTGGTGCAGGGCACCCCACCGGATCCCTCGCTCAATCTCATTGGGGCACCGCCCGAACCCTGGCCCGATAACTGCCGTTGCGCTCCGCTGACTGGCATGGGCATCGATTCCCCATTTGGTGCCAAAGGCTCGGCGGTTGCGATCAAGGTGTCCAACGCACCTCGGGCCGACCCACAGACGGGCCTGAACCGTGCCGACTTGATCTATGAGGAGCCTGCGCACGGCATCATGGACGCCAGCCGTTTCCTGGCGGTGTTCCATTCTCGGGAGATTGACACCATTGGTGCAGTCCGATCGGCCCGCACCTCCGACATGCAGTTGTTGCTGCCCCTGGGACGCCCGATCTTCGCTTATGCGGGATCGAACGATCGAACGGAATGGGCGGTCTCGGAGCGCGAACGAGATGGCTGGTTCGTCCATGCCAGCGAACGCCAGGACGGCACCTCGGTGTACTCCAGGACAGACCAGTCTGAACATGGTTTGTTTGTCAGCCGCAACAACCTCCAGAATAAGTACGGTGGGGCCACCGCCCCACCCAATCCACAGTTCTCCTTTATGGATGCGGGCAATCAGAACGCCAGTGCACAACCGGCCAAGCGGGTTGATCTGCTCGTGGCCGGCAATCACTCGGGGTTCCTCTGGGACGCCAAGTCCAAGATGTGGCTGCGCTTCCAGGCAGGCAAACCTCACGTGAACAAGACGAATGGTGCGCAGATCGGCCGAAGCTCGGTGATCGTGTTGACCACGAGGTACCAGGGCTCTTACGCCGACATGAACAGTATGGAGGCGGTCACGTTTCCGATGCCGGGAGAACCGGCGAGGGGCCAGGCCTTTGTGCTCACCGGCCCGACGGTGACCCAGGGGACGTGGAGTCGCAGCGCGGATGGCGACCTGTTCGATCTGCGTGACCTGCAGGGCCGAGCGATCAGTCTGCAGCGGGGCCCGGTGTACGTCGGTCTGGTCAGCAGCCTTCCCACCGTTTCCTGACCGCGGGAGCGTTCAAGGTGGGCGGGCGGGCTGCTCAGGTCCTGCAGACGGCGCAGAACGACCGCTGTGGCCCAAGTCGAGCCGCCCGTGCGGGTGCCGGTCTCCGAGGAATCCGGTGGCAAGACCGGCCCACGACTGCTTCCGGTGCTGCCCCTCCGAGGCATGGCCGCAGGGATGTTGTGCTCCTCTGACCAATCTGGGTTTCGATGCTCCTGAGGGCGAGGCCGGCCCTGCGGTGGCGGTCAAGGTGTCCAACGCACCTGAGCCGGACCCGCTCGTCGTCAAGAGTCTGGGTCGGCCCAAGCCGGCCGTTTCAGGCGGCAGCGATTACGTCATGGCGATGATGGAGGCACGAGAGGCCGCCGGCACGCTCGTTCGTATAACCAACAGCAGGGCGGTCGGCGGGTTCTTCGGTGTCGGTCCACATCGGACAGTCCCATTCTTGGTGGCAGTGGGACGAGTCCTCGCAGATGTGGCGTCGCTTTCAGCACTACCGACCCCCGCCGTCTGCCGCAGACAAGCGGTCACCCGAGGCGGTGTCCACCGGTGTCGGTGACGCCTGGGTGATGACCGGCCGTGATTACATCCATGGGGCCGGACTCAGCCCGTTCGAGAGCGCGGGCGGCTGCAGCGGTGGCGATGGTCGGCTACAGCCAGCAGTTCGTCGTCACCGGAGGAGTCCCCGTAGGCCCACAGCTCGATCCCGGAGCGGTCGATGCCCTCTGTTGCCAGCCATCGGTCCAGGCGTACCACCTTCTCGGGGCCTCGACAGTTGGGGCCTGTCATCTCGCCGGAGAGCCTGCCGTCTCCATCGACGATCAGCTCGACGGCCTCGACGCCGTCCAGTTTCAGAGCCTCTGCCAAGGGCCTGAGATACACCCCCAGGGACGCCGACACGAGCACCACACGGTGGTGTCGTTCCTGATGCCACGCCACCTGCTTCAACCCGTCAAGCCGGAGCCGGGGTTGGAGGAACGCGGCGTAGTGGCGGCCGGCTTCACCCACATCTGTTGCCAGGCGGCCCGTCATCACCCGTCGGAGCATCAGTGCTTTGGCCGTGTCTCGGCTTCGGTCGCCGCGTCGCAGCAGTTCTGCGCCAACGCCGGCGACGACCGAGGACATCGCTCGCCGTCCTGCCACACGGACAAGAAACGGCATCAGGCTGTCGCGTCCGGTCAGTGTGCCGTCAAAGTCGAATGCCGCCAGGCCGGGCCTGGCCGTGGGCCGGTCATTCTCCACCGGCACTAGTGCTCGGTCACCTCAGCCAACCGCTCAAGTGTGGCGGTCATGTTCTTGGTGTGCTTCTCGGGCCACTTCATCATGGTGATGTACGCCTTGATCGGAGCCTTGGACCAGTCGAAGGTCTCGGTCACCAGCGTGCCGTCTTCGGTTGGCTGCAGTTCGTAGCGCCAGATGTGGCGACCGAAGTGCCGCCAGGCGATCCGCCGGCCCTCTTCGAACTCCACCACCGTGTTTTTGATGATGTACGGCAGGCCGATCCGCATGTCCATGCCGAACTTGGCGCCCTGGCTCAGCCGTTCGTCGGCTCCGCCGCGGCTGGCTTTCACCGTGCCCGAACCGTCGATCTCCGAATGCCGGGCCGGGTGGGCCAACACGTCGAAGATGTCCTCCGGTGATGCCTTGATCGTTCGGGACACCGAGACCTGCTCGTCGTTCATGTTTGATCTGCCTTTGTTTTGAGTATTCCGGAAGGGTGGGTGCGACGTTGACGGCTGATGGCGGCCAGTCTGGCTGAAACCCGGCGACCGGTTCTAGCCGCCGGCGTCGATGATGCTGCGGAGGGCGTCGACCAGGTTCGTATGAGTGAACTTGTAGCCCGTTGCGCTCAGTACGCCGTCGCTCACCCGCTGACTGGTCTTCAGGAGCGACTCGGCCAGCTCGGAGCCGAAGAGCAACTTTGGTCCAAACAGGGGGATGATGAACGTTGGGCGATGCAGGACCTTGCCCAGGGTGGACGCATAGTCGGCATTGGTGACCGGGTTGGGGGCCACCAGGTTGACCGGGCCCGACACCTCGGGTGTGTCAAGGGCGTGCAGGATGGCACCGACTTCGTCGTCGATCGTGATCCAACTGATCCACTGGGTTCCGGGCAGAACCTTGCCGCCAAGACCCAGCTTGAACGGCAGGAGCTGTTTGGCCAGCGCCCCACCGCGTGTCGACTGCACGATGCCGGTGCGCAGATGCGCGGTGCGGATTCCTGCGTCTTCGGCGGCGCCGGTTGCGGCCTCCCATGCCACGCAGATATCGGCGAGAAAATCTTTGCCGGGGGGCGAGGACTCGTCCACCAGGTTCTGGCCGGTATCGCCGTAGTACCCGATGGCCGAGGCGGACAGCAGCGTTTGCGGTGGTCTGGCGAGCCCAGCCAACGTTTTGGAGATCAGGGTGGTGCCGTCTGTCCGGCTGCTGAGGAGCTCGCGCTTCTGGGCATCGGTCCACCGTTTCTCGGCGATCGGCTCACCAGCAAGATGGATCACCGCGTCGATGCCGTCCAGCCCGGCAGTATCGATTTCGCCGTCGTGGGGCGACCAGAAGACCGCATCGTTGTCGGTGCGGGCCCGATCGGCCGATCGGGTCAGCGACAAGATCCGATCGCCTCGTGCTTGGAGCGCGCTTACCAGCGCCTTGCCGATAAGTCCGCCTGAGCCGGTCATTGCAATGTCCATGCGATGCAGTCAACCGCACCGCCACCACCGGTGCTTAACCAGTCGTCAGGTGTCGACGCCCAAGGCTGCGAAAAGGGCCTTCACGATCCGAGGCACGATCAAGGTGGCGCTGTCGTCGCTGTAGTGCATGCCATCCGGACGAAGTTCGGTTCCATCGATCTCGCGGATACATTGCGACTCCGGGCAAATCAGCGACTGCAGGTCGAGCAGCACCACCTCGCTGCGCTCCTCATCCAAGGTGCGCAACAGGCCACGCCAGGCCTCGTAGCGAACGTTGGCTGCATCGGCATTGAAGTAGGCCACGTTGGCCGGAAGTGCAATCACCATGGTGGCTCCTCCCACGGTGAGGCGGTCGACCGCCTTGTTCAGGAGAGCGAGGTACTCATCCGGAGACTCCTCGAAGTCGATCACGGTGCCATCGGGAAGCTTTCGACGGTACGAATCGACCTGCGCGATCACCAGGATCACGTCTGGGGCCTGTTGGGCGACCAGTTGATCCTGCAGGGCCTGATGCTTGGGGCACCCGGGGGCCATCGGGGTCAGATCGCCGTTTGCAGTGAGCTCCATTCCCTCGACGATGCCGCAGCCGTAGCGAACAGCCGATGCGGTACTGACGCCGTCACCGGCCAACTCGCGGGCGAGTTCCTCTTGAATCGACGCAGCGACGCTGTCACCAATGAGCAGTAGGGAGTCGATGGGCGTGCCAACGGCACCCGTCGGTGCGGTGATGCCTTGGTTGGCCTGCACCGTGCCCGTGGCACCTCCCGCCTGCTGCTGATAACGGTTGGCCGTTGCACCAGCCGTGGAGGCCAGCACCAGAACGATCACCCCGATCGGCGCAAGGGGCCACCATCGGGGGAGCGGCGCTCGGCGGGCAAGAACGGGTCGTTCAAGAAACCGATACGACGCCCACGTGAGCGTGGAGAACACGGCCACGCGGATCGCCGTCGCGGGCACGTGCCCGATGCCCAGTCGATCATCGGTGAGGAACACCATGACCGGCCAGTGCCACAGGTAGAGGCCATAGGAACGACGGCCGATCTCCACCAATGCCCGGTTGCTCAACAGCGGCAGAGTGACTTGAGTGGAACAGCCGGCGACGACCAGCATCGTCACGGCAGCAAAAATCACCAGTCCGGCGGGAAAGAACCCGGTGTTGTCTTCGGCGATGAACACCATGGCGCCTCCGAGAGCGGCAACGCCGATCAGGGTGACCAGGGTGGACGCCCCAAGACGCCGCACCAGATCGGGCCGCTTGGATTCGAGGATCGCCAGGAGGCAGCCCGCCATGATCACGTGCAGGCGGGTGTCGGTGCCGTAGTAGACGCGCGAGAGGCCGCCGCCCACCAGCGTCATGGCGGCGACGGAGGCTACAAAAGCCGCGGAGGCGACCAAGGCGAGTGCGCGACGCGATCTGGCCATGGCAATCGCCGCAACGATCGGCCACACCAGGTAGAACTGTTCCTCCACCGACAGGGACCACACGTGACGCAATGGGGATACGGCGAACGTGCTGAAGTAGCTGTCGCCGGTGAGAATCAAACGCCAGTTCATGACGTAGCCCAGCGAGGCCAACTCGTCGCCGCGCAACGAGCCCCACTGGCTGCTGGGCAACCACAGACGGCCCACGACCACAACCACCGACAACATCACCAGCAGCGCGGGCCCAAGTCGGCGGGCTCGTCGCCGCCAGAACCTCCGCATGTCGATGTGGTGCGTCGAAGCATGTTCACGTAGGAGCAGGGCGGTGATCAGGTAACCGCTGATGACAAAGAACACGTCGACGCCCAGGAACCCGCCGGGCAGGAGGCTGGGTTCGGCGTGATAGATGATCACGCCGATCACCGCCAACGCCCTCAGACCATCGAGTGATGACATGTAGGTCAGCCGGCGAGCGGCTGATTCTGCAGAGCGGCCCACCGGCTCGGGGTCCGACCGGGTGCCCCACCGAGCTACTTGAACCACTCCCAGACTCTACCAGCCTGGAGGGATCCGGGCAGCGGCGCTAGCGTTCAACCTGTGAGTACCAAGCGCCTCATCATCGCAGCCGTCCTCTGTGGTGTGTTGATCGTGGCGGCCTTCGTCACCCAGGTGGTCATGGTCGCCGGTCAGGGCTGAACGGTCAGGCACCGCAGACCACGTAGGGCCGGCCGGTTGGCGGACGCCATCGGGGTAGTCTCGACCTTGGGTCGGCCAAACGGCCCGTGACGAGGAGATGGGTGCGTGAGCGACGCGTCGCAGCAGGAATCCAGTGACAACTTCGATGTGGTGATCATCGGGGGTGGGCCTGGCGGATATGGCGCCGCTTTGTACGGAGCAAGCGCGGGCCTACGGATCGTCATGGTGGAGAAGGACAAGGTGGGCGGCACCTGTCTGCATCGGGGGTGTATCCCGGCCAAGGAACTGCTCGAGACCGCGCACGTGCGTCAAACGGTGCTTGGTGCCGATCGTTTCGGCATCACCACCGGTGAGGCCACAGTGGACTGGTCGGTGACCCAGACGCGCAAGCAGACCGTCATCGACCAGTTGCACAAGGGTCTGTCCGGCCTGATCAAGAAGCGCAAGATCGAGACCGTGTCCGGTACGGGCCGCCTTGAGGCCGACCGCAGCGTCAGCGTGAAGTTGGCCGACGGAGGCACTCGCACATTGCGAGGCGACACGGTCATCCTGGCCACCGGCTCGGTGCCGCGAACCATTCCGGGGTTCGAGCCGGACGGGACGGTGGTGTGCACCTCAGACGAATTTCTCGAGCTTGCCGATCTGCCACGCCGTGCGGTTGTGATTGGCGGCGGCGCCATCGGCTGCGAGTTTGCGTCCACGATGGCCGACATGGGTGCCGAGGTCACCATCCTCGAGGCGATGCCCAAGATCCTTCCCGGCCTGGACGAGGATGTTGCCAAGCAGGTTCTGCGGTCGTTCAAGAAGAAGAAGATCACTGTTCGGGCAGGGGTGAAGGTCAGCGGGCACAGCCCCGACGGGTCGGGCGGTACCACGGTCAACTTCGGCGATGGCGAGAGCATCGAGTGCGACATGGTGGTCGTCTCGGTGGGTCGGCGGCCCTACACCGATACGTTGCTGGCCGAGGGCACCGGCGTCGAACTCGACGATCGGGGGTTCGTCACAGTGAACGACACCTGTCGAACGACCGTGGACGGCGTGTGGGCCGTCGGTGACTGCATCGCCACCCCACAGCTGGCTCATGTGGGCTTCGCCGAAGGTATCTGCGTGATCGGTGACATTTTGGGTGAGCACCCCGTGCCGGTCGACTACCACAACGTGCCCTGGGCCATCTACTGCCAACCGGAAGTGGCCTTCGCCGGATACTCCGAGGCAGCGGCCAAGGAGGCCGGTTTTGATGTGGTGGTGTCCACGCATCGCTACATGGGCAACAGTCGTGCCCAAATCATCGGGGCGACCGACGGGTTGGTGAAGATCATCGCCGAGAATCAGGGCGATGGCACCGGTGGCAGGGTGCTGGGCGTGCACATGGTGGGTCCCTGGGTCACCGAGCAACTCGGTCAGGGCTACCTGGCCGTCAATTGGGAGGCCACGGTGGATGAGATCGCTCACTTCATCCAGCCGCACCCCAGCCTGTCCGAACTCTTTGGCGAATCGGTGTTGGCCCTCACCGGCAGAAGCCTCCACGGATAGTTTCGACCCGCGCCCTCAATTCACACAACAAATCGCACATCACAGGAGCACTCAACATGTCCGACGTCACCATGCCCCAACTGGGCGAGTCCGTCACCGAGGGAACCATCACCCGCTGGTTCAAGCAGCCGGGCGACGAGGTGGCGGAGGACGAGATTCTGCTCGAGGTGTCCACCGACAAGGTCGATACCGAAGTGCCATCCCCAGTAGCCGGCACCCTCCAGGAACTGCGCGCCGAAGAGGGCGACACCGTGGATGTGGGCACGGTGATCGCCGTCGTCGGGGAGGGCGCCGTACCGGAAGGCGACAGTGCCGAAACCGACCAGGCTGATGACGGGGAAGCGTCGGAGACCGCCGATGTTGCAGACGAGGCGATCCCGCCGCAGCCTGCCGAAGCGGAGGAAGCGCAGGCCCCTGCGGAGACCGCTGCAGAACAACCGTCTTCGGCACCCGAAGCTCAGGCACCGCCAGAGCGGCAGACGGACACCCAACCTCGGCCGGCGTCCGGCGAGGAGACTGACCGCCAGAGTGACGACCCCGGTGCTGCGTCGGCCGGCGGCGCGCTGTTGTCGCCGCTGGTGCGGCGCCTGCTCAGCGATGCCGACGTCGATGCGGCCGACGTGAAGGGCACCGGCCCGGGCGGACGAATCACCCGCGAGGATGCCGTGAACCACGTTGAGGCTCGTGGGGGACAAGGCGCCCCGCAGGCCGCTCCCGCTCCTCAGGCCGCTCCCGCTCCGCAGGCCGCTCCCGCTCCGCAGGCCGCTCCGGTCGTTCAACCGTCGGTGGCGCCCGCAGCCCCAAGTCCGGCGCCGCAAAGCACTCCGCAGTCGTCGGTGCCGACGCCTCAGCCGATGTCGCCGGCCGAGGGGGACACCAAGGTGCCCTTCTCCAACATCCGTCGCCGCACCGGCGAACACATGGTGGGCTCCAAGCACACATCGCCACACGTCATCTCGGCGGTCGAGGTTGATTACGAGGGCGTCGAAACCGCCCGGGCCATGTTTGGTGCCGACTTCAAGGCGTCGGAGGGCGTCACACTGACCTACCTGCCCTTCGTCGCCCGGGCCGCTGTGGACGCCATCGAGGAGTTCCCGTTCATGAACGCCTCGGTCGACGACGACGGCCTGATGGTTCACCGTGATGTCAACCTGTCGGTGGCGGTCGATCTCAACTTCGAGGGCCTGCTGGCCCCGGTGGTGCGACAGGCCTCCGACAAGCGGCTGCGTGCGATCGCCCGCGATATCGCCGACCTGGCCAACCGGGCGCGTAGCAAGCAGTTGAGCCCCGACGACCTGGTTGGTGGCACGTTCACGCTGTCCAACTCCGGCAGCTTTGGATCGCTGTTTGTGGCGCCGATCATCAATCAGCCCCAGGTGGCCATCTTGTCGACCGACGGCATCACCCGACGTCCGGTGGCGGTCACCGACCAGCGCGGTCACGAGTCCATCGCCATCCATTCGGTGGGCAACCTCACCATGTCATGGGATCACCGGGCCTTTGACGGCGCCTATGCGGCAGCGTTCCTGGCCCGGATGAAGGAGATCCTCCAGACACGTGATTGGACCGCCGAGCTGTGAGTTCGCTCCCGGGCCGTTGCGGGCGATGAGTTCCCGCCCGTTACACGTCCGCTGGTTGGGTCGCACCAAGTACCGCGACGCCTACGCGCTGCAACACGCGCTCGCTCTGCGTGGCACCGACGATTGGCTGCTGTGTCAGGAGCACGAGCCGACCTACACCATGGGTGTTCGCACCGACCCTGCCAACGTGCTTGTGGACCCGGCGACGGTCGGCGCCGAACTGGTGCGTGCCGACCGGGGCGGGGACGTCACGTTCCACGGTCCGGGTCAGCTCACGGCCTATCCGGTACTCACCCTGCCCGGGAGGGGCGCCGGTGACAAGCCGGACACGCCGGCCTACGTGCGGACCGTCGAGCAGGTGGTCATCGACACACTCTCTGACCTCGGGCTGCCCGGCGCCACCCGATTGGATGACTATCCGGGTGTCTGGATCGCCCGGCCGGGGCAACGGCCTCGCAAGATCGCCGCCATCGGGGTGCGCATGGCGCACAACCGCACGCTGCACGGCGTGGCCCTCAACGTGTGCCCCGACCTTGGGTTCTTCGAACACATCGTGCCCTGTGGCATCACCGAGTATGGCGTGACCTCGCTGGCGGCAGAGGGCATCGACGTTGGATTGGAAGAGGCCACCGACGCGTTCATCGCACGGGCCGCCCAGCGTTGGGGTGGCGGGCCGATCGACCGATCCGACGTGGTGTGGCGTCACCACGTCACCGACCTGGCCCCGTTCAGCCGCCCGGCTCCGGATGGAGGTACGGCCGATCCGTCGCCCATCGATCCACCCTCAACGACCCTGCCTCCTGTGATCCCGTCGCCGGTGACCCTCTCACCCCGGCGGTCCAAGCGCCTGGCCGATGCCGGCGTTTCCGAAGCGGTGCCGTATCGGCAACGCAAGCCCGAATGGATGCGGGCGCGGGTCGAACACGGTGCGGAGGTCACGGCGCTCAAACGTCAGATCGGGTCGCTCGACCTGGTGACGGTGTGCGAGGAGGCGGGCTGCCCCAACCTGTCTGAGTGTTGGGCCGACGGGACGGCCACGTTCATGATCAACGGTGAGCGGTGCACCAGGGCCTGCGGGTTCTGCCTGGTGGACACACGACGACCCGCCCCACTCGATGCCGACGAACCAAGTCGGGTGGCCCAGGCGGTCGTGTCGATGGGGCTCGACTTCGCAGTCGTGACCGCCGTGGCGCGAGACGATCTCGACGACGGCGGCGCAGCAGCGTTCGCGGCCACCATCGAGGCGATTCGGGCGGCGAGGCCGCACTGTCGGGTCGAGGTGCTGATCCCGGACTGTAAGGGCGACGCCGACGCGCTCGACCGCATCTTCGAGGCACGGCCCGATGTGCTGAACCACAATATTGAGACGGTGGCCCGTCTTCAGCGGGCGGCACGGCCCTCCGCCGACTACACCCGCAGCCTCGCAGTGCTCGCTCGTGCCGCCGATGCGGGTCTGGTGACGAAGTCGGGCATGGTGCTTGGCCTTGGCGAGACCGAGGCTGAGATCGGCTCGACGCTGACCGACCTGGCGGGGGTGGGTGTCAGTATCGTCACCATGGGTCAGTACCTGCGGCCCACGGCGGCTCACCTTCCGGTGGCTCACTGGTGGGCTCCGGGCGACTTCGACCGATTCGCACTCATGGCGACGCAGGCGGGCATCGCTCACGCCGAGTCGTCGCCCTTCACCCGGAGCTCCCACCATGCCGCGCAGGCTGCGGACGCCGCTTCCGTCGCGGGTCGCCAGGTCAAAGCCGTCAGCGTTACCCCGTAGCCAGGGTCGGACCCCCCGAGGAGCGAACGAGATGTATCAGTGGAATGACGAGCACCGGATGATCAGGGCCGCGGTGCGTCAGTACGTCGAAGCCGAGATCGAGCCTCTCCGGGACGAGTTGGAGTTTGGCGACCTCCCGCCCTATGACCTGCTGCGGGGGCTGTTCGCCACCTTCGGCATGGATCAGATGGCTCGGGACGGATTCGATCGGGCGATCGAGCGCGAGCGGGCTGCGCAGGTTGGCGAAGACCCGAACGGCGAGTCCGCAAAGCCGGCGGTGCCGGCCGAGGGTGCAGCGCGCGACCCGTCGATGACGTTGATCCCCATCATCGAGTTGTGTCGGGTGTGCCCGGGCATGGTCACGGCGATGGGCGTGTCGATGGGGTTGACCGCATCGGCAATCATGTCGAAGGGCACAATCGACCAGAAGGTGCGATGGGCTCGTGACCTGCTGAGCTTCGACAAGATCGGGGCATGGGCCATCACCGAGCCGGGCTCGGGATCCGACGCATTCGGCTCGATGAAGGCGTCGGCGAAGCGAGACGGAGACGGCTACCTGCTGTCGGGTTCCAAGACGTTCATCACCAACGGTCCCTATGCCGACACGATCGTGTTCATCTGCAAGCTGGATGAGGGCAATCCGCCCGAGGAGCGGGCCATCCTGCAGTTCGTGTTGGATACGGGCATGGAGGGCCTCACCCAGTCCAAGCCCCTGCGAAAGATGGGCATCCATTCCAGCCCAACCGGCGAACTGTTCCTCGACGAGGTTCGGGTGGGTCCCGATCGGCTTCTGGGCGAGTCCGAGGAGGCGTTTCGCGGCGCCGGTGGTCGGTCGGCATCCAAGGCGACCTTTTCGATCGAGCGTGCCGGGGTGGCGGCCATGGCGCTGGGCATCGTTGAGCGCTGCCTCGAGTTGTCGGTGGCCTATGCCAAAGACCGGGTTCAGTTTGGTCGCCCGATTGGCGAGTTCCAGCTGATCCAGCTGAAGCTGGCCCGCATGGAGGTGGCCCGACTGAATATCGAGAACCTGGTGTTCCGCTTCATTGAAATGGGTGCGGCGGGCGAGCAGGTGGGGTTTGCCGAGGCGTCCGCAGCCAAGCTGTATGCGGCGCAGGCGGCCACCGAGGTGGCGATGGAGGCCGTCCAGCTTTTTGGCGGCAATGGCTACATGTCGGAGTACCCGGTGGAGCAGCTGGCACGCGATGCCAAGGTGCTGCAAATTTATGCCGGTACTGACGAGATCCAGATCTCACAAATCGCGCGCAGCCTGCTGGCGGACGTGTGAACCCCCGGGTGACGAGCGGGGTGATCGCACCGTGATCGAGTTGGACGCAGCAACGTTCCTGGTGGCGTGGGCCACCGGCATGGCGGGATTCCTCTGGCTCACTGGTCGCAGGCGTGAGGTGGGCATCGGCTACGGCTGGACCGTCAGGGGCACCAACATTGCCCTGTTGGCGGGTGCTGTGCTGGTGGGGCTGCGCTATCACCCGGTGGTGGGGCGTGACCTGGCCGCAGCAGGGGCGCTCGTCGCCACCTTGGGGGTCACCATCGTGTCCTGGCGGCGCCGCGGCGCCGGGGTACAGCTGCAACGCGAACGAAGCCAGGCGCGGTCCGCACGGGTGACCCAGATGACCGGCATCGACAAGGAGGAGCAAACCTTCGACGATTCGATCCCCGAGTTTCCGCCCGAGCTTGACCTGATTCCCGTTGTCTTTGGCGTGGTGGCGCTGATCGTCGGGGGAATCGCCACCGGCGGTGACGCCCAGGTGCTCTCGGTCGCCCGCTGGCTGGCCGGCGCTGCGTTTCTGGGTGCCGTGTCCGATGGAATGCTGCTGGGCCACTGGTACCTGGTGCAGCCGGGCCTGCCTCGCGCTCCGCTGCTGGAGTTGGTGCGCTGGGTGGGTTACACGTGGCCGGTCGAGGTGGCGCTGTTCCTGGTGCCCACTGGCATGTTCTCGGTGTTTTCGGGAGCGATCGACGATGGCTACGGCGGCATGTTGGGGTGGTTTTGGGCCGCCAGCGCCATCACCACCATCGGCCTGGTCATCGTCACCCGTGCAGCACTCAGAGAGCGTCAGTACGCGGCGGTCATGGCGGCCACCGGCCTGCTGTACCTGGCAATCCTGACCGCATTCGGCACTGACCTGGTGGCCCGGGCCCTCCTGTCAGGCAACTGAGGCAGAGCAGGGGTACTTGTGCGGTTGGTGCGGTTTGCGACGGCGGAGGGTCGCCTCGGTGTCGGCATGCTGGACGGCGAGGACGTCGTCGAGGTGGTGCACGCCACCGACCGTGTGCCACTGGGTGAACGCGTTCAGGCAACAGACCGGTTGCTGGACCGGTCGCAGGTGCGCCTGTTGGCGCCGATCGCCCGGCCACCCAAGTTTTTGGCCATTGGCAAGAACTACGTTGCACACACCGCTGAGATGGGCATGCCCGCCCCCGATGCGCCGCTGTTTTTCAACAAGCAGAGCACCTGCGTGATCGGCCCCACGGACGACATCTGGGCGCCCCAGGATGCCCCCTCGTTGGACTACGAGGGGGAACTTGGCGTGGTGATCGGCCGTCGCGTGCGACGTGTGGGGGCTGACGAGTCGATGGAAGCGGTCGCCGGGTACCTGGTTGTCAACGACGTGTCGGTTCGGGAGTGGCAACGCCGAAGTCCCACCTTCACCCTGGGTAAAAGCTTCGATACCCACGGCCCCATCGGCCCGTGGGTGCTCACGCGGGACGAGGTGCCCGCCCCGCAGGATCTGCGCCTGCGCACCTGGGTCAACGGAGAGTTGCGCCAGGACGGCTCGACGAGCGAGATGGTGGTGCCCATCGCCGAGCAGATCGCGTACCTGTCACAGTCGACCACGCTCGAGGTGGGCGACGTGATCACCACCGGCACCCCTGCCGGTGTCGGCGCGGGGTTCGACCCGCCCCGGTGGCTGGTGCCGGGCGACGTCGTCAGGGTGGAGATCGACGGGGTTGGTGCGATCGAGAACCGCGTGGTCTCAGAACCTGGTAGGTGAGCGGAGGCGCCCGAGGTTTGGGCCCAGATTGGTCAGCCTCGCCGCAGTGCTTGTGCGCGCAAACCAGATTGGTTAGCGGAGACCGATCTTGCGGGAGCATGCTGGCCAGGCGCCCCAGCCCTGCTTGGCCTGCACCCGCTTGGCGATCTCGATCTGCTGAGCGGGGCTGTTGTCGTTTGGCAACCCTTGGCCGCCGTAGGAGCGCCAGGTCCCCAGGTTGAACTGCAGACCGCCGTAGTAGCCGTTGCCGCTGTTGATGGCCCAGTCGCCGCTGGACTCGCATTGGGCCAGTGACACCCAGGGCTCGCCGACGGGAGCGGAGGCCGAGGCGGCTGCCGCATCGTTTTTGGCCTTGGCGGCGTCCATCCATGTCTTCGTATCGGCCGCCTGCTTGGCGTCGGCGGCCTGTTGGGCTGTGGCGGCCAGTTCCGCCTCGGATGGGCCGGTGGATGGCGCTGGAGCGGCCGGTTCGCTCGCACGGGTGGTGGTCGGCGTGGCAACTTCCTCCCGATCCGCGGCCAGTTCGGCCGCCTTCTCGGCTTTGGCCGCTGCCTTGGCCTTGGCGATGCGGTCGGCCGACGTGGCCTTCACCTCGGCTGCCTTCTGTTCGGCGGCCTGCTTGGCGGCCTCGGCATCGGCGGCACGCCGGCGACTCTCCAGTTCTGCGGCTGCAACACGAAGGTCTGATGCCACCTCGGTGCTCTTGACGGCCCGCTCGAACAGGGCGTCGGCCCGCTCGGTTCGCTCGGCACTCGCCTTGGCCTGTTGGGCGTCCGCCACTCGGCCGGCGTTCTTGTGAACCTCGGCCGTGGGTTGCGCCTCGGCGCTTCCGGCGTCGGTGGCGGTCAGATCGGTGACCACCGCCATGCCGACGAGCCCGAGGCACAAGGCGGCCACGCCGGCCACCAGGCGGGTTCGTATCACAGTCTCGGTGCCATGCGAGGCGCCGCGGTTTCGTGATGGGCGGCTTCGGATGGGGTCCAAGGGACGACTCCGTGGTCTGGGGGGAGGGGGGCGGAAGGTCTCAAGCGGCTCGTGCGCCATTGCACCAGGGGAGGCCGTCCGGGTGGTGGAGGAACACAGATAGTTGCGCATCCGTAACCATTTCGCAATATGACGGTCGTCACGTGCCATCGCGTCGCCTGGGCAAAGCATGCGCCTGACCGTCGCCAGGTCGCGGTAACCTGACCGGTCTCGGGTGCGAGCTGGGAGTGCCATGCCACGCGCAATTTGGAGCGGATCAATCAGTTTTGGGCTCGTCTCGATCCCCGTGAAGTTGTTCTCGGCGGTGTCGGAGCAGTCGGTGCGGTTCAACCAACTCGATGGTCGCAACAATGCCCGGGTGCGCCAGCGGCGGGTCAACGAGGCCACCGGCGAGGAGGTGCCGCACTCCGAAATCGTCAAGGGCTACGAGTTGGGTTCCGGCCGCTGGATCACGATCACCGACGACGATCTGGCGCAGTTGATGCCCGAACAGAACCGGCTGATCGAGCTGGAGGAGTTCGTCGATCTCGACCAGATCGACCCCGTCTACTACTCAGGCAGCTACTGGCTGGGCCCCGCTGATGCCGCCAAGCCGTATGCGCTGCTGGCCACGGCGTTGCACCAGTCGAACAAGGTCGGCCTCGGCCGCTTCGTTCTGCGTTCCAACCAGCACCTGGCCGTCGTGCGGTCGGTTGAGGGGTGCCTCATGTTGTCGATGATGGTCTGGGCCGACGAGGTGAACCCGCCCGAGGCCATTCCCGGCATGGACAAGGCCACCGACGTGGAGCTCAACGACAAGGAGTTGGCGATGGCCACGTCGCTCATCGAGTCGTTGACCGAGACCTTCGAGCCCGAGAAGTACCACGACACCTATCGCCAGGCGGTGCTCGAGTTGATCGACCGCAAGGCCGATGGTGAGGAGGCGCCGGTGCCGGCACCGGCCGATGATCGCGACGACACGGTGGTCGACCTGATGGCGGCGTTGGAAGCCAGCGTTGCGGCGGCCAAGAAATCGCGCAGGCCGAAAGACGTCGAGGCGGAGGACCAGCCCGCCGCCGAGTCGGCGTAGGCGTTCTCCGTGGGGGACTCGGGCACGGCGGCCCCGTCGTCGCAGACGGTCGATGTCGACGGGCGCCACTTCAAGGTGTCCAATCTGGACAAGGTGCTCTATCCCCTCACCGGCACCACCAAGGCCGACCTGATCGCCTACTACGCCGCCATTGCGCCGACGATGTTGCCGCATCTGGCCGGACGGGGGGTCACGCTGGTGCGCCATCCCAACGGGGTGGGGGAGCCGGGCTTCTTTGAAAAGCGTTGCCCGTCGCATAGGCCCGACTGGCTGGACACCGTCGACGACCCTGGCGACAAGCGAGGTGCCATCGCCGCCTGTGCGCTCGACGAACCCGCGGCCTTGGTGTGGACCGCCAACCTGGCCGCCCTCGAACTGCACACCCACATGGCGCTCGGCGACGACCTCGACACCCCCACGATGTTGGTCCTCGACCTTGACCCCGGGCCGGACGTGGACCTGTCCGGCTGCTGCGAGGTGGCGCTGTGGTTGCGGGAGGTCCTCGACTCGGTCGATCTGATGGGGTTCGCCAAGACGTCCGGATCCAAGGGCATGCAGCTGTACGTGCCGCTCAACACGCCACACGACTACGACCACACCTCCAGCTTCGCCCTCGCCATGGGCCAGTTGCTGGCCAAGCGGGAGCCCAAGCGGGTGCTCACCGAGATGACCAAGGCCAAGCGCAACGGCAAGGTGTTCATCGACTGGTCGCAAAACACCCGCCACAAGACCACGATCACGCCGTACTCCACGAGGGCCCGGGATCGGCCCACCGTGTCCACCCCCATCAGCTGGGACGAGGTGTCCGCCGGCGCGGACGGCGAGCCGCTCAGCTTCGACATTCATGACGTGCCCGACCGCGTCGAAGAGCTCGGTGACCTCTTCGCCGACACCCTCACCCTCAAGCAGCACCTGCCCCAACGAGGCTGACCCGCCCCGATCCCATAGTTATATAACTCCGGCGGGCCGTTGACGAAGTTATATAACTATGCATAACATGGCGTCGTGGATCGGACAACGCTGCGAAAACTCATCAACGGCGGAGAGACCCTCACGGTCGAGTTCAAGTCGCCTCGGCTGCAAGACGAGCGGTTGGTGGAGGCGGCAACGTGTCTGGCTAACGGTTCCGGCGGGATCATTCTGCTGGGGGTCACCGATTCGGGTGAGGTGAAGGGCGAACCGCCTCGGCATGGTGCCGTCACCATGCCCGAACGCATTGCATCGCTGATCGCCAACAGAACCTCGCCTCCGCAGCGGGTCCACGTCGATATTACCTCGCTTGACGGCGTCGAGGTTGTCAGCGTCGAGGTGTCAGCCGCTCAGATGGTCACGGCCACCAACGGCGGCAAATACCTGCGGCGGGCGATGGGTGTGAAAGGTGAACCCGAGTGCATCCCCATGGCTCCCCACGAGGTGATCTCCCGAGCTGGCAGCATCGGCGAGCAGGACTTCTCGCATGCGGCCATGGCGTCGGTGACCATTGACGACCTGGAGTCCGAGGAGTTCGACCGCATGCGCCGGTTGGCCATGGCGGGCGGGGATGAGGTGCTCGCGACGCTGGCAGACGAGGAGATTCTCAAGGCGTTGAATCTGGTCACCAGGGCGGGCGAACTCACCGTTGGCGCCTTGCTGCTTTTCGGGAGCGAGGACTCCATCGGGCACTTCCTCCCGGCCCATGAGGTGGCGTTTCAGGAACTGGTCGGGTTGGAGATCAGGTCTCAATGGAGCGGTCGGGTGCCGTTGCTCAGAGCTATGGACGAGCTGGTCCAACGAGTCGCGGTGAGGGATCAGGAGGCGGAGGTCAACCTCGGCACCCAGCGAATTGGGCGGCCGCTGTTCGATCCCGTTGCCATCAGGGAGCTGATCGCCAACGCGTTGGTACATCGCGACTTCGCCCGGCTCGGCTCGGTGCTGGTACAGATCTCCGATCACGTGTTGACCGTCTCGAATCCGGGTGGGTTCCCCCAGGGCGTGACCGTCGCCAACCTGCTGTCGACGCCGCCCACGCCCCGCAATCACACCTTGGCTGATGTCTTCAAGCGGGCGGGCCTGGTGGACCGCACCAGCCGCGGGGTCAACCGAGTCTTCGAACGCCAACTGCGAAACGGACGGCCGCCACCCGACTACTCCGATTCCACAGGGGAGTCTGTGGTGGTTCGGCTCGCGCCTGGCGACGATGCGTCCACGTTCGCAGCTGCGACATCGCTGGCGCGAGTGTGGGATGGCACCCTCTCGCTTGATGACTTGCGCGTTCTCTATGAGATCGAGCGGAACGGAAGCGTCTCAGTCAGCAGAACCGTCGATCTCCTCGGCGTCGAGGAAACCGCCGCAAGGCGGGTGCTTGCTCGGTTGATTTATCAGCGTTTTGTCCAGATGACTCCTGATCGCTCGGCCGTTCGGTTTGCTGGCGGCATCGACGAGGGCGTACTGGGCCCGGGATCGTCCAACGGTCGGCCCAGCCGGGAGAGGATGGAAAAGCAGATCCGTCAGTTCGTGCAGAAACACGGCTCAATCAGCCGCAGCCAAGCTGCGGAACTCTGCGAGATCGAGCCCGTCTTGGCTGGACAAGTTTTGCGGGACATGCGCGACGAGGGTCTGTTGGACATGGTGGGCGAACGTCGTGGGGCACGCTACGTGGCGCCGTGAGTGGCAGTCCTATACCTGGATGACGGCCAGTTCCTCGAGGTCGGGGAAGCCCGTGTCCTGGGTGACCACCGGCATGTCGTGTGCCATGGCTGTTGCGGCGATCCATGAGTCATTGATGCCCATGCGAAGTCCCTCATGAGTCAGGATGCTCCGAAGCCGAGCCCATTTCGCGGCAACCGCTTGGTCAATCGGCAACGGGTCCAGGGTGAGCGCCGTGGTCAACGTTTCCAAGCGGATGGCGCGGGTGGATATGTCAGAAGCGCTCAGTACACCCGATCGCAGCTCGCCGATCGTGATGATCGAAACGAGACTCGAAGGGGGAATGCGGGTCCGGTCGATGTGGCGACCGGTCTCCTCGGCAATAAAGATCGAGGTGTCGAACAGCCCGGCGGCTGCGGCGTCGTCACTGGCCGAGCCTTCGCTCGTCACCACCGCAGGTCGTCGGTGGTCTCGGCGCCCATCATCTCATCGAGTTCGATGGTCAGCTTGGGGTCGGCCTGAGTCGCCTCGATCATGTCGAGGAACACGTTGGAGTCAATCGATCGGGGGCGACTTCCCACGGGGGCCAACCGTGCCACGTCGCGTCCGTTCACGGTGATCGTGATCTCCTCCCCAGCCTCGACGCGTTCGAGGAGCGCCCTGGTTTGGTTTCGAAGCTCACGTGATGCAACCCGCGCCATGCGACAAGTGTAGCAACAATGCGACGTCCAGCTTGGCCAAGCGCTACCCCCCCGACTCCACAGCGGAATCCGGACGCCCTCCAGGTCGGGAGGCAAAGCATGGTCCAACGGCCCATCGGATCCGAGGGCAATCAAAACCGACATGTCGACAACGCCCTGGTTGGCTGATCAGAACTCAAGGTCGTCGGTGGTCTCGGTACCGAGCAGATCTGTCAGCTCGTCCCTGAGCGCGGGGTCGGCCGGGTGGGGAAGCACCTCTCGAATGAGCTCCTCCCGAGCGAAGTACTTCGACCGACGATCGACCGGCACCATGTGTGCGACTTCACGCCCGTTGACCGTGACGGTGATCTCCTCGCCTGCGTCAACGCGTTTGAGAAGTGCCCGCGTGTGACTGCGAAGTTCTCCTGACGCGACCCGTGCCATGAAGCTAATGGAGCAATGCTGACGCACGTGGCCTCGCTACTTTTGGAGGGTCGAGCGCAGGTACCGTGAGTACGTGATTGATGCCGAGGACGACGAACAGCAGCGGGGCCTGGACGAACCGTCGCTGATCGGCCAGGAGACTCCCCAACGACCCGAGCGGCCATTCGCCAGGCCCGACCAGATAGAACTCGTCGAGGCTCTCGATGACGCGGTCATGCTCCGGCGCCTGGTGACCCTGGTGGGCTACATCGGGGATGGCCGCCCCGTGGACGAGATGGGCGACCTCACGCCGTATGACACCGATCAGCTGCGTCGATTGCTTGACATTGACGACCCGGTGGAGGGCCTGGCTGAGCAACTGGGGCATCTGCCCACCAGCGGACTCCTTCCCAGCCTCAACTACGTGATCCAGGTGGCGCTGGAGGCAGGATTACTGAGGAACACCGCGGCGGTCGACATCGGCGACCTCGACGACGAGCGGGACCTGGACCTCGACTTGGAGGACCCGTTCGACGCGGCGATAGACGACGCCGACATCGTGCCGGGACCGCAGGCGCACCTTGCCGAGGGGGTGTCCTTGCAGCTGGCCGAGGTGGCATTCCATGCCATGTTGGAAGATGCGGGACCGACGACGGTCAGCGACGACTTCGACCCCCGCTACGGCTTTGCGTCGCTTGCCGAGGAGATCGACGCGATGGCGGTCAAGCTCCTCTTCTGGCTCGACCAGGACGACGGCCGACTCTTCGCCGTGGACGATCTCGCCACACGCGTCTGGCAGCTCCTCCAACGCGAACTCAACCTCGATGCGATCTCCGGATATGCCTTGGACGACCTCCGGCGCCTGGTCGTCAACGACGTCAGCCACCTGCTGCGCCGCTACGCCGAGCTGGGTGTCGTGTTCATCATCGACGAGTACGAGGTCGGGGACGGCGAGGGTCGGACGGGCGTCGAGGGCGGTCGGGTTGGGCTCGAGCCTTTGGGTCGCTGGCTGCTCCTCCGACTCGCGGCAGAGGTCTTGGGCACACGGGGAACGGCGGAGGACTTCGTCAACCTTGGCGCCGCCGACATGTTGCGGGCGGCAGCCGACCTGCCTGGCGCCCAGGTTGAGGCCCGCATCGATGGGTGGCTTGATGCCACCGGCGAGGGCGCTGCGGAGGCCCTGGTCGAGGCTTGGTCTGTCGTGTCGTCCGTTGAGCGACGCTTGGCCTATCACACCCTGTTGCGCCTTGGGTCCGACCGAGCGCCAAGCCCGAGCCGGATGGAAGAACTGGGTCAGGCCGAGCTGGCCTTCGTCTACGGGGTTGACTCGGGCCAGGCGCCGCTGCGGGAAGTCGATCGCGCAGGTGACCCTGCGGGCTGGGTGGCGCTGGTGGCGACGGTCATCGAGCTGTTGGGATCGGCTGCCGCGATGGAATGGGCCGGAGCGAGCTCCGGATCCCTAGGCATCACCGTCATGTTGGAGCGAGCCTGGCGGGTGGGTGGCACCGATACCCCATACGTGCTGGACACCATCGGGTCGAGCCACCCCGATAAGAAGACCGCAAAGGCCGCCCGCAAGGCGCTCTTCAAGCTCCGCTCGGCGGACTAGCCCTTGGATGAGCGCTCACCCAAAGCCGGGTCGGCGGAGGGCCACTACCGTGCGCGGATGGCTCAAGGCAATGGGATCGACAATCGACAGCAGCGGGTGATCGATCGGCTGGTGCGCGAGTTCACCAAGCAGGAAGGCGATCGGCTCAGCGATGCTGTCGAGCGGCTGCTCGAGGTGAAATGTGACTTTTTGGGCGGCGCCCCCGACGATTGGGACCTCCGCGATGTCGCCGAGGTGCTGCTCGATCTTCACCCGGTCAACGTGATCCTTGAACCCGACGAGTTCCCTCAGGTCGTGCCAGCGGCCGCCGCTCTCATGAGGTTTCTGGCCGAGCGACACCCCAGCAGGGCCGAGATGTTCGAGACTGCCGCCGAGGGCGCAGAGCAGATGGCCGATCAGTTCGTCTCGGAGATGGCCGACGAACGCCTCTGGGCTGCTGAAAAACGTCTGTGGTCCCGCGCTCAGGCCGAGGGGGTCGACCTGGACGACCAGTTCGCCATGGACGAGTGGTTGGAAGAGTTCAGCCAGCGCCCTCGGGCTGAGCGCGACCGGGTACTCGGCACGCGGGGCATACCGATGTCTGGGTTGATGGCCCCCCGAATGGCCCCCTCCGATGCGATTCCGGGGGGTGACGAGCTCACCCAGGCGCTCGACGATGCGGTCATGCTCCGCCAGCTCGTGGCGCTGGTGCGCTACGTCGGCGAATCAAGGGGGGTGGGGGAGATGGGCGAGTTCAGCTCGGAGGACACCTTCGAGCTGGCCCAGCTGCTCAACACCGGCGATCTGCAGGATCATTCCGGCGACCCCTCGGACGACGACGCGCCAGCCAGCGACCAGCTGGCAGGCCTCGATCTGATCTACCAGGTGGCGCTGCAGGCCGACCTGTTGACGCTGACGGACCTGGGGGTGACGCTGGTTCCGGGCGCTCGGGCGAGTCTGGCGACCGAAGCGACGATCGAGCTGGCCGACGCGGTGTTCACTGCCATGCTCTTCGAGGCGGGCTCGGCTGGGTCGGGCGAACGCCACAGCCGTTACGGGTTCTCGTGGTTCGTCGACGAGGTCGACGAACGGATGTTGGGCCTGCTGCTCGACCTGTACGAGACCGAGACCCCGGTCGACGTCGACGAGTTCGGTCGCCACACCTGGGACCAGATCGAGGAGTCCTACGACTGGGAGAGCTTCTCCGAATCTGAGCGCTTCGACCCGGACAACCTGGACTTCTACAGCCAACTGGTTGTCGAGGACACCCGCTACGCGCTGGGCCGTTTCGCTGAGCTGGGGGTGGTGCGACTCGTTGACGCCAGCGCGACGACCGGCGCAGACACCACATCCGGAGGCCGAGTCGAACTCGACGTGTTGGGGAAGGTCTTGGTCCACCGCCTGGTGGCCGAGATGGCAGGGATTCCGTTGCCCGGCTCCCTCGAACATCTCAGCCCAGTCGAGCTACTCACTGCCGTGGCCAAGCTCCCCAACGACGCCGCTGTTGCCGAACTCGACAATTGGCTCGCCGTCGGTGATGAGACCGCCGTGGAGCGAATGATCGCGGCGATGGCAGAGGTGTCCCCGCCCCAACGTCATGGCGCCTACCACGCGTTGCTTCGTCTCGGCCCGAACGACGCTCCAACGTGTCAGCAGTTTGAAGCGGTTGGGCTCGACTTCATGGCGCTGGTCTACGGCGTAGATACCGGACGGTTCGACCCCAGTATTTTCGAGATGGGGAATGACCCCGAGTCTTGGGTCGAACTGCTGGCGACGGTAGCGGGCCTCTGGGGACCCGAGGTGGCTGCCACTGGGTGGGCGGAACAGGCCGCCGCCCCGGCTGGCCTCTCCGACATGCTGGACCGGGCATGGAGGGTTGGCGGTGACGACACCGAGCCGGCGATCGAGGCCATCGGGTCGGGCCATCCCGATAAGAAGGTCGCCAAGGCGGCCCGCAAGGCCCTCTTCAAGCTCCGCTCGGCCGGGTAGCGCCAGCCCCGACCGGTGACCTCCGGCGCACGTCACCGAGGTGTTGTTGTCCGTCTACCCGGGGCCAAGACGCAGTTCGTCTCGGCGATGTCCGACGAAAGCAACTGGGGTTTCGGGAAGCGCATGTGGACCACGGCAAGGCGGAAGGGGTGGTTCTAGGCGATCAGGCGTCGATGGATGCCTGGAAGGGGGAGTTCAACCAACGGCCCCGCGCCGAACGTGACCAGGTGCTCGGCCCCACCGCCTACCCGCCGGAGGCGATGGGAAAGCGTCCGCCGTTCCTCCCGGTGACCCTCCCCACCGACGACGAACTCGAGCAGGCACTCACCAGGGCGCCGTTCCTCTACCAGCTGATCGGATTGGTCGACTACATCGGCAAGGGTAAGGCCCTGACCCAGACGGGCAACCTCAAGTTGGCCGACGGCATGGAACTGGTCGAGGTGTTGCGCACGGGCGACCGGGTCGACGAGTGGATCGGCGACAGGCAGTTCAAGACCCGCAGCAGCGCCGACCTGGGCGGCCTCGACCTCGTCTTCCAGGTGGCCATCGACGCCAAGTTGCTGAAACGCCCTCGCACGGGCCACAAGGTGGTGCCGGGGCCCAAGGCGCATCTGGCCAGGCAACCCACCCTCAAGTTGGCCGATGCGGCATTCCGGTCGCTGATCTTCGACGTGTGCCCGTCCCGACACCTCAACCGCATCGATCCCTATGGCTTCGGCTGGTTCGCCGAGAGTCTCGATGAGCAACTGCCCGACATGCTGCTCTACCTCTGCGGCGAGCAGAACGACGAGGTGTCCGAGGTCTCCTCCGGCGGACAGGAGGTTTCCGGTGGCTGGGTGGAGATGGACGTGCTCGGTTGGTGGCTCGTGCACCGGTGGGCCGCCGAGGTGGCCGAGGCACCGGTCATCGGCGGGCTCCGCGACTTGGACGCCGCCGATCTGCCGGGGGCCGCCGCCGATCTGCCGGATGCGGAGGCGAGGGCGGAGATCGATCACTGGCTCTACGCCGGTGGCGAGTCGGCCGTCGGACGGCTGGCCGACGCCATGATCGATGCGGGCCTGGCGAGTCCCGGGCGATGACACCGAGACGGTCCTCGGCGCTATCGCATCGAGTCACCCCGACAAGTCGGTGGCCAAGGCCGCGCGCAAGGCCCTCTTCAAGCTCCGCTCGGCAAAGTAGCGGTCGAGTCGGCATCACGACGTGGCAGAATGACGGCGAGGAGGCTCCGTGTCCGCAGTCCCGACTTTGGAGAGCGAAGCGATCGCCAAGCTGTGTCGAGCCCACGGCGTGAGTCGATTGGTGATCTTTGGCTCAGCCGTGAGAGGCGACTGGGACCCTGCGACCAGCGACCTGGACTTCTTGGTCGAGTTCCATCCATCGACCCCTTCGCTCTTCGACGCCTACTTCAATTTGAAGGACTGACTCGAGCATCTTCTTGGGTCTCCCGTCGACCTCGTCATGGCTCGTGCCATGGAGAATCGCTACTTCGCCGACTCCGTGGCTGAGAACTCCCGAGTCATGTATGCAGCCTGACTCGCGAGCGCTCCTTTGGGACGCCATCCGGGCTGGCGAACTGATCGTGTAGTTCGTTGGCGAGTCGTCGCTCGATGACTACCTCAACGACGCAAAGACCCGATCAGCAGTTGAGCGGCAATTCGAGATCATCGGAGAGGCGTTGAACCAAATTTTCAAGGCGGACCCAGAGATGGCGAGTGAGATCCCCGACCTCCGCCGGATCGTCGCGTTTAGAAACGTCCTCATCCACGGGTACGCCAAGATCGACAGCGAGATCGTTTGGGAAGTTGTCGAGACCAGACTCGATGATTTGCTCGGTTGCCTTCGGTCGATCCTCCGTGACCAGGCGTAGGACGAGGCCTCAGACCTCAAGGAGTGGCTCGTCGGGCCATACCTTCGCCGTCAGCTCGTCGCCGTAGCGCATCGCGGCCGGGCAGGATTGCGTAGGCCAGGATTGGAGCGAGCTAATCGCGATCCGTCACGGACCTCTGCCTGAGGTGATTTCGGTGTGATTCGGGGGCTAGTGGCTGGGGTGGGTGTGCGGGAGAGAAGGCTTGTCACCGGGCGACGAAGTACTTTGCCCGGGGGTGGTGGCAGATGATGGCCGACGTGGTCTGCTCGGGGTGGTATTGCCAGCCGGTGTCCTCGTTGCACTCGATACCGATCGACTCGGCGTCGAGAAGCTCGGCCAGGATGGCGTTGTCCTCCAGGTCGGGGCACGCGGGGTAGCCGAAGCTGTAGCGGCCGCTGCGGTACTTCTGGCGGAACAGACCGGTGAGTGCCGTGCGGTCTGGTGAGGACCCGTCCCACGCGGGGTCCTCGTCGGCGAAGCCCCACTCCTCGCGGATGCGACGGTGCCAGCGCTCGGCCAGCGCCTCTGCCATTTCGACGCCCAGCCCATGCAGGTACAGGTATTCGGTGTAGTTGTTGGCGGCGAACAGCTCGGCAGTGCGCTCGGACACCTTGGAACCCATCGTGACGATTTGAGCGGCCAGGTAATCGGGTTCACCTGAGTCGACCGACCGGAAGAAGTCGGCGATGCACAGGTAGGGCTCCTTGTGCTGACGGGGCAGCTTGAAGCGCGCCCGCTCGGTATTGCGATTCTCGTCGGTCCAGACCACCACGTCGTTCCCGTCACCGTTGACGGGGAAGTACCCATAGGCCACTGTGGGCACCAGCAGGTCGTCCTCACGGGCCTTGGCGAGTTCCTCACGGAACCTCGAACGCAGCCTGTCCTTAAACGCCACGTCGTCCTCGCCCGTCTCGGGACGGAACTGCCACTGATTGCGATACAGGGTGGTCTCGTTGATCCAGGTGGCGATCTCGTCGATCGGGATCCCTTTGATCACCCGGGTGCCGAGGAACGGGGGCATGAACACGTGGTTGTCGGTGGCAACGTCGGGAGAGCGGGCCGGGAGGTCCGCGGGCGCCTCGACGGTGGTCTCGCCTGCACGGGCGGCCATGCGCTCGGACAGGCCGGGAATCTCACGACCGCCGGGCTCGATGCCCCACGTCTTGTCGTCCTCCTGCTCGCCCTCGGCCTTGATCTTCATCAGCCGGTCCATCGTGTGCAGGCCTTCGAAGGCGTCCTTGCCGTAGAACAAGCGGCCGGGATGGTTCTCGCGGAGATCCCGCTCGACGTAGGCCCGGGTGAGGGCCGCACCGCCGAGCATCACCGGAATGTGTTCGAGGTCGCGGGAGGTCAGCTCGAGCAGGTTGTCGCGCATGACCAGGGTGGACTTCACCAGCAGGCCCGACATGCCGATGGCATCGGCCTTGGTCTCCAACGCTTTGTCGATCATCTCGGTGATCGGCACCTTGATGCCCATGTTGTGCACCGTGTAGCCGTTGTTGGTGAGGATGATGTCCACCAGGTTCTTGCCGATGTCGTGCACGTCGCCCTTGACGGTGCCCAACACGATCGAGCCCTTGCCGGTGTCGTCCTCGGCGGTCTCCATGTGCGGCTCGAGGTGCGCCACCGACGCCTTCATCGTCTCGGCTGACTGCAACACGAACGGCAGCTGCATCTCACCGGCACCGAAGCGTTCGCCGACGATCTTCATGCCGGCCAGCAGGATGTCGTTGATGATCGACAGGGGGGCGATGCCCTGAGCCATTGCCTTGTCGAGGTCGTCGGTGAGGCCCTCCTTGTCGCCGTCGATGATGCGGTGGCTGAGGATGTCCTCCAGCGTCCAGTCGGTCCGGTCTTCGACGACCGCCTCGGCTGCGTTGACATCGCTGAACACCTCGAGCAGTTTCACCAGCGGGTCGTAGTCCTTGTCGCCCTCGGACAGCGTGCCCTCGGTGCCCCGACGGTTGTAGATGAGGTCGAGCGCCACCTCCTTCTGCTCCTCGGGGATCTTCGCCAACGGCATGATGCGGGCGGCGTGCACGATGGCCGAGTCCAACCCGGCCTTGACGCACTCGTTGAGGAACACCGAGTTGAGGACGTGCCGGGCGGCGGGGTTGAGGCCGAAGCTGACGTTGGACACGCCAAGCGCCGTGTGCACGCCGGGCAGCTCCTCCTTGATGCGGCGAATCGCGTTGATCGTGGCCATGGCGTCCTCGCGCAGGTCGTCGTCGCCGGTGGACAGCGGGAAGGTGAGCGCATCGAAGATCAGGTCGGAGGACTCCAGCCCGTAGCGGTTGATCGCCAGGTCGTGGATGCGGTGGGCGATCGCCACCTTCCAGTCGACATCGCGGGCCTGGCCCTTCTCGTCGATCAGCAGGCAGATCACTGCGGCGCCGTACTGACCGGCCAACTTCATCACCCGGTCGAGGCGTGAGCCCTCGGCCTCGCCGTCCTCCAGGTTGGCCGAGTTGAGGATGGCCCGGCCGCCCATCCAGCGTAGCCCGGCCTCCATCACCTCGGGCTCGGTCGAGTCGAGCACCAGGGGAGCGGTCGACTGGGTGGCGAACCGGCTGGCGATCTCCTCCATGTCGGCGACGCCGTCTCGGCCCACGTAGTCGACGCAGACATCGAGAACGTGGGCGCCCTCCTTCACCTGGTCCTTGGCCATCTTCACGCAGGTGTCCCAGTCGCCCTCAAGCAGCGCCTCGCGGAACCGCTTGGAGCCGTTGGCGTTGGTGCGCTCGCCGATGATCAGGAAGCTGGCGTCCTGCTCGAAGGGCACCAGGCTGTAGATCGACGTGGCGCCGGGCTCGAACTCGCCGGGCTTCCAGGTGGCGGGCCGCCCGCCGACCGCCTCGGCCAGCTGACGGATGTAGTCCGGGGTGGTGCCGCAGCAGCCGCCGACGATCGTGACGCCCAGCTCCTCGACGAAACGGGTCTGGTGCTCGACGAACTGCTCGGCGGTCAGGTCGTAGTGCATCTTGCCGTCGACCACCGAGGGCAACCCGGCATTGGGCATGACCACGATGGGCACACGACTGTTTTGGGACAGGTGACGGACGTGCTCGGCCATCTCCACCGGACCGGTGGCGCAGTTGATGCCGATGACGTCGGGACCCATCGCATCGAGTGCCACGAGCGCCGCCGAGATCTCGGTGCCCGGCAGCATGCGGCCGGTGAGCTCGATGGTGACCTGCACCTGGATGGGCACCTCACGGCCCACCTCGGCCATGGCATCGCGGCAGGCGGCCATGGCGGCCTTGGCGCCCAGGAGGTCGAATTGGGTCTCGATGACGAACAGGTCGACCCCGCCCTCCAACAAGCCCAGGGCGGATGGGTAGTAGCTGGCCCGCAGATCCTCGTAGCTGGTGTTGCCCAAGGTGGCGAATTTGGTGCCGGGCCCCATCGACCCACCGACCCATCGGGGCTTCTCGGGTGTGGAGAATTCGTCGGCGGCGGCGCGTGCCAGCTGCGCCGACTTCAGCGACAGCTCGTGGGCCCGCTCGGGCATGTCGTACTCGGCCAGCGGCACACCGAAGGCGCCGAAACTGTTGGTCTCGATAACGTCGGCACCCGCCTCCAAATACTCGCGGTGCATCTGGGAGATCAACTCTGGACGGGTATCGCAGAGGATTTCGTTGCAGCCCTCCAGCGCCTCGCCGCCGAAGTCGTCCGGCCCCAGCTCATGAGCCTGTAACCAAGTTCCCGACGCGCCATCGAAGATCACCACGCGCTCGCGAACTGCCGACAGGTAGGAAGACTGAGTCATAGGACACCAAGGCTACCGCCCAAGGCCGGAAATCCGAATTGTGCGGTCGAGTTCCGAGGACCTTTGGAGGACCGGCGCCGGCCTCTGCCGACGGGCGAGTGCTCGGCGGGGTTGAGCCAGAAGTTGAAGCTGGCGCACTTTCGGGGTGCCAACGAACGAAGCGTTTCGTAGAATCCGCGTGTGAAGGTTGTCACAGGGGTGGTTGCCTCAGGGACGGTGCGTCGAACACCCGAGGAGAGATCATGGAGTTCTATGAGAAGCGGCCGGGGACTGCGGGGTCCGCCGAGAACAGCGGACTGCATCGCACAGCGTTGAGGTCCCGATCGGTTCGCTTGGCGGTCGTGGGCGCTGCGTTCGCGCTGCTGCTTGGATCATGTGGGTGTGCTGCCGCGCCGCCCCCGCCGAAACCCAAGCCACCGGCGTCGGGCTCGGCTCAGGTGTGTTTCGGCGCCTGGAACAACATCGGGTACGGAGCCTTCTGGGGCAGCTACACCGGTCCTGTCAACGTCGATGCATGGATCAAGGGACAGTCGTCACAGGTGACCACCGTGGAGACCAATAGCAGGGGCTGCGTCAACATGGCGCTGATCGCCGGTTACTCCTGGCGGTTTCGGGTGTATAGCCACCAATCCAATTCGTACTGGGTCGGCTCCTCCGAGTGGAAGTACGTGAGGGCGGGTGGCCGCTACGACTACGGCACGGTTTCGGTGGACATCATCTACGACGGAGGAAGCTGACATGGCAGGGAGATGCGCCAACCGCAGACGGCATCGCAACATCGTTGGGGCGTGCATCGCCGCACTGGTCATCGCAGGCTCGGTGGTCGCCCAGACGAGGCCTGCCGGTGCAGCAGTGCCGACGATCTCGGTTGTGTCGTCCATGCAGCAGGTGCGACCCACTCAGACCCTGTCGCCTACACCGGGGTCGGTTTCGCTCACATCTGCCCGCAACGAGGTCGAGTCATTTCAGATAGTCGTTCAGGGCCCCGCAACCAATGTTTCGTTGTCGGGCGACCTATTTGGCTGGGGTACCACGGGGCGATATCGCATGGCCTATAACGACGTCGTCGAGCCATCGGACGGCGAAGGGGCTGTCGGCCGCTGGGGTGATGCGCTGATTCCCGAGGTCGACCAGCTGTATTCGCAGAACCGCAACGCCTTCCCTTTCGACGTGCCGTCCGGGGAAAACCGGGTGATCTGGGTTGACGTGTTCGTGCCGACCACCGTGGGTTCGGGAGTGTTTGCCGACTCGCTGACACTGTCCGCCAACGGCACCTCGACCCAGGTGGCAGTGACGCTGGAGGTGCTCAACCTCACGATTCCGGCCACCTCCAGCCTGCGCAGTGCGTTTTACCTGAACTATCAGAGCGGCAGCGACGATTCGATCTGCCGCGCCCACACGGGTACAAACAACTGTGGCGGCGATGCCACACTGCGCCGGACGCTGTACTCGATGTACTCCCGTCTGGCGCTGGACAACCGGACGACGCTGGCCAACGGTTCGGGGTTGCGGGCCGATCAGAACCCGGCGAACTACCTCACAGCAGAGTGGGAGAACCTCATCGAGGGCCCCACCATCCGTGGAACGGGGGCCGTGCCGGCCGGTGCCAAGTGGCGGTTGGGGAATGCCCAGGCCACCACGGTGTCGCAATACGCCTATCGGGATTGGCACTGTCGCACGGCGTGTGCAAACGCCTGGGAGGCTGAGGCCACTGAGGCCGGACAGGACTTCGCGAACAAGTTTGTTTGGTACGGATGCGATGAGCCGAATGACTCGGCCACGGAGTGGGCCACCTGCGCTCCCTTTGCCAACGAGGCCAAGACCGCGTGGAATCGTCCGTCGATGGTGACCGCCACGATCGGCCAACTCAACGCCAAGGCGGGCCCGGCGGGCATGCCGGACACAGGAATCCTGGTGCCGCCGATCAACCGAATTCACGATAAGCCGGGCCAATTGCTGGCAGGCAACCAGAGGCCGACCTACAACGCCTTTCTGGGTACTCCCGGCCGGGAGTTGTGGCTCTATGGCTCGTGCTTGTCCCATGGGTGCGGAGGGGACACCTTTGGCAGCCCGATCAGCTATTGGGATGGTTGGCCCGGCTACGCCGTGGATGCGCCGGCGGTGCAGTCACGGGCCATGAGTTGGATGGCCTGGCGTTATGACGCAACCGGTGAGCTGTATTGGTCGGTCAATGCACGCCTCGACTCGGCCTTCTCATCGGGCGGGTTGTTCGAGAGCGGGGCCAACGGTGACGGCACCCTCTTTGCGCCGGGCACCGTGGCCAACATCGGGGGTACCAACGCGATCCCGCTGGAGACGGTTCGGCTCAAGCGCATACGCGACGGTCGTGAGGACTACGAGTTGATGAAGTGGCTTGACGACCATGGTCGAGGGGCCGATGTCGACGCAACGGTGGCCGCAGCGTTCCCCACGGCCTACTCGGCGACGTCGGCCAAGGACGGCACCGGCTCGGCATCGTTGCTGTCGGCCCGCGACTCGCTGCTGGCCCTGGCCCGATCCGAGCTGGGTGCTGAGACCACGGCCGACGTCGTGTTTTCATCCGATCGGGACGGCAACCTCGAGTTGTACTCGATGGAGGATGATGGCGGGGCCCAGACCCGGCTCACCGATGACCCGGCCGCCGATCGGTTTCCCGCATGGAGCCCTGATGGGCAGCGCATCGCCTGGACGAGAGGCAGCGACCTGTGGGTGATGGCCGCCGATGGCACCAGCCCGGTGAACCTCTCGGAAGGTATTGCGGACACGCTCTCCAAGCCCGCTTGGAGCAAGGATGGCTCGCAGTTGGTGTTCGTCCGCCGCACTGGCGGACACGACGAGATTTGGCGCATGAACGCCAACGGCGGCGGTATCGCGGCGGTGGTCACGTTCGCCGCTGCCGCGGCGAACTCATATGACCCGACGGTGAGCGCCTCGGACGTGGTGTTCTACTCGCAGGCCGGTGACCTGTATCGGGTGAACCTGAGCGGTACCGGCAGGGCGCCGGTGCTGGCGGGCGCCACGGTGGACGAGGTTCCGGATCTGGGCAACGGCGGCAAGCGCATGGCCTTCAGTCGTTCCGCCAACGGCGCCACCCCGTACGACGTGTTCACCAGTCGTCTCGACGGCACCGATCGTCACAACCTCACCGCGACGGCGGCAGGAGGAGCCGGAGTCAATGACCTCCACGCCTCATTTTCACCCGATGACCTGCGGCTGGTCTTTGTGTCGTTCGTTGGAGGTGACGCCGAGATCTGGCGGATCGGTGCCGATGGTCTGGGTGCCGGTGCACTCACCAGCAACACCGCGGGCGATATGGACCCGGACTGGCGAACCATGTCCCCGCCGACCCCGGCCTATCCGTGCCTGACCAATCCCCCTGGGCCGCCGCACGGGTTTGGTGACGTTGCGGCCGGTGCCTACTACTCGGATTCGGTGGCTTGGCTGGTGTCGTCGGGTATCACCTCCGGCGTGGGCCCCGGCATGTTCGGGCCGTCGCAGCAGGTCACTCGCGCGCAGATGGCGGCCTTCCTGTGGAAGGTCGTGTGCTCACCGACACCCGCACAGCGCCACACCTTTGGCGATGTGTCGACCAACGCCTATTACGACCAGGCCGTGTCGTGGCTGGTGGGAGCGGGGGTCACCGGCGGAACCGGCCCGGAGACCTACTCGCCTGCTCAGCCGGTGACACGCGGGCAGATGGCCACGTTCCTCTGGAAACTCGCCGGAAGCCCCCCGCCCTCGCAAACCAACTCATTTGGGGACGTGTCGCCAAGCGCCTACTACAGCCAAGCGGTGTCGTGGCTGACCGAGGCGCAGATCACCTCCGGCGTCGCCCCGGGGATGTTCGGCCCGAACCTCAAGTTGAATCGATGGCAAATGGCGGTGTTCCTCGACCGCTACGCCAACTGA
>ERZ724520.23-NODE-23-length-81673-cov-5.645850_pt1 | contig 81673 bp, 68 predicted proteins | sample MGYA00376053_ERZ724520 | MGnify/ENA primary metagenome ERZ724520 (study PRJEB28724, sample SAMN07190886) | activated sludge metagenome | isolation source: activated sludge of sewage treatment plant in Hong Hong | place: USA: Christiansburg, Virginia | collected...
AAACGGGAAATTCTCCTTTTACGAAATCAATGAAAACAAGTATTGATGCGGTTTATGAATCAGTGTATTTCAATTTTGAAACTGCCGTTGAATTGCGAAACAATATCAGTAAAAATACCGTTCAAGAATTGGCTTTTATTTGAAAGTAAAAGATGCCCGATTGTTTCCGTTCCGTCATTCTTGAACTCAAACGCAAGAATAAAATCTAATTTTCCTTCTTGCATTTCGGTTTTCATTTCGTCCAAGTTTTTGTAAACAAACGCACCACCCGAATATGCTAAAAAATTGGTAAGCGGTGTTTTCTTTCCTGTAAAAGATTTCCAATCTTCGTTGTTTGGTTTGTAAGCCGTTGGCGGAATTTTGAAAAGTGCTTTTACATATTCAGTCAAACGATTTCCGATATTTTCGTCCAAATCTTTTGCATTGTTTTTGGATTCAATTACCAAAAAGATTTCTTCTTTCTTGGTGTGAATTTGAATAATGTGGTCAGGTCGTTTTGCTTTTATTGCTGAAACTCTTGGCAGTGAAGTCCAACGATATTCTATTTTGTTCATAAAATCAAAATAAGAAATACCACTCCAATCTCCACCGGGCGGATTGCACATTGATTCAAAAATATTAGACTTCGTTTGTCTTGAAAACAAAGTGTGAATAGCCGTATCAACATCGTGTTCGCCATAATTACCACTTGGCTTGGCTGCATTGAAAACCACTTTTACATTTTTCCTTTCTAAATCTCGGTTTACAATACTTGTCAAAACGCCAAATTCAGAAGTTGCACTATCGGCTAAAACGTAATTACTTAAATTTAAAACTGCTTGCCAAAGTCCATTGTCCGTTGCAAGTTTCGGTGTATTTTCTTTAAACGTTTTCCACGTTTGTTTTCCCGCGGGACCAAAAACAATCGTCAAAATATCAATGTCGTTACCAAACAACATTCTTGCAAGTGGGGTAAGTCCTCTGTCGGGACGTGAATCATCGCCTCTTGGTTTGAAACCTGTAACCCAAACAACAATCAACGGTTTGTTTTTCGTTTCAATTTTATCCGCTAATGTTTTGATTTTATCCGCAGGATAAATTTCTTTCAGAAGTGAAGCAAATTTTTTGATGTTGCCATTTGCAACAAGACAAATCGGAATTTCTTTTGCTCCGATAGAAAGTAGATTGAGTTCTTGTGTTTTAGTTAAAAGTGTTTTGAATGTCTTCGTAACATTTACTTTGTCTGATGATTTCTTCCTCCAAATTTGTTTGTTGGGGTGATTTTTTATCCATTCGGCTTTTTTCAGTCCCGAAGATATTTTCAAAAACTCTTCCCACTCCAAAGCTCGGAATGTATCAACTCGTTTTCTGTCGCCTGAAAGAATTTTTACAAGTGTTGTTCCTTTTTCAATCAGAACATTCATTGCATCATTTATCTGGCTCTGTTCAATGATTGATTTCAGTAAGTTTAAACTTGCTTCTTTTCCAAAAATATGTGTAAACTTTTTTCTTAATTCGTTAGTGATTGCAGGGTGTGCTTCGTAAATCGGAACACAAACCACATTCAAAGATTTTGAAGAAGTGAGATAAGAAAACGGAACAATCGGATTTGGAAAACGTGGTGCTTTTACTTTTCTGTCAGCATCTAATTCAACACCTCCGATTTCTGCAAAATAGAAATACGGAATACCAATTTCAGCACAAGTAACGGCTCTGCCGTTACGTTGCCAAGCGTTATTTCCTGCTGGTAATGCGTTACAAAATTCAATAGCAAGTAACAATTCTTCTGTTTTACCGTCCTTTGAAACTTTGGTAATGTAAGCGTCTGTCGCTTCACGCAATGGAGCTCCGTATTTTGTGAGTTCGGTATTAAAATTTACATTCCAACGGTCGTGTCCACCCAATAATTCAACTTCAAAAATTTCTTTATCTTTGGTCTGTATTGAGTAAGACGGAACAATGATATTTTTACTTTTTGCTACAACTTTTCCGTTGTAAGCAAGTGCAATCAATGATAATGCTCTTTCACATTCAATTATGTTATCACCGTGTATCCTTAATTTCATCTATTTTTTCTTGTCGTAATATTATGAGTTAGCAAAGGTAAAAATTATTGTTTTTGTATTTTCACTATCCACAAAAATCTTCGTTATTTAACTGTGGGAAGTTTGGATTTGTCTCGTCTGTTAATAGTTGCAGTGTCGCCCTACGGTTGCCACAAACAAGGTGCTTTGCGATGAAAAAAGGAAAGAAAGGCAATTGCAAATCACTTCAATACTATAAATTTTCGAAGTGTTGATGGTAGTGCAAATAAGGGTAATTATATATTTCATCAAAAGTAAAAAACTTGTAGTAATGTAAAATATCAAAACAATTATTGAACACTGCTTCATCTAGTAGTAAACATAAAAGAATAATTTACCATAATAGATTCCTATTTTTAAACTATCTTTATTTCAGTAAATCAAAGCCATCTATTGTGTATATCATCCTTTTTATCTCATTCTTACTTACCATTTTTTATGTCAGCATTATGTGGCTATATAAAAATGAATGGGAAGAGATGGAGGAAATACATATACTGAACGAACATCCCAAAACTTCTGTTACTGTCATCATTCCGGCACGCAATGAAGCTGACAATATCGGACATTTATTACAAGATATTACACTACAAATCTATCCAACAGATTTAATGGAAGTAATAATCGTAGATGATTATTCGGAAGATGAAACATACACAATATGCCAAAAATACACCCAGGAATTCAGTTTCATAAAAGTTTTTAAATTACAAGAAATACTTCCTGAAAATACCTTTACAGAAGCTTATAAAAAAAAGGCAATTGAGCAGGCTGTACGTCTATCAAGTGGCTCGTTAATTATCACTACGGATGCAGATTGTCGTTTACAACAAAACTGGATTCATAGTATTGTATCATTTTATGAAAAGGAAAATTGTGCATTGATAGCCGCTCCAGTGGGTTATTATAAAGAAAAAACGCACTTTCAACATTTTCAGGCATTAGATTTTTGTGGTATGCAAGCCATTACTGGAGCCATGATAAATATGGAAATTTTTAACATGGCAAATGGTGCAAACCTTGCCTACGAAAAACAAGCCTTTTTATCTGTAAATGGCTATCAGGATATTGACCAAAAAGCCAGTGGCGATGACATGCTGTTGGTTTATAAAATTGCCAAAAAATTTCCCAAAAAAGTACGATTTTTAAAGAATCGGGCAGCTATTGTTTTAACAGAACCTATGCAAACCGTATCAACTTTTTTGCAGCAACGATTCCGATGGACATCTAAATCTACTTCCTATCAAGACAAAAAAGTTACCTTGATTTTAGGACTTGTATATTTATTCGTTTCCAGTATTTGGATAAATACGTTATTGTTTGGTGGGGCATTATTGAATACTCTCTTTTTAAGCGAACGTACTATCCTTGATTTTATTAGTTTTTTACCTGCAATATTATACTTAATCCTGTTGATTGTTCAAATTATTTGCAAGAGTGTGATTGATTATTATTTTTTAAAATCGGCTGCTACTTTTTTCAATCGGCACGATTTGATGAATACTTTTTTTACCAGTGAAATATTGCATATTTGGTACATTCCTTTTGTTGGCACATTAGGTAATATTATTTCCTATAAATGGAAAGGGAGAAAATTAAATTGAACACCAGCAAAACCATATTAATAGCACCTTTAGATTGGGGGCTGGGACATGCTACTCGTTGCATGCCTTTGATAGATTTATTATTAAAACATGGAAATAAAATTATTATTGCCGGAAACGGAGATTCATTTTATTTGCTAAAAAATCAATATCCTACACTTCAATTTTATGAATTGCCAGGATATAATATTTCGTATTCTATTGGGAAGAATGCCTCTTTTCATGCATTGATGCAGACTCCAAAAATATTAAAAACAATACGAGAAGAACAGAAAGCGATAGCAGACATCGCAACAAAAGAATGTATTGATTTAATTATTTCTGACAATCGATATGGGGTGCGCCACCCACATATAAAAAGCATTATAATCTGCCATCAAATTGCTTTGCAAGCACCAAAAAATTTTCGTTGGACTAATTCATTTTTCCTAGCCTTGCATTTAAAACAACTCCGACAATTTGATGCTTTATGGATTCCAGATGAAGAAGGAGACCATAATTTATCGGGCATATTATCGCATGCTATAGACTTTAAAATGCCTACTTCTTATATCGGCATACAAAGTAGATTTGCAAATTTTACGCCTGCGACTTCTTTTGTACAAAATATAGATTTTTCTATACTGGTTGTATTATCGGGACCAGAACCACAACGAACATATTTGGAAAATTTATTAAAACTACAATTAGCAGAATTTCCAGAAAAAATCTTACTGGTGCAAGGAAAAACAGCCAACTTCCAACAAACATCTGAAAAACAGATTACTACAATATCTTATCTAAATACCAATGATTTATTTATCGCTTTACAAAAAGCAAAAATTATTATTTGCCGTTCGGGTTATTCTACTATAATGGATTTGGCGGCATTAGGAAAGAAAGCGATTTTGATTCCATCTGAAGGGCAAACAGAACAAGAATATTTAGCAGAAACATTACAGGAAAAAAAATTTACTGTTGCCTGTTCGCAAAATAAATTGGACATAAAAGCTGCATTGGAAAAAATAGAATCTACACAGGGATTTCCGAAATATGTTATTTCTACCATTCCACTGGAGCAGGCATTGGGAGATTTTTTGTAAAAAGATTCACACGCCTTATACCACCCAAGTCGTCAATCCTTCGTCAATAAGGGTGTAATGCATAACGGTTCCGCCTAATTCACTCAATTTTTTTATCAAAGCATATTTGTGAATATAGGGTGCATAAAAAATCATAAAGCCACCGCCGCCCGCTCCGGATATTTTTCCGCCGGTTGCGCCGTGTTGCAGCGCTGTTTCGTAAATAGAATCAATGGATGCATTAGAAATTCCATCCGCCATTTGTTTTTTATGCATCCAACCGTTGTGTAATATTTTTCCGATATTATCCATTTCTCCTTTTAGAATGGCTTCTTTCATTAAAATACTTTGCTCTTTTAGATGATGCATGGCATCAATAGAAGAAGTTTTATTGGAATGTACATTGTCCGTTTGTTCTTGAATAATTTTAGAAGACAATCGGGAGGTTTGCGTATAAAATAACACCAAATTATGTTCTAACTCATGCAAGTATTCTGATTTTATCCTCAGTGGATTGACAATTACTTTGTTGTTGGCATAAAACTCCATATAATTTACTCCTCCAAAAGTGGCTGCATATTGGTCTTGTTTGCCGCCCGCCATTTTCAAATCTTCTCGTTCGATGGTATAGGCCAAATGTGCTATGTCGTATTCGCCCAAAGGAAGTTTTAGCCATTCTACAAATGCACCAACAATGGCAACCACCAAAGTAGAAGAAGAACCCAAGCCGGAACCCGGAGGTGCATCTACATAAGTGCTTAATTCAAACGAAAGCGGTTCTTTAGAAAAGTCCTTTATAATGCGATTATATACGCCTTTGGCTAAGTCTAATTTCCCATCAATGGGTAATTGTTCTGCTGATTTTAATTCTATTTTTTCGTTTCTGTCAATGGCATTGATAATAATTTTGCCATCATTTCTTGGCTTAATAGTGGCATAAGCATATAGGCTAATGGTGGCATTTAAAATAGCACCGCCATAAATATCTGAATAGGGAGAAACATCGGTGCCTCCACCGGCTAATCCTATACGCAAAGGTGCTTTGGAACGAATAATCATGATACAAATGTACGATTTACGATTTATGATTTCAGAATGATTTTGCTAAACTTTTTACTTTCTCAGCCATCAATTTCCAACTGTATTTTTTCTTCTCTTCTAAAATATTTTGAACAAATTCAGTTTCTTTATTTTCATTATAGAAATGAAGAATAGCATCGGATACGGCTTGTTCATTGGGTTCTACTACCAATCCAACTTTATTATTAGGAACAATTTCAGGCAAGCCTCCTACATTGGTAACAATCATTGGCTTGTTGAAATGATAACAAATTTGCGTTACTCCACTTTGTGTAGCATGTTTATATGGCTGCACCACTACATCTGCTGCACAAAAGAATTTATACACTTCGTCATCGGGAATAAAACGAGTGTGCAAATGAATTTTATTTTGCAACTGTAATTCCTGAATTAGTTTTTCATATTCGTCTTTATTGGAATAATATTCTCCAGCTACGATTAATTGAATATCGGAATGACGTAAATTTTCGGTAGCCATTGCTTTCAATAAAATGTCTAATCCTTTGTAATCGCGGATGAGCCCAAAAAACAAAATGTATTTTTTATTTATGTCTAATTGTAGTTGTTGGATGGCTTCTTGCTTTGAAACGCTTTCGCCATAATTATCAAACAAAGGATGAGGATTTAAAAGCCTTGGTTTGGTCGTATTAAAAACACTTAAATCGTTATACACGCTATCGCTCATGGCAATAAAACCATCTACGCTGTTTACAAAATATTTAGTAAAAAGAGTGTCCCCAATTCTTTTCTCGTGTGGAATGATGTTGTCTAAAATAGAAATGATTTTAGTGTGCTTGTTACTTTTTGCTATTCGACAAATAGTGCCTAAACAAGGCGCCATAAATGGCAACCAAAATTTTACGACTAAAATATCCGGTTGTTGTTTTCTGAGTTTCCACCCAATTTTTATCCAATTAAATGGATTGATAGAATTAACGGAAACATGAATTTTTAATTCTTCGGGTGCTGGTAGAGAAGAATATTGTGTAGTTCCCGGAAATAGAAATTCAGGATATTGCAGCGAAAAAGTTTCTATATTTACTTCATCTTTTGCTTGTTGAAATTCTCTGGCGAGGCGCTCATTGTAGGCTGCCAACCCTCCGCGTAGCGGATGCGCCGAACCAAGAATTACAATTTTCATGCAAGAATAAATTCTACTATTTTATCGCCCACTTCGCTGGTTTTGTATTTTCCTTGATTAATATCTTCGGTTACAAATCCTTCATTCAAAGCTTTGTTTACAGCATCTACAATGGTTTTGCTTTCTTCCAATAATCCAAAACTATATTCTAACAACATGGCAGCAGACAAAATAGTAGCCATTGGGTTGGCAATATTTTTCCCTTTTGCTTGTGGATAAGAACCGTGTATGGGCTCGTACAAAGAAGTTTTATCGCCCATGGAAGCAGAAGGCAACAAGCCCAAACTACCACCAATTACAGAGGCTTCGTCAGAAATAATATCGCCAAATAAATTTTCAGTAAGTATAACATCAAACTTAGTGGGTTTAGTAATCACTTCCATTGCTGCGCTATCTATGAAATTACATTCTAAAGAAATATCAGGATGTTGTTTGGCATATTCTGTTACCACTTCTCTCCATAATCTTGAAGTGGCTAATACATTGGCTTTGTCTAAGAGCGTAACCTTTTTATTTCTGTTTCTCGCAAACTCGAATGCTTTTTGTGTTATTCTCAAAATTTCATCTTTCGTATAAACACAAGTATCATAAGCAATTTGTTGATCTTCGCTTCTTCCTCGCGGTTTGCCAAAATAAATTCCCGAAATTAATTCTCTCACTACTACAAAATCAGCTCCTTTTATTCTATCATTTTTCAATGGGGAAGCATCTAAAAGCGCATCATAACTTTTTACCGGTCGAATGTTTGCATACAAGCCCAACGCTCCCCGCATTTTTAGCAAGCCTTGCTCAGGGCGTACTTTTGCGGAAGGGTCATTGTCGTATTTTGGATCACCAATAGCTCCAAATAAAATAGCATCATTTCTCAAACACAGTTCATGTGTGGCATCCGGATATGGATTCCCGGTTTCATCAATGGCTGCTGCGCCTATTAATCCATAATTATATTCAAATTGATGATTGAATTTTTTTTCTATTGCTTTTAAAACGTTTACAGCCTGTTCTATAATTTCCGGTCCTATGCCATCGCCCGGCAATACTGCTATTTTCTTTTCCATTCTTCAAAAATAAGCAACAGGAATGTATAAACTATCTATAAAGTGTTATTAAATTTATACAAATGAAATTATTGAACCATTTAATAGCGGTTTGTTTTGTGATGTTGAATTTTTCTTCCATCGCATCTCCTGTGTTAAATGCCCCATTAGAAACAGCCATCCTACAAGAAAAATATGTGGATGCTTTGCGATTATCCAACTTTCGATTACAACAGTTATCTGCGGAACAAACAGACAGTCTTTCTTATTATGTTTATCAAACTGCTGCGTGTTTATTTCAACTTAGAAGTACAAAAGCAATGGAAAAACTATTGCTGAAAGTAACTGAAAATCCGACGAAAATAAACAGTTATTATTTATCAAAAATACAATTTATCCAACTTCAGTATTTAAAAGAAAAAGGGGATTTACAACAGCCGGAAGAAACGCTACAACAGGCAATTGCTACCAATATCTACCCTGATATAAAAAATGATTATTCGTTGCTATTGGCTTCTTATTATTTATCTGTGAATAAAATTGAAGCAGCTGAAAATTTGTATAGAAAAATATTTCTCCTTAACAACAGTACTACTATACAGAAAGCTGCTGCTGGCAATGGTATCGGTGCTTCTTTTGCTTATAACAGCAAATACGATTCAGCACAAATTTATTACCAAAAAGCGATAGGTATTTTTGCCAAAATATTTAATAAAAAACACACTAGAATTGCTCAAGTAAAATTTAATTTGGCATTAATTGATAATAATTACGGCAATTTTCATGCGTCTGAAAAAATATTATTAGATGTTTTATCTTCTTATCGTGCGGTATTTGGTGATCAACATATTCGAACGGCAGAAACGTATGGCACTTTGGGTAGTGTATATATGTTGCAGGATAATTATGAAAAGGCGTTGTATTACATCATAAAAGAACGAGATATTTTAATTCAGCTGTACGGGAAAAAACATGCCGACTTAGCATACAGTTATTTAAATGCAGGAAGAATACACATTTCTATCAATGATTATACAACGGCAGAACAAGAAATACGTGCCGGAATAGAAGTATTGAAAAATGCAGGAAAAACAAACACCAATACATATACTCAATTAGGTATTGAATTAGCCAAAATATTAATTGAAAAAAAAGAGTATAAAAATGCGCAATCTCTTTTAGAGAAATTATTGCAGCAGGAAAACATGGAAGATGAATACAAGGCAGATGTGTATTTGCAATTAGGAGATATTTATTCTACTCAAAAAAAATATACTGTTGCTGAAAACTATTTTTTACAAGCCGATAAAATATATAATACTGTTTATGGTGATAAAAATATTTATTCGGTAGATGCCAATTTATTTTTATCAAATAATTTTTTACAAAAAGGTGCGCTTTCAGATGCTTTAAAATATGCTGAAACAGCCTATCAGAAAACCATAAAAAACAAACTAACCATCTTTCCTTATGAACAATGGAGGTGTCGCTTGCAAACTATGTATTGCATCAAAGAGCAATTAAAACAACCACCTTACCGCAATGGGCAAATAGTTAAACATATTGAAACCATCAAAGATATTTTATCAGATGCCAAACGCATCAAGCAAACCTATTATTCCAACGGCAGTCAAATACAAATCAGTCAAAAAATGGCAGAATTAAACCAACTCGGTATTTATTTTTTGACACATTTTTACAAACAACCAGACACATATTTCATCAATAACTTATTGTTTTTTTCGGAAAATAATAAAGCCAATCTTTTGCGTAGTAAAATATCCAACGATGCTTCCAACGATTTTTTACCTAAAGAGAAAAAGGAGCAATCAGAAATTATTGTAAACCGATTGAATTATTTTATTTCTTTAAATGAAAACCAAGAAGAGATGCCCTTTATTATCAACGATTCTATATTGTGGTATCAAGATAAATACGAGCGTTTTACAAAAAGCATAGAGAAAGAATATCCTAAAATATATAGAATAAAATATGAAGAGCAACCTGTAACTGTTAGAAAAATTCAACAAAATATTCCCGAACAATGCTCGCTACTTGAATACGGTAATGATGGTGAAAATTATTACTGTCTGTCTGTTAGTAAAAATAAAATAACCTATAAACAATGTGGAAATAAGCATTATTTAGATAGCCTTATTGCTCAATATCAACAATCTATAATCGATAAAAAAATAGACCAGAATACAGGTGCTTTACTTTATGAAAAATTATTACCCCAATATAAAACATTTCATTTGTTGCTTTCGCCCGATGCCAATATCCATCAAGTGGCATTTGATGCATTGCCAACAAATAACAATCATGAATTTTTAATACAAAAACATACCACGCAATTTATCTTTTCTGCTACGACATATTTCAATCCCATACGATCGGATAATAGTAAAAAAGTTATCTCATTTTTTCCAGATTTTATTCAATCAGAATATGCAGCTTTAGACCACAAAAAAGAGCATGCAGCCTTAAAGTTGTTTCCAGCTTACGAAGTCTATTATAAAGAAAAAGCGGTAAAAGAAAAATTTATAGAAAAAGTTCGCAAAGCGGGCATTATACACATTGCCACGCATTTAATAACAGATACAATCTCGCCTTTGCGCTCCTATTTAGTGTTTCAACCAAACCGTGATTACAAACTCTCTATTAGTGATATTTGGAAATTAAATGCGAACGTACAGTTGGTTACATTAGCTTCTTGTCAAAGTAATTACGGAAAGCAACAAAGTGGCGAGGGGACACAAAATTTTGCGTGGGCTTTTTATTATGCCGGAGCACGAAATATTTTATCCACCCAGTGGAATGCTTCTAACCAATCAACAGCAAAAATTATCAATGCTTTTTATAAACATTTAAGAAATGGCAAATCCAAACAAGATGCTTTAAGATTAGCTAAATTAGATTATTTACAAAGTACGGATGCAATAGGAGTACAGCCATTTTATTGGTCAAATTTTCATTTATATGGAGATAGCAATGCACTGCAAATCATTCCTCATTGCTTCGTAAAATTTTGGTATATCCCTATTGTACTTTTTCTGTTCGTTTATTTTTCAATTAGTTATTTCATAAAAGTTTTTAAAAAGAAACGATATGGATTTTTTTAATTTATAGAAGACAATTTTTATTTCTCTATTGTAAAATAATATCCATTTTACAATGTACCATTCACGATTCTTTCAAAATTATTGTAATTTGCATTGAAATCTATTTTTATATACTTGATAAATTAAAAAAACAACTTATCAAGCAATAACATCCAATCTCAGATATGTTATTACCATTGGAATATCATTTTCCGGATAGTATAATCTCTTCCAAAGATTTGGATAGACTTTTGGCATCCGGATATTTCCGCACGGGCAACTATATGATGCGTACACGGGTTTTGTATTTTAATGATGAAATTTTAAACACCTTACACATTCGCATTGTTTTAGAGGAACATTTTTTTTCTAAAAGTTTATATAAAATGCTAAAGAGAAACAATGCAAAATTCACTTACAAAATACAACCCTTAAATATTACCGACGAAAAAGAAACACTGTATAAAATACACCGCAAGCGATTTAAGGGAAACGCTTCCGCCAGTTTGTCGGCATATTTGTATGACAATATCAAACGAAATATATTCAATACTTTGGAATTGAATATTTACGAAGAGGGCAAATTAATAGGGTTTAGTTTTTTTGATTTAGGAGAAGACAGCATGGCGAGTATCATTGGTATTTACCATCAGGAATATGCTAATTATAGCTTAGGAATTTATACCATGTTATTAGAAATAGAGTATGCAAAATTCCTACATTTAAAATATTATTATCCAGGCTATGTAACGTATGAGCCTTCGCAATTTAACTACAAACAAAGACTTTCCAAGCAATTTGAATTTTATGACTGGCATACAAAACAATGGCTTTCTATTGAATATAAAAATGATAAAATACGCATAAATGAACTCTATAAAACAAAACTTGATGAAGCCATAAAATGGCTAAATCATTTCAAAATACCGAATCGAATATTATTTTATCCGTTTTTTTACATGGGCAGTATGTATCCCAAATCCGATTGTGTAAAAGGCGTACACCATTTATTATTGGAAGATTTTGATATTGAAGGATTATTTTACATTATAGAATTTAATCCTGAAAAAATGGAATTATTATTATCCGGCGTTACTATACATAAATATCAATTTGAAGAACGAATTGATTTTTTTGATATATTTAATAACCAGCAATGGAATAGAGTTTTATTATACATTCACCCTTCCATTGTAATAAGGAATGAGTATGAATTTTTTTCAGGCTATATTTTTTTACAAGATTTGTTCCGACAACATTTACAGCCACCGCCCATTCCAAGTAACTACCCTACAGATTCAAAATCTACTAATTAATTCTACGGATGCGTGCTTCTAAATTGTATTTATTAAAGTATCATATTGATGTACAGATATTTATTTAGGATATTTTCATCTTAAATGTTATATTAATGTGTTTTTACTCAATAGAGCAAATTAGTAACATTTATGCCGTATCTTTAAATATGGATATAATGCAAGCGCTTCCTATAGCACAACGTGTTTTAAAGCATTACGACATCACTTTCTTGAATCCAAAAGAATGGGTGACACTTTTGCAATATGGTTCAATCAAATCTCTAAAAAAAGGAGAAGATTTTATTACTGCCAATCAAATCAACACAAAAATCGCCTTTATTTTAAGTGGAGCATTTCGTTTTTTTTATGAAAAAAATGACAACGAAATTACTTGTTTATTAGGATTTGAAAACAACCTTATCGGTAGCTTTGAAAGTAATATTTTAAAACAGCCTTGCACACAAACTATTCAAGCAATCGAAGACTCAGAGCTTTTTATAATAGACTATAAAGATTTAGAAAAACTATACGACATCAGCCCAAAATTCGAGCGAGTTGGTCGGTTGATTTTGGAATATTATTTAGCCTATTTACAACAACGCATCACTTCCTATTTGTTAGAAACCCCAGAAGAGCGATATAGACGACTTATAGAGGAAACTCCTAATATTTTGCATCGAGTTCCATTACAATATATTGCTTCTTATATAGGCGTTACACCGGTTTCTTTAAGCAGAATCAGAAAGAGGATTTTAAAGAAATAAATTTATCAGTTTCCAATATACATGCTCCATTTTTTTGTAGAAATGGATGCACACCTGTTATGCCGAGTTTTGCATTTGCAAGAGATAGAATAAATGGATAAATACCTGCGCACTATTCTCGGTGGCTTTCACGAAGCAACAACTAACATACATCCATAACAACAGAATAAATTAGTTCTTCACAAACTTTCTGGTAATAGAGCCTGCATTGGTATCAAACGACAATAAATATGTTCCTGTTGCTAAATTTTCAATAGGCAAACCATCATAATGCAAACCTGCCGATTGCATGCCAAAATCTATTTTTTGAACGACATTGCCTTGAATATCATAAATAGAAATGGTAAGATTATCTGGCTGTTTCATAAAATATTGAAACTGGAGGAAATGTCTAGTAGGATTCGGATAAATACTCATCAATTCTACTTGGTTTTGATAATTTTTTATGCCAGTAGAAACACCATCCATTCTTGGATATGCTGGCACCAAATCAGCAAATGTTCTTGAAGTATAAGTAGGTCCTGAATACTTTTTTAAATGATTCTCATTTATTTTAGTACACCAGGTTTCTAATAATGTTAGCGTATCACCTAATCTTCCACTCAATCCTGTTTGCCAATAATCTGCACAAGCAGATTCCGGTGTCAAATCTAAAACAAAATAACCGGTAGAGCTTGGATTCACATACCGTAAATGTGTATTATTACCGTACATATAAGATTGCATACCACCAAATATTCCTCCCGGCACTACATTATCTCCTACAAATTCTACACCGGCAGAACCGGCACCGGTACTTGGATTGTATGGAATCAGTCCATTCGGGATGTCAAACATCATAGCAATATGAATATCACCACTTAATACTACAAAATTTTTTATATCGTATGTATTAATGGTGTCTAATATTTTCTTTCTATCTAACGGATACATATCCCAGCCTGCCGCACTGTGCCAAGGGAAGGGAAATCCTAAAATAGCTTGCTTATATACAAAAGGAGAAAAAACCACTTGATTTGCCAATACTTTCCAAGTCGATGTACTATTTTTTAACGATTGTGCTATCCATTCCATTTGTCTCTGCCCATGCATCGGTTTATCCGGAGTATCGAAGGCTAAATTATCTTTGTTTGTCAATAATTGTATTGCTTGTTCAGGAGTTTTTGCATCTATTTTATGAATTCTATCTTCTGTGTAAATAATGTCTGCTAAATTTCCAATTTTCTGCTCCCAATTGATGATATCAAATTTAGCAGTATCTACACGCATTGGAATCCATTCTTTATATACCCTGATAGCATTAGCCTTTCGGGCAGCCCAAGTGCCTTGCGTTGCCGGATGATGATAAGCAGAAGTATCTGCGAAAGCATCATTGGCAAATTCATGATCATCCCAAATAACAACCATAGGATATTGCCGATGTAATTCTCGCAAAGAAGGGTCTAAATGATACCACGCATATCGCTGGCGATAACTTACTAAATCAAAAGCATCATACTCAGGAAAAGTTCTTCTGTGTATTGTATCCAATGCAGCAGGCCCTCTCTTTATACCATCTTCGTAAATATAATCGCCTAAATGAATGACCATATCGACATCATTTCTTTTTCTAATGACATCGTACGCATTAAAGTATCCATACGAATAGTTAGAACAATTAATTACAGCTATGCGAAAATTATCTACATTACCTGTCGGCAATGTCTTGGTTCTACCTCGTTGAGAGAGCCGTCCCAATGCTTCAAATTCATAATAATAATAAGTATTAGGCTGTAATCCTGTTACATCCACGTTTACTATATAATCTTTAGATGTATCCGTCGTTGTGGTACCTTGTGCAATTATATTATTCATGGCGGTATCGGTGGCCATTCTCCATTTTACAGATACGGAAGGCGCATCGGTGGTTACTCTTGTCCAAATAATAATTCTATCAGACATTGGGTCTCCCGAGGCTACTCCATGATAAAATGGTCGCAAGGTGGAATCCAATATAGAACGATCATTAGGGTAATCCGTTGCATTCATTGTTTCGCAATGTCCAACTATCAATAACAAAAAAATGCAAAATGGAATAAAGCGGCTAATCAATTTCATATTCATTCATTTTTACTTAAAAAACAAGATAACCTATTTAAAAATATGTCCAATTCTAGTATAACAAAGTTACTGCATAATTTGCATAATTAATTTACTTTAACATATTTTGAGTGTTAACATCAACTCCTGTAGGAGGCTTGTGATGTTACCAACAATACAATTCAACCCAAAAATGTGTATTTAGAAAAGTAATTTTAACCCGTTGTGCGGTTTAAATTTATATTTATTGATTATCTTTTATTACTTTATTTATGTTTTTTCCTTTTTTCTTGATAAAAAAGAAAGAAAAAATCAAGTCAAAACGATCGTCCTACGCTATATGCCACCGCGCGCCACGCGTTTTGACTGCCCACGCTTTTTTGCATTGTATAATATGCAGCTTTTTGCGATTCTTTTTATCATTTTTTACTATTTAAACCGCACAACACGTTAATTTTATAACTTTAGCTAAAGATGAATCCGCAATACTTTCTGTGAAGTGATTTATTGATAAAGAACTCCAACAGACAGCATTAAAAACAAAAATATTATTGGGGTTTTAATTTTAAAATTTTCTTTTCAAATAACTCATAGGAAATTGCAGCTAAAAAAATAGTGCCGATAATGGAAAAAGGGTAATTCTGTTTTAAACAAAATTGCACTTATCGTTTGAACTCAGCTTAGAAAAAATCATTGGCAAATTTTAAGTATCTTTAAATATGAAAAATAGCATTTACATTAAACTGGTTGTTCTTTTTTGCTTCATCAACAATCTCCTTGCTGCGCAGTCGCTCCTACAGCAACTTCCCTCTCTTAATCATTACTCTATCTCCTTTATGCAATCCTCTTATGACAGAAAAGGATTAAACGATGATTATATTTCGCCTACGGCGCCTAATTATTACGATGTTTTTCCACAAGGAAAAATAAACAATCCGTCTGGTATTGCTGGAACAAAAAAAGAATACGTCATCTGCCATATTCAAGGGCCCGCTTTAATAGAACGATTTTGGATGATTACATTTCCATTCTACTTACAAGCGCGCTTGCGCTTTTATTTTGATGGCGAAACCACTCCGAGAATTAACCAGACTTTTGAGGATTTATTTCTAACACAAAGTCCTCCGTACAGCAAACCATTAGTACAAAATTTGACAGCATCCAGCGGTGGCTTTTATTCATATATGAAAATGCCGGTGGCGCAATCTCTTATTGTAACGATTGATACTGCAATGGTATTTTGTCAGTTTCAAGCACGCCAACTGCCGAGAGACACGGTGTTGCAAAGTTGGACAGTTGCCTATAATCAATCAGAATTAATACAAGAATTTAATACCGCCGGAGCATATCCAAAAGACAATTGGATGCAAACCAACAAAGACAGTATTACCTTTTCGTTGGCACCTAATGCACAACGGCAATTATTTCAAAGCAATGGACAACGTTCAATAGAAGCGTTGCAAATGCAATTACCGGATTTGGATTATTCATGGTCTGATTTTATTCAAGATAAAGGAAATTTTCACAAAGGCATTAGCAAGTTTAAAATGAAAATTGACAGTACTGCTTCCCAAATTTTATTAATAAAAAGAAGTAATAAATCGTATCACTTGGATTTTAATTTCTCTACACTATTTGAACAAGCACTTGTAAAAGTAGATAACCAAAATGTAGGTATTTGGAAAAACAAAGGATACAGAACCTATAGATATTGGCAAAATGACACATTCATCCTTCCTAAAAGTTTTTATCAAAATAAAACACAAATAAATCTGCAATTACAATACCAAAGCGGAGACCCTTGGAATGAATTTTATTATTGGGTGAGTTGTAATGGCGCTATCACAGATTCAATAGACGTTGGTACTCCAATAAGCGAAACTGCCCATGATTACAATGTTTCTAACGTGCAAGCAAATGCATTTAGTGAGATAAAAAACAGGTACAATTCTCCTGATGAGGTAAAAAAGAAAAACAAACAACTGCTGGATTCTATATATATTCATATCTATTTTGATGACGAAACAACACCATCAGTAAGTGCGCCAATCGGGTTGTTTTTTGCTACGGGTGTAAATGATGCTACTTATATGAAATCCATTCCGTGTGGCAATATAAATGGATGGTTTTATAATTATTTTTCGATGCCATTTTGGAAAAATGTACGAGTAATGATAGAAAATAAAAGTAGCCGAACCATCAATAATACAACGTGGAAATGGGCAACCGCAACACAGAATTATTCTTCTAAAAACACCGGCTATTTCAAAACAAATTTGCGCCGAGAAACCAAAAATTATACAGACCCAACGGATTATTTAGTAGCAAACATACAAGGAAAAGGAGTGTACGCAGGAACGGTCATTGAAGCCGATCAAAATAGTGATACTTTGTTTTGTTGGCTGGAAGGCGATGAACATATTTATATAGACGATGCGAAAACGCCTTATTTTATTGGCACCGGAACGGAAGACTATTTTAATTCCACTTTTTATTTTTTTTATGATGAATATAGTTTGCCTCAAAATGGCATGACAAATTCAGATAAATTCTTCCATCGTTCTATGTATCGTTTTCACCTCACCGATCCAATTTATTTTGAAAATAATCTCCGTTTTCAAATAGAGCATGGTGATTACAATAACAAACTTGCGAACTATCAATCATTGGCATTTTATTATTTAATACCAACAGAAACAATACTGACGGACTCGTTAGACATAGGAAATACAGTGAGCGAATCTTTGCATCAATATACTACGACAACCTCCAAAGTATTTTTACAAAAAACGGCAGCTTTTGAAGGAGAAAAATATTTAGAAAAATCGCAGCATGATGGGTATGCGATTCCGGATTCTTCAACATGGAACGCAACTATTTTGCCTGAAAACAAAGGTGCTCGCTTATTGCGCACGTTCGATTATAGTTATAAAAATCAGCAAGCAAAAGTATATGTTGATGATAGCTTAGTGGGTATTTGGCTAAATGCAGGATTTAATCCAAATGGGTTGGTGCGAGATGATATTTTTGACATTCCGGCACGTTACACAAAAGATAAATCTTCGATAAAAATTAAAATGGTAAACAATTCTACCTCCAATGCATGGACGGAGTTCTATTACAAAATATATACCCGCCAAGACACCTCCACAACAACCGGATTTCCAATTGCTACGTTAAAGAAATATTTTACAATTTATCCAACTATCACTAAAGATATGGTACAAATTCAAACATCCATAAATAAAGATTGGAACTGGCAATTATTGAATCAAAACGGTCAACTTTTACAGCAACATCAAGAAAATGCCGGCACTTTTTTTAGAGTTTTAGATTTATCCAGTCATTCTGCAGGAATGTATTTTGTACGTATCTATCAGCAAGATAACGTAGGATATACCGAAAAATGTATATTGGTAAAATAGTTATAAAAAAACCGCTGCCTTATTTACTTTGATATATTATAGCAATCAACCCAAAGATTGCTTCATATATTTCTGTATTAAATCAAGGATTTTAATACTTGCAGATAAGTATTTCTATTCGCTTTTACAGAAAATTTATTTTCTACTGCTTTGCGGGCATTTTGTCCAATACGAGCCCGTTCATTGGGATTGTCCACCAAATAAAGCAACCATTGCAGCCATTCTTCTTTGGTATTGTTTACTAAAAAACCGTCTTCTTTGTGCTGAATCACCAATGAGTTGGTGCCAAAATCGGTGGCAATGCAAGGAATTCCCACATTCATATAAGCCAATGCTTTGTTGCCACTTTTTCCCAATACCCATTCTTCTTTTTCTAATGGATATAAACCAATGTCTATTTGTTTTAAATCACTAATTTCATGCGTGGCAGTCCAAACAATGTTTCGAGTTTCAATTTTTGGATGGTGGTAAGGAGCATTGCAGATGACCAAAAACTCAATAGTTCTCGTTTTACTTAATTCCACTAAAGCCGCTTCCACAATACTTAAATATTTCATGGTAGAATGTGTACCCGTCCAACCAATAGTTGTTTTCTCTTTTGCTTCCTGCAATTTTGGTGTGGTAGTGTCTGTGTTATACGTTGCCAAAATGGTGGTTACATTGGAATTATATTGTTGGACAAATTTTTCTAAAAAAGGCGAACAGACAATTACAGCATTAGCGTATTTCATTAATGCCAAAGGTTTATTTCGTCCTTTTATTTTGTCTATAAAACGTTTTTGAGTGACATTCAAATAAATCATATCGTCTATATCATAGACTATTTTTTTGGCAAATAAATGAATCAACCATTCAAAAATTGGAGGACCAAAGGGCGTTACCCAAAGATGGATGTAAATAATATCGAATTGGCGGATGTGCAACAAATCATTGAAACGACGCAAATAACCACGCAATGTTCCAATTATTTTCTGAATGATATTTCCGTGTTTATAAACAATTTTCCAAAGTTCATCATCCATAAAAGAACTTGTAGTTAATTCAAATCCATTTTTTTCAAAATAATCATAATATTGTTCATACTTCAATCGCTGGCTGGGTCCTTTTCCAAAAGGATAAGGGGAGAGAAATAGTATTTTTTTGCTTTGCATAAAATTGGAATCGCCAACAAAATAAAGTTTTTTTTCGTATTATTGAGAATGGAAGCAATTGCCATGGTGGATTTGAAGCAACAATATTTACAGTTAAAAACTGAAATAGATGCTGTAGTACAACAATCTCTATTGGAAGGAGATTATGTGCAAGGAAAACAAGTGAAATTATTTGAAAAAGAATTAGCCAATTATACAGGAATAAGAAATGTAATTAGTTGTGGCAACGGCACCGATGCGCTTCAGCTGGCACTTATGGCATTAAACTTACCGAAGGGAAGTAAAATTATTGTTCCTACATTCACGTATATTGCCCCCGTGGAAGTGGCTACTTTTTTAGGCTATAAAGTGGTTTTTGCCGATGTAGATATTACTGATTTCAATACTACGTTGGAACATATCCAAGCGGTTTATACCCCAGAAGTAAAAGCTATTATTATCGTACATTTATTCGGATTGCCCTGCAAAGACACGGAACTTATTTATCAATTTTGCCAAGAAAAAAATATTGCTTTGATAGAAGACAATGCGCAATCTTTAGGAGCAGAAAAAAACATTGATAGAGAAAGCATCCTCACTACTTCTTTTTATCCCACCAAAAATTTGGGAGCGTATGGCGATGGAGGCGCAGTGTTTTGTCGAGATGAAAATTTGGCGATAAATATCCGTAAAATGGCAACACACGGACAGTCTGCAAAATATATGCACGATATTGTTGGCATTAATTCCAGATTGGATACATTGCAAGCAGGTATTTTGAGTGTAAAATTGAAATATTTAGATAGGCAAAACGAACAACGCAGAAAAAATGCACACTATTATCAGGAAAGATTACAACATATTGAAGCCTTAGAATTGCCGACAATTCATCCAAATCATATTTTTCATTTATATACGATTAAAATAGAAAATAAAAAACGAGATATGTTAATTGATTTCTTAAAACAAAAAGAAATTACTTCTATCGTCAATTATCCTATTCCGATATATCAACAAAAAGCTTACCAGCAAGATATTTCATTAAAAAATACAGAAAGGCTCTGTTCTGAGGTTTTATCTATTCCAATATATGCCGCATTAACTACAGCTCAATTGTCTTATATTTGTGATGCAATAGAAGAATTTTTTAAATAAAATGCTTGATTATTTTAAACATGAAACCGCTATTATAGACGATGGTGCAACCATTGGAAGTGGCAGCAAAATATGGCATTTCAGCCATGTTATGCAAGCAACTATTGGCTCAGATTGTGTTCTTGGACAAAATGTATTTGTTGCCAATAAAGTGCAATTAGGCAATGGAGTGAAAGTGCAAAATAATGTTTCATTGTACGAAGGTGTTATTTGCGAAGAAGATGTATTTATTGGTCCTTCTGCTGTTTTTACAAACGTCATGAATCCTCGAAGTTTTATTGAACGAAAAAATGAATATAAAACAACCCTTGTAAAAAAGGGCGCAACTATCGGCGCAAATGCCACTATTATTTGTGGTGTTACCATTGGCGAATATGCGTTTATTGGAGCTGGTGCCGTTGTTACAAAAAATATTCCTGCTTATGCATTAATGAAAGGAAATCCTGCCAAACAAGATGGCTGGCGCAGCAGAGCGGGCGCAAAATTAAAATTTGAAAACAACATGGCTATTTGTTCCCTTACGAAAGAAAAATATCAACTAAAAAACCAACAAGTAAATTTAATTGATGGGTAAACGATTTGCACTTATAGGAGTTGCGGGATACATTGCCCCCAGGCACTTGAAAGCTATCAAAGAAGTGGGCGGAACATTAGTAGCGGCTTATGATATATCTGACAGGGTAGGCATTTTAGATAGTTATTTTCCCGATTGTGAATTTTTTACAGATGAATTTGCTTTTTATGATTTTTTGTTGGAAAAAAATCCCGTGGATTATCTCGTAGTTTGTTCGCCCAATTATCTGCACGAAGAACATTGTTATGCAGGATTAAAACTAAATGCAAATGTAATTTGCGAAAAACCTTTAGCACTAACATTGGAAAGTTTACAACATCTTCAAGAAGCAGAAACTTATACGGATAAACACATTTACACTATTTTGCAATTGCGCTTACACCCAATGCTTTTAGACTTAAAGAAAGAGATAGCGCAGTCTGAAATTTCGAAACAGGAAGTGCTGATGGAGTATCATACGCCGAGAGGAAAATGGTATTCTAAAAGTTGGAAAGGAGATATAAAAAAATCTGGTGGAGTGGCCACCAATATTGGTATTCACTTGTTTGATTTAGCCGTTTGGTTGTTTGGAGAAGTACAATACATACAGCCTGAAATACTGACGGATACAGAAAGCAAAGGCATTTTGGAATTACAGGGTGCAACTGTAAAATGGGATTTAAGCATTGAACCAACTAATACTCCCAAACGACAAATTATAATCAATGGAAAATCTTATGAATTTACCGATGGCTTTTCCGATTTACATACGGTGTCTTATGAAGCCATCTTAAACAACAAAGGATTTGGGCTAGATGTGATACAACCTTCCATAGAGATTGTGGAGAGGATTAGAGCGTTTAAGGAAGTTTAATATTTCCTAAGAGCATACCAAAAATCTCTTATGGGAAATTTAGTATTTAGCTTAATAAAATTTGTAAAATAAAATTTCACACTTTCTACTTTGTTAACAGTCAATAATCCTTTCAAATATTTAATTTGAAGTTCAATGATTCTTTCAATATTTTCATTGGGGTATAAATCAGGATATAATTGTAGATGCAATTGATTGGTTGTAACAAAATTTTTCCATTTTTCAATATCATTCGCCTTAGAGAATATGCCCTTATCGTGTATCCTATATGCTGCTGAAATTACTGCTGAATATTTTACCTTTTTGCTTGAATAATATAAAAGGAAAATCCACAAACCAAGGTCGCCATAGGGGTAAGGGAGCATGTTTTTATTTAGAATACTCTTCAACTCTTTGATGTTTCTAAAAGCTGTCGTGACGGTGTAAATGGGATTGTCTTTCAATAAAATATCTTTTATTCCGAAAACATCTTTTACATAATTACTTTCTGCATTTTTTAATATTTTTCCATTTTCATCTACATTCAGTTTGTTTTCAAAATGAATTACATAATCGTCATTCTGTTCTAAAAAATCAACTTGTCTTTGTAACTTCAAAGGGTCTGTCCAATAGTCGTCTCCTTCGCATATTGCAATATATTTACCCTGAGCCTGCTCCAAAGACCACAAAGAATTGCCCATCATTCCTTTGTTCTTAGAATGTCGAGTATATTTTATCCAACTTCCATTTGGGTGATTTTTTATACTATTATTTACTACAGATTCTGTATTGTCAGGAGAGCAGTCGTTTGCAATTATCAATTCAATCTCAAAATTACACTGTTGCATTAATACGCCTTCAATTGCTTGTTTAATAAACGGCTCCTGCTGATAGGTAATCATTACAACACTTACTTTCATATTGGTAAAATGTATGGCATATTGTTAGAATATTTTTTTTATTACAGCTGGAACACCTGCAACCATACAATTATCAGGTACATCTTTTGTTACAACGGAGCCTGCTGCGACGACGACATTATTTCCAATTTTTATATTTGGTAGAATGGTGGCATTTGAACCTATAAATACGCTATTCCCTATTGTAACATTCCCAGACACGTTTACAGCGGGACATAATTCAACATAATCTTTAATAATGGTTTCATGCCCAATGGTACAAGCAAGATTAATCAAACAACATTTTCCTATTTTTATACGATTTGTGATGATAACATTTGACATGATAGTAGAACCAACTTCAATTTCATTATCATAATGTCCTATAACTGCTGTTGGGCTTATAACGGAGGTTATTACTCCATCTATTGCAATTAATTTATCTGTTGCTATTTTTCTATTTTTAGGCCCTCCCAGTCCTAAGCTAAATTTATTGTCGGTTTTTTTAAAATAGTTTTTTGCTTCGTCTAAAGATTTTAATACAGGAAATTGATTAAAAATTTTTGATGGTAAATCATTGGAAATATCATCAAAAAATACAATATCATTGGTGTTGTTCATTTGATGAAAAACCTCTAACAACTCTATCGCAAAACCTTTAGCTCCTACTATTAGCATAATTCTTCTTTTATTATATTAACAATGCGTTGTACTTCTTCCATTTTCAAATCAAAATAAAACGGCAGGCTTAAAACTCTTTTAGATATATCGTCTGTTATTGGAAATTCTTTAGGTGTTAAATAGGGCAAAGCACTGGATAAACTTGGGTAAAAAAGTCTTCTTGTTTCTATGTCTTCTTTTTCTAATTTTTCTTTTATTCTTAAAAGTTCTTCTTCTGAATTTAACAAGATTGGATAATACGCATAATTTTGAGTGGCGTGTTGATTCCATTGTGGTTTTTGATGTGGAAAACCAACCAATAATTCATCATATTTTTCGGCTAATGATTTACGTTTAGCTAAAATTTTTTCTATATAATTAAAGTTGGTCAAGCCCATGGCTGCGTGGAATTCTGAATTTTTTCCGTTGATTCCTAACTCGGCAAAAGTATTAAATCCCGAAATGCCGAAATTGCGAATGTATTTCAATTTTTGTGCTAGCTGTTCATTTTTGCAAATTATTAATCCACCTTCTGTGCTGTGATATAATTTTGTAGCGTGCAAAGAACAAGTTGCAATATCACCGTATTCAAAAATGGATTTGTTTTTATATTTTACATCAAAAGCATGAGCGCCATCGTAAATAACTTTTAGATGGTATTTTTTTGCTATCTCTTCTATTTTCTCTATTTCACATGGATTGCCAAAAACATGGGTTGCCAAAATAGCTACTGTGTTTGGAGTGATAGATGCTTCAATTTTATCTGCATCTATATTAAAAGAGTTTTTATTAATCTCTACAAAAACGGGTGTACATCCTTCCCAAACAATACTACTGGCAGTAGCTACGAAAGAAAATGGAGTGGTAATAATTTCTCCTTTTAGGCTTAATGCTTTTATGGCCATTTGCAAAGCAATGGTACCATTGCTAACAAAAAACAGGTGTGGGACGTTGAGGTATGTTTTTAATTTATCTTCTAATTCTTTTACGAGAGGACCATTATTTGTAAGCCAATTATTTGTCCAAATTCTACGAAGTTGTGTTTCGTATTCCTTGTATGGTGGTAAAAATGGTTTGGTTACAAGAATCATATTTTTTCAACTTTTTAAAAGGTATCTATTGGATAAACTATAAAATTATCATTTTTTAGGGATTGCAAAGCAAATAGTTTCTTCTGAATGGATGGTAAAGTGGTCTATAAAAATGTCATAATCTAAGTTTAGGTTCTTTATCCAAAGAGGAATATTTACAAAATCGTTCAAGCTATGATATATTGCAATTGCCAGCTTGGGTTTAAATTTTTTTATCGTTTCAATTGCGCCATTTAATGCGGATAATTCTGCTCCTTCGATATCCATTTTAATAAAATCAATTTTTGCAATAGAATTATTTCTTACAAAATCATCAATAGTCAAAGTTGTTGCTACGCCTGTTTGTTCATCAAAAGGTTCATACAGCACTGTGCTTCCGGGGCCATTGTCTTTATAGTAAATTTTTTTGTTGGAAACATCTGAAATGGGGAATGAAATCAGTTCAATGCGTGATTGAAGAGGAGGATTGAAAGACAAATTGATATGAAACAGTTTTATGTTTTCTGGAATAAATTCAAAAGAATATACTTTTCCCTTTTCTCCTACTTTATTAGCAAAATATAGTGCGGTATCGCCCCAACATGCTCCCAAGTCCAACACGACATCGCCCGCCTCTGCTTGAATTAGATTATTTTTATTCTTCTTATATGCATACTGCTCTAAAATAAAATCAGTTGCTACAGATTTGGGCGTAAAATACAATTGAATATCAAATCCAATTGGCTGCAGGTTTATTTTTTCTAATATAAAATGAAGAAAATGTGGATCATAAGTATCTTTAGAATTTGTTAAAGCATGTACCAATGTTATAGCATCCCGATATTCTTTATTGTTACTTGGTAATTTAACTTTGGTATATCCTAGTATCCGATAGGCTATTATATCTACAATTAATTTTTTATCATTTTCATTTAAAATATTGTACAGCTGCTGCAACTCTTCTCCATACTTCTGAATAAAAAAATTGCTTTGAGATAAATAGGATTTTTGACTGGAATCTTTGTAATGTAAAATGCGTTTAATAAGTGTTTTTATTTCTATTGAAATATTTTTTTTATCTCCTTTATAGGTGCCAAATCTGTCTTCATCATAGTTTTCAATACCATAGTTGTTATATAATGATGCATTGATTTTATTTCTCAGTGCTTTTTCAAATGTATTCATTCGTCTATTTTTGTTTTACTCCATTTAAAATTAGTAGGTTTTATTAAGCCCGGAAATTTGCCCAGCCAACCTGTACTTTCACGTTTTGTTTCAACACCTTCTATGTTTATGATGTCTTGTATATTGTGCAATACTTTAGGGCCATAATTGACAACCATTAAATCAATACTGTAAATATTATCGTTCAATGTATTTGCAGGAACTATGCATTGGTAGGTATGTTTGCCCGCTTCAAATGCAATTGCCTCTGAGCAAGAGGCAAAGATAATCGTACCTTCTAGTGTTTTAAAAAATAAATTTATGTTGATGGTTTTAAAGTTACTCTTACTAGAAACGTTTATTTCAAATACTAAGTCTTCTTCAATATTGAACATTCCCTCTATTCCATTATCAGAAATTTTGAGCGAATGAATCACAAACCCTTCGTTCTCTTTTTCTACAGAAACAAAGGAAGTATTACAATCTTTAGTATTGGACAAATAGGAGCTGATTATTTGGTCGATGTTTCCAATGTCTTTTACTTGTCCATTTTCTAACCATAATCCTTTGGTGCAGAGTGATTTTACAGCCAACATATTATGGCTTACAAACAAAACGGTTCTCCCGCCTTTTTCGGAGACTTCTTTCATTTTACCGATAGCTTTTTTTTGAAATTCAGCATCGCCAACGGCAAGTACTTCATCTACAATTAAAATTTCAGGTTCTAAAAATGCCGCCACAGCAAAGCCTAAACGAACTCTCATGCCGGAACTAAAGCGTTTTACCGGAGTATCCACATACATTATGCATCCGGAGAAGTCAATTATTTCATCAAATTTAGAGGTAATTTCTTTTTGGGTCATTCCTAAAATAGCACCATTGAGATAAATATTTTCTCGTGCGGTTAATTCGGGGTTCATGCCTGTTCCTACTTCTAAAAGTGATGCTATTCTGCCTTTTATTTTTATACTTCCGGTAGTTGGTGTGGTAATCTGCGAAATTATTTTTAGCAACGTAGATTTTCCAGCTCCGTTTTTACCTATTATTCCTACTATATCCCCTTGTTTTATTTCAAAATTAATATTTCTTAAAGACCAAACGTATTCGCTTTCTGCTTTTTTGCTTCTGTCATTTATTTGACCAATTAAAGTATATGGATCTTCTTTACCACGCACCCTTGCCCACCATCTATTTAAATCGTGTGAGAGTGTGCCGGTTCCTACTTCACCCAATCGGTAGAGTTTACTAATGTTTCTTGCTTTTATCACCGTTTCGCTCATGCCATTTTTTATATTGTACACTTAATTTTTCCAACTAAACGTATTTCATTTTGGAGGAGCAATAAGCATTTTTCAATAATTAGTAATCTATGAATTACAAAACAAAACATACAAAGGCTTGACAGTTAAAAATATGAAAGCAAAAGTGGCTATGCCATTTTATTTATTTATTTTTTATCATAAATTTCTCTCGAACAGTTTCTCCATCAAAAGAAATTTCTGCAATATAGACTGCCGAATTTAACGTGGATACTGGCATTGTAAATTGATTGTATCCTCTTGAGCCATTGAAATCCTTATTGTACAAACCTTGTCCAATAATATCTATAAATCGGACATTTACTTTACCATCTTTTGGCAACATCACACCAAAGTTAATATTGTCATTTGCTGGATTAGGGTATATATTCAAGATGTTAAAACTCCCAACTGCCACCTCTTTACAGGTAGTATTATTGTCTGTTCTGTCTTCTGGGGTGTTGTTATTAATATTTTCTATAGAGGCGCATACTACGGGAATTTGGCCATTTTCTCCTATTTTTATTTCTCCTGTAAACATATATACTGTTGTTTGGCCGGGTAATAAACTTCCTGTCCAATTTTCGCGAATAACAGCCCCTCCACCCAGTTGTAAGCTTAAACCCATAGAGGTAATTTCAATATTACTATTGTTAATTACCGTTGCTTGAATTTTATAAAAATCACCATTGGGAGTAATGCTAATTGTTGCCATTACTCCGTCCACATAAGCTTTATCTACTAAAATATATTTTGTCAATGTATCTGTACATCCTCTAAAATCGGTAGCAATTAACTGAATTGGATAGGTGCCTTTGGTGGTATATATATGTTGTGGCGGATTATACGCTTGTACTAATGGGCTGCCGTCTCCATAATTCCAAATATAATTTCCTGTAACAGGCGATTGGTTGGTATATACTACATTTAATGGAGGCAATCCATTTTGAGGAGAAAAGGTAAATTTAGGTATCGGTGGAGTGGAAACTGCTATGGAACGCAATTTTGTTGCAGAACAACCTACTGAATTTTTTGCTGTTAGTTGTATGGTATAATTACCTTGTGCATTGAAAGTATATTTTGGATTTTGCGAGACACTCGTTGCCTGCCCGGAGAAGTACCAATTCCAATTAGTTATTGGCGTGCCATCTGAAGAGGTGGATATATCGGTAAATTGAATTTCTTTACCCACACATTGTGTTTGAGAAGCAGTAAAATCAACAACGGGATAATTATAAGAGGTAACTTTTTTGGTAATGGTATCTGCACATTGATTTGTCGAATTAACAATTAATTTTACATCGTAAGTTCCAGACTCTGAATAGGTATGCTTTGGGCTTTTGACAGCATTTTCAAAATAGCCATCTCCAAAATCCCATCTACCCCAATTTATTTCTGGAATAACGTTTGGTGGTTGTACTGTACCTAAAAATTTGAAATTCACAGGATTTTTTCCGCAAACAGAATCAAAAGAGAAATTAGAAAAAGGTGTTGCCTTGACTGTTGTTGGCAAGGTGATGGTATCGGAGCAACCGTTAGAGTTCGTTACTTTTAAAGAAATATTATAGGTTCCATCATTTGGAAATATAAAGTTCGGATTTTTCACTCCATCAGACGTACCTAAGCCTCCAAAATTCCAAGACCAATTGGTAATAGTTGGTGCATTAATAATTGTTTGGTCCACAAAGGTAGTAGGATAACGAGAGCAAGATAATAAGTTATAAAATGATGGTTGTGGTTTTTTATTAACCATAAAGGATTTATATATAGAATCTGAGCATCCGATATTTGTAGTAATCTTTAGAGAGGCTGAAGCTATTCCTATACTAGAAAAAGGAAGGGATGGATATTGTTGTGTTGAAGTAATTCCGTTGCTAAAATTCCAATTCCAAGATTGAATGGTATTTCCAGAAGGAACTGCAGAGGCATCCGAGAATAGAGTTTCTGAATTTACACAAACTGGAGATATATCAAAATCTGCGGTAGGTGCTTGACCTGAAACTGTAATATTTAGTGTGTCAGTAAGTTTGCAACCATTTTTTTCTATATAATGAACATATACTTGATCAGAATAATGGATAGTTTCGCTATTTGTTATTGACCCCGTGGACCACATAAGCGATTGAAAGGTAGAGTCGTTTTTTATAAAAACTTTTTGTCCACTGCAAACATTTAGAACATTGTTTGCTTGTTTTGCTGGCAAATAAACTATAGGTGTTTTGTCTATTGCTGTTGTTGATACAATAATAGTATCATTTACAGTTCTGGAGCCTTTTGTGATTTTGACAGTATATTGTCCCGGGCTATTTATTAGAATCGAATTGGTCGTCATGCCATTAGACCATAAGAAAGTATAAGAATTATCTAATCCGGTATTTACGTTAATGGATTCTCCTGGACATAAATTAATTTTTGCTTTTTTCAATCTTCTGTAAGGATAGACATCTATTTCATCCTCTGATTCGAAGCCAAATATATCGATTGTTTTTAGTTTATAGGTTCGGGAGGTAACAACTTTAGTGGTAGGCGTAGAATCACCATTAGACCAAACATATTTTTTAAATCTATCTACCACTGTAAGTGTAATAGAATCTGCAAAAGAAGTACCTGCAACGGTATCAATATCTAAATTTACAGGAGGTGCATATTTTGTTTTAAGGTAATTAAAAACTGTCGTTCTTTTGTTCGGATTTATAATTGAATCGAATACTAAAATTTCTGCAATAGCGCCTTTATATGCAAGAATGCGGGCATCTGGCCTAGTTCCAATAGTTGTAAGGTTACAGGCATCCATGGTGGTTGCACCTTGAGAATTATTTACAAATTGATTATTTCTATATTGCGCATTATTCGTAGATGTGTAAATAGAAAAATCTGGTGTCAGTGCTGTTCGGGCGGCAGCTAATAATTTTCCCGACAAATCAAATGTTCCATAACCAACCCCTCCAGCCGCACTCTCTGAAAATAGTCCATTTGCGTTTCCACTTAAATAATATTGAACAAGATTAGTGCTGGGCTGATAATTTCTAACTGTAAAAAGAGTATGGGTTGTAAAATCAATCGGCATGTTTAAATTAAAATACTGAGGTATGGTGGAATTTCCATTAAAAGATATAGTATTTTTGTTATTTAGCAGTTTGACTGGGGCTGATTGAACAGGTTGGTTAGAGGGGATTTCTTGACGTGCAATCCTATCCGTTATTTTTCTATCGCCCCATTGTGGAATAAAGCTGTCATTCGTAGAAATATTTTTACCTGCATCAAACCATGAAATAAGATTGTTGTCATTGTTTAGATTTAGTAATTCTATTTTGATAAATGGCGACCAAGTTTGTTCGGTTCTACCTTTTACTCTGCAATAAAATATTCCATAATTTGCAAAATCATACGTGTAAAAATTACTATATGCCAACACAGACGCAATTCGACTATTTCCCATAAAAGTAGTATCTGTTGCTACTTGTAAAATATAACTATCTGAATAAATATTTGGATTCCATTTAAAATAAACGCTCTTTGTTTCTTGTGTGTGACCATCCTTTGGCAAGACAAAAATCTGTTGGGAAAAAGCAGTGCCAAAACAAAAAATAGTTAATGTAAAAATACAAAGTCTGATATTCATGCCTTAAACTTAATAAGAAAAATGGATATTTTTTCTTTTTTGGGCAATTTTCAATTAAGAAAAATTGATTCTTTGAATCATAAAAAAAGAAGTCATACTCGTGAAAAAAGAGATTAATTCCACTACCTTTGAAGGCATAATAAATGCTTGAAATGGAAATCTTTTATTAAAAAATTTGACGATATATAAGTATGTTTAATATTCCAATATTATTAATTGTTTATATAAGAAAAGACTCTCTTTTTCAAATATTGAATGAGTTAAAAAAAATAAATCCTGAAAAACTTTATATTGCTTTAGATTATCCGCCCATAGGAAATGCGGATGCAATAAAGAAAAATGCTGAGGTTAAGCGCCTGATCGATACCTATCCGTTTCCCGAAAACTGTATGGTGTTTAAAAATATTTCATTGCAGAATTTGGGACCTGGTAATGGCCCCAAATCCGCAATAGACTGGTTCTTTCAACAAGAGAGCCAAGGGATTATCTTAGAAGATGATTGCCTCCCCAATCTTACATTTTTTGATTTCTGTCGAACATTACTTATTAAATATGCTGATGACGACAAAATCATGTCCATCAGTGGAAATAATTATCTACAAGGAGCAATTGAAATGCCAGATTCTTATTATTTTACAAAATATCCAAATATTTGGGGTTGGGCAAGCTGGAGAAGAGCATGGCTAAAAATGGACTGGTCTATGGCTAATTATATAGACTTCTTAAAGCAAGATAAACTTTCCAAATACACAAATACAACAACTGAATACTGGTTCTGGAAAAAGACTTTTAATCATGTTTATAATCAATCTGTTCAATATTGGGATTATCAATGGTTATATTCTATTTGGAACAATGATGGTTATGGGATTGCTCCATCTGTAAACCTAGTAAAAAATATTGGTTTTGATGAAAATGCTACACATACTTTAAACAAACCCATTTGGTATAATCAATTAATACATGGTGAAATTAGCCACATTAAACATCCTATTAATTACGCCATAAATAAATCTGCAGATGATTTTCTATTTAATAATTGTATTGCTCCTCCGCCTAAAAAATTAAATCTTTTTCAAAAAATTTTAACCAAGTTATCTTCTATCATTAAGCCGAAGAGCAATAAAACATGGGAACAAGATGAATATTTTGATCCTATATGGAAAGAAAGGATAAGGCACATGTCTGTATATATTCAACCTACAGATAGTGTAGTAGATTTAGGATGTGGGATGATGTGGTTGAGAGATTTCTTAAAAACAACCAATATTTATTTTCCAGTAGATTATAAAAAGCGAGACTCCAGCACCATTATTTGCAATTTCAATAAAGAGGAATTCCCTGCCATACAAGCCGATATTTATTTTATGAGTGGATGCTTAGAATATATAGACAATCCAAATGAATTTATTAAAAATATTTCAAACTATACAAATAAATGTATTGTCTCATATTGTTCCGTAGAATTATTTAGTGATTTGGAGGTAAGAAAAAATTTAATGTGGAAAAATCATCTCTCCAATAAAGAATTGATATCCTTATTTGAAAAACATCTATTCAAGTTGGAAGATTATCAAACAACAGAAACCAATAATCAAATCTTCTTTTTTTGCAAATGAAGCCTTATATTATTCATCTTACGCCAGCAATAGCAAAGAACAATAATTTCTCAAACAACCTGGGAGATGTGATTATATATGAATCTGCAAATGAAATTTTATCAGATTTATTTAAAGGCATGGAAATAATCTCTATGTCAACACATGAGTATCCAAACAAAATGGATATGCGTTTAATTCAACAATCACACCTGTCGTTCGTAGGAGGCTCTAACTTGCTTTCTTCTAATATAATAAAATACAACCAATGGAAATTTAACAAGCATATTTGGCAGTATTTATTACCCAGTATTAAAAATATAAATATACTTGGAGTTGGATGGTGGCAATACCAAAATAAGCCAACAAGATTTACTTCTCATTTTTACAAAACGGTATTTACAAAAAAAAATTTATTGTCTGTTAGGGATAATTATTCTTTAAATCAACTTCGACACTGTAATATTCCAAATATTATCAATACTTCCTGTCCGACAACATGGAAGTTAAATGGATTAAATACTGATAAAAACATTAATGTGGATTCTTGTGTGTTTGCTATAACTGATTATTTGACAAATTCTCCATTAGACAACAAGCTGATAGAACAACTATCCTATTATTATAAAAAATTATACTTTTTCCCGCAAGGAGCAGAGGATACTCAATACTTACAACAATTACCTGCATATACTCAATACAAAGAAAATATATCCATCTTGCCTAGGGATATTAATCTGTTAAAAATATTTCTAACAGAAAACAACAGAAATATTAATTACATTGGAACTAGGCTACATTTGGGTATTTATTGCCTTCAGAATAATATTCCATCTTTAATAATTGCTATTGACAATCGTGCTACAGAAATGGGAGCTGACATTAGATTGCCTATTATTAAGCGAGAAAATATAATGGATATAAAAAAATGGATAGAGAATAATGTTTCCAATAATTTTATACACCTTCCTGTGCATAATATCGAAAGATGGAAAAATCAATTTATAGAATACTTATAGTTAATGAAAATTCTTCATATTAACACATTCAACCAGCAAGGCGGTGCAGAAACAATAGCATATTCTCTATTTAAAAGCAATAGAAATAATACGTTATTAGTCGGTAAAAAATCCAAAAACGAGCCTAATATTATAGAATTCAAGAAAGATTTTCAAGACAAATTCTTCACCTTCTTAACAAAATTGAAATGGCGTTTTCGAGCAGATGATTCATTTAAGAAAATTTTGTTTATCGAAGAAGAATTCAATCATACTTATCGGAAATTAAAAAATCTAATTGAATACCAAGAAGCAGACATCATACATCTACACAATATTCACGGTGGTTATTTTGACTTATCAGCCTTAGAAAATATTGCGCAAGAAAAAAAGATTGTTTGGACACTGCACGATATGTGGTGCATGACTGGAGGAGAAGCACACATTTTTGAAAATGAAAATTATAAGAAAGGTATTGGAAAAACTCCTTATTTACAGGTTCCTCCATTGAAAAATCCTTTAATCGACAGGAGGCAACATTTTTTAGAATTAAAAAAACAAATCTATTCAAAAATAGCGCCTTCTATTACTTTTGTACCCGTCAGTAATTGGCTGGACAAATGCTTGCATGAATCATTTGTTTGGGATAAATCTATACCATCGGAAGTCATTCACAATGGAATTGACAATCGTATTTTTTATAAAAACAGCGTAAAAAATCAAGATTTAATCCCTAAAATATTATTATTTAATAGCAATAATATTTTTAAAGGTGAAAATATCTTCCAAGAGGTATTGGAAAAAATAGAGCACCCTTTTGAGCTATATGTTGTAGGAAATCCAATAGCTATCAGCAATAAAAAACTCACCCAATTACACCATTTTGAACCTATATCCGATAGGATAAAACTTGCAACGCTTTACAATTCTATAGATGTACTTTTATTTCCTTCTAAAGCAGACAATTTCCCATTGGTTCCAATAGAAGCAATGGCATGTGGTGTGTGCGTATTAGCTTCAGACGTGGGTGGTATTCCCGAAATAATTAAACATCAGCAAACTGGATTTTTATTTAAAAACAAATCTGAATTAACAATATTATTGAATAACATTCTCAATAATCCCAATCTAATTTCAACAATTGGTGAGGCTGGAAGTAAGTTTGTATCGAGCAATTTATCTCTTGAGAATATGGTATGCAAATATCAAAATTTGTACAATAAAATTTTAGGGCATAACACTATCTTGTAAAAGTATTTGTTAATACAATTTTTAATGAAATCCATTTATAGTGTATTCTGTCTTTCCAGCCAATAGGTAACAACACGGCAAGTTGTAGCATCAATGTGTCAGCATCCTTATTTATCTGTTTAGTAGGTGGATGTTTAAGTGTTTCTATTTTTCCATATTTCACATATTTTTCCCACCAAAATACCTGTTTAGTATGTGCCGCATTTTCTGAAGCAAAGCCAATATTTTTTATTAAACTTATGTCTGGGTAAATGCTTAAAAAATTATTCTTTCTAAAAGCATATTGCCATCTATATGCCCATGAGTCTATTTTACCATTAAACGTGTCTATTATTTCAGGCTTCCAATGAAAAATAGCTGGATGATTTAAAACGGTTTCGTCGGGAATTTCAGGTAGTTCTATATATTTCGTCCATCTATCTGCCCAAGTTGCCCACCCCCACGAAGAGAACAATTGGGCAAAATAATAGCTATACTTTGTTCTGGATATTCCTAATTGATTGTTGAATCCGCAAACTGCGCCTATTTCTTTATCATTTTTGTATCTATTTAATAACTCATCGCAAAAAGTAAAAAAACTTAAATCTGGCAAGCAGTCATCTTCCAATATAATTCCTTGCTCTACGTGTTCAAAAAACCAATCTATCGCAGTACTCACCCCTTTTGCACAGCCTAAATTTTCTTCTCTAAAAAGTGTTTTAACTTCACATTCCCAATCTACTTTGTCGGCAATGGAGCGTGTTTTTGCACAAAGTTCTACTTCGCCGGGTTTGTTTTTTCTGGGCCCATCTGCCGCAATAAATAATTGAGTAGGTTGTGCCGCTCGTATGCGCTCAAATACCTGAAAAGTTTCCGATGGTCTGTTAAAAATTAGCAATAAAATGGGTGTAGTTATTTTCATAATATCACAAATCTATAACCGTTCAACATAATGACAATTGTACTTGTTTTTCTCAGCAGACTCACTATTACAAAAGTACAAAATTTACAAATAGGGTTTTCACCAGAAATAAGCTATTTTTAACTCAATTTCTTTATAATGGTTATATCATGAAACACATTACCATAGCTGTCGATAAAAACTACATGATTCCAGCCACTGTTATGCTACATTCTTTATTGTGCAACAACAACCCTAAGGATATTCATATTCACATAATTTTGAATTTTAAAGCGTGGCTGTATAAGCTGCCACTTCGGTATATTCTCAATAAACATCATTGCCAATACACCTTTCATTTATTAGAAGAAAAGGATATTCCTTTTATAAAGGATTTAGTGATTTCACATCACATTTCAGTTGCGGCTTATTTTAGATTATTTCTACCAAGCATCCTAAAAAACGTACAAAAAACCTTATACTTAGATGGTGATTTAATTGTAGATGAAAGTATCGAAGAATTATATAATACAATTTTAGATGATGAATCTTTGGCAGCGGTGTTTTATGAAAATAAAGAGCGAATAGAAGCATTGACCTTAAAAAATGGTTATTTCAATTCCGGGGTTATTTTAATCAATTTAAATTACCTGCGAGAAAATAATTGCGAAAGTAAATTTGTACAATTTATCCAAAACCATCCTGAGAAAATTCTATTTTGGGATCAAGATGTATTAAATTACACGCTCCAAGATACCATTGCGCCATTACACAGAAAATGGAATTTTATTCCCTACAATAATAATTATCCTCCCGAGTATAAACCTATAATAATTCATTATGCTGGACGCCACAAACCCTGGAGCAAATATTGTGAAAAGCATATTTTAAATGATAAATATTTTGAATACCTGTATAAAGATATTGGCTTACTAATACTAAAAAGAATCTTTGATGCAATCACTTATGTCAAAATAAAATTGAAAAAGCTTCATTTTTGACTACGTTGGCGAAAAATATTTCCCAATACGATCGATAGCTACATCACCTCTGCATTTTTGTAAAAACCGGCAAATAATTCCAATTCCATTATTAGTATTCCACGTAGCCGAATGCATAAGGCGGCAGCAATATTTGGTTGTTTTTTACCGTTGCTTCTTTATATCGCACGGGGGTAACTTTATTAGGGTAGTTTTTTTCGTACATAGTTTTGCCGGCTGTGGCATAAGGAACGTCTGCTTCTATTGCTTTTAGTGTATAATTTTTTGCAGCAGCTGGAAGGTAAAGGGTAGTATTTTTTCCGGAACGATTTATAAAATGCAGGTAAGTCTTAGTTTTTTCTTTATTGGTAAATGCCTGACAGATGACATCTTTAGGAATGGCATTGTTGAAACTTTTTAGTTGTACACTACCACGCTGTGCGCCTTGCGTTAGCGTAGAAGCTAAGAATTTGAAAGCAAAATATTGAACCGTGGCATAATCATTTCCAATCGAAAGCACGGGTGATTGCTTGCCATTATACGTATTAATCATACCATCCATGGCGTGCAAATTGCTTATTTCAATATAATCATTGTAAGTGGCATTTATTTCTATCATATTTAAAAAACTTTCTGAAACGTAAGCGCCCTGCACAAAGGTATTTCCCAAATATTCTTCATTGGAAATGTTCCATTCCGTTATCCAAAGTTTTCTTTCTTTGCCATACAATTGGACATAATCAGCTCCAGTAGTATAAAGTTTGTTGGTATTATACGGTGCCATTTGTTTTAGATTGGCTACATAAACACTGTCAAAGAATTTATTTTGGTCGCAGTTGGTGCAGCCTGCATAAAAATGCCAAACATAGGCATCAAAAAAATTTTCTTTGCTTAAATCCAAGCTCCAATTCCGCATAAATTTAGAGCGTGCGCTGTTGTCATCTGGAGCTACAGCATCTCCACTTATAACGGCTATGCGTAATGTTGGATATTTTTTACGGATAGCCAGTGCGGTGGATTTTATTTTATCAATATATGTGAGCGCATCTGGAAATTGTTTACGATAGGGAATTAAACAAAATTCGTTGCCTAATTCCACGCCCAATATTGGGATATTATTTTCTACTAATTTATCAAGGACAAACAAGGTTTCTTCAGTGGTGCCGGTTAATAAATTGGCACAAAAAACAGCTCCACAAGAAACGGATTTACACAATCGAATAAAGTTGAATAATATATTCTCGGTTTGTTTAGATTGGAGATGGTACAAGCCTCCTAACGATGGAATAATTTCATTGGATTTATATCCATATCCTGGAATGTCAGGATGATACCAATTGGCAACTGTTCCTCCTGGAAATCTAAGAGAAACAGGATGCATGGCGCGCAACAATTGAACAAAACCTGAATCTTTATCTAATGCTCTTTGAAATGCAAATCCAATATTAACACCAAATATTTTAGGATTTACCGCTACTGTATGGGTAAAATCTGTAGTAACGGCAATTTCTACTGCCTTGGCTGGAATTTTTAGCACGGAGGTTTCTTTCTTCTTTTCGTTAGAAAGACATACTCTCAGTCCTAAAAGGGCGATTATAGAGACAATGATTATCTTATAATGCTTCATCATGGATTTTTACTGATTATTTGGTGGTGATGCTTGTTGTTGTGCTTTTAAGTTTCTCCAATATACTTTTTCTTTTACTCGATAATATTCAATAATGATGAGTGGCATCATTATTCCTAAGAATGAATAAAAGATACTGCCATTAAATAGTGATTGAATAAAAACCGTTCCTATTCCCAACATGCCAGTATTGAAGTATAAATCATTTCTGTAGTGTTTAACTTTTTTCCAAACGTAAATTGGATATAAAAAAACCGAATAAATAAAGGTCAAACCTATTATTCCTTGAGATAATAATCCACCAACAATTCCTATATCTCCTAAAATAACCATGCCGACATATTTTTGTAATATTTCGGGCTTAGGTACTCCCACTCCAAAGAAGATATAACTCGGATTTTCTAACAGATATTTATATACGGCTGCCATTTCTGTCCAGCGCATATCCGCCGAGCCTTCTCCTGTTTTTTTACCCATAAAAAACTTAATAAACATCCAATACATATCTGCGGTAAATTGTACAATTTTAGGGTCAATGAGATATGCGATGAGGAGTGCAAGTGCTATTAAAACTACAATAGTGAATAGTTTTTTTATGATTTCATGCCATTTTAAAATAAGGAACATAAATAAAAACATAGGCACCGCCTCTGATACTAATTCTGTTCTGCCCTTGTCTATAAATACTTGGTAAGCCATTAATACACCCCAAAGGAGTAAACTAAAATAGTTCGTATTTTTTATATAATCTAAAAAATAAAAAGTCATTCCGAAAATTAAAACGGCACTCGAAAACCTATAAATATAACCACCTTTTGTGGGGTTAAATCCTACCAATCCATCTCCTAAAGAACTCATAAAAGTAGCTGGTGGAATGGTAAGCGACACAAAAGTATATAGTGCAAAACTAAACCAACACAGCATTAAACTGGCATATACATACTGTTTTAATGTAATTTTATTGGAACGAATAGCATAATAAATAAGGCTACACATTACAACATAAAATCTTGTAGAAGCACTAAATAATGCTTTTAAAATCTTTACATCAAAAATAAGGTTTACGGTAATGGCATTGTATAACGGTAGTAATAACGACAAGAATATAATCGCATCTATCGGGTTTAATTGTTTTAATTGGAATATTTTATAATAATAATAAAGACCTGCCATCAGCAATATAAAAGGCAGAACTGCCACAATAATAATGCCTACTATTTTGCTGGCTGAATTGAATTGTAGTAAAATATTGCTGGTAAAAAGTAAACTAAAAATAAAAATACCGATCACCCTTGCCTCAAAAATGGATTGGTCTCTGGTGTATAAAGTTTTATAAGCGAATGATTTCATTTCTTTTTTATCAGTAAATTCATTGCAAAGTTACCGGTTTTTTGTTCAAAGTATCCATATTTTTCTGGCGACTTTAACATATCAAAAAATACCGTGTCTTTTTGTACACTGTTCAACTTGGATATAGTAGGGGTGTTATAAATAATATCAAATCCATTTTGTAGTATAAAATCACTTAGCAGTATTTTATTTCGGTCTCTGAGGTAGATATGATTCACATTTACAAAATTAGGTGGGAGCATATTGGTTACATTTCCCTCCACATCAAAAACACGAACAGTATCCGTAGCTGGAAAATAATTTTTAATATATTTTACAGATGTTTGGTTGCTTAGGTTATCATCTGCTCTAAACATTCGGAAATAGGAAAAATCTTCTGCTTCGGGCGTAACAAAGAACCAAATTACAGCTATGACAATTATTTTTTGAACTGATTTATAAATATTTACAGATATAGAAGAAACTACCATAGCCACTATTAAAAGAAATAATGGAACTTGCAGTAGTAAATAATGTTCTCTCGGATAGGCATAAACACAAACAAAGAAGGATGGAAGTGCAAATAAGAATATCACCAAAATCGTTAGTAGGTTTTCTTTTATTAGTTGTAATATTTTTCTGCGTTTATCTTTTATGGAATGTGTGAACGAAAAATAAACACCAAATAACATTGTTGAAATCATCAAGGTAAGCCAGTGTATCTCTTTCGTAAAAATAGGGGCGAAAAAACTAAATATAACTTTGCCCATTTGTATGCTATAATTGGATATATTAGATAAAATGTGATGTTTTATCATTTGCGGGTTCACAGCAATCATTTCTTTTAAAGTGCTGGCATCTTTAAAATTTGCCTTTATAATGTCTGCAAAATCCAACCAAAAAATATTATTGGAATGATTCCATTGTGCATAATTCATAGCAAAATGCTGAAGAAAAACACCGATTCCTCTGGTAGAATCTCCATTGTTAAAGGGTGTTTTTAAAAAGATATAGATAAATATAAAAAACACAGACAACGAGGTCGTTAGAAGTATATCGTATGTTGTATTTTTTTTAATATTTATAAAAAACAACCCATACATTCCGGCAAGACTAACCATAAAAGGCAAAAACAGCTCCGGGCGAGCATAAGAGCAAACGAGCAATGCTACACTTAATATAGCAACCTTAGACACAGTCGTCTTGTGATATTTTGCTATTAAAATGCCCGTTATTAAAACAATTACACAAAAATGTGATACTCTTGGCCACAAAGGCAAGTTGATAAAAGAAGATAGGAAAAACAGCGAAAATATAAATGCCAATATTCGTTGAATGCCGCATGACATCAAGAGCAAAAAAAAAGCAACTGAAATTAAAATGGTAGTGAATTTGAAATTGAAATAGTACAAGTCTAATTTATCTGTAAAAAAATAAGACAGCATTTTGTACCACAATGAATAGGAAGGCCCCCAGGTTTTTGGTATTTCTTTAAACATCGACACTCCTCGGGTCAAATACAAAGATTCATCCCAAAAAACAATATCCATATATTGCTCTAAATGCCAAGATACTTTAATGCCACAAATAATTAACAGGGCAATACCTATGAAAGTAAAACTATTCCATTCTAAATAGTTTTTCTCTTTTGACTGTTTAATGCCTTGCCAAAGTTGTTTCATCTTCACAAAAATAGACATTTAAAAATTATTATAGTTCCCATAATTTAGATAACTTGACAACATTTTAAAAAAACAGAATGCACAAGAATAATTTTGATTTTTTGCGATTATTGTTCGCCTCGATGGTGGTCGTGCATCATTGCTACCCGATTGCCGGAATTTCCGAACAAGATCCGCTTTATTATTTTTCCAATGGTACTCTTTCTTATTCCTATATAGGCGTTCGTGGTTTTTTCGTTATCAGCGGTTATTTAATTTTTCAAAGTTTAATTCGTAGCGAAAATATTACCGACTATATGGTAAAACGCTTGTTGCGAATCTATCCTGCTCTCCTGGTTGTTTTAGCGGCAACTATTATAGCTTGTTCATTTGTTTACAATGGCACTTTTTTCCAATATTTTCAAAACAAAAGTACTTGGACTTATATACCTATTAATGCCTCACTTTTCAAATTACAGTATGCAATAAAAGGTGTTTTTGAACAAAATCCGTATAAAAATGCTATCAATGGTTCTCTTTGGACAATTGGATATGAATTTTCCATGTATGTATTTATCATTCCATTATTTGCTTTAAAACGACATAGTAAATCTGTAAAAACAATCATTGTTTCCGCAATGGTAGTATTGTTTTTCATTATCCGAATTTTAGTACAAGGCAAAACAAATCTACCTCATATCGGTTTGCTTTCATTGGATCAATGGTGTCATTTTGGTTTATTATTTATGAGTGGTGCTTTATTGTCTGTCATTCAAATTGAGCAATATTCAAAACGTACCTGGATTTTTGGTGCTTGTATCATATTGTTCTTTGCACTCATGCGATGGCCGTATTATGAATTTGCGCAATATTTCATATTTCCCCCCATCATCATTATTGCTGGTATCGCTGCTACTAAAGGAATTGCAGATATAGGAAAAATATTTGGAGACATTTCTTATGGCACATATATTTATGGATTTCCGATACAGCAATTATTGATGTATTATTTCCATTTTAATGTAGTAGAATTATTGCTGGTTTCAGTGCCAATGACGCTTTTATGTGGTTGGTTGTCGTGGCATTATGTAGAAAAGCATGCTTTGGCAAAAAAGAAAATAGTTTATCATAAACTAAAAAATATTTTTCCTATTTAAATAATACCAATTCTATCTTTGAATAAACAACAACTACATTCATCTTAAGTTTTTAGAAAAATTCGGGACAATTGAGTTTTGTTACTATAGAGCGTTTGGACGATTCAATATGGATATAATTTTTTCAAATTGCAATTTTATAGCTTGATGCACGGTAGAAAAATCAGCAAGATGCTTAGGTTGATAATTTATCAAAACTAATAATTGCTGATTATTTTGAGGTATTTTATCATACCATTCATTTTTTTGCAAACGCACGCTTTCGCGCATGAGCCGTTTCAGTCTATTTCTGTCTGTTGCATTGGGGAAAATCCTCTTAGAAACAGAAAATGCAAATTGCGCCGGAAAGGCGCAATTTAAATCTATTAACTTATAATATATTCTAATAGTTGAATTTTGGACAAAAGTTTTATTACTGAAAAGCGTTTCTATTAGTTTTCTGCTTTTCAGGCGTTCTTCACGCTCAAAAGTAAGCCGTATATGTTTATCTGTTCCAGCTATTATTTTCCTTTTCTTTCGTCAGAAATGGATAATTTTTTTCTTCCTTTAGCACGACGTGCATTCAATACAGCACGACCGCCTTTTGTAGCCATACGCTCACGGAATCCATGCTTGTTTTTTCTCTTTCTTACCGACGGTTGAAACGTTCTTTTCATCTTATTGTAATTTGAAATCTTTTAATTGTACTAATTTTGAATAGATTGAACACTATCAAATTTAGGATTGCGAAGATACTGTTTAATTTGGAAATATGAAAATGAATTAATATGAAATTGCTTTTTTATAGCAGAAAATCAACAATTTAACCTTTAGGAAAACTATTAAAATCAAACTAATTATGCAATATGCCGATTTAATTTACTTTTCAACTGAATTATTTCGATGATTATCTGTTCATCGTCATCAAAAATTCTTCATTGCTTTTAGAGCCTTTCATTTGTTGTAATAAAAATTTCATAGATTCTTCCGAGTTCATATCTGCTAAATGATTGCGCAAAATCCACATTTTTTGTAATGCATCTTTATTTAACAATAAATCATCTCTGCGGGTAGAAGAAGCCACTACATCCACCGCTGGGAATATTCTTCTGTTGGATAATTTTCTATCCAATTGGAGTTCCATATTACCCGTTCCTTTAAATTCTTCAAAAATCACCTCATCCATTTTGGAGCCTGTATCTGTTAATGCCGTTGCAATAATCGTTAAAGATCCACCATTTTCAATATTTCTGGCTGCTCCAAAGAATTGTTTTGGTTTGTGTAATGCATTTGCTTCCACACCGCCGGATAATACTTTTCCTGAAGACGGTGCCACCGTATTGTGCGCACGAGCCAAACGGGTAATGGAATCGAGTAAGATGACTACATCGTGACCACATTCTACTAATCGTTTTGCTTTTTGCAATACAATGCTTGCCACTTTTACATGTCTGTCTGCTGGCTCGTCAAAAGTAGAAGCTACTACCTCCGCTCTTACACTGCGTTGCATATCCGTCACCTCTTCTGGGCGCTCATCTATCAATAAAATAATTAAATAAACTTCTGGATGATTTTTTGCAATAGCATTGGCTATTTCCTTTAACAACATGGTTTTACCCGTTTTAGGCTGCGCCACAATCATGCCGCGTTGTCCTTTTCCAATAGGTGTAAATAAATCCACTACTCGGGTAGAATAAGCATTTGGCTCATAAAATAAATCCAATTTTTCTGTTGGAAATAATGGTGTAAGGTAATCAAACGGAATTCTATCTCTAATTTCTTGAGGCGATTTCCCATTGATAGATTCTACCCGCAATAAAGCAAAATATTTCTCGCCTTCTTTGGGTGGGCGAATACTTCCTACTACGGTATCGCCTGTTTTTAATCCTATTAATTTTATCTGTGATGGGGAAACATATACATCATCTGGTGAAGAGAGATAATTAAAATCCGAGGAACGCAAGAAGCCATATCCTTCTGGAATGATTTCTAAAACGCCTTCTCCTGATATAACGCCATCTAAGTCAATATTAAAATCAATTTTCTTCTCTTCCGGTTGAATTACAACAACTTCCTCTGTATTTTCTGCATTGTCTTCTATGGTATTTTCTACATTGCTTTCTACGGTGTTTTTTATAGGCGTTTTTATAGGTGTTTTTACAGTTACTTCCCGCTTAATTGTCCGTTCATTTTTTTTTCTGGGCTCTTCTGTTTTGTGTTCTGGTATTGCCACTTTTTCTGTTGGCAGTTCTGCCGTCACGGCAACTGTAGTATCTTTTATTTCTTCGTTTAATATTTTTGTATCCGCTGGAGCGGTGGTAGCTTTTGCCTCTTTTGCCGGTGCGGGTTTACGATGGATACGGTTGCGTACTTTTTTGTCTTTATCGGCGGTTTCTGTAGAGATAGTAGTTTCTGTAGTTTCTACTGACGTTGTTTCATCTTTTATTTCTTGCTCTTGCATGCCTTGTTTTTTAAAAAGGAATATTTTTTATTTTGATTTATAACCTATGAATATTGGAATCCTTAATTTTTTCAATTTATCAATTTAATTAAATCATTTCTGTTAGAATGGATGCTTCGTGTATAGACAAACTACTTAAACTAAAAAAATTGGAAAACATTAAAGAATACGGATTGTGAATTCGTTACGATTGTTCAATAAAACGTAAGGAAATATTGATTATTTAGTGCAAAGTAAAACATTTTTCAGTAAAAAGTATCTATTTGTATGTTTTTTTACAAAAAAAATATCGCTTTACAATAGAATAAAGTATTCACTATTAATGAAAACTTATCTTTGTACTATAATTTACATTCATGCTTACTTTAGAACAACTGCGAAAGGATACCAACTTTGCCAAAGAACGTTTGGCGCACAAACATTTTAAAGATATTCATTTTATAGATGAAGTAATTTCTTTAGATGATAAGCGAAAATTAATTAAATCTTATTTGGATGATTTCTTAGCACAGCGCAATGCTATTTCTAAAGAAATAGGTGTGATGATGAAAAATGGCAACAAAGCAGCAGCAGAACAGCAAAAGTTAAAAATTGCCGATATTAAAGAAAATGCCGATAAATTGGAAATAGAATTGGCTGAATTAGAATCAGCCATTTATGATCGATTGGTAACAATGCCCAACTTTCCTAATGCAATTGTGCCAGCGGGCAGAGCTGCAGAAGATAATGAAATTACATACTCCGTAAGCTCCTTTCCATCTTTGCCTCCTAACGCTTTAGCCCATTGGGATTTAGCTAAAAAATTTGATTTAATAGATTTTGATTTAGGGAACAAAATAACGGGAGCTGGCTTTCCGGTTTACAAAGGAAAAGGTGCGGCATTACAACGTGCTTTAATTACATTTTTCTTAGACAAAGCCATTGAAGCTGGATACCTTGAAGTGCAAGTTCCACATGTAGTAAATAAAGATTCAGGATTTGGCACTGGTCAGCTGCCCGACAAAGAAGGACAGATGTATCATATAGGATTAGACGATTTGTATTTGATTCCAACGGCAGAAGTTCCAATTACTAATTTATACCGCGATGTTATTGTTGATGAAAAAAATCTTCCAATAAAAAATGTAGGATATACTCCTTGTTTCCGTCGGGAAGCTGGTAGCTATGGGAAAGATGTGCGGGGACTCAATCGCTTGCATCAATTTGACAAAGTTGAAATTGTCCGCATCGAAAAACCAGAAAATTCTTACCCAGCATTAGAAGAAATGCTCAATCATGTAGAAGGGTTATTAAAAGCGTTAGAATTACCTTATAGAATTTTGCGATTATGCGGTGGCGACATGACGTTCTCTTCGGCTATAACGTATGATTTTGAAGTATATTCTACAGCGCAAGAACGTTGGCTGGAGGTTAGTTCCGTTTCCAATTTTGAAACCTTTCAAGCCAATCGTTTAAAACTACGATTAAAAGATGCGGATAACAAAAAAATATTAGCGCATACTTTAAATGGAAGTGCAATGGCATTGCCGCGCATCGTGGCAGGATTATTAGAAAACCATCAAACAGAAAATGGTATTCGCATACCGAAAGCATTAATACCTTACACAAAATTTGAATTTATATCCTAACTAAATACGTTTGTTTAATATGAATAATAATGCGCAGGCTTCTATCGGATTATTTGATTCAGGTATTGGTGGTTTAACTGTAGCAAGTGCTATTTTAGAACAATTACCCAATGAATCTTTAGTGTATTTTGGCGATACCGCTCATTTACCTTATGGCGACAAATCAGCAGATACCATTCGATATTTTGCCAAAACGATTAGCGCATTTTTGTTGTCAAAAGAATGTAAAATCATAGTAATTGCTTGCAATACAGCCTCCTCGGTAGCATTCGATTTATTAGAGAAAATGGCAGGCGACAAGGCTTATGTTTTTAATGTTATTGATGCTGTGGTGGAAGAAATTATTCAGAAAAAATATAAAAAAGTAGGTATTATTGGAACCTTAGGTACAATAAATTCCAATGCTTATAAAACTAAAATTCTACAAAAAGACAGCCATGTCATTGTACACCAATTAGCTACTCCGCTATTAGCACCCATGATTGAATCAGGATTTGTGGAAGGGCAAATTTCTAACTTGGTGGTAGAGGAATATTTAAATTCTCCCGAATTGCAAGATATAGAAACTTTAGTATTGGCCTGTACGCATTATCCATTGATAAAAAAAGAAATAGAAGCTTTTTACCAATCCAACAACCGCAAGGTAGATGTATTGGCTACGAATGAAATTGTGGCAATACAAATCAAAAAATTTATGATAGAAAATGGGTTGATTAATTTTGAAAAAAAAGGAAAAGATGCATTTTATGTGTCTGATTATACGGATAGTTTTGCCAAAACCACCCAATTATTTTTCAAAGAATCGGTTGATTTGATTCATTTGCCTTTGTTTAAATAAACAATTGCAACATAAAATTTATTTTGGAAAAATTAAACCAAGCTTATTCTGTCTTTGCATTGGCAGCTAAGAAATCAAATACATGATTTTTTTGCTCTGCCGTAAGTTTTGCTTTTGGTGCCATTTTATCTAACCATCCTATCCATTCATCTTTAGTATATTCATCTGGATGCACTAATCTGTGGCAACGCACACAGCTGGCTGCGTATAAAGCTCCTTTTTGTTCCATTGACAAAGCAGTAGTTTTTATGGGTTCTGTCGCAGGAGTAGGCGTTGTCGAAGTAGTGCTGGCAACTTTGTGAGAACAGGCAATTAAAATTGTGCTAAAAGCAAGAATGATAAAGAAATTTCTCATGTGATAAGATATAAAAATAAGATTAAAAAATAGACACTATAGCGTGTTTTTGTTATAAGGCACGAAGATAAGCATTACTTAGGAATTCTATATCCATCTGTTAGTGTTTTCATAAATGCTATGACATCGTCTATTTCTTGTTGCGTTAATTTTAAATCCCCTAAATCTGTTGTATTCATCGTAGAAGCTACTTCGGGTGGTCCAAATTTTGGATTCGTATCTCGTTCGTTATAAAATTCCATTACCTCTTCCAAGGTTTTAAAAATACCGGAATGCATGTAAGGAGCAGTTATTGCTACATTGCGCAAGGTTGGCGTTTTAAACCTACCAACTTCTAATGGTTTATTCATTTCAAAAATAGCCAATCCACTATCTATTGGCTGTCCAATTTGTAAAGGGTTTTTGGGCAATCCTATATTATCATAAGAAAAATCTGTAAACAAAATTCTATCCGTTGTTGCATAAGGAGTTGGAGTGCTTAAATGGCACAAACTACATTTTGTTTTTATCGTATCATTAAAGAGCTCCATGCCGTGCATCTCCTGCTCTGTTAATTTTACTTTTCCTTGTAAATAAAAATCAAACTTACTGGTGAAGGGATTTACTTGATAAGTCATCTCAAATGCTTGTATGCATGAAATTGCATGAAAAATAATGGTTTGACTATCTACTAATGTGTTTTTTCCAAACAACTTTACCATCATTGGAAAGTAAGGTGCGTGTTTTATTTTCTCAGATGCAACACCATGGTTTGGAAGGTTCATTTCTTTAGGATCTACTAATGGAAATAATGCTTGTTGATTTAAAAATTCTGCTTTCCCATCCCAAAAAAAACCTCCTGCTGTTTCCCATATACCGCGAATAACTTCCCCTCGTTTGTTGGGAGCAAATACCATATAGCTAATTGCATTGGCATTTCTACGTCCAAACATTCCGGTAGAGCCTAAGGAAAACGAATTGCCACGTGGGTCTGCAAACCCTGTCATAGGAGAATGACAAGTAGCGCAACTTACGCCTGCCGGGATGGATAAGGTGGTGTCAAAAAAAATCAATTTCCCTATTAAGGCAGAATCCGACAAGCCATTATTGTTTGCTTTAAATTCTTCTATAGATGAAAAATAAAAAGGCTGTTCTTTTAAAAAACCATCTTTCTTACATCCAAAATACATGGATAGGACAATGACTCCAATTGTAATGATTACAATTCCTTTTTTCATAAAAAAAACGTGTATAGTAAATGTACTAATAGTATATGTATATAGCAAGAATTTTGTATTATAATACTGTAATGCTTTGAGAAAATAACAAATGTCAATTTTATTACTTAGTATGCTGGTTTCTTATTTATTTTACTTATTTTTAATAATGTATTTTAATCCATAAATAAAATTTATAGATGCAGTTTACACGTTCATTTATACAGAATAAAAGAATTTTCTTTTTACTTTTTTTCATCACGTGTTGGGTTTCATTTTCCCACGCTCAATGTCCACAACGTTATCTTGATCGTGTTTTTGATAAAGTAAAAAAACAAGCAGACATTAAATATGGAATTGAAAAATTAAATACTGATGGAACTCGAACCTGGCAGGCATTTGATTTTTATGAACCTAAAGAGGATACCGCTCAATTACGACCATTAATTGTTTTAATACATGGTGGTGGCTTTACAAATTGGCCACCCATTGACCGTAATAGCCCTGATATTATAGAATTAGGAAATGATTTAGCAAAGCGAGGATATACTGTTATTTCACCTGAATATCGTTTGTATAGTGGAGAAGCAACTTATAACAAAATGGCAGAAACTGTATTTGCTGCTGCTTTTGATATAAATGAATTAATGTGTTATTTAGCGGGCTCTGTTGCATCAGGAAATCCTTTGCGTATCGACACTTCCAGATTTTTTATTGGCGGTTCTTCTGCAGGCGCATTGCTTGCATTAGATTTTGGAGTATTGGTAAATGATACAGCACAGCTAAGTGCAGAGCTGAGAGAACGAATGAATGTAGTAGCTACTTTAGATAATGTGAATCCACAAGAACTATTGCAGCATAAATTTTGCGGTATAAAACCTAAAGGTACAATTTGTATTTCAGGTGCTGTGGTAGATACCAATATGATTCAACCGAATAATGAAAAAATATTAATTATACATGGTACAAACGATGGGGCTATTCCATATATGATAGGTCATCCCCTAAAAAATCCTGTATTACCTATGTTATATGGGCCAGGAGTATTTATGGATAAAATGATTCGAGCAGGAATGTATGTAGAAGCCGATATTTATCCGGGTAAATACCATGTGCCGGTATTGCATCCTTTTGGAGACAGTTTGTTATATGCCTTACAGTTGGTACTTCAAACAGGAAGTCTTTTTGATAAAGTTATTTTAGACAGTACCGAACGACATATTGCAACTTTTTGTTACAATATAATTGGAAAACCAACCACTAATTGTTTTATAACAAAAGTAAAACAAAATATTATTTCGGATCAATTGTCTATTTATCCTAATCCTTCTAACGGAAAATTCATAATAGAAATTCCTGCATTAATTAGAAATAAGAAACTGACGTTGGAAGTATTTGATATCACCGGAAGAATGACACACCATACTATCGTTGAAAATTCTGCAAATTATTCATTAGATATTTCTCAAGAGGCAAATGGTATTTATTGGATTCGATTGAGCAATACCGAACAAGAAGACTCTACGATTTACATCAATAAAATAGTTGTTCAGTAATTATAAAAAGAATACTATTCTTTTGTCTGCTCTTTCAGCAATGGAACTAATTGTTTTGCCATTTCCTGACTAAAGATTACTGCTCCTTTATTATTTAGATGATGGAAATTATATCCATATTCTATAGTATAAAATTTGGGATATTTTCTAATGTCTGCCAATTCAATCTTGGAGCCTTCAGGCATAGCATTAAATACAGGCAGTAATAGACTATAATTTGTTCTTGCTTTGGGTGGTAAAACAAAAAATACTTGAATGCCTCTTTTTTTACATTTATTATAAGCATCCAAACACATTTTTGTCATGGGGACGTTAGGTTTTTCTTTTCCGGTATAGTTAGTAAAATCTTGTAAGATATGGCTGTCTAATGTATCTGAATATGGGTCGCCATTTTCAAATTGTTTCCTGGATTGCAGCAATAAGGTATCCTCCCATTTATACTCCATAAATAAATGGTTTTCCTCATAATCGTATGGATAAAAACCATCTTTATTTTTGCCTATATAATTGGTGTCTAAATAAGTTTTGTCAAATTCGTATTTCAACATATCTGGCAAAGTGCCGACATTAAACATATTCTCTATCCAACTTGAAATCCAAAATGCACTAAATTTGGTACGGTACCAAAGAGGGTCTTTTAAAGTAGCAATAACGCTTACACCATTATATGCCGTCTGAGCTGTGTGCCACGAAACCCATTTAGGCGTATGTAAATTGGATTTAAAAAAATAAGCCTCACTACTAATGCTCAGAAAAATATATTTCAAATTTGGATTATGGATTTTTAACAATCCATCCAAGTCATTCATTTCTTGAATAATACCATGTCCATCCACTCCAAGGTTAAAGGAATGTAGGCTTATTCCATTTTTTTGGGCAATACTATCAATAATATTAGGGTCAATATGCCTGTACTCCAAACTTCCGCCTAAATAGACTGCATTATATTCTTCTGCGTGTTTTTTGTAATATTCATATTTTACAGTTTGTGTAGAATCGCCCCAATAAAACGGCATAAAAAAATGTACAACAGAAGACAATACTAATAAAATCAGTATCAAAATTCCTATATATATAAAAGTCTTTTTCAGCATCTCTTAATATTGAAAATATACAAACGATGTATTTTGGAAAATTCCAAACCACACAATACTTACTAATAATAATATATATATTGTCCAGCGTTGCAGTTTATCTTTTGCCATTACAATTGTTTCAATTTTTTCATCGCCAATACGTGCTTCAATCGTAAATAATACAAAAATAAAAAACAAGGCAATAACAAATTGTACTATTCCGTCGTGTATCATCCATGCATGAAAATAGCCTGCCGTTCCTATTTTAAATAAATTAATGTATAAATCTTTAGCAATATGCAACCAGCTCACTTGTGCATCTGGGTGTTGAAGGTTGATGGCAACTTGTGCTGTGTGCACTCGAAACAATAAGAAACAAAATAAGAACAACAAAATAGTCATAACACTATGTATCCAATCCGGCACATATTTATCAAACAATTTATAGGCATTACTCGGTTTTATGGCTTTCACTACATTTGCTTGCCACCAATATCGTATTGCCATAAATACACCTACCATTGTAAAAGACAGCACCATGGGCCAATTAGCACCGTGCCACAAGCCACATAAAGCCAATACAAATATTACATTAAAAATTACTTTTCCTCCACTTGCTTTATATGCTCCTAAATAGAAAAACACATAATCTGTTAACCACGTGGAAAGTGAAATATGCCAGCGTGTCCAAAAATCGGCTAAATTTTTGGAGAAAAATGGGCGTTTAAAATTTTCCATTATATCAATGCCCAATACTTTTGCCGCACCTAAGGCAATGTCTGAATATCCTGAAAAATCGCAATATACTTGAATGAAGAAGAACAACCCTCCAACGAGCGTAGTCCAACCAGAAATAACATCATAATGCAGATACATATTATCTACATAATGCGCTAATCGATCTGCAATAACTGCCTTTTTAAAAAACCCCCACGCCATACGAAATAACCCCAAACGCATACGTTCATAGTCGAAACGGTGTTCTTCTTTGATCTGTGGTAATAAGTTTTTTGCCCGTTCAATAGGACCATTCACCATTACTGGCCAAAAGGCAGTAAAAGCCGCAAAATAGTTGAATTGCTGTTCCGCTTTTGTTACTCCTTTATAAACATCTATGGTGTAACTTAAAGACTGGAAGGTAAGGAAAGACAATCCAACGGGAACCACCCAGGTATTAAACCAAGGTTCGGGAACAAACCAAGGTATATGAAAGAGTGCTAATACTTCACGGATATTGGTATCTACAAAATCAATATATTTGAATGTAAAAAGAATACCAAGGTTGCCAATCATGCTTAAATACAACCACTTCTTTTTCTTTTGTTGCTCCTCTGTTTTGTCCATCATAATACCGGCAATGAAGTCGTTGCAAGTAATAACCAGTAGAATAATAGCAAAAAATGGACTGAAATTACCATAAAAGTAATATCCACCCGCTATCAATATTTTTGCTTGATGTTTCTTAGAAACACTAAAATATAAATAACAGAATAATGGGAAAAAAAGTAGAAAATGTAAAGAATTAAAAAGCATGTCCCTTATTTAGTGCAATTTATCAGTTTTCAAAAATAATAAAAAAATAGTCATGTATATCATTTAAAATACAATGTCTATTTTTGTAGCCAAACTAGCCTATTGAATATCCAACACTATAAAAATAAAATACAGCACGCTCTGCAAGATAAAAACTTCGGTTTTGTATTGAAAGGAAGCCTATCAACGGCAGTTTCCCTCTTCTTTGTTCAGGGATTGCGTTTTATTTCTGGCGTATTGATTGGTCGTTATTATGGCGCAGAGGCCTCCGGACGGCTCACGTTGATAGTAACAGTGATGGGTATTTTTGCCATTTTTATTAATTTTGGAATAAAAGAAGCGCTTCAAAAATTAATTCCAGAATATCGAGAAAAATACAATCTAAAATCAGCTTATGCAGTATTTTTAAAAGGAAATCAACTGACGGTCATTTTCTCTATCCTTTCAGCGGTTATTCTATATTTTATTGCTCCTTGGTTGTGTAATTATTGGAATGAACCAGACATGGTTTGGCTGTTTCGTCTTTCTGGGTTGTTTTTGCCTTTTTTTGTTTTAGGAGATTTGAATTATTTTAGTTTACGGGCTGCTTTAAAAATACATACCGCCAATATGTCGCTGATACTGCCGACTATTATTCGTTTGTTGGTATTAATTGGAATTACTATTTATTTTTTCCATCCTGATAATCCGATTTATTTGCATTGGGCAACTTTATGCATATTGCCATGGTTGTTTACTCTTTTGCCAGTTTATAGAAATTTTCATCAACCTTCATCTCAGGAAAAAAAACTGGTAACCATCCAAAATAAAGAGGTATTGTCTGTAGCGTTTCCTATGCTAATGACGTATGCGGCTTTTTTGGTGTCTAATAGTGCTGATGTTTTTATTTTAAAATCATACCAAGTAGAAACAAGCATGGTGGGTATTTATAAAACATGTACGAATGTTTCAATGCTGGCCGCTACGTTATTGGTAGCATTAAACACCACCGTGCAGCCCAAAATGACACAATTATACACACAAAAAAATATGAAAGAAGTGCAGCGCATTTCTTGCAAATCGGCTAAATTAGTTTTTTATTTAAGTCTTCCGGTATTTATTATTCTAATGTTTTTTGCCAAATATGTAATGTGGTTGTACGGAAAAGACTTTTCCACTGGCGCATTAAGTTTATCAATAATGACAGTAGGACAAGTGTTTAATACGCTTTGCGGCCCAGTAGCACAATTGCTAAACGCAACGGGCTATCACCGGCAATTTAGAAATATTTCCTTTTTAGGAGCCGCTGTCAGTATTTTATTAAATTTTCTATTAATACCAAAATTTGGCATAGAAGGAGCTGCCGCTGCCAATGCTATTAGTATGATTTTTTGGAATGTATTAGGCGCAATATATATAAAAAAGAAATTTGGGTTTTATATTTCTTATATCCCCTTTATCAATCTGAATAAGTCTATAACTTCTAATGATTAAAAGACTAAATGTGTATATCCGTAGATTTTTAAAAAAAATTAAGAATTAGTAATGAAAGTTGCCACATATCTACCAGAGAACACGCCTTATAGCATGAAACATTGCGCATGGAACATTATGGCAATATTGCAAAAAAAATATTCTGTGGAATTTATTGTTTTTAAAACATTAGATGAATTGCCAATCACTGCTGCTGATATTTATTGGGATCCTCGTTGCGGTGGTGGTATTGCACCAGCACTAGCTTTCAGAAAGACGAATAAACCATTAGTACTTACAGTACACGGTATGGCAATGTTCACACTACCATTAGATACTTTTTATTTTACTGCAAAGCAAAAACTATTCGGGCAGTTTAAACGATGGAAAGAACGACTGAAATGGCAACTGATGAACAAGCATATTTCTCAAGTGATGACGGTAAGCGATTATACAAAAAGTGAATTAATACATTCGGTAAATTTTCCTGTACAAAAAATTACCACCGTTTGGAATGGCATTGACCACAATAAATTTAAAACGACATTCGAGCAAGAAAATACAGAACCATATTTTCTGACAATTATTTCTTACCAAAAGAAAAAAAATTTTGAACGATTAGTAGAAGCCTATAAATTATTAGACGAACAAACACGCCCAAAGCTGATAGCTCTTGTAAAACCGTATGAATCACAAGAAACCGTAAAAGGGTTGAAAATCATTAATACCGCTATCTCCGAAGAACAACTTATTGAATATTACCAGCATGCAACGGCATTGGTTTTTGTTTCGCTGCATGAAGGTTTTGGATTGCCCATTGCAGAGGCAATGGCTTGCGGCACTCCTGTTGTTACGTCTAATTCTACTTCGTGCATAGAAATTGCTGGAAATGCTGCTCTTCTGGTTAATCCCAAAGATGTAAATGAAATAAAAAAGTCATTGCAACAGATATCTGAAGATGTTGCATTACGGCAAACATTAGCAAAAAGAGGCTTAGAAAGAGCAAAATTATTCAATTGGGAAAATTCTGCAGAGGCATTTTACACCATTTTACAAAAAGCTAAACATTCATAAATTTAAATTTATTTGGAATAAGGCATTTTTCTTGTTTTAAATGACCAATTGATACTTTGTTTGGGGTAAAATCATATTATTTTGCTGTAATCTGATAAAAGAAACAGTTTTTTAACTTTTAACACTTTACTTTTTTGGTATCTTTGTGAAATTTTCCCAAAAATGCCAAAGGATAACTCCATTAAATCCGTACTAATCATAGGTAGCGGACCTATCATTATAGGACAAGCCTGCGAATTTGACTATTCAGGCTCGCAAGCAGCACGCTCACTTCGTGAAGAAGGAATAGAAGTATCACTTATCAACTCCAATCCGGCTACTATTATGACGGATGAGGTTACAGCGGATCATGTTTATTTAAAACCATTGACCATTGATTCTATCCGAGAAATCTTAGAAGAACGACATATAGATGCTGTTTTGCCCACCATGGGTGGACAAACGGCTTTGAACTTATGTAAAGAAGCTTATGAAGTAGGTTTGTGGGAAAGGTATAATGTTCGCATCATTGGTGTGGACTTGAATGTAATTGAAACCACCGAAGATCGCGAAAAATTTAGAAAATTTTGTGTAGAATTAGGCTTGGGCGTAGCTCCATCCTATATTGCCAACTCAATATTAGAAGGAAAAGAAGCCGCTCAAAAAATAGGATTTCCTTTGGTTATCCGTCCTTCATACACCTTGGGTGGTACTGGGGGTGGTTTTTGCCACAAAGCAGAAGAGTTTGAAAATATGTTGGCGTATGGTTTAAAATGCTCTCCAGTACACGAAGTATTAGTAGAAAAAGCGGTATTAGGCTGGAAAGAATTTGAATTAGAATTATTAAGAGATACCAACGACACCGTTGTCATTATCTGTACCGTTGAAAACCTAGACCCAATGGGGGTTCATACTGGTGATTCAATCACCGTAGCTCCGGCAATGACTTTGTCCGATACCGTATATCAAGAAATGCGCTCACAAGCACAAAAAATGATGCGGTCTTTAGGGAATTTTGCAGGAGGTTGTAATGTACAATTCTCAGTAAATCCCGAAACCGAAGAAATCATTGTTATTGAAATCAACCCACGGGTATCACGTTCTTCTGCATTAGCTTCTAAAGCAACAGGCTATCCGATAGCAAAAATTGCTACAAAATTAGCCATTGGTTATACATTAGATGAATTAGATAATCAAATTACCAAATCTACCTCTGCATGTTTTGAACCAGCATTAGACTATGTGATAGTCAAAATCCCACGTTGGAATTTTGATAAATTCCATGGCTGCGACACTACCCTTGGATTGCAAATGAAAGCAGTCGGTGAAGTGATGGGTATAGGCAGAAATTTTGCTGAAGCCCTTCAAAAAGCATGTCAGTCTTTAGAAAATAATAAAATTGGATTAGGTGCAGATGGAAAAGGATTATCTAAAACAGAAGAAATTTTAGACAGCTTACAACACCCAAGTTGGGATAGGATTTTTAAAATAAAAGATGCAATGTCTTTAGGAATTCCATTGCATACTATTCAAAAATTAACAGGAATTGACAACTGGTTTTTGATGCAAATTCAAGAATTGGTGAAACTGGACAAGGAAATTCAACAATACACTATTCATACAATTTCAAAGGAACTTTTATTAAAAGCTAAAAAGAAAGGGTATGCCGATGAACAATTAGCTTTCTTGCTAGGTAGAATTTCGGAAGATGAAGTATATGAAAAACGCAAAGCATTAAACATTCGTCGCGTATATAAAATGGTGGATACTTGTGCCGCCGAATTTGAAGCCCAAACTCCTTATTATTATTCCTCCTTTGACACAGAAAATGAAAGTATTGTTTCTGATAAAAAGAAAATCATTGTATTAGGTTCTGGACCAAACCGTATCGGGCAGGGAATAGAATTTGACTATTGTTGTGTACATGGATTATTAGCAATAAAAGAAGTTGGATACGAAGCCATTATGGTAAACTGCAATCCCGAAACAGTTTCCACCGATTTTGATATTGCCGACAAACTATATTTTGAACCAGTATTTTGGGAGCACCTTTGGGAGCTGATAGAGCACGAGCAACCGTATGGTGTTATTGTTCAATTAGGCGGACAAACGGCGTTGAAGCTATCTAAAAAATTGAGTGAAAGAGGCATAAAAATCATTGGTTCCTCTTTCGACAGCATGGATTTGGCAGAAGACAGAGGTCGTTTTTCCGATTTATTAAAGGAACTCGAAATCCCATATCCAGATTACGGCACCGCCACAGATGCTGATGAAGCTTTAGCCGTTGCGAATCGCGTTGGGTATCCGGTGTTAGTGCGCCCGAGCTACGTTTTAGGCGGACAACGTATGCGCATCGTTATCAACGATGATGAATGTGAAACATCCGTTATCAACTTATTAAAAGATATTCCAGGAAATGTAATTCTAATTGACCATTTCCTTGACCGCGCTAAAGAAGCAGAAATAGACGCCATCTATGATGGAGAAACAGTCCAAATTATGGGCGTAATGGAACACATTGAGCCGGCAGGAATTCATAGTGGTGACAGCAACAGCGTGTTGCCTCCATATAGCTTAGGTGCTATCATTATCGAATCCATGAAACTGTACACAGAAAAACTATGTAGGGCTTTGGACATCAGAGGGCTTATCAATATTCAATTTGCAATAAAAGGCGACAAAGTATATGTGATTGAAGCCAATCCCCGCGCCTCCAGAACTACTCCGTTTATTTGCAAAGCTTACAAAATTCCATACTTAAATGTGGCTACCAAAGTAATGATGGGTACGCACAAACTGAAAGATTTTACCTTTGAAGAAAAACTAACAGGATATGCCATCAAAGAGCCTGTTTTTTCTTTCGATAAATTTCCGAATGTAAGTAAAGAACTTGGTCCTGAGATGAAATCTACTGGAGAGGCTATATACTTTATCAAAGATTTATTTGATCCTTATTTTAGACAATTATATAAGGACAAGAGTATGTTTTTGAGTAGATAGCCTTGTACTAATTTTACTTTTTTTGCATAATAGAAATTGAACCAAATATTTATCCGTATTATGCCATTAAAAGCAATCCATGTATTATAACCAAATTAATTCATGATTATTTTGAAATAGATTACGAAACTATTTGGGAAACGGTGCAAACGGATATTCCACCATTGAAATTATTCATAGAAGAAATTATTCATAAATAAAAATGCGTCTCACAAAATGTAAGACGCATTTTTTCATAGCCTTTCAGTACTATTATTTTTTCTGACTTTTTGGATCCATCAGCGGATTCATTGCCATCATTTCTTTCATATTCAGCAAAATTTTATTATATTTACTGTATGATTTCCGCACAACAACAACAACAAATTATTCAAACTTTAGCTCCGTACAAACCGGAAAAGGTAGGTGTGTTTGGTTCGTATGCGCGTGGCGAACAAAATGAAAACAGCGATTTGGATTTGCTAGTAAAATTTAATTCAAAAATCAGCTTACTGCAATTAGTACAATTAGAACAATCTCTTTCTGATATATTAAACATCAAAACTGAATTGCTAACTGAAAATGCGCTTAAAAACCCAAAACTCATAAAATACATTCAAAAAGACTTGATTCCTATTTATCATGCTTAAAGATAATTCTATTTATTTAGAGCACATGCTTCAAGCTATTTACAAAATTGAAGCATACACTAAAGATGTACTATATATTGATTTTGTAAAAAATGAAGAAAAGCAAGATGCTGTCATTAGAAAAATAGAAATTATTGGCGAAGCATCTAAAAAAATCAGTAAAGAGTTTAAAATTGAATATTCAACTATTCCTTGGCGTGCTATTGCAGGTATGCGCGACAAATTAATTCATGATTATTTTGAAATAGATTACGAAACTATTTGGGAAACGGTGCAAACGGATATTCCACCATTGAAATTATTCATAGAAGAAATTATTCATAAATAAAAATGCGTCTCACAAAATGTAAGACGCATTTTTTCATAGCCTTTCAGTACTATTATTTTTTCTGACTTTTTGGATCCATCAGCGTATTCATTGCCATCATTTCTTTCATTGTTTTCTGCATATTATCAGAAGAACCATCTAAGAAAATAACATTGCCTTTTCCATATTCAGCAAAATTTTTAATCGCTTCCGTCCACATCGAGAATAAAATTACCGATGTATCCAAATTAGCCTGCTCCATTTCTTTTGCTGCCTGGCTCATACCTTTCGCTACTTCTTCTCTAAATAACGCCACCCCTTGTCCGCGCAATTGTGCTGCGGTACGTTCTGCTTCTGCTGCAATTTTTATTGCATTACCATCTGCTTCTGCCGCTTTTGTTTTGGTAATTAATAAAGCCTGACCTTCATTTTCTGCAGCCGCTTTCAAGTTACTGGATGCCACTACTTGCGCCATCGATTTAATGATTGCTTCATCAAATGTAATGTCGTTTAATTGTAAATCTAACAAATGATACCCCCAAGTTTCCAAAGTTTGGTCAATTTGCCCTTTCACATCTTCTACAATTTCTTTTCTTAAAGAAAGTACTTCTGCTTGCTTTTTCGTTGCCACAAAACCACGAATAGAACCTTCGATAGTACGAACCAAAGCTTGCATTAAATTTCTTTCATCAATAAATTTAAATGCAACATTTTTAATTGTGTTCTCATCAGTATTCACAACAGCATATAATAACATCGCTTTAAAATAAACATTTGCTTGGTCAATCGTAATTGCTTGAAACTCCAATTCCACCGAACGATTTTGAATAGAAATGCGTTTATAAACTTGTTCTAAATATGGAATTTTCATATTTAATCCAGGTCCTAAAATTCGTTGATATTTTCCAAACATGGTAATGACTGCAATAGTGCCTTGTTGCACCGTTACAAAAGAAAGAAAGACACCTAATACAATTAAGCCTAATAATGCATACAACATAATTTATGATTTTTAATTAATGAACAATAAAAATACTCTAAAGAAAACAGATAAATGTTGTTTTAAGTTCCACCATTTAATATTTTTATTAAAAATAGAATTTAAATTCAATTTACACCATACTTTCGCACGTACATCCGTGTTAACACGTATTAAAGTATCCCATTTATCTTGTATTTATTTTCATTTGATATGTAATTATCTTGAGCAACATTTGAAATTATTCTTTTGGCATAAAAATTGTATTTCTTAAAAAAATATTTACTAAATTTACTAATTATTAAAAAAAACACTATGAAAAAATTACTGACTACATTATTTCTGGCTTTTGCTATGGTAGTAGCATTTGCTTCAGACAAAATTTTCTTACACTCTGGCAAAACTATTGACGGAAAAGTAGTAAGAGTGGATGACTTCAAAATCTATTACAAATACGATGGAGAAGATGCAGAACAAACCATTGGGAAAAAAGCAGTGGAAAAAATTCAATATTCTAGCGGAAGACTGGAGCCAATTTCTGAAAAAATTATCATCAACGGAAAAGAGGATTGGGAAAAAGTAGAAATACTTATGGATAACTCAGAAGTAGTAGGCTTAAAAAAAGCAGGTGAAGTAAAAGGGAAAAGCACGGGTGGTTTCAGCGGTTCTAAATCTGACAAAAAAGCCAACATGAAATTATTACAAGATGCTGCAGCAATTAATTGCCCTTTCATATTAATGGTAGCAGACCAAAAATCTAGTGGCGGTGGCTACAGTGGATGGGGTGGCGGAATTGCAAGTATTGCATCTGCTAACCAATCTTTGAAAAAAGGTATCGCATACACTTATGAAGATGCAGGCAAATAGATTTCGTTAAAAAAGAAAATAAAAAACACGGCTTATAGCCGTGTTTTTTATTTAATAGTATTTCAATTTATATCCAATATATCTTGCCATTATAAATGTCAACTTGTCAGCCATTCTCCATTGGTATAACTTTTGCCTAAATCCCTATAAATATTTTATTTATCAAAATTTAAAATCTATATATTTATGTCAATGGAAACAGGAAAAATTAATGTACAGACAGAAAACATTTTCCCAATTATCAAAAAATTCTTGTATTCAGACCATGAAATTTTTCTACGAGAATTAATATCTAATGCAGTAGATGCCACCAAAAAATTGAAAGGCTTATCACAATTAGGCGAAGCAAAAGGCGAATTAGGTGATTTGACTATCGAAATCAGCATTGATAAAGATAAAAATATCCTAAAAATTTCTGACAAAGGGATTGGGATGACAGCTGAAGAAGTGAAAAAATACATCAATCAAATCGCTTTTTCCTCAGCAGGAGAATTTGTAGAAAAATTAAAAAATACAGATTCTAATAATATTATTGGACATTTCGGCTTAGGATTTTACTCCGCTTTTATGGTGGCAGAAAAGGTAGAAATTAATACCAAATCTTATAAAGACGAACCTGCCGTAAAATGGACTTGCGACGGTTCTACAGAATTTACTTTAGAAGAAACCGAAAAAATTCAACGAGGCACTGAAATTATTTTACACATCGCAGAAGACTCCCAAGAGTTTTTAGAAGAACATCGCATTAAATCATTATTGAATAAGTATTGTAAATTTTTACCAATTCCTATCCAATTTGGCCATAAATGGCAAAGTGAAGAAGACCAAAAAGCGGAAAAACCACAAGAGCCAGAAATTATTAATAATACTTCTCCTGCTTGGACTAAAACGCCTTCGTCTTTAACAGATGAAGACTATAAAAATTTCTACCGGGAGTTGTATCCAATGAATTTTGAGGAGCCTTTGTTTTGGATTCATCTAAATGTGGATTATCCGTTTAATCTTACTGGAATTTTGTATTTCCCAAAATTGAAAAAGAATTTTGAGGTTCAAAAAGATAAAATTCAATTATACAGCAACCAAGTATTTGTTACGGATAATGTTGGTGAAATTGTACCGGAATATTTAACCCTTTTGCACGGCGTTATTGACTCACCGGATATTCCACTAAATGTTTCCCGTTCTTATTTGCAAAGCGATTCTAATGTCAAAAAAATCAATCAACATATTTCCAAAAAAGTATCGGATAAATTGCAAGAAATATTTAATAACGATAGAAAACAATTTGAAGAAAAATGGAGTGATATAGGCTTGTTTGTAAAATACGGCATGATAAGCGATGAGAAATTTTATGAAAGAAGTAATACTTTTGCATTGTTTCCAACTACCGAAAATGCATTTTATACATTTGCAGAATTAAAAGAAAAAATCACCACTAACCAAACGGATAAAGACGGCAATTTAATTGTGTTATACACGTCTGACGAAGAGGAACAACACAGCTACATAGAGCAAGCCAAAGAACGTGGCTATGTGATTGTAAAATTAGATACAATGATTGACAATCATTTTATCCAACAAGTGGAAATGAAAAACGAAAAAACCCAATTCAAACGGGTAGATGCGGATATAGTTTCTAATTTAATTCCGAAAGAAGAGGATGCTGCTTCTGTTTTATCAAAAGAACAAGAAGAAAAATTAAAAACATTGTTTGAAACTACAATAGAAAAAAGCAAAGCCGATATTGAACTGAAAGCACTATCGCCAACGGATGCCCCCATCGTAATAACTCGCAATGAGTTCATGCGCCGCATGATGGAAATGCAGAAAATGGGAGGTGGTTCGCCGTTTATGTTCGGCAGTATGGATGAAAAATTAAATTTGGTCATTAATACCAACCATCCTATCAATGGAAAATTATTGGAAGAAGAAACAGCACAGCAAGAAAAGCATATTAAACAATTATATGACTTGGCTTTATTGTCTCAAAATATGTTGAAAGGCGAAGCACTGACTAATTTCGTAAAAAGAAGTTTTGAACTGATTTAATGTATTTCATCGTGGCACGATAGGTTCTGAAACTATTTTCGCATATTTAACGTTATATGTAGAATTAAAAAACTAATTTTAAATCATGTTCAGACTTTTTAAATATATTGTATTATTTGTTTTGGGATACAAAGTATTAAAAACTCTTTTTGCAGAAAATAAACCCACTCCTCAAAAGAGTACACCTCCACCGCCAAACCACCAGCAACACTTCCAATCAAAAGCAACTTCATCAACGCCTATTGATACAAAATACAATGATGCTGAATTGATTGATTATGAAGAGATAAAATAATTTTAGCCATTCATTGATGACTAACGCTTAATAGATTTTCTATTGACAAATTTTTATCTTTGCACCAATAACAAATAACGCTTAACCAATAACTTCTATCATGAGCTTAGATCAAAATATAAACAACGAACTTAAGGAAGCAATGCTTTCTAAAAATGAAGTAAAACTACGCACAATAAAAGCCATCAAAGCTGCTTTCTTAATTGCAAAAACGGAAAAAGGAGCGAGTGGAGAAATAACTTCAGAACAAGAAATAAAAATCTTACAAAAATTATTCAATCAGCGCAAAGAATCGTTTGAGATTTTTACAAAAGAAAACAGACCAGAATTAGCCATTCGCGAAAAAGAAGAAATGGAGGTTATTACCGCTTATCTTCCACAGCAATTAGACGAAGTAGAATTAACAGCAATCGTGAAAGAAACGATTGCAGAAACAGGTGCTTCTTCTATAAAAGATATGGGAAAAGTGATAGGCTCTGTGTCTAAAAAAGTAGCCGGAAAAGCCGAAGGTGCTCGTATTTCTGCTCTTGTAAAAGAATTATTAGGCGCTTGATGCAACATTTCATTTTTGATTTAGACGGCACCATTACCTTTCCTCAACCCGGCATTTTAGGCGGTTATCGCTATGCTTTTGAGAAATTTGGCATTACCAATTTATCTGATGAAGCATTAATCCCATTAATAGGGCCACCTTTGCGGTATGTATTTTCCAAGATTTATCATTTTTCAGAAGCTGATACAGAAGCTGCTATTCAATATTATAAAGACTATTATTACGGACAAGGTGGAATGTATGATGCCATTCTCTTTGATGGAATGCGTGCATTATTCCAGTCTTTAAAAGAAGAGCAAAAAACAATGTATATTGCTACGCATAAAAGTGCGTATGTAGAAGAAATATTAGCACATTTCAATGTACTAAATTTCTTTTCTCAAATAGAACATTATGATGAATCCAAAAATATTCTTACCAAAGAAACCATGATTCAGAATATCATTCAACAACAAAACATTTCTAATCTTCAAAGTATTGTAATGATAGGCGACAGAGAACATGATTTGAGTGCTGCAAAAAACATGAATGTACGTGCTGTGGGTGTTTTGTATGGCTTTGGCACAAAAGAAGAACTAGAACAACAACATCCAGATTATTTGGTGGAGAATGTTTCGGAATTATCTGAAGTTTTACATCAAATGTAAATAAAACGCATGAAGCAATTAATTCAAAAAGCATTACATCCAATTACGCATCCGATTAAAGAACTTTCGGAAAGCGGAAAATTAGGAGGTTTACTATTAATTGCTGCTACTATTCTTTCTATTTCTATTACCAATAGCAGTTTAGGTAAAAATTATATCAACTTTTGGCATCAACATTTGGCAGTTTTTTCTTTTTCCTTGAGCATAGAGCAATGGGTAAATGATTTGCTAATGGCTGTTTTTTTCTTTTTAGTCGGATTGGAAATAAAACGCGAACTAATAATTGGTGAATTATCTTCTTTTAGAAAAGTACTATTGCCACTGCTTGCCGCAATAGGCGGTATGTTGTTTCCGGCACTTATTTTTATTGCCTTTAATGCTGGTACAGAAAATATTCATGGCTGGGCAATTCCAACAGCTACAGACATTGCTTTTTCATTGGGAGTTTTATCATTGCTTGGGAATCGAGTGCCATTGTCTTTAAAAATTTTCCTTACAGCTCTCGCAATTATTGATGATTTAGGGGGCATTATCATCATAGCATTATTTTACTCCAATGATATTCAATTAATATACTTAGCAATTGCTGCCGGGATTGTAGTTATTCTTTGGCTTCTAAATCAGTTTAAAATCCAAAAGTTCATTTTTTATTTTATACCAATGATTGCCTTGTGGTATTGCATTTTCCTTTCTGGTGTACATGCTACCATTGCCGGGGTATTGTCTGCCCTATTTATCCCAACCAAACAATTAGAACAATACGAACACCTATTGCACCGTCCGGTGAATTATATCATTTTGCCAATTTTTGCCTTAGCCAATACCACTATTTTACTCTCAGGAGATAGTATTCAACATTTATTATCCCCTTTAAGTATCGGAATTATTGCTGCTTTATTCGTCGGAAAAACACTGGGCATTTCTACTTTTGTTTTTATAAGTGTAAAAACGAAATTGTGTTCTTTACAAAAAAACACGACCATGCGTCAAATTGTAGGTTTGGCCATGCTTGCCGGAATTGGGTTTACGATGTCTTTATTTTTTACAGCATTGTCATTTACTCATCCTGAAAGTGCCAATATTGCACGTTTAGCCATTATCATAGGTTCTTCTTTATCGGCAGTGCTGGGCTTGCTTTTTTTATCTTTTTCTTTGAAAAAGTGAAAGCCGTATGTCGATAGAATAGCGTTTGTTTCTTACAAATTAGGAATTGTATTCCTAATTTGTAAGAAATGTTTTATATCTTTGTGTTATGATAAAACGACAAATATCATCTAAATTGCTTGAAATGGCAGCTAAGTTTCCTGTTATTACCATAACAGGACCACGACAATCCGGCAAGACAACTTTGTGCAGAAATTTGTTTAAAGGCTATCGCTATGTATCGCTTGAAGACCCTGATTTACGCCAGTTTGCCGAAAATGACCCAAAAGGTTTTTTGGAAGAATACAACTATCATGTCATTATTGATGAAGTACAAAACGTGCCGCATTTATTTTCGTATATACAAGGTATCGTAGATGAAAATAAACAAGCAGGGCAATTTATTCTGACAGGCTCGCAAAATTTTTTGCTCTTGGAAAAAATCAGTCAGTCGCTGGCAGGCAGAACCTATATCTTTCATTTGCTGCCGTTCAGTTATGCAGAATTGAAAAGCAAGTACAAACAAGATATGTTACATCATATTTTTAACGGCGGCTATCCAAGTATTTACGACAGGCAAATCCTTACCAATGATTTTTTTCCGTCGTATATTCAAACATATATTGAACGAGATGTGAGAAGTATTTTAAACATAAAAGACCTGAATACATTTTCTATTTTTCTAAAATATTGCGCAGGTCGCACCGGTCAGTTGTTTAATGCATCAGCCATTGCCGTAGAGCTTGGTATAGATTATAAAACTATTCAACGTTGGCTGTCCGTATTAGAGTCAAGTTTTATTGTTTACAGATTGTATCCTTGGCATGTTAATTTCAATAAACGCATTGTAAAAACGCCTAAGTTTTATTTTTACGATACTGGACTTGCTTGTTATCTGTTGGGCATACGTTCGGCAGAAGAGTTGAATTTGCATTATGCCAAAGGTGCATTGTTTGAAAATTATATTATTTCCGAATGTCTTAAAAACAAGCGTAATCAAGGGCAAAACGACACACTGTATTTTTGGCGCAACAACACAGGAAATGAAGTGGACTTGCTGTTTGACTTAGGGCAACGATTGAAAATTGTAGAAATAAAATCATCTAAAACGATAAACGACAATTTTTTCAAAGGATTGAATTATTTTGAAAAACATCAGGAGAATTATATTTTGGAAAAATACATTGTATATGGTGGCGATATTTCGCGCAGGCAATATGAAACACAAGTGTTGGCTTGGAACAAAACGGAGAATATTTAAGTATGCTACTTTTTATACAAGTACGCAATCACACGAAACTATACTACATTATCACTCTTCTCAAAGTTATTTTCTATATCGCCTTTGAGTTGGTCGTAGAATGATTTTGCCCAAAGGTAACGGTCTTTATCTCTAAGAAGGAAACCTTTGGTTGGCTCATAATTCCTGATACTTTCAATATAATCTTGATACTTTGTCCAAAGATTTTCAAAATTACTTGTATTATCTATTCCTTTAAATTTAAGAAATGTTTCGCAAACGCGAACATCATACACCGTAAAATCTTTTGGATATAAAACAGCCAAAATTGCAGATGACATTGGCAACAAGAATTTATACTTGATGAGTACTTCTAATTTTGATTTATTGTTTTTAGCGATATAAATTTTAGCGGTCAATGCTTTAACGGCTTGTTCTAAATTTTGATTGTTTGCTGTTAAACGTTTTGCAATCTTTGTTTTGGCTCGGTTGGCTTTCCAAATAACAATACAAAAGAAATCAAAAGCATCTAAAAAGCCGTTTTGTTCAAATTTTTCTCTTACATCATTCTTCCAGATAATAATATTTTCGATAGTCTGTACTCATTTTAGTTGTTTTTATTTACTGTCAATATCAGAATAGTAAACGTTGTCTTCCTTATTGCCTATAATCTTCGCCAAATTAGAGCCATCTAAATTACAGGTAAAAATATCTGAGGAATTTCCACTGCTTCTTAGCGAAAGCACCATTTTTTTGCCGTCTCCAGAAAGAATCATTTCGTCAACCCCAGTATAACCATACGGTATTGTGAAGTTTATTTTCTGTTGATTTGAGCCGTCTATATTAGCTACCCATAGCTCAAACTTACCAGCCACATTTCCGGATTTCACATAAAAAATCTTGTTTGCTGAAGTGGGATTGGCAAGCGCATTTTTTTGACAGCTTACTTGGAACATCATACTAGAAGCTGAAAATAAAAATAATGTAATGGCACTTAATAATAATTTTCTCATGAGATTTGATATTAGTTATTAAACGATAATTTTTTCAACTGTTAAAATAAAAATTCGCATTTATGATGTTTTATTATATGCGATAACATTTTAGCGGTTAATTCTTCATTTTTCCGTGAAATTTGTATGCCGAAAGAAGAGAATATTCACGATGAAAGAATTCTGAAAATTGCCGAAAAGATTAAACAACTTCGGCTTAAAAAGGATTTACCAGCCACGAGCAATTTGCGTGGCAATACAATATCAATCGTGTGCAGTATTGGCGAATAGAAAAAGGCAGCAATATCACCTTGACTTCTTTGCTCAAAATTTTGGACATTCACAAAATCACCCTGAGCGATTTTTTTAAGAATTTAGAGAGATAATGTGCGCCTTTTCCTGATAAAAAAGAAAAAATTGCCTGAAAAATATAAAATCAACCATTCAAAAGGTTTAATTAATAAAAGTTAATACATACTTTCAACCAATAATAATCGTATTTTTGCACTTTATTTATAAGACCTGCAATGGTTCTATTCAAACGAGAAAACGATTTATGCGCAAGACAGTTGTATTTTTTTTAGTAGCACTTTGTTCCACTACTTTCACTTTTGGGCAACAAGAAAACAATGCCAAACCTCCTAAAGGAATATCTGCACAGGTAAAGAAAAGAATTACCTCTGCCAATGACAGATTGGTGATAGACCTTTGTATGATGAATGCTATTGTAAAAAAAGATGGTGGAGTAACCGTTCCAAATGATTTTAAATTAGGTGCTTTTAATCGCGGTATCAATGTCTATTTCATGTATGATGTGGTATTGGGGAAAAAGAAAATTATCAAAAACTTTAGTATTGCCCCTGGTATTGGTGTAGGTTCTGAAAACTATTATTTTAAAAATTATAAACTAACTTGGCATTACGATACATTAACCCGCTTTCAGGCTTTCGGAGATTCTATTTCTTCCAAAAAATCTAAGTTAAATATGACTTATATCGACATTCCTATTGAATTTAGATATCGTTCGAATCCAAACAAGAAAACAGGCATGAGTTGGAAAATTGCTGTTGGATTTAAACTTGGTTTCTTAGTAGGAAGCAAATGGAAATATAAAGGCGAAGACCCAACAAGAGGCACAAACGGCGCACAAGTAACACTCAAAGATATTGGCGTAGCCAACATGAGTAAATTCAGATATGGACCTACTATCCGTGGAGGATATGGCCCTCTAAGTATCTTTGCTTATTATTCCATCGGCAGTGCATTTACCACCAAAGGTCCAAAAATGAACCCAATCGTATTTGGGATTTCTATAAATGGGTTATAGGGGTTAATAGACTTGAGCAGAAAGGATTGAGAAAATAAATTAAAAAAGTACTTCAGAATAAAAATGCATAGTATTTTGATAAATAATTCTCATTATCACGAATTTCATCTCTCATAATCAACATGAGTAATCCGTTTAAAAACATACAAGGAGAAATTGCATGGAAAGCACCTTCCAATATAGCATTAATAAAATATTGGGGAAAATACGGCAATCAATTGCCCCGCAATGCATCCATCAGCTTTACGTTGGAGAATGCCTATACAGAAACATCTATAAAATATACTCCGAAAGAAAATAAGAACAAAGACATTGACCTACATTTTCTTTTTGAAGGAAAAGAAAACAAAAAGTTTGAAGAAAAAATACAAAAGTTTTTGGAAAGTATCATCATGCACTTTCCATTTCTGCCACATTTTTCCTTAGAAATACACTCTAAAAATTCATTCCCTCATTCAACCGGCATTGCAAGTTCGGCTTCTTCAATGGCGGCTTTGGCACTTTGCCTTACTTCTATCGAAAACGAATTAGACGGCGGCATGTATCCAGCCTTATTTTTTGAAAAATCCAGTATGATAGCACGTTTAGGCTCTGGCAGTGCCTGCCGTTCGGTGTATCCATATATGGTAGTTTGGGGCAAACACGAGGCGGTTCCATTTTCGAGCAATGAATATGCTGTTCCATTTTACAATGAAATTCATCCAGTTTTTAAAACATTTAAAGACGCCATTTTAATCGTTTCCTCCGATGAAAAAGCCGTGTCCAGTAGGGCGGGTCATGCGTTGATGGAAGGCAATCCTTTTGCGGAAAGCCGTTACAAACAAGCTGAAAATCATTTAACAGACTTAGTTGCTATTCTAAAATCCGGTGATTTAGATAGATTTGGAGAAATAATTGAAAATGAAGCACTTACGCTGCATGCACTAATGATGTGTTCTGCGCCCTCTTTTATGTTGATGCTTCCTAATACCTTGAAAATTATTGATTTAATAAAAACCTTCCGAACAGAAAAAGGTGTACCTTTGTATTTCACGTTGGATGCAGGACCCAATGTTCATGTATTATATCCAGAAGAGCATACAGCAGAAGTAGAGCGTTTTATCAATAATACATTAACGGATTACTGCGAGCAACGAAAAGTAATTTTTGATCAGGTCGGAAAAGGGCCGGTAAGGTTAAAATGAAAAACGAACAAACATTCAATTCAAAAATTCTTCTTTTCGGAGAATATAGCATCATCCAAGATTCTATGGGATTGACGTTGCCGTATGAAGTTTTTAAAGGCAAACTGACTTTTGATGCCAATGAAATGAATGAACAATTCATTACGGAGTCCAATGAGCATTTGGTAGAATTTGCAACATACCTTCAACAATTAATACAACAAAAAGAATTAAATATCGACTTCGATATCGAATCTTTCAAAAAAGATATTGAAAAAGGGATGTATTTTCAATCTTCCATACCACAAGGGTTTGGAGTAGGCAGCAGTGGTGCTTTGGTAGCAGCCGTTTACGGAAAATACACTCCAAACAAAATCAATTTAGAAAAAATTCCAAATAAAGACAGCATCTTAGAATTGAAATCTATTTTTGCTAAGATGGAATCTTTTTTTCACGGAAGCAGTTCTGGCGTTGATCCGTTGATTTGCTATTTGAATTTACCTTTATTGATAAATGGAAAACATGGCGTAGAACCGGTAAAAGTGGCAATGAATAATGCAGGCAAAGGGGCTATTTTCTTAATAGACACGGGCATTTCACGCAGTACGGAACCTTTGGTAAAATACTATATGCAAAAGATGGAAGAACCCACCTTCCGCGAATTTGTGGACAAGCAGTTAAAGCCTTTTGCCAATAATTGTATTCAGGCTTTTTTAGAGGGCGATAAAGAAACATTATTTGCCTATATGAAATTATTGTCTAAGTTCCAATTGGACCATTTTAAGCCGATGATTCCAAAATTATTTAACAAAGTATGGAAACGCGGCTTAGACAGTGGTGAATATTATTTAAAACTTTGTGGCGCCGGTGGTGGTGGTTTCATTTTAGGATTTACTCAAAACTACGAATCCACTAAGAAAAAACTCAAAGGACAAAATTTGGAGTTGTTGTGTAATATATAATTACAAATTATTTGTTATTCACTTTCATCTCTATGTGTTTTAATCTTCTATGATACCCCTCTTGCTTTTTTGGTTTGTTTGTAGATAACTTAAAGACTAAAATCGTTCTTCATAAGTCTTCTTTAAAGATTCTGTCAACCTTTCTTTTTCTCCATTTTCAAAATGAATAGTTTCATTTGTTTCTACCATTTTATTTCTAATTTCATCTTACGTCAACTATAAAATTAATAAAAAATTTAGTGTAATAGATTTAAGGTGTAATTATTGTATCATACTTTGCTTTGCATTTCGATTATCTTTGCATTTTTAAAATGTTTATATTTACAGATTATGATTAGCGTTATCATGCCTACTTACAATCGGTTTGAGATTGTAGAAGAAACGATTCAAAAGGTTTTAGAAATAAAGACAGATATACCATTCGAGTTAATTGTAGTAAATGATGGGGAAGAGCTTCCTTTTTCTATCAGTCATTCTAAATTACAGATTTTTAAAAACCCGAAGAAAGGAGTTTCTCATGCAAGAAATTATGGTGCATCTTTGTCTAAGTACCCTATTCTTTTTTTTATAGATGATGATATGTGGATAACCAAAGAAAGCCTTGATGCTATTGAAAAATTACAATCTCAAAATTTCTTTGAGAACAGTTGTTTAGTTATGAACTGGGAATACCCTCCTTCTCTTTATAAAAAAATGAAAAAAGAAAAAATAGGTCGCTATCTCTTAAATGTAAATTTTCATACAATGGAAGGGCGAATAGGGCATCCAATCAATAACAGTAAACTATTATTGCCTTTTACAGCCATTGGAAGTGGTTCGTTTGTTATTAAGAAAGAAATATTTGAAGAAATTGGAAAATACGATGATTCTATTTCCTTTCAAGGAGAAGATACTGAATTTTCTAATAGAATAAATCAAAACAATATTTCTATCTTTATTTACACTCCTATTACTTGTTATCACAACCAACAAGACAGAATGGATATTGAAGGTCATATAGATAGAGAGTATAGGGGGTTTATTTCGCAACATGCAACCAAAAAGCAGAAAATGAGCATTTCCGCATTTAAAAGATGGATATATTTCACCATACTTCCATTTAGGAAATTATTACTCTCCATTTACACAAGCATTCCCAATAAAGTTTCTTGGGACATTATTAACTTCAGGTTAATTGGCATATTATCTTCGTTGGCATATTTTAAGGCACTAAAAAAGACATCGTTTACATTGCATCAAAAAATAATCTGCTATTAAGTAATGATTAGTGTTATCATGCCAACATATAATCGGTTTAAAATTACTGAAGAAACGATTCAAAAGGTTTTAGAAATAAAGACAGATATACCATTCGAGTTAATTGTAGTAAATGATGGGGAAGAGCTTCCTTTTTCTATCAGTCATTCTAAATTACAGATTTTTAAAAACCCGAAGAAAGGAGTTTCTCATGCAAGAAATTATGGTGCATCTTTATCTAAGTACCCTATTCTTTTTTTTATAGATGATGATATGTGGACTACAGGACGTTCACTTGAAATTATTATTGAATTTTACCAAAAGGGTTTTTTAGACAATTATTATTTCAACCTGAATTGGGTATATCCTGAATCTTTACAACATAAATTAGCCAATAGTAAAATTGGCAGATATATTTTATACTCAAAATATCACACATTAGAAGGTCGCTCTTTCATAAAAGTCGATTATACAAAACCTATTGTGGAGCATAGAGGCGTAGGTAGTTGTTCTTTTTGTATTTTAAAAGATATTTTCAATAAAATTGAAGGATATAATGAGATTATAGATTTTGAGGGAGAAGATATTGATATTGCTAAGAGATTAGCAGACAACAATATTTTCCCTAAACTTGCTACTGAAATTACTTGTTATCACAACCAACAAGATAGATTAGAGATAGATGGATATTTAGACAGAAAATATAGAGGAAACTTATCACAAGCAAAAGTAGGGATGTTATATCTGCCAAAAAGTAAACAATATTTTTATACGCTTTTTATTCCTTTTTATTCTATCTTCAAATTTTTATTTAAAATAACGCCGAATAAACAGTCATTTGACAAAATATCATTTCGCCTAATTGGCATTCTTTCCTCCTTATCTTATGTAATGGCTATTCGAAATATAAGAAATGATGCAAAAAATTAATATTACATACGTGCTTTGCAAAATAGGTGGATACCAGCAGTATTGCTGGGTGGCAGATGCTTTGGACAAAGAAAGATTTAATTTGTCTTTTATTTTTTTAGATGCAACCACCAATACATTAAAAGAAATTCTTACATCAAAAGGTTTTACTTGTTATCAATTAGATGTAAAATCCAAAAAAGATATCCCAAAGGCTATATACCAAACTATACAAATATTAAAGAAAGAAAAAACAGCGGTGGTGCATACTCATTTGGTGGAGGCATCTTTGATAGGTTTAATGGCTGCTAAATTTTTAGGAATTAAAAAAAGAATTTATACCAGACATCATGCAGATTTTCATCATCTGCATTATAAAAAAGGAGTGTATATAGATAATTTTATCAATTACTTATCTACAGATATCATTGCTATCAGTAAAAATGTACAACAAGTCATTAAAACAAAAGAGAAATTTCACCAAAATAAAATTTTACTTATCTATCATGGTTTTGATTTAACTGTTTTTAATCAAATTTCTTCGGAGGACATTGCATTAATGCAGTCAAAATATAACTTACATTCCTCTCCTGTTATTGGCATGGTATCTAGATACGAAACGGGAAAAGGAATAGTATATGCCATAAAAGCATTTGAATATTTGTTAAAAGAATATCCAAATGCTATATTAGTCATCGCAAATGCATTTGGAAGCGATGCTGAAATTATAAAACAACAATTACAGAAACTGCCAACATCCAGTTACAGAGAAATTGAATATGAACATAAAATAAATGCATTGTACAAATGTTTTGATATGCTGGTGCATGTTCCAATAAATCCTACTTATGAAGCATTTGGGCAAGTATATATAGAAGCGATGGCAGCAGGAATCCCTTGTGTTTGTACACTTTCGGGCATTGCAGTAGAATATATTGAGAACGGCAAAAATGCAATAGTGGTAGATTATGAAAATGCCGAAGAGATTTATGAAGGAATGAAAATCTATATAAATAATTCTATTTTTAAGCAAACAATAATCTCTACAGCAAAAAATGATGTACAGGCTATTTTTGGCTTTGACAAAATGATGTCGGCTCTGAATAATTTATACTTAAGCTAAATATCCATGCCCAAAAAAATAACCTATATATTATTTGGAATTGATAAAGCCCCAGCTTTTGAATGGATTATTGACAATATAAATAAAAACAAATTTCATTTAGAGTTTATTCTCATCTCAAATAAAACTAATACATACATAGAAAAACATTGCTCTGAAAGAGGAATTCCATATTATACCATACCTTATTCTTACAAAAGAGATATTGCTTCTGCTATTTTCAGAACTTACAAAATACTTAGAAATACCAAACCCGACGCGGTACATGTTCATTTATTTGAGGGCGGTATTATTGGAATTACTGCCGCATTTTTAGCACGCATCCCAAAAAGAATTTACACCAGACATTCTTCTACTTATCATCATTTATACCATCCAAATGGCGTAAAGTATGACAAATATATTAACAAGCTTTCTACACATATTATTGCTATCACAAACAATGTAAGAGATGTTTTAATAAACATGGAAAATGTACCTCCTGAAAAAATTATCTTAATACATCACGGATTTGATTTGAAAGATTTTTATTCAGTCTCTACTGAACGAATTGATGTTGTAAAACAAAAATATAATCCTGTAAGCAAAAACCCTGTAATAGGTGTCGTATCTCGATTTATTTCATGGAAAGGCATACAATATATTATTCCTGCATTTAAAAATATATTAAATAAATATCCAAATGCATTATTGGTACTGGCTAATTCCAACGGTGACTACAAGGCTGAAATACGAAAATTATTAACAGAATTACCATCAAACTCCTATATTGAAATACCATTTGAAAATGATAATGCCGCTCTTTTTAAATTGTTTGATGTTTTTGTTCATGTGCCTATCGACAAGCAGGTAGAGGCATTTGGGCAAATATATGTAGAAGCACTAGCAGCAGGAACACCTTCTGTTTTTACATTATCCGGCGTAGCACCAGAGTTTATTGTGAACCAAGAGAACGCACTTATTGTAGATTTCAAAAACTCTATACAAATAGAGAAAGCAATTTTAGAAATTTTAGAAAATGAAGACTTAAAAAAGAGCCTCCAGCAAAACGCTAAAATGAATTTAGATACATATTTTTCCTTACATTTGATGATTGATAAATTAGAGCAATTGTATGAGCGATGATAAGAATTATCCATTTTTCTCCGTTGTTATTCCTACTTATAACAGAGCATCTTTAATTATAGACTCTATTAAAACTGTCATTGCTCAAGAATATCAAAATTTTGAAATTATTGTAGTAGATGATGGAAGTACTGATAATACAGAAGAAGTAATCAAAACGTTTAACCATCCTAAGATTACGTATCATAAAAAGAAAAACGAAGAACGCGCGGTAGCCAGAAATACCGGCACCCAATTGGCTAAAGGCGATTATGTCATCTTCTTTGACTCAGATGATTATTTACTACCTAATCACTTATCTGAAGCAGTCAAACTGGTAAAAAAGCACAACAATCCTGAAATGATGTATCTCCCGTATAACATCATGGATGTTGATAAAAATATTTTAAAAGAACATTACATACCAGCAGGAACTGATTTTAATAAGAAACTTATAAATGGCAATTATTTAAGCTGTAACGGTGTATTATTACGTCGAGACGTAGCGTTGCAACACCCCTTTAACCCTACAAGAGATTTATCCGCTTCGGAAGATTATGATTTATGGTTACGGTTGGCTGCGAGATACAAAATCTATTATTCTAATGTCATTACTTCCACTCTCCTAAACCACGACGCCAGAAGTGTCTTTGTAATAAAAAAAGAACCTCTTATAAAAAGAATTCATTTATTAATACAAACATGTACTTCTGATACGTTGATTAAGAAAATTTACAAGAATAAATTGGACACTTTTGTTGCTAAATGTTATTTATATTTATCTTTACATTTAGCTATGTCTAAGCATAAAAAAGAAGCTATACATTATTTTATAAAAGGAATAAAAAAACATCCAACAACCATTTTTGACATAAGAGTTTATGGTATTATAAAATGCTTATTAATATATTAAAAACAAACAAGTGAAACATTTTTTACAATATTCTAATCGAATTTTAGTTACCGGCGGAGCTGGAAATGTAGGTAGTGCATTAGTAGGAAAGCTAATTCAAGATTCCGACAATTTTGTAATAATAGTAGATAACCTCAAAACAGGCTCTTTTGAAAAACTCCCCCAAAGTGGCACAAATTGGAAATTCATAAAATGTGATGTAAATATCTGGGAAGACATAATGCCTATCTTCTTATCCTATAACATAGATTACGTATTTCATTATGCCGCAACGGTTGGCGTACAACGTACCCTTGAAAACCCAGTAAGTGTATTGCATGACATGGAGGGTATCAAGAATATTTTAAATCTATCAAAAAATACACCCGTAAAACGAGTGTTCTATTCCTCCTCTTCTGAAGTATATGGAGAACCGGTAGAATTTCCTCAAAACGAAGAAACCACTCCATTAAATTCTAAATTACCTTATGCCATTGTAAAAAATATTGGAGAAGCTTTTCTAAAATCCTATAAACTAGAATACAATCTAAATTATACCATTTTCAGATTTTTCAATACTTATGGCCCCAATCAATCACAAGATTTTGTGGTATCTAAATTTTTAAAAAGCGCCTTAAATAATGAAGATATCACCATATATGGAGATGGCTCACAAAGTAGAACACTATGTTATATAGATGACAATACGGAAGCTACCATCAATGCTTTTTTAAATCCAGAATGGGAAAATACTACCATCAATATTGGAAATAACAATGAAACTACAGTGTTGGATATTGCTCACCTAATTATTTCTATTACCAATTCCAAATCAAAAATAGTTCACTTGCCTCCCTTAAAAGAAGGGGATATGACGCGCAGATTGCCAGACATTAGCAATATGCAAACACTTTTAAACAATAGGCCTTTAGTTTCTTTAGAAGAAGGAATTAAAAAAATGCTTCAAAAATGGAATTCAAACTAACAGTATCATGTGCGGAATAATGGGATGGGTTTCAACAACAGAAACCATACAAAAAGAATTCATACAAGCAGCAACTTCCACCTTAGAACATAGGGGACCAGACGATTTTGGGTATTTTTCTAATGAAAAAAATACAGTCCATTTTGGACATAGACGTTTAAGCATCATAGACCTGTCTTCCGCTTCTTCTCAACCATTTTACTCCAAATGTGGAAGATATGTAATGGTGTATAATGGAGAGATTTATAATTTTAGAGAAGTAGCCCAACAATTAAATTTAGAATTATCTACACAGGGTGATACAGAAGTAATTTTAGAAGCATTTATAAAAAAAGGAGTACAATCATTTGAACTTCTTAATGGAATGTTTGCTTTTGCTATTTATGACACACAAGAGGAAAAAATTTATTTGTGCCGAGATAGAGTAGGCATAAAGCCTCTGTTTTATTATTTTCATGAAAATAAATTTGTCTTCGCTTCCGAAATAAAAGCAATAAAAAAAATCCCAGGATTGAAACTGGATATAAATTTTGAATCATTTGCAGGTTTTTTACACGTTGGTTTTATACCAGCACCTCAAACGGCTTATAAGCATATTTATAAATTCCCGGCAGGTAATTATTTAATCCTCGATACTAAAAACATTTCATCCAACAACAAATTGTCTTTTGAGAAATTTTGGAATTTATACGACAATCTACTACCCGAAACTTATAAAAATGAAGCAGCAGTAGAAAAAAAATTAGAAGAGTTATTAATAAAATCAATAGAATCACAAATTATCAGTGATGTACCATTGGGTTCATTTTTAAGCGGAGGAATAGACTCTAGTTTAGTATCTGCATTAACCTCAAAAGTTAAACCTGGCAAACTAAAAACATTCAGCATTGGCTATCAAAATAGTAAGTTTGATGAATCTAAATATGCAGAAAATGTAGCGAAGACATTAGGAACAGAGCATTATGCTTACAAAATGACAGAGCAAGATTTAGAAGAAATTCTGCTTGATATTATTACATCTTTTGATGAACCATTTTCGGATAGCTCTGCTTTCCCCACCATGCTTGTTTCTAAGTTTGCCAGAAAGCACGTAACCGTATCTTTGAGTGGCGATGGTGGTGATGAATTATTTATGGGGTATGGCGCCTACAGATGGGCAGATCGTTTAGAAAATCCTTTTATAAAAAACAGTAGAAAACCACTATTTTGGAGTTCTCAATTTTTAAGCAATAAATTTAAAAGAGCTGGTTGGCTGTTAAATTATAAAGACTATCAAAACATTACTTCTCATATTTTTTCTCAAGAGCAATATCTATTTGGAGAAAAGGATTTAAAACATTATTTAATAAATGAAACATTTGATTTTCATAATTTAAACTATACTCCAACCACCAAAAGAACATTAACGCCAAGAGAAAAGCAAGCCTGTTGGGATATTCAATATTATTTAAGAGATGACTTATTGGTAAAAGTAGATAGAGCCACCATGCGTTATTCCTTAGAAAGCAGGGTGCCTATTTTAGATAACGACATTATCAACTATGCTATCAATATTGACCAAAGCTTGAAATATAAAAATGGTGAATCCAAATATATTCTAAAAAAGGTATTATATAAATATTTACCAAAGGAATTATTTAATCGCCCCAAAAGAGGGTTTTCCATTCCATTGAATGATTGGATGAAAGGCAGATTAAGGTATTTGATAGACAAATACCTTTCCCCAGTTGTCATTAATAGATATGACATAGTTGCTAGTTTATATGTAGAAGAATTGAAAAAAAGATACTTTAATGGAGAGGATTATCTATATTCAAGAATTTGGGTTTTAGTACTGCTACATTGGTGGCTTGAAGAAAATGCATAATGCCAATACATTGTTTATATATTTCTTATGATGGCATGACTGACTCTCTGGGTCAATCACAAGTGATTCCATATTTGATTGGATTGAGCAAAAAAGGATTTTCTTTTACATTAATTAGCTGCGAAAAAGAAGAAAATTATACCGCAAATAAAGAAAAAATTTCAAAAATTTTAAGTGACAATAATATTCAATGGATTCCATTGAATTACACAAAAAAACCTCCTATTTTTTCTACACTGTATGATATTTATAAAATAAAGAAAATTGCAGCAAAACTACAGCAAGAACAGCCCTTTTCTGTTGTACATTGCCGTAGTTATATTGCTGCTTTAGTTGGATTGCAACTAAAAAAAAGGTTCGGCATAAAATTTATTTTTGACATGAGAGGTTTTTGGGCAAACGAGCGGGTGGATGGAAAAATATGGAACTTAAAGAACCCAGTCTATAAAATAGTTTATAATTATTTTAAACGAAAAGAAATTGAATTTTTAGAAACCGCTGATTATACTATCAGCTTAACGCACAATGCCGAACAAGAAATTCAATCGTGGACTTCTATAAAAAATAATCCAATAAAAATACAAGTGATTCCTTGTTGTGTGGACTTGGATTTATTTAACCCCAAAATGTTAGATGCTCAAAAATTGCAAATCCTACACAGTACACTTCCACTGCAAAAAGAGGATTTTGTTTTGCTCTACCTCGGCTCCATCGGCACTTGGTATATGCTGGATGAAATGATGGAATTTTTTAGTGTTTTGAAAACGAAAAAACCACAAGCAAAATTCTTATTTGTATCTAAAGAAGAACACGAACGCATTTTAATAACTGCAGAAAAATATGGTGTAAAAGATTCTATTGTTATCCGACCGGGAAATCGAGAAGAAATTCCATACCTCATTGCTCTTAGTAACTATTCCATCTTTTTTATCTTACCTTCTTATTCAAAAAAAGCTTCCTCGCCCACCAAACAAGGAGAAATTATGGCAATGGGAATTCCTATAGTTTGCAACACGAAGGTAGGCGATACAGATAAAGTGGTGAAAGACTACAACAGTGGAATATTAATAGATAATTTTTCTGCTAAAGATTTTGCTAATGCCATTGAAAAAATGGACAACACTTTTTTTGATGCGTCAAAAATTATTCAAGGAGCTTATGATTATTTTTCTTTAGAAAAAGGAATTGAAAAATATAATGATGTATATCAGTCTGTTCTTTCTTAATTATCAAATACTAATTTTTGTGCCTTAATGGCCACAAACACAGGTGATGGCTCAAAATGACATTGAATTTTATACCGTTCTTTCATCACTTTAACGTAGGCGTCTTGCAGCATTACGTCTTCTGTTATAAAATAAACATTTGCGTTTTTATACATACTCGAAGTGAGATTTTTTAAATGATGTTGTGCTAAAACAACGTTGTAATCAGGAGAACAAGGATACCAACCAGCTAAAATTAAATTCTTAGAAGGGAAGGAAAGTGCTTGTGATTTCCAAACATTCATAAAACCAAGAGGAAAAGCCTCGGCGCCAATAAATAAAGCTGTTGGATATTGATTGATTTCTTTTCGGCAATCTTCATAATATGCATGATATGTTTTATGAAGCGGGGCCATATTTAAAACAGCGTAAAATTTATAAAAACTCAATACAGTTAGAATTAAAAGGAATAAATATTTTTTCCTAACAGCATTTTCAATTTCTAATATTAAAAAAAAAAAAAAAAAAGTAAGA
>ERZ724520.24-NODE-24-length-81539-cov-28.694038_pt1 | contig 81539 bp, 72 predicted proteins | sample MGYA00376053_ERZ724520 | MGnify/ENA primary metagenome ERZ724520 (study PRJEB28724, sample SAMN07190886) | activated sludge metagenome | isolation source: activated sludge of sewage treatment plant in Hong Hong | place: USA: Christiansburg, Virginia | collected...
GTTGGGGTGGGCCTGGCCGCTGCCGAGTGTCTGGTTGCCGAGTGTCTGGTTGCTGAGTGTCTGGTTGCTGTGACCTGTTCGGTTGCTGGGTATCCAATGGTGGGTCGCCGGTGCCGTCGGGCGGTTGGGTGACCATTCGGAACGCCCTGGCAGGGGGTGGTTGAACCTTCATGCCGTCGGGGGTCTTGGCGATGGTGAGGCCTTGTTCGTGGATCATGGTGTGGTGCCTTGAACAGACGATGCAAAGGTTATCGAGATCGGTGCCGCCGCCCGCTGACCACCAGGTGATGTGGTGAACCTGGCAGAACTCGGGGGAGGCGTGGCAGACGATGCAGCCGAGATCGCGAGCGGTGACTGCCAGCCTTTGAGCCGATGTGGCGAGGCGTGTTCGGCGGCCGAGCCACAACGGTTGGCCCTTTGCCCCGAAGATGGCAGGGATGATCTCGGCATCGCAGGCCAGCCGAGCGATCGTGTCGGTGGGCAGCGGAGTGCCGTCTTCGAGCGTGCCGGCGCCGAGTTGTTGGCTGAGAAGGTCGAGGTTGGCGATGACGAGCAGTTGCGTGTGGTTTGGAGGGGGTGGCAGCGGAGCTTGGGCGGTGGGCAAGGTGTGGTCAGGAGTCGGCACGGCACCGGTGTCGTTGGTGGGGGTGCTGGTGCTGGTGCTGGTGCTGGTGCTGGTGCTGGTGCTGGTGCTGGTGCTGGTGCCCGTGCCGGTGCCCGTGCTGGTGCTGGTGCTGGTGCTTGTGCTTGTGCCGGCGGACTGGCAGATGAGGGTTTCGAGGGCATCGGCGCGGCGTTGATCGACCTGACGCTTGTTTCGGATGCCTCCAGCCAGGTTCTCGGCCCTCCAAAGTTTGTCGACCATGGCCTGAAGGCGGGTTGAGACCCGGGCGCCGGTGACCGGATCAAACTTGGCGAACAGGTGATGCATGCCGGTGTCAGGATCGATCCACATGGAGGCCATGCGGGCCCGTCGCTGACACCGGGCCTGGGTGTTGCCGCCGTCGGGTGAACCGTCGAGGTCGTCCTTACGCATGGTGCGGGCGAACTCGTCGGTGCTTTCGCCTCTTGCTCGCTCCAACAACGCTTCTTCGTTGGCACGCACGTGCTTGGCGAGCGCCGGTTTGTTCATGCGTGACGCGAGTTGCTCGGCCTGGCCCTTGCTGATCTCGCCAGCCGCGAGCGCCTCACGGGTTTTGGACAACTTTTCCAACCCTTCGGCGGTTTTGGCTGCCCGGTTCGCCTCCCGGGACGACATTCCCCCGGCTTTGGTGAGTCGATCCGCTGGATCACTTCGACGGCGCTTCACCTCGGCGGCCACCAGCGATCGGCGGGCGGCGACCGCCGAGTCGACCTTGGCCAACGCGGTCAGCTCGGCATCCAAGGCTGCCAGGTCCAATCCGGATACGGCTCGACCGGCAGAGAGTCCTCTGCACAAGCAATTCATAGAACTCACCTCCCGTTGAAACTCGAAGAACTCGTCCGCCTCCGAAACCTCACCCGGTTGATAAACCTCGGATGAGGTGCCGAAACGAGCTGTGATGACAAGAACCATGATACCGAACATGTGTTCGTAAGTCCAGGGATTGTTGTGGGATGCTGAGCGGTGGTGATCGGCGCCGTCGCTGAGGCCTACGAGGATGAACGCAACGGTCCTTGGGTCAGCGCGGAGAGGCGGCGGCCGGCCTCGGCAATCTGATCGGGTTGTTTACAGAAGGCAAACCGCACCATTGCCCCGCCGCGGTCTGGGTCGACGTAGAACGCGCCCAACGGGATGGCACCCACGCCCACAGCCTCGGGGAGTCGCAGGCAGAAGTCACGGCCGTCAGCCACGCCGGTCCACGAGGCATCTGCGGTAATGAAGTAGCCGGCCTCGGGCGGGGTCACGTCGAATCCCACCCCGGCGAGGACATCCAACAGCAGACCTCGCTGCTGGTCGAGTCCGGCCCGTACCGCGTCGATCGGTGCCTCACCCATCGCCAATCCGGCGACGACACCCCTCTGGAGCGCGCCGGGAGAGGTGTAGGTGAGGAACTGCTGAGTGCGCCGCACCGCTTTGATCAGTTCTGGTGGACCGGATGCCCAGCCCACCTTCCATCCCGTCAGCGCAAAGGTCTTGCCCGCCGATGACAGGGTGATGGTGCGCTCGAACATGCCCGGCATGGTGGCCAGAGGTACGTGGCGGTGACCGTCGAAGCACAGGTGTTCGTAGACCTCGTCCGTGATCACCACCAGGTCTGCATCGATGGCCACCTTGGCGATGGCGTCGCGCTCTTCGTCGTCGAGCACCCGCCCCGTGGGGTTGTGGGGCGAGTTGATCAGGAGGGCCCGGGTGCGGTCGGTGACGGCGGCCGCGAGCGCATCGCCGTCGAGCCGCCACTTCGGCGGACGGAGCGTCACCGGTACCAGGCGTGCGCCCGCCAGCGCTGCGACCGCTCCGTAGCTGTCGTAGCTGGGCTCAAGCACGATTACCTCGTCCCCTGGCGCACAGATGCCGAGCACCGATGCCGCGATGCCTTCCGTGCAGCCGACGGTCACCAACACGCCGGCGTCGGGGTCGACCTCGAGGTCGTAGTAGTGCCGCTGGTGGTGTGCGATGGCCTGACGCAACTCGGGAATGCCGGTGGCGGGGGCGTACTGGTTGGGACCGGACCGAAGCGCTGCGGCGGCTGCCTCGATCATCTCGATGGGACCGTCTGCGTCGGGTGCTCCTTGACCGAGGTTGATGGCGCCGTGGGCGGTGGCCAGCGCGCCCATCTCTGCGAAGATCGTGGTGCCAACGTCGGCCAGCGGATGGTGGGTCGAGAGCAATGGCCTCCGGGCCTTGGTGCCCGGGGCAGAGGTGCTGAGGGCAGAGGTGCTGAGGGCAGTGGTGCTGAGGGCAGTTCGCTCCGGCGCGTCTGTCGGCGAAGCGCCGATGGCTTCGGGTGATGCGTCTTCGGGTGATGCGTCTTCGGGCGAAGGGTGAGCCGAGGAGCTGTGGGCGTTGCTCATCTCGTGATCGAACCTTCCGGGGTGGTGACGTTCAGACGGCCCGCCCATTGGGGATCGACGTGCCCCTCGGCGACGAGCCATCGGTAGGTGTCGGCGATGGTGCTCCATCGATCTCGAAACACGATGCCCAGGGTGTCGAGCGTCGGGGTTGAGTCCACCGGGACCATCCGGGTGGCGTTCTCCATGGCCTCACGAGTTAGTTCGAAGTCCACGGGGGCACGCACCGGGGCGGCTTCGGCGACGCGCCCCAATCCGCGCATGACGGCGCCCGGCACCCTTCGACGCCTTGGAGCCCGTCCGGTCATTTCGTCGAGAATGTCGGCCAGTTCGCCCCAGCGCACAAAGTGTCCACCCAGCATGAATCGGCGGGGTCCGCGGCCGGGGCGCATCATCGCAACGTGGGCGGCGGCAACGTCGCGTACATCCACCAGGTTGAGGCCGCTGGGCAGCACCCAACGGTCGCGAATCCAAGAGATGGCCGCCTGGTGCATGGCAGGCAACGTGGCGCCCGGCACGATTGGACCGAAAACACCGCCCGGGTAGGTGATGGTCACCGGGGCGCCGGCGACCTGCATCCCCCGCGCAAATCGCTCGGCATCGCATTTGGCTCGGGAGTAGCCGTGAGCGACAGAACTCAACGGCGAGTTGACGGTGACGACCGATTCGTCCAGGTCGAACACCGACACCGACGACACCGAGATGATCGGATCCAGCCGGGCTGCGGAGGCCAGTTCCAGCACGGTTTCTGCCGCCTGTGTGTTGAGGCGGTTAACCCGCTCGGCATCGCTGCGCTTGAGCGCAACGGTGGCGGCGGCGTGCAGCACGGCGTCACAGCCGTCGATCGCCCGGTGTACCGCTTCCCGGTCGGTGGCGTCCCCCACCATCACCTCGGTTGGCTCGGTGGCGAACGGGCGGAAGGTCCGGGCGATCCGTTCCGGTCGACGAACCAACAGCCTCACCTCATGGCCGTCCCGCAAGAGCGCCGCGGCGGTATGCGACCCGACCAAACCTGTACCACCAGTGACCAGAACCTTCACGTATGCCTCCCGGACACCATGGTGGCACCGTCCAGCCGTCGCGCCCAACGCCTGTGACCACGGGTCACGGCCCACGGGTCACGGCCCACGGCCACGGCCGCGGCCGCGGCGCCATAAGCCGCCGAGGCGCACACGGGCCTGGAATGCAAGCGAGCCCCGCCGTGGTCGCCGCTTGGGCGATGAGGTGGGGCTCGCTGCGGAGGTCGCTCTGAGGAACTCCTCCATTGGTGTGGGTGTTGTCAGCTCAGACGCTCGACCACCATGGCCATGCCCTGACCACCGCCGACGCACATGCTCTCCACACCGAAGGTCTTGTCTGCGGTCTGGAGGTTGTGGATGAGGGTGGTCATGATGCGGGCGCCGGTCATGCCGAACGGGTGGCCCAGTGCGATTGAGCCGCCGCGGGTGTTCAGCTTGTCCATCGGGATGCCCAACTCGTCGGCGGACGGCAGCACCTGTGCGGCGAACGCCTCGTTGATCTCGACCAGGTCGATATCGTCGATCGACATGTTGGCTCGCCCGAGCGCCTGCTTGATCGCCTCGACCGGGCCGAGGCCCATGATCTCGGGGTTCAGGCCGGACACGCCGGAAGACACGATGCGGGCCAGCGGGGTCAGCCCCAACTCCTTGGCCAGGGTGTCCGACATGACGACGACGCCGGCAGCGCCATCGTTGAGCGGGCAGGCATTGCCGGCCGTCACGGTGCCGCCTGGGCGGAACACGGGCTGAAGGCCGGACAGCTTCTCGGCGGTGGTGCCACGACGGATGCCGTCATCGTCCTTGACGACGGTGCCGTCTGGCAGCGTGATCGGGGTGATCTCGTCCGCCCAGTAGCCCTCGTCCAGGCTTTGCTCGGACAGGTTCTGGCTGCGGGCGGCGAACTCGTCCTGCGCCTCGCGGCTGACCTGCTTGTACTCGGCCACGTTCTCGGCGGTCTGGCCCATGGCGATGTACACGTCGGGCAGGTTGTCGTGGGGCGCCCAGTCGGCTTCGTTGCCTTCGGCCAGCGTTGCGGTGCGTGCCTCGGCGTCGGCGAAGAGCGGGTTGTGGGGACCATCGGCCATGCCGTAGATGAACCGGCTGACCGTCTCGACCCCGGCTGCGACAAAGCAGTCGCCCTCGCCGGCCTTGATGGCGTGTGCGGCCATGCGGATCGTCATCAGGGACGAGGAGCAGTAGCGGTTGACGGTGACACCGGGGACCTGGTTCCAGCCCATGAGCACGGCGGTGGCCCGACCGATGTTGTGACCGGACTCGCCGGCCGGCTGACCACAGCCCATGATCAGGTCGTCGATGTGGTCGGGGGTGATCTGCGGGACCTTGCTCATCAGGTCGGTGAGCACCTGGGCGGACAGGTCGTCCGGGCGCATGTCCTTCAGGGAGCCCTTCATGGCCCGACCGATGGGGCTGCGGGCGGTGGCGACGATGACTGCTTCGGGCATGTTTCCTCCGGTAGTGGGTCGGCTGAATGCCGGCGACGCCGATCGACCAGGAGCGGTCGACGGCTGGATCGAGCGCTCAGCCGATCGTGGTTACCGCATGGTAACAACCGCTGGGCTCACGGCGCGAGCCGACGCGTTCAGCGGTGTGCCGTGACGGCGGGAACGGTGGTGAGACCGACGAGGTAGCTGTCGGTGGCGCGACGCTGGAAGAACCGCGTCACCGGCAGGCCAATGCGGGTGATCAGCTGGGCGGGACGCCATACCGCGTCGATCGCGGCGGTGAGTGCGCCACCGTCGTCCCGCTCGACGAGAAACAGCTCTTCGCCCACCTCCGGGTGGTGTGGGAGCGTGGCGTACACGAAGCCAAACCGGTCGGGCTCGTCGATCACCTCGACGATGCGGCAGGTGCCGGTGACCGAACCGGGTCCGACGGGGTAGGCGAAGGCCAGCGTGGTGCCGATCGCGATGTCGGGCGACGGGGGCGAGAGCGTGACGCCGGCCGATCGTTGCGCGGCCCAGTCGGTGATGGCCCGACGGGCGAGGTCGAAGTCGTCGTGTTCGACCAGGCGTGTCCAGCGGTCCCGCCGAAAGCCGCTCGGAACGGGGGAGTGCAGCATGCCCGCCGGTGCGGTTGGTGCCTCTGTCGCCGCCGACGCCGCCAGCCGGGCCAGCACATCGGTCGACGGCTTGCCGAGGTGGAAGATCGACATGGCGGTCGCTCCTTGGTGTGGGTCGACGAAGGGGAGCTCGGCAAGCGATGCGAGGCCAACGTGCCGAACCCGAGGGCATTCAACGTACCTGTGTTCGCACCATGCCGTCGAGCGCCAGGGAGTGCCGCCGGGGCGCCATGGCGGTGGCGCCGTCCCACTCCAGATCGACGCCGAACTCGAACGGTTGGCGCACAGTGCCGAGGCGTTGTCGTCGGCTGTGGGTGAGGTGGTGCTCGCCGAATTGCGGCGGCACTTTGGCGGCTTCGTCACCGACTACCTGGACCGTGCGCGCAATCCCGAACCCGACTGACGGTCCGGGTGCTTCAGGGAAAAAAGCGGCTGACCGTGTCGACGACGCAGCTGGGCTTGGGGGCGCCGTCGACGGTGACGCTCACCCGCACGACGGCCTGGGTGCCCCCGCCCACCTCATCGACCGACATCACCTCGGCGGTGCCCCGAACGAGCGAGCCAACCGGCACGGGCGACGGGAACCGCACCTTGTTGACGCCGACGTTGACGCCCATCGAGGTGCCGGTGACCTCCAGCATCTTTGGCAGCAGGTCGTTGACGAGCGACAGCGTGAGGTAGCCGTGGGCGATCGGCCCGCCGAAGGGGCTCTCGGCGTTGGCCCGCTCGACGTCGACGTGGATCCACTGATGATCGCCGGTGGCGTCGGCGAACGTGTTGACCCGCTCCTGGGTGACCTCCACACCTTCGGTGGGGCCCAGCGTGGTGCCGACCAGTGAGGCCAGGTCACCCAGGGCCACGGTCGTGACCGGCTGGGGGTTGACCGGCTGGGGGTTGACCGGCTGAGGGTTGGGCGTGGGGCTGGATGCGTCGCTCATCACTGGGTCCTGATCGCTTGAGGGGCGGGGTTGCTTGAGGGGCGGGGTTGCTTGAGGGCTGTCTATACGATCGGGCGGGGCCGGTTCAGGCGTGCTGGCTGGAGACCGAGATGACCTCGCCGGTCAGGTAGCTGGCCAGGTCCGAGGCGAGGAACACCATCACGTTGGCCACCTCCCACGGTTCGGCGCCCCGCCCGAAGGCCTCTTGGCCACGTAGCTGGTCGAGGAGCCCGTCGGGGGTGACCTTCTCGAGGAAGGCGTGCATTGCCAGGCTTGGTGCCACAGCGTTGATGCGCACGCCGTGCTCGGCCGCCTCCATGGCCGCCGAGCGCGTCAAAGCCATGACGCCGGCCTTGGCTGCCGCGTAGTGGGCCTGCAACTCCTGGGCGCGCCAGCCGAGCACCGAGGCGTTGTTGACGATGGCGCCTCGACTCCGTTCGTACATGTGGGGCAGAACGGCCCGCAGGCAACGGAAGGTGCCGGTGAGGGTGACGTCCAGCACCACCGACCACTGCTCGTCGGTCATATCGACGATCGGGGCGTTGCCGCCCAGGCCCGCGTTGTTCATCCACACGTCGATGCCGCCGAGCGCCTCGATGGAACCCGCGACCAGGTTTTGGACCTGGGCCTCGTCGGTGACGTTGCACAGGATGGTGGTGGGCCGGTCGCCCAGCTCGGCCAGCCGATCGGCGGTCTCGTTCAGGCGCCGCTCGTGGAGGTCGGAGATCACCAGTCGGGCACCCTCCAGCTGGCAGCGTTCGGCCAGAGCGGATCCGATACCGGTGCCGGCAGCGGCGGTGATGACCACGCCCTGGTCGGCCAACAGGTTCCGCCCCGGGGGTGGAGTTGGTGCGGTTGGGGCGGCGTGGTTTTCGGTCATGGTGGCTGCCTGTCGTTGCTCGGGTTGTGGGTGGACGTTGCCCGTGGTGTGCTACTTGGCGGCGGGTCGGGGCTCACGGGGCAGCCCAAGTGCACGCTCGCCGATGACGTTGCGTTGGATCTGGTTGGAACCGCCGTAGAGGGTGTCGGAACGGGTGAAGAAGAACAACCGGTGCGGCGCCGCCATCTCGTCGCCATCATGGGAGTTGTCCGCACGGCCATACGGCGTGAGCGTTGCCTCGGGCCCCAGTGCGGACATGGCGGCCTCGCCCATGTCGCGGTGCAGCGACGCCCAGTACAGCTTGTGGATCATCGCCTCGGGCATCAACTCGCCTGAGTCGCTCACACCCAGGCTGCGCACCGAGTTCCATCGCATGATCCGAAGTCGCACCGAGAGCGCCGCCAACTGCTGGCGCAGCGCCGGGTCGTCCCAGCGGCCCGTCCGTTTGGCGTCGGCGACGATGTCGGCGAACTCCCGCTCGAAGGCGGCCTGCTGGCCCAGCGTCAGTGCACCCCGCTCGAACGCGAGGGTGCCCATGGCCACTTTCCAGCCTTCTCCCGGTTGGCCGACCACCAGGTCGGCGTCGGTGCGGGCCCCATCGAAAAACACCTCGTTGAACTCGGCGGTGCCGGTGATCTGGCGGATTGGCCTGGTCTCCACCCCATCGGCATCCATCGGCACCAGCAGATAGCTGAGACCGTGGTGTCGGGTGCTGTCGGCCTCGGTGCGGGCCACGACGAAGCACCAATCCGACCATTGGGCCAGCGAGGTCCAGACCTTCTGTCCGTCGATCACCCACTGGTCGCCTTCAAGGCGAGCCTTGGTGGAGACGTTGGCCAGGTCGGAGCCGGCGTTGGGTTCGGAATAGCCCTGGCACCAGTACTCGGTGCCGTCGACGATGCCGGGGAGGAAGCGTTGCTGTTGTTCGGGGCTGCCGAAGTGGATCAGCGTGGGGCCAAGGAGGCCCTCACCGATCAGCCCGGCTCGACCCGGGCCTCCGGCCCGTGCATATTCCTCGTGGAAGATCACCTCCAAGTGCAGCGGCAGGCCGCGGCCGCCGTGCTCGGTGGGCCAGCCCACACACGTCCAACCACCCGAGGCGAGCTCACGCTCCCACGCCATGCGCTCCGCAATGAAGGCGTGCTCGTCGCCGGGGCCTCCACGGCCCTTGAGCACGGCAAACTCGTCGGTCAGATGCTGGTGCATCCACGTGCGCACCTCGTCACGAAAGCTGTGCTCCTCGGCGGAGCGCCCGAAGTCCATGGTTACGTCTCCTCGGCGGTACGGGGGGGTGACCTACCGGGCGGATACTGCCATATCGGCGGCCCCGGAGCCTGATCACGGCACGGGTTCAGGCTTGCTGATTCGGACCCGCCACACTGGTGCGGTGGAGACGGCGACGTGAAGCGAGGTCGACGGCGGCGCTGGCCATGGCTGCTGCTGATCATGATCGTCGCCGGCGGCGCGCTGGGTTGGTGGCTGAACGGTCGATCCTCGTCGTCCATGGAACGCCGCAGCATCTCGTCGGCGGGCGTCAAGCGGAACTTCGCCTGGTTCACACCGGAGTCGATTGCGCTGGAAGGCGGTCGGCATCCGTTGGTGATCGTGCTGCACAGCCTGGGCATGGAAGGCGAGGGGATCGCCTTCATCGGCGCCTGGGGTGCACCGGCCGAGCAGGAACGGTTCATGTTGGCGTTCCCCGATGGCTTCAATGACTCTTGGAATGCCGGCGTCTGTTGCGGCGCAAGCATGCGCAACGGCGTCGCCGATGTGACCTTCATCAACGATCTTGTGGCGTGGGCCAGGCAGCAGCCCAACGTTGATCCCAACCGCATCTCGTTGGCTGGATTCTCAAACGGGGGCATGCTGGCGCTGGCGGTTGCGTGCAACCCACCGGACGGCCTGGTTTCGGTGGCCACCTCCGGCTCGTTGCCCACGGCGGGTTGTACACCGGAGCTGCCTCCCGACGTGATGTTGATCACGTCGTCCTCCGATCCCATCGTGCCGCCCGACGGTGGATTTGGCACCCTCGCCCGCCAGGACGTGTCGGGGCCGTTTCCCTCCTTGGATGACTCGGTCCGGCTCATGTCCGAGTCGAGGGGCTGCGGCAAGGCACGGCCCGGTGAGGCACCGTTCCCTGGAACGTTCACCACGAGGACCTGCGCCGACGATGCCCGACTGGACACCGCCTACTGGCCCCAGCTTGGTCACAACTACGACGGCAGGGTGACCGAGTTGATGGTGTGGTGGTTGGGCCTCGGCTCCCCGGCCGGGCGGAACTGAGACCTCGTTTCGGGGAGCGCCGCTACGAGATGCCCGCCTGGGCGCGCGCCCTGCGGAGTGACGTGACCGAGCCGCCTGAGCCGCCCGCACCAACCCGGGCAGTACCTGCGGGATGACCGGCCCCAGCGCGACCGCCAACCCGTCGCACCGGTGGCTTGCGATCATGGCGGGGCCGGGTCTCTCGGCCGTCACGATCGAGGAAGCCCACCTCGGCGAGAGCCTCGAAGAGACGAACCGGGTGTGACGAGCGGGCGGCCAGACCCGGCTCGGTGGCCGGGTCGGCCAAGAACGCCAGGTAGGTCCACAACGACTCGGCCAGGTGCGGCGGTGCGTCGAGGCCCGTGGTGCGGCAGTACCTGGGCACCATCTCGTGGAGGAACACAGGAAAGTCGTTGATGCGGAAGCGCCGTTCGGGGCGACGGGCGGCTCGCGCGTCGGCGCGCGAGGTGCCCAGGATGATGGTGATGGCGGTGCGGTTGAGCGGGCGCCCGTTGGCCAAGGCCCAGCGGGCCACCGCCACACGCAGGTTGCGAAGGTCGGGAGGGAGATCGGTGGAGGTCATGGCCCCATCATGCTGATGAGGTGTGACAATCTCGCCCGTTCCGCTCACGCCCCAAACTCAGTAGAAGGGGTTGTCTCCGGAAGCGTGGTCGGTGACGTCGATGACGTTGCCGATCTCGGGGATGGCGGCGTTCAACTGCACCTGGATGCCCTGGGTGAGCGTCATCTGGGTCATGGAGCAGCCCTGACAGCCACCCCCCAGGGTGATGTACACCTGGTTGTCGTCGTCAACCCCCACCAGTGTGGCGAAGCCGCCGTGTGAGGCGAGGCCCGGGTTGATCACCTGCTCCAGAAGTTGCTGCACCTGGGAGGCCATGTCCCCGGAGCGGTCCAGCTCGACGCCGGCCAGCGGATCGGGGCGGTTGGGGTTGCGGATCACCAGGCCTGCCGAACCCGCCGCAGGCGTGTCCAGGACTGCACCGGTGAGGTCTGGAACCGTGGCTGCGGGGATCATGACGGTGAGGCCGTCCTGGAGGACCCTCAGATCGTCGTCGGCCGCATCAGACAGGTTCTCAAAGCTGAGGTCGTAGCTGTACTCGGCGCCGTTGGTGCCGGTGATCTCCACCCGCAGACCCAGTTGCTCCGGGTCCGGCTCGGTGTTCAGCACGCCCTGCACGACCTCCATGGCGGCCGGGGTGACGGTGAGTACCACGGCCTGTTCGGTCGCCCCGTCCGCGCCAACCTCGCTGACTGCGGGACCTGGGCGTTCGGCGGTGGCGACCGCCGATCCCTGATCGCTGTCACTGGTTGGGGTTGGGTCGGTGTCGACGGACACTTGGCCTCCAATTCGGGGTGGTTACGAAACAACTTTACCGGCCGAGGCGGCGCTGCCCCCAGCCGCGCCGGGCGTTGCTACTCGCCGGTTGGCCCGGCGCCGGGCTAAGCGGTCAGGCCCCGGCGCTCCAGGTCGTCGGCCATTTCCAGCCAGCGTTCCTCGGCAGACTCCAACTCGGCTTCCACCGCAGCAAGGTTGGCGCCGGCCTCGGCCAGCCGTTGGTGATCGTCGCCGATCCGGTGAAGCTCGTCGGTCAGGCGGTCCCGTTTGGCGCGGATCGAGTTCATCGATCGCTCCAATTCGCGCATACGGAAGCGCAAGGTGTTGGGGCTGGGCTGCTTGGCGCTGTCAGCACCAGGCGTGGGTGGAGTACTCGAGCCCTGCTTGGCGGCAGCGGCTCGTTTGGTCGCGTTGCTGCTGTGCGGCCTTGCACCTGCGCCGGGCGGGTTTCGGCTCGCTTCATCGGTGGGGTCGCCGTGGGGGGTGGCGGGTGTCGAGGTGGTGACGGCTGACGTTGCGTGGCCCCGGCGGCGGCGCAGCCTGCGTTCGGCCTCCCATGCACCGAAGCCGCCTGGGCGTCGTCCGGCGAACCCGTCACCGTCCATGACGATCACGTCGGCCACGGTGCGCTCAAGGAACGCCCGGTCGTGGCTGACCACCACCAGGGCGCCGGGCCACTCGTCGAGAAAGTCCTCCAAGGCACGCAACGTGTCGAGGTCCAGGTCGTTGGTGGGTTCGTCCAAGAACAAAACATTGGGCCGCTTGGCAAGCGTCAGCACCAACTGCAGGCGGCGCTGCTCGCCACCCGAAAGCGTCCCGACCGGGGCCCATTGCGCATCGGTGTCGAACCAGAACGACTCCATCAGGGCCTTGTCGCGCCAGTCCGGCCGGCCGTCAACACCGCAGATGGCTTCCCACACGCGGTGCTTGGGGTTGAGACGGTCGCCGGTCTGGTCGAGCAGGGCCGTCACCGCGGTGTGGCCCTTGCGCCGGGTGCCCTCGGCCGGTTCGAGACGACCCGACAGGATGCTCATCAGGGTGGTCTTGCCGGCGCCGTTCGGCCCAACGATGCCCAGGCGCTCACGAGGGTCGAGGCGAAGTTCGACGTTGCGGAAGAGCCAACCGTCGTCGCGGTTCGCGTTTCCGGCCCGGTCGTTTGAGTGGCCCATCGGATGGTCGTTCGAGCGCGCCGGCGAGGTTTGGTATCGATGGCCGACACCCTCGAGTTCGACAACGACGTCGCCAAGACGTGGGGTGTCTCCGTGCAGTGCAAGTGCCTCGCCGCGGGTTGCGGTTGGGCGTTTCGTGCTGGTGATGGCCTCGGCGGTGGCGATCCGTGCTTTGGGCTTCGAGGTTCGAGCGGGCGCTCCACGTCGCAGCCAGGCCAGCTCGCTCTTGGCCAGGTTGCGTCGCACCGTCTCGGCCTGGACCGCCTCACTCTCGCGTCTGGCCTTGCCCTCCAGGTAACCGCCGTAGCCGCCCTGGTGCCGATGTGCGGTGCCCCGTTCCAACTCCACCACCGAGTTGCTGACCGCATCGAGCACGTGTCGATCGTGGGTGATCAACATGAGGGCGCCTTGGTAGCCGGCCAGGCGTTCCTCCAGCCAGGCGATCGCGTCGAGGTCCAGGTGGTTGGTCGGTTCGTCCAACAGCAGCAGGTCGGAGGGCACCGCCAGAGCCCGGGCCAGCGCCGCACGTTTCAACTGCCCGCCCGACAGGCGATCCACCGGGGCGTCCAGTAGTTCGCTCATACCCAGACGGTCGGCGACCGCCTGGGTTTCCCAGCCTCCGCCCATGGCCTCGGCCACGGTGCCCGAGCCCAGGTCGGGACGTTGTGTCATTTCGGCGGTGACCAGGTCCTTGCCTCGCCGAACGGTTCCCCGTTCGGGTTGGATGCGGCCCGAGATGACACCCATCAAGGTGGATTTGCCCGTGCCGTTGATGCCCACGATGCCCACCCGGTCGCCTTGGTGGATGGTGAGGTCAACGTTGTCGAGCAGTTCCCTGCCGGGGCGCGACATGCCAACGCCGACGAGGTCGACCACCACCTGGCCGCTCAACGGTTCATCACCGCCAGGTCAGGGTGTGAAATGGGCGTGCGCGCTCACGAACTCGGTGGCGGCGGTGGTGGCGGGGAGGAGGAGGAGGAGGAGGGACCCGGCGGCGGCGCTGCGGTGGGTGCCGGGGGTGCGCCTGCCCCGGGAGGCGGGGGAGCCCCACCCGGGGGAGGTGGTGCTGTGGCCACCCCCGCGGCGGTGTGGGTGGCCTGACCTGGCGGAGGTGGTGGGGCTGCTGAGGTTCCGCCCGAGTGCACATGCTTTCGAACCACGTTGAGTGATCGTTGTGGATCGATCTTGGCCAGCTCTTCGAGAATCGTCTGGATCTCATCGGCGGTCGCCTGCGTGGCGGATCCTCGGTGTTGCGCCCACGTGAGTGCCCCCAGGTCGCGGAACAACTGCTCGCCACGCCGATCGTTCTCGCCGTCGGGTGCGAACGTCGAATCCATGCTGCTGATCGCCTGATCGGCCATAGCCTTGGCCTTGTCCATGAAACCCATCGGTTACTCCCCTCGAGGTGGTAGATGCGCCTGTCGCTCAGCATAGGACCGCATCGATGCGTGGTGTTGTTGCCTCGATCGCCGAGAGCTGCTCAAGTACCGTGCCGAGACCGTCCGACGAGGTGGCCGAACCACATCGTTGACGAAGATCATCCCGACCAACAGGAGACCAAGATGAGCGAGCACGCGACCGACCAGGCGGTCCAGGTGAGCACGGAGGGCGATGTGGTGGTGGTCCGTCTTGATGACGGCAAGGCCAACGCGCTGAGCCACGGCATCATCGATGCCGTGGCGGCGGCGCTCGACGATGCCGCACTTGCCAAGGCGATGGTCCTCATCGGTCGTGAGGGAAAGTTCTCGGCCGGGTTCGATCTGTCGGTGATGACCAGCGGACCCCAGCAGGCCCGAGACCTCTTGGAGGCGGGCGCGAACCTGGCGATGAAGGCGTACCTCAGCCCGGTTCCGGTGGTGTTCGGCGTGACCGGCCACGCGTTGGCGATGGGCGCCATTCTCGCCTCGGTGGCCGACTACCGGGTGGGCGCCGAGGGCCCCTTCAAGCTGGGCCTCAACGAGGTGGGTATCGGTATGCCGGTGCCGCGCTTCGCGGTGGAATTGGTTCGTGACCGCCTGGCCCCGGCATGGTTCACCCGTTCCGCCCAGCATGGAGAGGTACTCGACCCGGCTCAGGCGTTGGCCGCCGGCTACCTCGACGAGCTGGCGGCGCTTGACGACGTGGAGGGGCGGGCCATCGCGGTGGCGACCGGCCTTGCCGAGCGGGTGCACCCGGGGTCGTTTCGCCTGACCCGGACCAACATCAGGGGGGCATTGGCCGCCCGGCTGGCCGAGGAGTTGGCAGAGGATCTGGCCGAGTTCAGCGTTGCAGGCTGAGCCTGCAACGCTGTGGGTTAGTTGGTGCGCCGTCTCCAGGCGATCATCCCGCCACCGAGCAGCGCAAGGATCAGCGCCACCAGTGAAGCGATGAGCAACCGGCGGTCCTGCTCGTCGGGCGGCGGCGCCGCCGGCACGAGCGGCTCGCGGCGAGCAGGCGCGCTGGGCAGATCGATTGCGTCGACGTCGGGTTCGACCGGGCCGGCGGCGCCGAGCAGTGGTGCCTCGGGCGGGGTGGGGTCGGTCGGGTCTGCGGCTGCTGCCTGATCCACCGGCTCGACGTCGGTCGGGCTCACCTGCACGGTCTCGGTGGATTCGGTGTTGCGCTTGCCCTCCCGGGAGGCTTTGGGAGGCAGCGACGCCGATTCGAGGTCTGACACGTCGACGCCTTCGGGCGGAGTGGGCGTGGGGTCCACCTTCACTGCTGCATGCTCGCCGGTGGCGTTCAGCATGGCGTCCATGGGCACGGCGCCCCCACGACCGGGATCGGTCGAGCGGGCTCGCTTCCCCTTGGGGTCGTATCCCGCCATCAAGCCACGCCCGAGATGCTGAGCTCGTGGCCCATGCGGTCCCACATGGCGTCGTACAGGTCGGCAAACTCGATGGATGCCTCCTCGGCGCCCGGCCGGGTCAGCGCATGGATGGGCAGCGATTGCGCAGCGGCCTCGGTCAGCGCCGCCCGTTGATGCACCGCCGGAAGGATCGCGTCGCCGTGGGTGGCCATCAACTCGTTGTGCCAGTACTGGGCATCACGTGTGCGGCCAACCCGGTTGACTGCAATGCCCACCAGTTCGGGCAGGCCGTTGCGACGGGCCTGCACACGCTCGAGGTTGGCCAGGATCTGATCGACCCCGTCGGAGGCCCAGGCCCCCGGCTCGGTGACGATCAACGTATGGGTCGCAGCGAACAAGGCGTTGATGGTGAGGAGGCCCAACGAGGGCGGACAGTCGATGAGGGTGAGGTCTGCATCGATGCCCTGCAACGCGGACGCGAGCCGATCTTGTGCGCCCACCGGATCGGTGGCCAACTGCATCTCGCGCTGGGCCAGGAGCGGCGAGCTAGGTGCAACCCGTGGGATCGAGCGCAGGGGCGGTCGCTCCCAGGAGGAGAACTCGATCGATTGCGCCATCGAGCCGGGTTGAGCGCCGGCCAGTGCGTCGTCGACGCTTCTGGGCGCACCCGCGACACCAAGGCCGGAGGTGGCGTTTGCCTGTGGGTCAAGGTCCACCACCAACACCCGGGCACCGCGCATGGCGGCGGTTGCGGCCAGACCAAGGGTGACGGTGGTCTTGCCCACGCCGCCCTTCTGATTCACTACTGCCACTCTCGTCACGTTTGCAACGCTAGCCACCCGGGTTGTCCAACTCGGTGATGGGTGGTGGGGGCGTCAAGTGGTGGTGCCCCGCATCCGCAGGAGGAGGTCATCGACACGGTCGGTATCGGCCCTGGGAAGGTCCAGTGCCCGGATGATGGTGCTCCCCAGGATGATGGAGAGGTACAGCAGCGATATGGCGTGCGGGTCCGTCGAGTCAGAGACCACGCCGAGGTCCCGGGCCAACACCGCCAGATCGGAGAGCTGTTCGCCGATCTGAACCAGAGCGGGAACGATCGCTTCGCGCGCGTCTTCGTCGCGGGTGGCCATGGTGATGGCCTCCAGCATCAAGCGGTCGATGTCTCGGGTCTCGCCGGTGAGACGTTCGGCGACGCGTCTTGAGACGTTGGAATCCTCGATGTCCGCATGGGCGGCCTGGTCGGTCATGTCGGCGATCAGACGCCGGCCCTCGGTCAGCAGTGCCTCGGCCAGGATCTCCATGCGGCTGCCGAAGTGGGCGTACAACGCCCCCGTCGTGAACCCGGCGGCGTTGGTGATGTCCTGAACGCGGGTGTCGGCGTAGCCACGCTCAAGAAACACCTCGATTGCGGCAGCGATGAGGCGGGCGCGTGTGTCGGCCGATGTTCCTGGGCGCCCGCGTGGTCTGGGGGCTGAATCGGTCATGGTCGTCCCTCACGGAAGTAAAATTGTCGGTTCTTCACAATAGTTCAACGAAACACCCTTCGCGTCGGAGGCAGAAGTCTGTTTGAGTACCGGCCGGCCATCCGGTGGCTGCCACTGTCAAGGGCGGGGCGTTGCGGTGGCAGAGTGTTGCGGTGCCCGAACTGCCTGAGGTCGAGACGATTCGAGCGGCCTTGGCGCCTGAACTCACCGGTCGAACCGTTCTGGAGGCGTGGGGGCACCCGTCGGCCAAGTTCGTCCAGGCTCCCGGGGCCATCGGTGGCACGTTCACCGAGGTCGGCCGTCGGGGCAAGTACCTGCTGATGGGCTTGGCGGGCTTGTCGGGCTTGGACGAGGCCGAGCCAGTGCCGGGTCACCTCCGGACGTCCAGCGCCGAATCGTCAGGTTCCAGGTTGTCTGGCACCGAATTGGTGGTGCATCTGGGAATGACGGGGGTGCTGAGCCTGCAGCACGCCACAACGGTGGATCCGAGTGCGCATGTGCGCGCCTGGTGGGCGCTCGACGATGGTCGGTCGCTGGTGTTCAACGACGTGCGGCGCTTTGGACGAGTGGCCGTCGTTCCACGTGGGGATCATTCATCCCTGGCCACGTTGGCAGCGCTGGGACCCGAACCCTTCGATCCCGGGTTCACGCCGACGGTGCTGAGAAGGGGTATCAACGCCACGACCCGTGCGATCAAGACGGCGTTGTTGTCACAGCGGATCGTGGCCGGTCTCGGCAACATCTATGCCGACGAGGCGCTGTGGCGGGCCGGCATCGATCCCCGACGTCGCGGGGGCCTGGGGGCACGACGGGCGGAGGCGTTGCACGGGGCCATCGTCGACGTGCTTGGCGATGCCATCGGACGCGGCGGTACGACGCTCCGCGACTACCGCACCCTCGATGGGGCCACGGGAAATTACCAGCAGCGACTTGAGGTGTATGGCCGTAATGGCCGGCCCTGCGTTCGATGTGGCACGGCGTTGCGAAGCATCACCCTGGATGCTCGAACCACAACGTGGTGTGTGCGTTGCCAACGATGATGGCCTTGCCGGGGGACGATATCGATCAGGCCCGGGTGGATCGCTCTCCGCCGAACACCTCCTCGGCAAGGGCGGGGGTGGCATAGACCGCCTGGTTTCGGCCTCGTTGCTTGGCCATCAACAACCCTGCGTCGGCAATCCGCACGATGTCCGGGAAGGCATCGCCCACCGAGGAGTGAGTGACGCCGAAGCTGGCGGTGAACAATGGGATGTCGTCGGTTCCGACGATTTTGGCGAGGGCGAGTTGGAGGCGCTCGAGAGCCTCCATCGAGGCCGAAACCGACAGCTCCGGGCAGATGATGAGAAACTCCTCTCCACCCAGCCGTGCCACCACGTCGGCGTCGCGCACGTTGGCCACCAGCATGGCGGCGAACGATTGCAGGGCACGATCGCCAACCTCGTGGCCAAACCGATCATTGATCGACTTGAATCGATCCAGGTCCGCCAGGACCATGACGAACGGCACCCCTTGGCTGAGCAACTGGCCAACCTGCATCTCGACCACCCGTCGGTTGACCAGCCCGGTGAGGCCATCGGTACTCGCCTGTTGTCTGGTGACCTCCAGCGTTCGAAGCGTGCCGATGTGGGTGGCAGCCTGATTGGCCAAATCGATGAGTTGGTCCCGGGTGCGGCTGTCGGGAGGGAGACGGTTGGGGGCGGCCACGTGGACCACGCCCAGGCCCTTCGAGTTGAAGGTCATGGGCACGCACACCGCCGAAACAGGTCCGCTCGGCCGTCCCCGCAACATCGGGCAACTGTTCATCGACTCCGAACTGTCGAACACCACGGTGTGGCCGCGGCGTAAGGCAAAGCAGCCGGCCTGATCGGTTACCGGGCAGCCCGGTGACCCGGCCGTGGGACCGGCTGCAACCTCGCTCAGCTCACCCGAGATCGGGTTGGCCAGCAACAACTCGCCCGGCAGCGCCGGCGCGACGAGTCCCAGGGCCTGCTCGACCACCGCAAACATGGCGGCTTCGGAGTCGGCGATCTCGAGTGCCTCGGCGATCACCCGATTCTGGGTGCCTCGTCGTGCGTCCTCGGACAGCCTGGAGAATCGCTCGCCCAGCTGCTCCGCCAGCCGATCGACGGCCTCCCCCAGACGTCCGAAGTCGTCGTTACCGACGAGGTTGGTGCGCACTTGGAACTGGCCCTGGGCGATCCAGTCCAGCGTCTGAACGACAGCGCGCAGTTGCCCGATGATCGGTCGCCATGCCCGCCATGTGAGCGCAACTCCTGCCAGGAGCAACAAGATGGGGATGACGGGAAAGTCGAGGCCACCACGTGCTCGGTTCGCTTCGAGCATCGTCGTCACCGATGGCATCGCGCCGGCCAGGTCGCTTTCGAGTTGGTCGTGGGCGGACCGACGCTGCTGGAAGAACTCCAGGTGTGAGTTGCGCGGCCCCTGGGCCGTCTTGGGGTCGTCCTGAGCCTGGGTCACCAGTCGTTGGATGAGGTCCATGTACGACCGGTCGGAGGCAAGGAGTCCGGCAACGGGTTCGCTCAACGAGTTGTCGATGTTCAGAGCCGTGGTTCTGGCGATGATCTTGTCGAGGGCGTCCGATTGCCCGGTCACCTGTTTGGCCGTCTCGGCCAGGTCGGCCTCGTTGCCACTGGTGAGGCCCTGAACCGCTACGGACCGGGCCAAGGCCACAGACACCTCGGCGTCGGAAACCGCTTGATACTGCCCGTGGGTCAGGCTCAGATGTCGGGCCATCTGACCGGTATGTTCGTTTCTGCTGCCGGCAGAGAAGGCGGCCAGTGCCGCCAGCACGACCACGACCAGCATCGGTCCTGCGATTCGAATCGCCAACGGCAGGTGCCAGGCGTCGCCGGGGTTGGTTGGCGGTGATGACTCCAAGGGCCAGCCTGCACCACCGGGTGCGGTCGGCCGGGCGGGTGGCCTCACCTCGTCCGGATCCGCGTTCGGAAGTGGCACGAACCATACGGCGGGCTCCGCGTGGAATGTCGCCCCTGGTGTGGATGCCTCGGTCCGCGCCCGGGTCATCGAATTTGGCTTGTGAACCATTGCCCGCCCTTGTTGCGTCGGCCTTGGATATGCCCGTGCTTCGGCTCATCGCCATGGCCCCAAGGGGCCTCAAACCGTCGTCTCGTGAATGGCGCACAGCCACCGATGGCGGTGCGCCAACGCAGGGTACGGAGGAGCGCGCTCTAAGTCCATGGGTTCCTTGGACGCATGCGGTGGTGCATCATCGCCAAATTCGGTTTCCGCTCGGGTAGCTTCATCGTCGTGTTTCTCCTTCTCCTGGTGTCCATGGCAGTGGCCGCCGGAGCGGTCGCCGCCAGATTCGCCCTCATGTGGTGGGCTCGCCAGCCGATCGGCGTGGTCCATATCGACCAGCGGGCCAGCCTTCACGTGGGTGCCAGGCTGATGGACGCCTCTGGTCGCTGCCACGGCGATGGTGAACTGGTGGTTGAGGACGGTCGGATTCGGGTGACGATGGGGGATGCGACGGTGCTGTGGCAGGCGGTGGTGGCCGTGGCGGGTGCGGTCTGCACCCAGCCTCGTCCGGCGGTCAGGTTGTCCGGCGAGGGCTGGAGCCTGCTGGTGGTGGTTGATCGCGCCCGGCCGGTTCCGGTGGCCGTCGGGCAGATCGGACGATTGCGGCAAACGACCACCGCTCAGCTGGTGATCGATGCCATCGGTGAGGTGGCGCCGAGCGACCACGCCGACGTGACCTAGCGGCAGCGCGTGGTGGAGCGGCAGCGCGTGCTGGAGCGGCGGCCGAGGCGATTGCCGAAAACCCGGCGGCGGTTACCCGGTCTGGTTTGAGGTGGTCCGCCGCCAGGCGGTGACCTCGGCCACGACCCCGTCGGCGTCGAGCCCGAGATCGGCGAGGATGACGTCCACGTTGCCGTGCGGAAGGTAGGCGACTGGAACGCCCAGGACACGCACGTCCGGGCCACCAACCGGCGCCAGGTCGCGCAGAGAGTCGGCGATCGCCGAGCCCACGCCGCCTTCTCTGAGCCCATCCTCGATGGTGACCACCAGATGGTGCCGGGCGGCGTCGGTCAGCAACTCGGCGTCCAAGGGCTTGACCACCCGTGGGTCCCACACGGTGCAGGCGATGCCCTCGTCGGCAAGCCGATCGGCGGCATCCTGGGCGGCGGCCAGCATCTTGCCCACCCCGATCAGGCACACGTCGGCGGCCTCGTCGGCGCGGGTGCATCGAGCCGACAGGCCCGACCCCACCTCGTCGGGTCCGACGTGTGGGGCGGCGGTCTTGGTCCAACGGATGGCAGCCGGGCCGTCGCAGAGGTCGAGTGCGTCGCCCATCATCTGCGGCAACTCCTGATACGACGAGGGGGCGAACACCACCATGTCTGGAACCTTGGTCAACAACACCATGTCCAACAGGCCATGGTGGGAGGCGCCATCGTTGCCGGTCACGCCCGCACGATCGAGGCAAAAGAGCACCGGCAGGTGGTGCAGGCCCACGTCCAGGTTCACCTGGTCGAACGCCCGGGTGAGGAAGGTGGAGTACACGGCGAAGACCGGCCGCAGCCCCATCATGGCCATGCCGGCGGCCGAGGTCACGGCATGCTGCTCGGCGATGCCCACATCGAAGACCCGATCGGGGAACCGCTCCATCATGGGCAGCAACCCAATGGAGTCGGGCATGGCGGCGGTCAGGGCCACCACCTCCGGGCGGGCTGCGGCTTCGGCGACGATCGCTTTGGAGAACGCGTCGGTGTAACTGCCTTCCTTCACCGAGCCCATGTCGTGCAGGTGCTTCACCGGGTCGTTCTCGGCGGGTGCGTAGCCCCGACCCTTTTGGGTCAGAACGTGAACCACCACCGGGCGGTCCATCTCCTTGGCCGTGGTCAGCGCTGTTTCCAGCGCGTCGATGTCGTGGCCGTCGAGGGGGCCCAGGTATGACATCCCGAGGTCTTCGAAGAACGCCGGCGGTTCAAACATCTCCCGCAGCGCGTGGGTGGCCGAATCCCAGCCTCGTTCGAGCACCTCACCCCCGGGCAGGTCGCGCACCAGCCGCTCGATCCGTGCGGTGTTTCGTCGGTACATGGGGTGAGCCCGCAGCTTCACCAGGCTGTCGCCCAGCCGGGAGGCCGTGGGGGCGTAGCTGCGGCCGTTGTCGTTGAGGATGGTGATCACCCTCCGGCCGCTGTTGCCGATGTTGTTAAGGCCTTCAAACGCCATGCCGCCGGTCAACGCACCGTCGCCGATCACTGCAACCACGTGGCGTTTCGGGCCGTCGCCCAGATCGAGCGCGGTGGCCATGCCGTGGGCATAGGACAACACGGTGGACGCGTGTGAGTTCTCGATGAAGTCGTGTTCGGACTCGGCACGGCTGGGGTAACCCGACATGCCCCCTGCCTCGCGCAGGGTGGTGAACTCGGCGTGCCGGCCGGTGAGCAACTTGTGAACGTAGGCCTGGTGGCCGGTGTCCCACAGGATCAGGTCGTGGGGGGAGTGGAAGCTGCGGTGGAGTGCCAGGGTCAGTTCGACGGCGCCCAGGTTGGAGCCCAGGTGGCCGCCGCTGGGGCTGGCGTTCACCGAATCGACGATGAAGGTACGGATCTCCTCGGCCAGTTCTGCAAGCTGGTCACCGTCCAGTTTGCGAACATCCTTCGGGCCCTTGATCTCCTCCAGCAGCACGCTGGTCACCTCCACATTGCGAACGCTTCGATGCCGCGGCGTTCGCTCGACAAGGTGATGAGCCTACTCAGAGAAGGGTTCGTGCGAGGTCGGGCCCGACAGGCTGGGCCGGTAGCCGGTGGCGAACGCGGGGGCTCCCAGCGCCGAGACCGCCACCGTCGTCAGGTAATGCAACAGGCCAAGGGCGATCGCCTGGCCGTCCGGTGTTCCGATGGCGCCGAGGAGCACCACGAACGCTCCTTCGCGCACGCCCAGACCTCCCAGTCCGACGGGAAGATTCTGGGCGATGGCCACCGGTGGGAACAGCGCCAACACCACCAGCGGGGTCAGTCCGTTGATGCCGATGATTTGGCCCTCGGCCCACACCGAGGCGCACAGCACCAGTTGAAAGGCCAGCCCGGCCGCCAGCACGGTGGCGGCTCGGGCGGGATGGTGACGGGCCGCGGCCACCCCTCGGTGGATGCCAAACAGCAGGCCACGCCAGCCGGTGGGCGCGGCGCCGTCGATCACCCGCGACACCGCCACCCGGCCGACGGCGGCGTGACCCGCAGCGGCGAGCAGCGACATCAGCGCCACAAGTGTCCCCACGTTGATCGCCACCGCCAACGTCGTGGGCGTACCGGCCGACAGCAGCGACGGATGTACCGCCAGCGCCACCAGGCTGATCACCGGTAACACCACCCAACCGGTGAGGCGCTCCAGGGTGATCGAGGCGAATGCCGTGCCCACGTTGTCGAGGTCGGGGGTGGAGCGGGCGATTCGCACCACGTCGCCCCCAAAGGCGGTGGGCAGCACGTTGGAGACGAACTGGCCGGCCCAGGTCATCGACAACAGCCGACGGATCGGCAGCGGTTGATCGAACAGCATGAGTACCCGTTCCCAGCGCACCGCCTGCAGCGAGAGCGCACCGGCCTGCAGCCCGAGCGCCAACGCGATCCACCATGGCGTGGCGGCGGTCCAGGTGGGGACCAGGTCGGCGGCCGCCACGTCGGGCAGTTGCCAGATGAGCAGACCGAGGATGGCGGCGCTCAGCACCATCCGCAGCCAGGTGCTGCCCAGTGCCCGGCGAAGGGTGCTCGACGGATCCTTGTCCGCTGGGTGGTGGTTGGCGATCTGGTCGAGGGTACAGCCGCTCCAACCCGCAGAACCGCAGGTCCCCAGAACCCCAGAATCCCAGAACCTCACCAGTGGCGCAGGTCGATCTCCCAGGTGTCCACCACCTGGTCGCCGTTCACCAGTTGGAACCGCTCGTGACGGGCCACGGTTGGGTCGACGTGGGCGGACCAGAGCCGAACGCGGTCGCCCACCCGCCAGCTCTCAAATGTGTTGGGCAGCAGCGTGATGTGTTCGTCGGAGCAGAAGAACACCTCGCCGTCATCCCACGACGGGTTGCCGTGGTCCATACCGAAGGCCTTCAGGCCCGCATCGGCGATGATCCACCCCTTGGCGCTGACCGACACCACGGTGGCCAGCACCGACAGCGCCTTGGAAAACGGCAGGTCCAGCTTGGCGTAGTCGGTGTCCATCAGCGCATAGGACCCGGCCTGGATCTCGGTGCAGTGGGTGTTGACGTCGAACGTGCCGGTGCCGCCGCCCGAGACGACATCTCCCCCAACCTCGGCTGCGGCGGCAAGCAGCAGGTTCATCGCCTCGGCGGTGCGTTCGACGCGTTCGGTGCGGTCGGCCACCATCATCAGGTGGCCCTCGTAGCCCATCACCCCGCGCACTTCGAGCCCCGCCGAGCGGGCGGCCTCCCCAAGACGTGGTGCGTCGGCCGGATCGCAGCCACATCGGGGGAGCCCGACGTTGACGTCGATGAGCACCGAGCGCACCCCTCCGGTCGACGCAGCCGCAATCGTCTCGTCACTGTCGACTGCGACGGTGATGTTGGCCCGGTCGGCCAAGGCACCGAGGCGGGCGGTGTCCAGGGTTTCGTTGGCCAGCAGCAGGTCGTCGGTCAGCCCGGCCGCCACGAGCCCCTCGATCTCGCGGGGCGTCGCAGCGCAGAACCCGTGGTGCCCACCGGCAGCGAGGTGGCGAGCCAGCGCGGTGCTCTTGGTGGCCTTGACGTGCGGGCGCAGCGCCTCGCCGGGCAGCACCGCGTCCATGGCGGCCAGGTTGGCCTCGAACGCGGTGGTGTCGATCAACAGCGCCGGGGTGGTCAGGTCGTGGATGGAACGGGCCATCGGTCGGGTCTCCCAGGCGGGTTGAGGTGGTGTGATCAGTCCAGCTTGGACAGGAACTCGTCGGTGTTCACGACCACGCGGGTGACTTTGCCCGCGGCCACCAACCGGCCGTCCTCGTGGGCCGACACGGTGAAGGTCAGCCGGCGGCCCTCCACCTTGTCCAGGCTGGAGTCGACTCGGATCACGGCGCCGATGGCCGAGGGGGCGATGTGCTCCAGTTGGACACGCATGCCCACCGTGGTCATGCCTGCGGGCAACGTGTCCGCCAACGCCGATATTGAGGCCGCCTCGCACCACGCCAGCACCCGGGGCGTGCCCAGAACCTCAACGGAACCGGAGCCCAACGAGCGCGCGGTGTCGGCGTCGGCGACCGTGAACTCGACTTCGCCGCGAAGTCCGGGTGAGATTCCCATGGGTGCCCCTTGAGGGGCAGAGCCGCCCCGCGTCCGTCAGAGCAGGCAAGGCTAGTCACCCTGCGGTCCCAGGGATGTGGCCGAAGCCCCCGGCCGGCACGAGCCCTGCGACCGCGCCGGATCGGGCGCCCAGTGCCGGGGGGCCCGGTGTTGCGAGCGGTAGATTGCTCTGTTCACCTTGTTCCGCACCCGATCGAGAGCAGCGCCCGTGATTGAAGAGTCCACCCTGTCCGAGGTTCTGGCCACCGGCCTGTCCGGCGGTGCCGAGTTTGCCGAGGTGTTCGTGGAGGATCGACGTTCCACCTCGGCGGTCCTCGACGACGGCCGGGTGGAGGATGTGGCCACCGGTCGCGACCGGGGCGCCGGAATTCGGGTGGTGGTGGGGGAATCCACGGGTTTCGCCCACACCACCGACCTGAGCCCCGAGGGCCTGAATGCAGCAGCCCGCACTGCCGCTGCCGCTGCCCGCGACGGCAAGGGCGGCGCCACCATGGTGGAGCTCACGTCGGTGGAGGCGGCCAACCCGTCGGTGGTGCGCCTGTTCCCGGGCGACGTGGCCACCAGCGCCAAGGTGGAACTGCTCGGTCGGGCCGATCGCGCGGCCAGGGCGGCCGGATCGTCGATCAGTCAGGTTTCGGCCCGCTACGGGGACAGCAGGCGCCGTATTCAGGTGGCCAACTCCGATGGTGTGCTGGCGTCCGACGACCAGGTACGCACGTTGTTTTCGGTGTCGGCGGTGGCCAACGGCGACACCGGCATGCAGACCGGACGCGAGAGCATCGGCCACACGGTCGGATTTGAGCTGTTTGACGACCACAGCGTGGAGGAGTTGGCCGAGCGTGCCGCCCGCCGGGCGATCGTCAAGCTGGACGCCCGTCCGGCGCCATCGGGCACCCGCACCGTGGTGATCGGTCCGGGGGGTGGTGGCGTGATGTTCCACGAGGCCTGCGGGCACGGCTTGGAGGCCGATTTGGTTGGGAAGGCGGCGTCGGTCTTTGCCGGGCGTGTGGGTGAGCAGGTGGCCTCGCCGCTGGTGACGCTGGTTGACGACGGCACGATGGGCGGCGAATGGGGTGCCTTCGCCATCGACGATGAGGGCCGTCCCGCCCAACGCAACGTGCTGATCGAAGACGGCGTGTTGACCGATTTCATGTGGGATCTGCTGCGGGCCAGGAAGGAAGGCCGTGCCAGCTCCGGCAACGGTCGCCGCCAGAGCTACCAGCACCTGCCGATGGTGCGCATGACCAACACCTATCTGCTGGGCGGGGAAAGCGAACCCGACGACATCGTGGCCGACACCCCCAACGGTGTCTACATCGCGCACCTGGGAGGCGGCCAGGTGAACACCGCCACCGGCGACTTCGTGTTCGGTATGACCGAGGCCTACCTGATCGAGGACGGCAAGATCACCGAGCCGCTTCGTGACGGCAACCTGATCGGCAATGGTCCGGCTGCGTTGGCGTCGATCGACGCGGTGGGCAACGACTTTGCCATGGGCTCACCCGGTACCTGCGGTAAGGACGGTCAGGGTGTGCCGGTCGGTGACGGGGTGCCAACGCTTCGCGTCGGTGGGCTCACCGTCGGCGGCACCGCCGCGTGAGTGGCGGGGTGAGCGCCGCATCGAAGAACGCGGTCGGGTTGGACGATCCCGAGGAACTGCTCCAGCGGGCCGATGCCGTCATCGCGGCCGCCCGGCCCGGAGAGCAGGTGGAGGTCAGCCTGGGCGAGTCGATCGATACCGAGATCCGCGCCTACGGCGGTGCCGTCGAGTCGTTGTCCTCGGCGCGTTCCGTCGGCGCGTTGGTTCGGGTGATCGTCGGTGGCCGCAGCGGGGTGGCAACCACCACGCTGACCGACCCCGAGACGCTGGCCTGCCTGTTGGTCGAGGCCCGCACCAACGCTGCGGATGCCGGCGTTGATCCGGTGGCGGCGGTGGCCCGTCCGGACGGTGTGGCGCAACCGGACCTCGAACTGTACGACCCCAGGTTCGAGCTGTTGAGCGTCGACGACAAGGTCGACCTGGCCCTCGCCTTGGAGGCCGCCGTCATGTCCGGTGACCCCAGGATGAGCGGGGTTGAGGGTGCCGACTACGGCGACTCCGTGGTGGTCTCGGCGGTGGCGAACACGGCCGGGATCCGGGCGGCGCAGCGCGAAAGCGGCGCCGGGCTGTCGGTGTACGCAATGGCGACGGAGCGTGGCGAGACCCAGACCGGGTTCGGTTTTGCGGTCGGCCGCAGCGCCCAGGAGTTGTCGGTCGAGACCACTGCCGCCGAGGCCGTCGCCCGTACGGTTCAGCTGCTCGGTGCCACCAAACCGCCCAGTGGCAAAATGAACGTGGTGCTCGATCCTTGGGTCACCGCCCAGTTCATCGGCGTGATCGCCGAGATGTTGTCCGGCGAGGAGGTGCGTAAGAGGCGCACCCCATTCGCCGACCGGCTGGGTCAGGCGGTGGCCTCGAACCTGGTGACGTTGCTGGACGACCCGACCGATCCGAGGGCACCGGGCGCATCGCTCACCGATGACGAGGGCCTTGCCTGCCGCCGGGTCAACCTGATCGATGGCGGCACGCTGGTCGGCTACCTGCACAATTCGGTGACCGGCGGGGTGCTCGGGGGTGGTTCCACCGGCTCTGCGATTCGCTCCGGCTCGTCGCTCAGCGTCGGCCCCCGCGCCGTGCGTCTCATGCCGGGTCAGACCCCCCGGCCGGACGTGCTGGCGGCGGTCGGCGACGGTGTGCTGGTGACCGAGGTGTCCGGGCTGCACTCGGGGGTCAACCCCACATCGGGCGACTTCAGTTGCGGCGTGGAGGGGCTCCTCATCCGCAACGGCTGCGTGGCCGAGCCGATCCGGGAGGCCATCGTGGCGTCCACGCTGCAGCGGATGCTGACCGACGTGCTGGCGGTCGGTAACGACGAGACCTGGTTTCCGGTGGATGCTTCGGGCGTCACGCTGGCCATCGAGGGCCTCAGCCTGGCGGGCGCATGAGTGGCTCGGCCGCAGCGGTTGCCGCCGGCGTTCCTCCGGCTGGGGCTGATCGGGGACACCCCCCCGGGGGTGGTGACGGCGGCGCCGTGGCGCAGGCCACCGAGGCCGAGCTCCTGGCGCTGTGCCGGCGGGTTCGGGACCAGGCCTCACCGGGCGAGTATGTCGAGGTGGTGGCTGCCCGCAATGAAGGCACGTCCGTCAAGGTGCACGGCGGCGAGGTGGAGTCGCTGACCGCGTCGGTCACCGCTTCACTGGGCATCCGCGTGGTCGTCGATGGCCGGGCGGGCTTTGCCCATGCCGGTTCCCTTGCCGACGACGTGGTGGCCGAGACCCTGGCCCAGGCCCGGGAGAACGTGGCCTTCGCCGAGGTTGACCCCTTTCTGACTCTGGCCACTCCTGACGGGGTGGAGGTGGTGGCTCAGCCGGCGCTCCGCAACAACCTGGTGGCGGCCATTGCAGTGGACTCCAAGGTGGACCGGGCCCTCGAGCTTGAGCGCCGTACCCTCGACCTCGATCCTCGGGTCACCGGTGTGCGGGTTGCGAGCTACTCCGATGGCTGGGGCTCGAGTGCGCTGTGTTCCACCAACGACATCGAGGTTGCCTCGTCCGGCTCGCACTGCGCGGCGGCCACCCAGCCGCTGGTGGTGGCCGACGGTCAAACCCAGATCGGTGTCGGTTGGGATGCGACGCGTGACCCGGAACTGCTCGACCTGGCCGAGATCGCCGCCGATGGGGTGGAGCGTGCCACCCGTCTGCTGGGTGCCGTGCAACCGTCGAGTGGCCGGCTGCCCATCATGTTGGAGCCCCGCCTGGCCGCCACGCTGTGGGGCATCGTCGCCGGCATGTTGTCGGGGGAGGCGATCGTGAAAGGTCGGTCACCTTTTGCCGATCGCGTGGGTGAGGTCGTGGCCGCATCCGGCTTCACGCTGTTGGACGACCCCACCGACCCGGCAGGCCTGGGCGCCGAGGAATTCGATGGCGAGGGCCTGGCGTGTCGCCGCAACGTGCTGATCGACGGTGGAACCCTCAGCGGATACCTGCACAACAGCACGACGGCCCATCGGATGGGAGTCGCCTCCAACGCATGCGCGGTGCGCGGCAGCCGATCGTTACCGGGCGCAGGTGCCGTGGCGTTGGCCATGATGCCGGGCTCCGGCACTCCCGAGCAGCTGCGGGCGCCGTTGGGGGAGGCCCTGCTGGTGAACAGCTTCACGGGTTTGCACTCGGGGGTGAACCCCACCTCGGGCGACTTCTCGGTGGGAGGCGATGGGCTGATGATCCGCAACGGCGAGCTTGCAGAGCCGGTGCGTGAGCTGACGCTTGCCTCGACCATTCAGCGGCTGATGAGCGGGGTGATCGCCATCGGCGGTGAGCTCGAGCGTCTTCCTTCGGGCTCGTCGATGCCGTGGGTCGTGATCGACGACGTGTCCATCGGCGGCAGCTGACGGCCGGCGGTTATCCGGGAGCGTCCAGCACGAGGGCAACCGAGCCTGAGAGTGCGATGCGTGCCACCTCATCGGCATCCCCCGGCGACACGGCCACCCAGGCCACCCAGCCGGTGGTGTCGGCGCCGGCACCCTGCGTCTCGTCGGCGGGTACGTGCTCTGAACTGCCTGCGGGTGGCGGACCCACCACCACGCCTGCGGAGGCAATGGGGAATTGCGTGCGTTCGGTATCGACCCCGATGGACGCCCCGGCCACCACCCGCACGCGGTCGCCCGGCTCCAACCGAGGTGCCAGCGTGCCCTCGGGGAACGCCACCACCGACCGGGTTCCCGCACCCGGGGTGCCGTCACCGACCAGCATGCCGGATCGGATGGGCTCGCCCTTTCCGACACTGCGGTCGAGCACCGGGGGGACGCCCTTTCGATTCAGATCGGTCCAGGAGTCTTCGTTGAGGGCGTCAACGGCCAAGGCCACGGCGGGAAGGCGCTTGATGCTGACCTGCTCGGCATCAAGGGTTGTGCCGGCGGCCAGGTTGCTGTCGGCCACCACCACCGCGTTCAGCGTTCCCCAGCGGTGATCGGCTGCTGTTGCGCGTGACTCGGCTCGTGCCACCAGACCGGTGCTGATCGCGGCCAACACGATGGCCGCCAGTACCTGAGGTGCCCGTTGGCGACGCAGCAGGTGCGCCAGATCGCCCAGTGGGTGTTCGGGCAGGGTGGTTGGGAGGAAACGGTGCCAGCTCACGGGGTCACCGTACGGATGGGACGCCACCGTTTCATCGGGTCGCCGGCACCGGGTTGCGAGGCTCGCAGGTCATCGGCGCGGCGAGGCGTGCAAGGCGTCACACTGAGCGAATGTTTTGACGAATGACCAGTTCGAACCTCATCGGCGCGCTATCGTTACAGAACCGTAACCCAATTGAGAGTTTTGTCATGCGCGTCTCGGCCGGAAGTCTTTGATGTCCAGACCGGCCCTCGCAACGTGATCCTCAGCCCGTTGTCCGTCCCCCGAACCCCCGAGGTGTGATGCGCTCACTCAAGCCCCGCTCTCCCCTGATCGTTGGCCTTGTCACCGTGTTGGCCAGCGTGACGATGTCGTCGGTTCCCGCCGGCGCCGCGCCGGTCAAGGTCGATCCGGCCAGCGAAGCGAAGCGTCTGGGCTCCGAGCGTGAACAGGTTCGTGCTCAGCGAGCCTCGAAGGCGACGCAGATCAACGCCCTCCGGGCCGATGACGACAAGGTGTCGGCTGCGCTCTCCGACCTGAGTAAGAACGTGTCCTCCCAGCAGGACCTGTTGTTGGAGGCGCAGAACGGTGTGCGCGACTCGGAACGACAGGCGAAAGAGGCGGAGCAGCGGGCAAAGGAGGCCGGGACCAAGCTTGGGTCGCTGCGCGACGGCTTGGCCGACCGTGCCGCCCAGGCCTTCGTCACGATGCCATCTCACAGCTTTGGTGCAGCGTCGGAGGATTCCAGCCCGAACCAGTTGATGACCCGGCGTACCTACCTCAACCTCGTGGCGGGTAACGACCGAACCCAGGTGGAAGACCTTCGAGCCACCGAGCAGGACCTGACCACGGCCAAGGCGAGCGCCAAGTCGGCCTCCGAACGGGCCCAGGCGCGCCGTGCCGAGGTCTCCTCACGCCTGGCCAAGCTGCAGGCGGCCCAAGCCGAGCAACTGGACTTTCAAGAGGCTGTGGCCGACCGGATTGCGTCCGCCTCGGCCGAGGCGGCGGGGCTGAAAAAGGCTGACGAGAAGCTGTCGACCGAGTTGGTGAAGCAGCAGTTGGCGCTGACCGCGCAACTGAAGCAGGCCGAGGAGCAGCGCAAGGCCAAGATCGCGGCGTTGCAGGCGGCCAAGCTGCAACAGGCGGCCCAGTTGAAGGCCGCCGGTGAAGCCCAAAGGTCAGGTGGCGGTGGTTCCTCGGCACCCTCAGGTGGCGGTGGAGGTGGCGGTGGCGGTGGAGCGCCCGTGGGTATCACGGGTAGCGGGAGCATCGTCAGCGTGGGCGGAATCCGCGTGCATCAGTCGATCGCCGGCAACCTGTCTCAGATGTTGGGCGCGGCCCGGGCATCCGGGATCAACCTTGGTGGCGGAGGGTTTCGTGACCCGGCCGACCAGGTTCGGGTGCGGCGGAGCAACTGTGGTTCGTCCAGCTACTCCATCTATCAGGCGCCGTCCTCTTCGTGTCGGCCGCCGACGGCCATCCCCGGGACTTCGCAGCACGAGCGTGGCCTGGCCATCGACTTCACCTCGGGTGGTTCGGCGCTGAGCTCGGGCGGTTCCGGTTACAGCTGGTTGAAGGCCAACGCCTCCCGGTATGGCTTCCACAACCTCCCGGGAGAGCCCTGGCACTGGTCGACGACCGGCTCGTAGCCGAGCGGCCTTGACCCCGCTTAGGCGGTTGCGTCGACCTCGGTCACCGCAAAACGCTCCTCGGCGGGCTCGCCGTCGCTCGGCAGGGTCAACAGGTCAACACCGGCATCGGTGACCACCATGGTGTGTTCAAACTGAGCGGTGCGTTGCCCGGTGACGGTGAGCGCAGTCCAGTCGTCGTCCCACATCCACATGTCGGCAGGGCCAACGGTGATCATCGGCTCGATCGTGAAGGTCATGCCCTGCTCGAACACCGTGCCGGCCCGAGGGTCGAAGTAGTGCGGGATCTGCAGGCTGGTGTGGAACTGATCGCCAATGCCATGCCCGATGAACTCGCGCACGATACCGAATCGACCGCCGTGGCGGTCGACCTCGGCCTCGATGGCCCGACCGATGTCGTGGACACGACCGCCGGGTTTCACAGCATCGATTCCCGCGTGCATGGCGGCGCGGGTGACCTGCACCAGCCGCCTGCTCTCCTCGTCGACGTCGCCCACCAACACGGTGCAACTGGTGTCGCCGTGAACGCCGTTGTGGTACACGGTGACGTCCACGTTGATGATGTCGCCGTCGGCCAGTCGCCGACTGTCGGGAATGCCGTGACAGATCACTTCATTGACCGACGTGCACAGCGACTTGGGGAACCCGCGATAGTTGAGCGGGCTGGGGTAACAGTTGCGGGTGATCGAGGCCTCGTGGCCGATGCGGTCGAGCTCGTCGGTGGTGATGCCAACCTCAACTGCGGCGCACACCTCGTTGAGCACCTCGGCGGCCAGCCGGCCGGCCACCCGCATGCGTTCGATCTCATCGGGGGTGCGCACCGCTTGAGCCGCTCGTCGCGACGGCTCGCCGTCGGTTGCATACTCAGGTCGTCCGATGCCGCCGGGTACCGGACGGCGCGGGCTGATCAGGCCGGCCTCAACGGGCGGTGAGGGCGGGGGACTGGAGACGCGCCGGGTGCGACGCCGCTTGCGTTTTGCCATAGCGGCAGTCTGTCACGCCTGCCGCGTTGTTCAGTCGGCGGGCGACGATGCACCGGCGGTGGATTTCGCCGCGGACCCGGTGGGCTTTGAGTCTGACTTCTTGGATTCGGACGAGGTCGAGGAGGATTCCGAGCTGCTCGGCTTGTCGGAGCCGGAGGAGGGTTTGGAGTCGGAGGAGGACGCGCCATCGGCGCCGGTCTTGGCGGTCGATGGGGCGCTTGAGGACGAACCAGAACCGCCGCTGCGGCTGTCGGTCTTGTAGAAGCCCGAGCCTTTGAAGGAGATGCCGGGGGTGGAGAACAGCTTGCGCAGGCTGCCCGAGCAGTTGGGGCACTCGGTGAGCGCGTCGTCGGTGAACGCCTGGCGCACCTCCAGCGACTCTCCGCAGTCCCTGCATCGGTATTCGTAGATCGGCATCACAACTCCAAGGGGGCGCTGGCACTCTCACCTGTCGAGTGCCAACGATACCGGGCGCTGGTGAGATCCCCAAAGCGGAAGGTCGTTTCCTTGGGTTCTGGTCGTAGGCTGTTGGCTATGAGTACAGCTGTTTCATCGCGTGTGACCAAGGCCGTGATCCCAGCCGCCGGATTGGGTACCCGCTTCCTGCCGGCCACCAAGGCGCAGCCCAAGGAGATGTTGCCGGTGGTCGATCGACCGGCCATCCAGTATGTGGTTGAGGAGGCGGTCGCCGCCGGAATCGATGACATCCTCATCATCACGGGCCGTAACAAACGCAGCTTGGAGGACCACTTCGATCGCAACTTCGAGCTGGAGTACCTGCTGGAGGCCAAGGGCAAGATGGACGAGCTGGGTGAGGTGGTCAACCTCGCCGACCTGGCCGACATTCACTTCGTGCGTCAGGGCGAACCGCTGGGTCTGGGGCATGCGGTCTCGGTGGCCCGCAAGCACATTGGGGACAATCCGTTCGTGGTCATGCTCGGCGACGACATCATGACCCACAGGCCGCCGTTGATCTCCGAGATGATGGATCTCCACTCCGAAACCGGCGGGTCGGTCATCGCCCTCAAGGAGGTGCCCCACAGCGACATCTCGTTGTATGGCTGCGCCGAGCCCGGCGTCCGCGACGGCAACGTGGTGGAGTTCCGAGGGGTGGTCGAGAAGCCGGCTCCAGAGGACGCCCCGTCCGACCTGGCGGTGGTGGGCAGATATCTGTTTACCCCCCGAATCTTCGAGTTTCTGGAGAACGCCGAGCCGGGTGTGGGTGGCGAGATCCAACTGACCGATGCCATGGATCAACTGCTCAAGGTGGAGCCGATGCACGGCCTGGTGTTCGATTCGGGTCGCTACGACATCGGGCAAAAGCTCGACTTCCTGCGTGCCACCGTGGAGCTGACCCTCGAGCGGGAGGACCTGGCGCCGGAGTTCTCGAAGTTCTTGGCCAAGCTGGTGGTCGACCGGGGTCTGGTGTGATTCCACTGGAGGAGGCCCGCTCCTACGTCCTGGGGCTGGGCACGCCCCTGGAATCCGTCGAGATGCCGGTGGGTGAGGCGGCGGGGCTGGTGTTGGCCGCCGATGTCGTGGCGGCGGACGCGGTACCGGGCGACGACAATTCGGCGATGGACGGCTGGGGCCTGCGTGCTGCCGATGCGACCGAACCCGGCACCACGTTGCGTGTGGTCGGTGCGCAGATGGCGGGTGTCGCCGACGAGGCCCTTCGCGTTGGGCCCGGGGAGGCGGTGCGGATCATGACCGGCGCCACGATCCCAGCCGGAGTCGACGCGGTCGAGATGGTCGAGCGCGCCGATGTGGACGGCGACTTGGTCACGCTGCACCTCCCGGTACCCGCGGCACAGTTCATTCGACGAGCCGGCGAGGATGCGGTCGCCGGTCAACGTGTGCTGCCGATCGGCACCCTGCTGACGCCGGCCGGCGTCGGGGTGGCCACGTCGGTCGGCGCCGCCCGGGTGACCGTGACGCGCCGACCCCGAGTTGGTGTGGTGTCCACCGGTGACGAACTGGTGAGCGGCGATCGGCCGCTTCGCAGCGGGGAGCTTCGCGACTCCAACCGTCCTGGGCTGCTGGCCGCCGTTGCCCGGTTGGGCGCAGAACCGGTGGATCTGGGCTGGGTTCCCGACGACGAGGCGCGCATCTCCGAGGTGCTGTTGCGCGGAGCCGAGAGCTGCGACCTGGTGCTCAGCTCGGGTGGTGTCTCGATGGGCGACGCCGACCTGGTGAAGGTGATCCTTGCCCGCCTGGGCGAGATGCGGTGGATGCAGGTGGCCATCAAGCCCGCCAAGCCGCTTGCCGCCGGAGTGGTCGGATCTACCCCGGTGGTGGGCCTTCCCGGTAACCCGGTGTCGTCGCACGTGTCGCTGCTGTTGTTTGGTGCCCCGCTGATCGCCCGGTTGGCCGGACGTCGCGACGACCCCATCGTTCGGGTTGGGGCGCTGGTCTCCGGCGGTCTGCCAGGTCACGCTGCCGGTGGTGGTGACGAGAAGACCCATTTCACCCGGGTTCAAACGTCGTGCGATGCGAACGGTGAGTGGACGGTTCGATCCGCAGGCGCTCAGGGCAGCCACCAACTGTCCACGATGGCGCTGGCCAATGGTCTGGCGGTGCAGCCTGGCGGGGTGGAGGTCCCGGCGGGCGCCACGGCGACGGTGTTGTTGCTGCCCTAGTCTGAGTCGGATGCAAGAGCTCACCGACACCTTTGGCAGAGTCCATCGAGACCTGCGTATCTCGGTGACCGATCGTTGCAATTTTCGCTGTACCTACTGCATGCCGGCGGAGGGCATGGACTGGCTGCCTCGGGACGAGGTGCTGAGTTTTGAAGAGATCGAGCGGATCGCCTCCTTGTTGGTGGATCGCTACGGCTTCGATTCCATCCGGCTCACGGGCGGCGAGCCCACCGTTCGGGCGCACCTGCCCCAACTGGTCGCCAAATTGGCCCGCCTGGACGTTGACCTGGCGCTCACCACCAATGGCGCCACGCTGGCACTGGTGGCCCCGGCGCTCGCCGATGCCGGGCTTGACCGCATCAACGTTTCGCTCGACACCTTGCACCCCGCCAGGTTCGTTGAGATGACTCGCCGCGACTCGCTTGCGGCGGTCATCGACGGGGTTCGTGCGGCCAAGGCGGCCGGGCTCGATCCCGTGAAGGTCAACGTGGTTGCCATGGCAGGGGTCAACGAGGACGAATTGATCGACTTTGCCGCCTTCGGTCGGGCCGAAGGCGTCGAGGTGCGTTTCATCGAGTTCATGCCCCTCGATGCCGACCAGGCTTGGAAGCGCTCCTCGGTGCTGACCCAGGCGGACATTGTCGAGCGCATCAGCGAGAGGTTTCCGCTGGTCGCCGAGCGTCGCGGGCACGCACCGGCCGACCGATTCGCCTACGTCGACGGCGGAGGTGCGCCGGGCAGCAGCCACGTCGGTGTGATCGCATCGGTCACCGAGCCGTTCTGCGGCAGCTGTGATCGGGTTCGTTTAACCGCCGACGGCAAACTTCGCAGTTGTCTGTTCGCCATGACCGAGACCGACCTCCGGGGCCTGATCCGCGCGGGTGCCGACGATGAAGCGTTGGCAGCCGCCATCGAGGGCTGTGTGCACGGCAAGTGGGCCGGTCACCGCATCGACCAGGTGAACTTCATCCGTCCTTCCCGTTCGATGAGCCAACTCGGCGGGTAGGGATAACCTCGCCGCTCATGGCCAACCAACCCCTCACTCACCTCGATCCGCTGGGGCGTGCCCGCATGGTGGATGTCACTCAGAAGGAGGTCACGGCCCGCCGTGCGCTGGCGAGGGGACGGGTCTTGATGACGGCGGAGACCACGGCGTTGATCGCCAGGGGCGAGGTCTCGAAGGGCGATGTCCTGGCAGTTGCCCGGGTTGCGGGTATCCAGGCGGCCAAGCGCACCAGCGATCTCATCCCGCTGTGTCACCCGGTGGGCATCGGCGGCATCTTCATCAACTTTCGCATCGATGATGAGTGGGTGGAGGTGGAGGCTCAGGTGGAAACGGTGGATCGCACCGGTGTGGAGATGGAGGCGCTGACCGCCGTCTCGGTGTCATGTCTCACCATTTACGACATGTGCAAGTCGGTCGATCGCTCGATGATGTTGGGGGAGATCACCCTGTGGGAGAAGACCGGCGGCCGGTCGGGCACGTACCGTCGTGAGGCAGTGGCTGAGAGTGGCAATGACCGTGACGACGATTCCGAGTCCTTGAGACCCTTCAACCGCTGAGAAATTCAGACGTGAAGTTTGTCACGCGAATGTCATGATTGGGCAAGGCGCCCCGCCGGACGGCCATCAATCCTCGTGCTCGAGAAACCGGCTCGAAGCCTTGCAGTGCCTTGAAATCCCGGGCTTGTAGCCTATTTTGAATGAGGTATAGCCGCTGAATCCCTTGTGGGCAACGGTAAGTGGGCGGCCGGCGATGGGCGGATTCTGCGACTGGCTCGTTGGCGAGTTGGTGTCGTTCGTTCGTAGCAATCGTATGGCGTACGTGTTACAGTTCGTCGTTGTAACGAGAACATTCAGCTGTCGAGCTGAGTGGTTTCACCCCCCGACGCCCCCCGATTGGCGCCGGTATCCACCATCCAGCGTCCCTCGGTTCGTACCGTGGGCAGAGTCCAGGGAGTACAGGACCACGTGAGGAACCCTACGGTGCTGGTGTTGTTGGGATTGGCTGTGGTGTGGGCACTTGTGCTCACACCCGATTTGGTGCGGATGTATCGCCAAACCACGTCGCGCCGTCCCACAGGCCTTCGAAACGTCACACAACCCGTTGCACGGCGCAGCGGCTCGGGCGCGGTGAGCGCTCTTGGTGCTCCGACGGCAGTGTCGAACGCCGCCATGAGCAGAACGCAGGCACAGCAGCGCCGGGCCATGGTGTTATTCGCCTTGATGGTGCTCTGCGCCGTCACTCTGATCGGCGGGGTGCTCAAGGGTGGTTCGGTGTGGGCCGTACACCTCGGCGTCGACGTGCTGCTGGCCGGCTACGTCTACATGCTGGCCACCCGCGCCCAGAACGCACGTGCCTCAAAGGCCCACCGCTCCGAGCGTGCTGCCCGGCGTGGTGCCGCACGGCCCCGCCCCTCCTACCTGCAGCACCAGGCCCCGTCGCCGCAGCCGGCCGGTGCTGTCGGCGAGGTCTACTACCTCGATGATGTCAGGCCCGGCAACGCCGTTGCAGGCTACGCGGCGCAACCCGCAGCCGAACCTGCGGCGTACTACGACGACTCCTACGTCGACGCCGAGACCTACTACTCCGACGTGGACGGCCAAGATGCCGCCTACGCCGGGTACGAGGTCGACGACTCCCAGAGCGAGTACTACGACGAGTGGGCCCAGCAGCCCCTCCGTCGTTCAGTGGGCTGGTAACGCACTCCGGTTGAGCCGGTAGTGTGTCGTGATCCCAACATGGGGGTGTAGCTCAGTTGGCTAGAGCGCATCGTTCGCAACGATGAGGTCGTGGGTTCGATTCCCATCACCTCCACCCATGTGATGCAGACGTAAACGCAGAAGCCCCCGAACCAGTGGTTCGGGGGCTTCTCCATGCACGGGCTGAGTTGCCCTTTCGGGTGTGTCAGGCGGCGGTGAACAGGTTGGGTGCGCGGCCCCTGCTGGCGTGGTCGGGGTCGGGCCCCAGCGACTTCACCTTCTTGGCGGCCACCAGATCGTCAACCACCTTGCGCACGGTGCCGATGCTGGCACCGGTGCCGGATTCGATGTCGTTGTAGGTCCACGTGCCGCTGCGACCTTGAACGTGGGCGGCGACGGTGGCGGCGTTGACCCGCTGCGAGCGAGCCGAAGTGGCCTTTCCACCCTTCGTGCCAAACCCGGCCTGGGCAAGCACCTCGGTGGGCACACCTTGACGACGAAATGCGTCAGCGGTGATGTCTTCTTCTTCGGCAAACTGCTTGGCCACGGAAATGAACTCTCGGACCACGGATTCGCCATCGGTGCTGCGCACACGATCGAGCTCTGACTCCAAACGCAGACGCTCGATCTGGTCGTCAGTAGCACTCAGTTCTGCCTGTACCTCCTCAACTCGATCGTGGTCGATCACAGAAGTTGGATCACTGAGGTAGTTGAGGTACCGGCGGACTGCGGCTTCCGGATTGGTTGTGTCTTGGGTTCGTGTGCTTGATGCCATGAAGCCACCATAGGCCTCAGAAATGAACTTTGCACTTTGAACGGCATCCGCATCGCTCGAACCGTGTTGGCTACCCTATGAACGCTCTGGGCCCATAGGGTGAATCACCCGGCACCTTGTGGGGTTTGATCTCAGGGGCTGCATCACGGGGCCGCCTGGAGCGGCACATCAAACCGACTGGCTATTGCCGCCTGGCGCCCACCCGAAGGCGCTGAACATCCACGAATCGGCGGCCGGCGTGTGGTTGACTGACCGGGCGTTGGGCACGCGGGCGGAGCCGCACCTGAAAGAGGCGCGCCACCATGCTCTTCCCCACCATGAGTTTCGCCCTCTTCTTTGTGGTGGTGCTTGGGGTCTCCTGGAGGCTCAACGAACGGCCTCAGGCATGGAAACTCTGCATGCTTGCAGCCAGCTACGTGTTTTACGGGGCCTGGAACTGGCGGTTTTTGGCGCTCATCATCGGGGCGAGCGTGGTCAACCATCTGGTGACCAAGGCAATGGAACCCCGTGCAGGCGCAGCGCGTCGTGCCTGGCTGGTTGTCGGCCTGCTCGCCAACCTGGGCACGCTGGGCTACTTCAAGTACTACGAGTTCTTTACCGAGTCGCTGGTGAGATTGCTGTCTCCGTTCGGACTGGAGCCGCACGGCCTGGTGAAAACCGTGGCGTTACCGATTGCCATCAGCTTTTTCACCTTTCAGGGTCTCAGCTACCTCATCGACGTGTACCGGGGTGATGAGCGGACGTACTCCCTGCTGGACGTCAGCCTCTTTCTGGCGTTCTTCCCGCAATTGGTGGCCGGGCCCATCGTGCGCACCAGCGAGTTCATGCCCGAACTGCACAGCCGTCGCAACCCCGACGGGGTGGATGTGGCCCGCGCGGTGCGTCTGATTGGTCGAGGCCTGATCAAAAAGGTGGTGATCGCATCGTTGATGGCACAACTGGTCGATCCGGTGTTTGCCGCACCAGGCGGCTACACGGCATTCACGGTGTTTGTGGCGATCCTGGCCTACGCCGTCCAGATCTACGCCGATTTCTCCGGCTACACCGACATTGCCATTGGCGTGGCGTTGTTGCTGGGCTTTCACTTCCCAGACAACTTCGACCGTCCTTATGCGTCGAGCAGTATTCAAGACTTTTGGCGTCGTTGGCACATGACGCTGTCGCGTTGGTTGCTCGACTATCTCTATATTCCGCTGGGGGGCAACCAGGGCGGCCGGGCACGCCAGTACCGCAACCTCATCTTGACCATGGCGCTCGGAGGACTCTGGCATGGCGCCAGCGGCACGTTCATCGTGTGGGGCCTCTACCAGGGGCTTGGCCTGGCGGGCGAGCGGTGGATGAGGGACCGCCGCCAAGAGGGTCGACCGCTGTCGGCAGGGGTGCGAGCCGCGTGGGTTCAGCGCCGTCAGGCGGTGAAGGCGCTTGCGCAGGAGAACGCCGCGTTCGAGGCCACGGGGCAGGCGCCTACGGTGCCCGTCTCGCACGGTCAATGGAGCTTTGGGGGCTCCGGCAGGGCCCGGGCCACCTACGACACCGCCGGGCTGCGCCTCGACGGCGTTGAGGTGCGGGATGCCGGCCAGGGAGTCGGGTACGACGACGAAAGTTCGAACGACATGGGGGTGGCTCAGGCTGGTGCAGGAGGCCGGTGGCGCCGTCGCCGCCGCACCGATGAGATCCCCTTCGACGAGGAGTGGAGCCGGCTTCGGGCGGAGCTGGAAGACGACCGCCCGCCCCGCAGCGGGTGGCCACTGCCGGTGAAACGGGCGTTGGTGTTTGCCTTTGTGTGCGTCGGATGGGTGTTCTTCCGGGCACCGTCGCTGGGTGACGCGTTCGCCGTGCTCGGCCGGTTGTTCACCGGCTGGACAGGCGGGCAATCGCTGGTCACGCCGCTGATACTCGTGGTGGTCGCCGGCGCGATCGCTGCTCAGTACCTGCCCTCCAAGGTGGGCGACACCCTGGAGGTGGGGTTCTCCCGTTGGGCGCCACTTGCTCAGGCGCTGGCATTCGGCATCCTGCTCGCCGGGATCGACATCCTCGGTCCACAGGGTGTGGCGCCCTTCATCTATTTTCAGTTCTGACCCCCCGGGGTACAGGCCCCGCCTACGACGTTCCGCCAGTTGCTGGAGAAGTTCGACGATTCGGCGAAAACGACCGCTGCGAAGGGCAACCGGTTCGAGAAGTTCTGTGAGGCCCATTTCCAGACCGACCCGCTGTGGGTGGAGCGGTTCGACGCGGTGTGGTTGTGGATGGATCGGCCCGGCCGGGATGGTCAGCCTGACACCGGGGTCGATCTGGTGGCCCGAGAGCGTGGCACCGGCCACTGATTCTTCGCCCTCACCAGGAGGCCGCTGTCGCCGACGTGATCGACGGCTTCAAGGCGGCGGATCGTGGCCAGCTGATCATGGCGAATCGATTGTCAACGGTCGAGATGACGGGCCCTGACAAGGTCTGGGATGTAGGCGCCGAAATCGGGACTCTGCGGAACGAATCGCTTCGTCCGATGAGGGTGAGCTCGCCGGTGGCTTGCTCGAACATCGACGGTTTCGCCTGATGCTGCGAGGATGGGTTCATGCTTGAACGCCTCAGTCCCAGTGGCCCAGCAGGGTGCTTCCCTCGATGACGGCCCTGGGCGACTGGTGGCGGAACCGCCGCGAACCGTTTGAATTTCCTGACGAGTGGCGCCGCATGCTGGAAGCGTGCGTGGCGCCGTGGGACACCTTGTCGGCGGACGAACGTGAGCGCATGGAACAACTGGTGCTGCAACTGATCGTCAACAAGCGGTGGGAGGCCACCGCCGGCATGGCCATCACCGACGAAATGAAGGTGGTGATCGCCGGGAATGCCGCCCTGTTGGTGCTGGAACTGGGCATCGAAGCGTACGGAAAGGTGGGGTCGATTCTGGTGGCGCCCCACGAAGTGCGGGTGTCGGGCAGGGAGTTCTCGTTTGTGCCGGGCCTGCTGACCGACGGGCCGGTGACGCTCTCGGGCGAGACCAGCGAGCGGGGTCCGGTGATGATCACCTGGAACTCGGTCACCCGGGAGGCCCGTCACCCGGAGCATGGACACAACGTGGTGTTCCACGAGTTCGCCCACAAGCTGGACCTGCTGGACGGGGTGGTGGACGGCACCCCGCCGCTGAGCGACCCGGCGTTGGTGGACCGCTGGGTGGAGGTGTTCACCCGGGAGTATGAGGCGGTGGGGCGGGGCGAGGGTTCGCCACTGCTGCGGGCGTACGCCTCGGTGAACCCGGGCGAGTTCTTTGCCGTGGTGACCGAGGTGTTCTTCACCCGAGGGCCGGAGCTGCGAGAGGATCGTGCCGATCTTTACGAACTGCTGGCGGGCTTCTACCGTCAGGACCCCGCCAAGCGAACCAGAATCGTCCGCAACGGCCTGCGCCGGGAATGAGTGAAGGGCTTGGTTGGCAGCGGGTCAGATGGCTCTGTGGCACCGACCACCGAACCGATGGCTCCCACCTTCAGCGGTTGAGTGACCCTCACCCCCATTCCGGCGGCGGGTCGGTAGGGTCACAGCCGTAGCCCGCGTGACGAGCAACGCTCACGGCCGGGTGGGGTTCAACCGACAATGGAATGAGAAACAAGCCCGTGACTCAAGTGGAACTGCTCGACCCAACCACGGCGCCGCTGTTGGTGGAGGATCTCTTCGCCGGTGGGGACCCCGGCCCGATTGCAGCAGCCTTCGCCCAGGTGCCCGAGCTGGCGTTGGTGGCGTTGCCGTTTTTGGGGGCGTCCTTGGGTGCTGGAAGCACCGGTGCCCGCGTGAAGGAACTGGCCATCCTGCGCACCTCGGCGGTGTTGGCCTGCCGCTACTGCGTGGCCGCCCACACGACGGTGGCGTTGGACGTGGGACTGACCGATGCCGAGGTACGGGGCCTTCGGGGCGAGGTGCAGTGGGCCGACGAGTTTGACGATCCGGCCGAGCTGGCGTTGCTGGCGTGGATCGACGAGGTGGCCGGAGGCCGGGGTGCCGTGAGCGCTGCGGTGACCGAGGCGGCCAAAGCACACTTTGAGGACTACGAACTGGTGGAGCTGACCAACACCATTGGGGTGACGATGTTGTTGAACAGGTTCTGCTCCGCGTTGAAATTGCCTGTGGGAGACGACACGCTGGCGAGGCTTGCCTCCGGCGGATTTGAGGTGGACCTGTGAGCGTCGAAGCACCAACGGATCCCGAAGCGACCGTGAACGAAACCGTCGGGCCCATCGCAGCGGCGATCGAGTCGGGCCTGCTGCCGGGCCGGGTCTGGGTGTACTCCAATTATCACTGCAACCTGGAGTGCGCCTACTGCCTGACCGAGTCGGCGCCCAGATCGACCCGTCGCATCATCGGCCCCGAGCAGATGGTGGCCATCGCAGAACAGGCCGCAGCGCTTGGCTTCAAAGAGGTGGGCGTCACCGGCGGCGAACCCTTCCTGCGGCGCGACCTGCCCGACATCATCGTGGCCATGTCGGAACACCTTCCGGTGACCGTGCTGACCAACGGCACGCTGTTTGGCGGCGACCGCCTGGATGCACTCGACGTGTTGGTGGATCGGCCGGTGCGCTTCCAGATTTCGTTGGACTCGCCCGACCCGGAGCCCAACGACGCGATGCGCGGTCCGTTGAACTACGCCAAGGTGGTGGACGCTGTGCCCCGCATGGTGGGGCGCGGTCACACCGTGCGGATCGCCACCACCGTGGATGAGGGCGCCATGATGCCCGATGACCAGGTCAGGCTGTGCGCCCTGCACCGCAGCTGGGGCATCACCGATGACGACCACCTGGTGCGCCCGATCATCACCAGCGGCCGTGCCGAAGACTCCGGCATGGGTGAACGCTTCGCCCGCGACCAGCTTCCACCCGAACTTACGATCTCCGACCACGGCGCCTTCTGGTCGGCGTTTGGGCCGACCGTGCACAAGGGGCGTACGGACACGCATCTGCTGATCACCCGAACCACCCTGCCGCTGGAGGTGCCCGCCCTGGCGCTGCTGGGCCTGGTGGAGGGGCGCCCGCCCGGTGCCGATGCCAGCATCGGCATCCGTTGAGCGTAAACGAACACGCCGACCGGTCGGTCGGCCCCATCATGAACCTTCAACCGGTCGACAACTGAGGAGCATTCGCTCATGTCCAAGACCATCCAGAAACCATCAGACCGGATTGCCGCCCTCACCGAGCGCACCGATGAGTTGTCCCGTCGATGGGCGCCCGCAGTGCTCCGGTGGACGGCAGCATTGTTGTGGCTGTCCAACCTGTCCTGGAAGGTGCCGACCGCCTTCGGTCGCACCGCCGACGGGTGCGGCAGCCTCTGCGCCTACGTGAACAAGGGCATCGAGTTTCGGGTGCTCCCCGGAAGCCCATGGGTCTTCGAAAACCTCGTTGCCCCCAACCTGTCGGTTTTCGGGTGGATCACCTTGTTTGTCGAGGCCACGCTGGTGGCCCTGTTGCTCTCGGGCCGCTACCTGCGCTTTGCGGCGGTGCTCGGGTTTGTGCAGGCGTTCGGCATTGGATTGTCCGTCGCCAACGCCGACGGCGAGTGGTACTGGAGCTACCTGCTGATGATGGCGCTGCACGTGGCCATCCTGGTGCTGGCACCCCGAACCCGTCCGGTCGGTAGGGCCGCCTTCGGTTGGATCCTGGTGGGGTACGGCGCCCTGGTGTCCATCGGCCACCTCAGCGGTCCAGTTGCCGGCGACGGCAACGGCACCTGGTGGGGCCCGTTCGCCGAACCGAATCAGGTGCCCGGCGACTTTGCCCGGAACGTGTTCCCAGGATCGATCCTGCTGGGACTGGTCCTCATCGCACTCGGCCTGGCGATGGCGTTGCTGGCGCCCCGACTGGATGAGTCGGTGCTGGTGCCCGCCGGGTGGGCGGTCGTTGGTGTCGCCGCCCTGTTGATGCTGACGTTCCGGGCTGACGGGCTGATCGTTGGCATGGGGTCGAAGGCCAGCACGGCGGCTGTGCTGGCCGCTGCAGGGTTGGCCCTCGCCGGCGTCGGCGCGTCGAACCGACCGGACGCCGACCAGCCGCAGCGATCTACCGCTTGATGAGGTAGGCCAGGTCTGGGTTGTCGTGCAGGTAGGCGGCGGCGAACGGGCACACGGGCACGACCGACAGGTTGCGCTCCACCACGTCGGCGATCACGCCGGCCATCAGCGCCGACCCCAAACCCTGGTTGCGAAGGGCGGGATCGGTTTCCACATGCGGGATGGTGATCTCGTCGCCATTCAGCGAATAGGCGGCGTGGCCAATGACCGAGCCGTCTCGAAGCAGTTCGTATCGACCATCCTCCGGTCGATTCACCACCTCGAGCGTGGCGGTGCTGTCGTTGACGTCGGCGCTGTTGCTCACATATCCCCCTTGGACCGTGGTCGACGCGGTGTGCGTCTTGCCTGCGACCCTAGCCAAGCCAGTTGGGCTCGCGGCCCACAGGCCACTTGATGTTGCAGCCCATCGACGGAAGCTGTTCCGCCGGAGGGGGAGCTCCGTCAAACACGGCATTGACGGCGGCCCGAAGGTCCGAGCCGGTGACGGGAATGTCGTTGCCCGGCCGGGCGGCATCGAAACGCCCCCGGTACGTCAAGGTTCCGGTGCCGTCGAAAAGGAAAAAGTCGGGGGTGCAGGCAGCACGGAACGCCTCGGCCACCTTGGCATCGGTATCCACCAGGTACGGAAAATCCCACCCGAAGGAGCGAGCCGTGGGTGCCATCCGTTCCGGGGCGTCATCGGGATACGCATCGGTGTCGTTCGAGTTGACGGCGACGACGGTGAGCCCACGGGCCGACCAACGTTGGGTCAGCAGGCCCAACTCGCGCCCGATATGCACCACGAACGGGCAGTGATTGCAGATGAACATCACCAGCACACCGGGGGTGCCCGGCGCCGCCGACGTGCTCCAGGTGGTGCCGTCGGCTTCCGGCAGCTCGAACGCCGGCAGCCTGGTGCCGAGGGGCATCATGGTGGAGAGTGTTCGGCTCATCGGGTGACTCCCATCCTTGGAACTGGCCGGGTCGGCTGTTCAGCGTACGCTGGGGGGCATGAGCGACAAGGCTGCACCGTCCATTTCCGAGGTGATGACCACAGAGGTGATCACCGCCGACCGGTCTCAGGCGTTGTCGGAGGTCTACGACCTGTTTGAGTCCCGGAACATCCACCACCTACCGGTGATGGATGGCCAGAAGCCGGTGGGCATGGTGTCGGCCAGCGACGTATTGCGGTTGGTCTACGACATCGAGGATCCGACCGACCGGATGATGCGGTCGATGCTGGACCACCAGTTCAACATCGACGATGCGATGACCGCTGATCTGGACACGCTGACGGTGGACGCCACCGTCCGCGACGCGGCCGACCGCCTGTCGGGCGGCGACTATCACTCGGTGGTGGTGATCGACGCCGTTGGGCACCTGGCTGGAATTGTCACCTCCACCGACTTGATTCGTTACCTGCGCGACCACGTCTGACCGCGAGGTCACGGGTGGGCGACCTGCTCGACGGGGGCATCCCCCGCGCGGTGCCTGGTCGGCCCTAACATCACCATCGGAGTTCGGATGACCCCCGCAGCGGCGGGCGGTTGACCCCATCACGCGAGCGGCACTGCCGACTGCGGAGGACTCCATGGCAATCCCAACCCGACCACGACGAACCGCCGGGCGTCGCTCCGACGGTAGGCCGGTTGACCGCCACGAGGATCGACGTCGGCACCACGGGCCCGTTCACCTGGAAGAGGCCTGGGAACCGGCGGAGCCGGCCGAAACCCTGGTACGAGGCCGCCGGCCTGAGCAGCCACCTCGACAAGCTGGTGGGGGAACACATCGCGGCCTGAAAAGAGTTCGTTTGGCGGACGGACAACCCGGGGGTCGGGTGCGCCTTGGCGTGCCCTACCAGTCGGTCTGGCTGAGCTACGTGATTGCGCTTCTGCTGTTTCTGATGTTGACCTCCGGCGACCTGGTCCGCACGGTGCGCGCCATGGACATTGGGCCGGTTCGCGCTGTCACGCTGCCGGTCGCCCAGGGGATCGATCGGGTGTCCAACCTGCTGTCGATCAACCGCCCGGCCGATGCGCTGGGTGCGGCGCTTGGGCGTGAGGTGCATGATCCGCCCGAACAACAGGTTGATTTCAAGGCGTCGAAGACCACCCCGGAGGACGCCACGCCGCCGCTGCGCGAGGTGACGGCCAACGTTCCCCTGGAGGTGCACGTGGTGGGCGACTCGATGGGCCAGCCGTTGGGCCAGTTGATGGAGTCGGCTGCGGTGAAGGACCCCACCTTGGACGTGACCTACGAGTACAAGATCTCCTCTGGCCTGGCGAGGCCGGACTACTACAACTGGCCGGCCCGACTGGCCGACGTCGCCTCCGAGGTCAAGCCGGAGGCCCTGGTGATGATGATCGGAGGCAACGACGCACAGGAGCTCACCGATCCCGGTGGCAACGTCGTGGCACGCCCCGGAACCCCCGGGTGGAGCGTCGAGTACCGGCACCGGGTTGATCAGGTGTTCGACGGGCTTCGGGCCGACAACCGGCGGCTCTTCTGGGTGTTGCAACCGAATGTGGCCTCGGCCAAGCACCAGGCCTCGGTGGTGGCAATGAACACCCAGGTGAGAGAATCCGCCGCCGATCGGCCCTGGGTGACCCTGATCGATGGGCCGGCGCTGACCGCCGGACCGGACGGCGGGTATGCCGACTTCGTCACGTTGCCCGACGGCAAGCAGATCAGCTGCCGCCATGGCGATGGTGTGCACCTCACCGTCGGCTGCACCCAATTGGTGAGCGACGCCACCGTCGATGAGATTGCCAAGACGTGGGCCATCGGCGAAACCGCTGCGCCCGCCGGCACCCCACTGGACCCGACCGACGGCAAGGATGCCTCCGGACCTCAGGGCGCCGCGGCGCCACCAACGGATCCGGCCGCATCCACTGACGGATAGCGGCCCTTCGGGTCAACGGTCGGCCCTCTGCCGAGGCGACGGAGTAGCTCAGAGCAGGTTGAGGATGGGACCGTGCACCCAGATGGTGACCAACGCGCCCAGGCCCAGGGCAGGGCCAAACGGAATGGGAGTCGAGCGTCCTGAGATCCCGTTGACGGCCAAACCCTGCACCACGGTGAGGGCCGACCCGAGGATCATGGCGGGGAGGACCAGCGGCCACGAGATCCAACCGAGGAACAGCCCCAGCAGTGCACCGAGCCGGACGTCGCCAAAGCCCAGACCGCTGGGCAGGATGAACCACGAGATGAGCAGGAACACGAAGTAGGCGGCGGCGCCGATCAGCGCGCCGATCAGGTTGCCCCAGCCGCCGATCCACAGCGAGGTGGCCGCCATGGCCACCAACCCGCCCGCCAGGCCACCCCAGACCAGCCGGCGAGGGATCAGCATGGTGCGAAGGTCGATGACCGACGTCATCACCAGGATCACCACCAGCAGCAGGTAGGCGGGAAGGGACGCGACCGGGCCGAGGGCGACCGTGGTGATGAGCGCCAACACCGGAGTGGCCAGCTGTGGCGCGATCCAACTCCAGCCACGCCGGGTGCGGCATGTGGTGCAGCTGCGCCCCGCTCCGAACCAGGATCTCACCGGAACGATGTCGCCGGTGGTGACCTCGGTGCCGCAGGCGTCGCATGCGGCCGGGCACGCAACGGCGAAGCCCTCGCCGTCGGCGTCTTCTGCGAAGCGGTGCACCGGCACGGCGACGACCCATCCGACGAGCAGTGAGCACAGCAACACCACGGGGATCACGCCGGCCATCACCCCAAGCCCATCGGCAGGGGCATCCGGATTTTCAGGGTCGCTCGACCCCCGACCTCAAGCGGTGTCGATGCGCTGAAACGTCTCGGCGAAGCGGCCCTCGGGCAGTGCGCACTCGACGGCGTTGGCGGCCATCATGTCCCGCACCATGCGATGAAGTTCGCTCTGCTCGGGGTGCTGGCTGCGATGACACGACAGGGCGGCCAGCTTGGCGTCGAGCGTGTCGGTGATGTCGACGTGTGTGTTGGGGTCTCGGCCCACCATCAGCCACACCTGGGGAACCGCCCAGGGGGCCAACCCCGCCTCGGCCAGCTCCCGATGTGCAAACTTTGTTCGGGCGTCGGGAAACACGGCCCGCATCGCGGCCTCCCCGGTGGCGAGATGGTCGGGGTGGGAGCGCCCGATTCGGACCCACTGTCGCTCTGGACTCATGGTGATCAGGCGGTGGGGCCGGTGGGTGCGGATGACCCGGGTGATGTCCCGGCGCAGCGCCAGGGTCGGCTCCACCGCACAATCCGGATAGCCCAGAAACTCCAGCCTGGTCACGCCCACGACGGCCGCCGCCTGCGTCTGCTCCTGGCGGCGGAGTTGGGCCACCGCCTCGCGGTCGGGCTCGTCGTCGAGCCCCCCGGCCTCGCCGTCGGTGACCACGCAGTAGGTCACCTCCACGCCGGCGGCGGTCCAGCGGGCCACGGTGCCGGCCGCCCCGAAATCGATGTCGTCGGGGTGGGCGAACACCGCAAGCACGCGTTCGATGCCGTCCAGCTGCGGGTCGTTGGAGAGGGTCATGCCCCGGAGCCTTCCCGGCGGTCCGGTCGCCCGCCAAGCTCGATGAGGAGCCGCCGGTCGACCTTGCCGGTGGTCCCCAGCGGAAGTGCCTCCAGCATGATCATCGCCTCGGGCAGTTTGTATCGGGCGATCAAGGCTTCGCCGTGCCGTCGCAGCGATTCGAGCGTTGGTGCAGCGAGCCCCGGTCGTGGCACCACGACGGCCACCCCCACCTCGCCCATCACCTCGTCGACCCTCGGCACGACCGCCACCTGTGCGACGGCGGGGTGATCGGCAAGAACTGCCTCCACCTCGGCGGGAAACACGTTGTACCCGCCGCGGATGTACATGTCGCCTCGCCGTCCCGCCAACCGGTAACGGCCAGGTCGTTCCGGGGTTGCCGGCTCCCGAACGGCCAGGTCACCGGTGCGAACCCAGCCGTCGGAGAGGGCGACGGCGGTGGCCTCCGGCGCCTCCCAGTACCCGGACATGGCACTCGGTGTTCGGATCCAGAGTTCGCCGAGCGAGTCGTCCGGTACCTCGGCGCCGTCGTCGTCTCGAATCGAGGCTTCGATGCCCGGACGTGGCCGCCCGATGGTGCGATCGTCGCCCGGGTGCTCCGGCCACGGCGGTGTGGCCAACCCGCAGCCGCCGGTCTCAGTGGACGAGTAGCGAATGGTGTACCCGGCGGCGAAGCGCTCGCGGGCCTCCCTCACCAGGGGGGTCGGGCTGGCGGCGCCTCCCACGATCAGCAGGTTCACCGCCGAGAGGTCGAGGGCGTCCATCTGCGCGGAACGCAACATCAGCGCCACTTGCGGCGCCACCGCACCGATCACGCCCATGCGCTCCCGTGCGACCAGCTCGAGCACGTCGTCGGCCCGCCAACGGTTGACCAGGTGAAGCCTGGTACCGGTTCGGAGGTACCACGGAAGCTTGGTCATCAGACCCACATGGGCAAACTGGGTGGACACGAACATCGGCCCACCGCCGCCCCACCGGTGGGCGATGGCGCCGAGATCGAGGGCGGCCACCGCCGAGAGCGCACCCTCGGTGAACCGCGCGGCCTTGGGCAGGCCGGTGGTACCCGAGGTGAACACCAGCGCCGCAGCGCGGCCGGGTAACGGTTGAGGGGCGCCGTCGAGCGGCGGAGGGCCTGCCACGCCGCCACCCTGGAACGCACATCGGTCCGCCTCCAGCTGTGCCGCCCACGGCGCACGACCCGGCTCGCAGGGCGTGACCAGCTCCACGTTGCGGTCGGCCGGAAGGCCGTCGGTCAGGGTCGGATCGGAGACCACCAGGACGGGATCGACCAGCTCCACCAGCGCGGCGCGTTCGGCCGGGGCGAGCGACGGGTTGACCCCCGCCGTGACGGCGCCCAGCGCCGACGCGGCAGCGTAGGCCACCAGATACTCCAGGCCCGATGGCAGGATCAATGCCACCCGGTCGCCCTCGCTGACACCCCGCCGGGCCATCCACCGGGCGACTGCCAGCGCCTGTTGCCACCAGCCTGCGTAACCCAGCGGCTCGTCATCCCAGCGGACCACCGCCGGCGCGTCGCCAAAGCGAACTGCGGCCTCGGCCAGCGTGGCTGCCAGGCTGACCGCCGGGCCCAGGGTTTGGGTGACTACCACCGGTTATCGAACGTTGGGCTTCACGCGTTTGCCGGAGGCGAAGAACGCCTGGCCCTCGGCCAGCGCCTCCACCGAGTTGCCGGCAGCCAGCAGAAAGCTGCCGAGGTCGAGGGCCTGACGGCGCGACAGCTCCTGGGCCATCCACAGGTTGCGGACCGTCGCAACAACGGCATCAGCCGGCTGGGAGGCGATCGCCTCGGCCGCCCAACGGGCCCGCTCGGCCAACCGATCGGCAGGGGTCACTTCGCTGACCAGCCCCACCTCCAGCGCGCGGGCCGCCGAGAGCCGCTCGTGGGCACCCAACAGCATCATCCGCATCAGGTCGCCGAAGGGCATGCGGGGTGCCAACAGCGTGGGTTCGAGCACCGCCGCCATGCCGTAGGTGACGTGGGGATCGAAGAAGGTGGCGCCCTCGGCGGCGATCAGAAACTCCACCTCGCCCAGCAGATAGAACGCGCCGCCACAGGCCATGCCGTTGACCGCTGCGATCACCGGCTTCCACATGCCGTGGGTTTTGGGCCCCAGCGCCTCGCCCGGATCCTGGTAGGTGTAGGGGTCGAAGCTGTAGTCGCCCTCGGTGGTGGGCACGGCATCCCGGTCGATACCGGTGCAGAACGCCGCATCGCCGGCGCCGGTCAGGACGACCGCACGCACCTCGCCGTCGTCGCGCAGGCGGGCCCACGCCTGCGGCAACTCCTCCAACATGGTGGCGTCGAACGCGTTGTAGCGGTCGGGGCGGTTCAGCGTCAGGGTGGCCACCCCGTCGGAGATGTCCAACAGCAAGGTCTGGTAGTCGCTCACCGCGTCACCCTACCCGGCTGATCTGACGGATCGTCAGGTGGCGAGGGGCTGCGTCGGCATCCGGTCGGGCGGTACCGTGACACCGTGCCGCGGAGGGGTCCCGGCACGTCACCGGGGGAGAGCAAGCACATGAAGGTTGACCTGAGCGTCATCGATTTCCTCGATCGGGCCGAGACCGTGTTTCCGGACCGGGTGGTGTTCGTGGACGAACCCGATCAAATCGCCGAGTCGTGGGGCGAGGTGACCGGCGCCGAGTTCGCCCGTCGGGCCCGCAACCAGGCCGCTCACCTGGACGCGCTTGGCATCGGGGTGGGGGAACGGGTGGCGATCATCTCGCAGAACTCGGCCCGCCTGGCCTGTGGATTCTTCGGGGTGTCGGGCTGGGGACGCGTCTACGTGCCGGTCAACTTCCGCCTCAGCCCGGCCGAGGTCGCCTACATCGTCGACCACTGCGGGGCCACGGTGTTGTTGTACGACCCGGAACTGGCCGACACCGTTGCCGACCTTGACGTCGCCCACAAGGTGATGCTGGGCACCGACAGCGATGTCGAATGGTTTTTCACCGACCGCGAGCCCGCACCCTGGGAGCCCGACGAGGACGCCACCGCCACCATCAACTACACGTCGGGCACCACCGCCCGCCCCAAGGGGGTGGAGCAGACCCACCGCTCGCTGTGGCTCAACGCCTCCACCTTTGGCTGGCACGCCGGGGTGAACGAGCGGGACGTCTACCTGCACACGCTGCCGATGTTTCACTGCAACGGGTGGGGCATGGTGTACGCCTCGCTGGGCATGGGCGTGAAACAGGTGGTGCTGCGCAAGGTGGACGGTGCCGAGATCCTGCGACGGATCGACCGCCACGGTGTCACGTTTGCCTGCGCCGCCCCGGCGGTCGTCGCGGCCGCCCTCGAAGCTGCGCCCGAGTTCGACCCGGTGCCCGGCCGTGACCGCATGCGGGTGATCGTGGCCGGTGCGCCCCCACCAACGCAGACCATCGAACGGGTGGAGGCCGAGCTTGGTTGGGAGTTCATCCAGATCTACGGGCTGACCGAGACCGCCCCGCTGATGACGATGAACCGCTGCCGGAGCGAATGGGACGACCTCGCACCATCGGAGCGGGCGTCCAACCTGGCGGCCGCCGGATCACCAACGATCGGCATGCGGGTGAGCGTGGACGCCTACGGGGAGGTGCTCGCCCGGGGCAACCACGTGCTCGAGGGGTACTGGGCTCAGCCGGAGGCCACCGCCGCGGCCATCGTCGACGGTTGGTTCCACACCGGCGACGGCGGCACGGTCGAGGGTGGCGTGGTCACCATCTCGGATCGCAAGAAGGACGTGATCATCTCGGGCGGCGAGAACGTCTCGTCGATCGAGGTGGAGGACGCGGTGTTCAGCCATCCCGAGGTGGCCGAAGTGGCGGTGATCGGGGTGCCGTCGGACAAGTGGGGCGAAACGGTGATGGCCCTGGTGGTGCGCACGGACGGCTCCACCCTCACCGAGGAGGCACTGATCGCCCACACCCGGCAGCGGCTGGCGGGTTACAAGTGCCCCAAGACGATCGAGTTTCGTGAGGAGTTGGTGCGGACCGCCACCGGCAAGCTGCAGAAGTTCAAGCTGCGTGCGCCCTACTGGGAGGGCCTCGACCGTCAGGTGAACTGAGCCGAGGCCGGCATGATCAGCCGCTGCTCGGCGGACGGGTTACCCCTGGTCGGCCGGCTGGCCGCCACCCACCGGGTCGCGTTCCAGCACGGTGGTGCCCGAAGCGGCGCTGGTGCTCGTTTGGGCGTCGCCCGACGTGGTCGGCTGCGCGCCACCCTTGGAACAAGGTCCCTTCACACCCTTGAAGTCCAGCACCCGCTTGACCGACTCGTTCAGCCGCTTCTCCGAGATGGTGCCGTCCGCAACGGCCGCCACCAGCGCCGTGTGCACCTCGTCAACGTTCTGGGCTCCTGCGATCAATGCCACGTCGTTGCCGGCAACCAACGCCTGCACGGCGGCCTGGCTCTGTGTCCTCTGGTCGGCGATGGCGCCCATGATCAACGAGTCGGTGACGATCAGACCCTTGAAACCCAGGTCGTCGCGCAACAGCGCGATGCCTTCCGGCGACATCGTCACCGGCTCGCCGTTGGTGACGTCGGGGATCACCGCATGGGTGGTCATGATGGCGGGAATGCCGGCGTCGATGGCTGCTTTGAACGGAAGAAACTCCCGTTGCTTCAGTTCGTTGAGGCTGCTGACCCGCACCAACTCGCCGTGCGGGTCGGCGGTGGCGTAGCCGATTCCGGGAAAGTGCTTGGCGATTGGCTTGATCCCACCCTCGGTCATGCCATCGGCGGCCGCCAGCGCGAAGTCGACCACCACCTGCGGGTCGAGGGCGTACGAGCGACTCTTCAACGCGACGCCGAAGCCGACGTCGAGCACCGGAGCGAAGTTGGCCGTAAACCCCAACCCCGCCATCGACGTGGAGTACTTGGTCCACATCGCCTTGGTTTGGGCGGTCGACAGCGTACCCGTGGTGTCACGGGCCGACGGCAGCGGCTCGATCACCTTGTCCAGCCGTTGCACCGTGCCACCCTCCTCGTCGGACGCGACGGTCATGGGGACCTTGGTGTCGGCCGTGACGGCGGTGATCTGGCCCGCAATGTCGCCGCCCTGGTCCTCCAGCGCCCCGACCCCACCGATCTTTCCGGCTTTGGCGGAATCGGCGACGTTGGCCGGGGTTGCGGTCATCACCCACAACACCTGCCCGGCTTTTTCCTCGACGCTCAAGGTGTCGAGGCACGGCTTGAGCGGATCAAGGTCGATGCTCGCAGCGTCGGTGCCGCCCGATGAGGTGGTGCTCGGCGCGCTGTTGGTCGATACCGGGTCCTGAACGCCCACTGCGGTGACGTCCGACGACGTGGTGCCTGCGCATGCCCCGATGAGCGAGGTGGCGCCCAGCAGGGCGATGGCCGTACCGACGCGTCGGCGCCGCAGCCCGACCCCGCCGGCACCGAGGGAGGAGCGCCGATGATGGATCACCAGTGAATCGTACCGGCTGTGGTGCCGGCGTCGGTGGCCACCACCACGCCGCTGCGTTTGACACGCTGGTGGAATGGTCGCCTCATCCTCCGGTCCGCACCCCGAATTGCACCAATCGCTGACCCTTGGGCCGAAGACCGCTCGCAACCGGGTGTTGTTCGGTGCCCACCACACGTTGTTCGCCGAACCATCGCCGACCTATGGCGAGCCCGGCCTGGTGGGGGACCGACTGGTGACGTACCTGGCCGAGCGTGCTGCGGGTGGCGTCGGCACGGTGATCTGCGGCCCAACAGCGGTTCACCCCGACGCCGTCGCTGCTGCGCCGAACCTGCCCATCGCCTGGGACCGGCGGGTCATCGCCGGGTGGTCGTTGCTCGCCCGCACGCTTCAGGCCCACGGAGCGCTGGCCATGATCCAGTTGGGACACGACGGTCCAACGGCTGGGAGTGGCTGGACCAAACGGGCTGCGGTGTCGGCCGGTGGCGTCGGCTATCGCTTCGAGGCCCCCCGGTCGCTGAGCCTTGACGACCTGTCCGACCTGGTGACCCACTACGGGCGTGCGGCACGGCATGCCCGATCGGCTGGATTGGACGGCATCGAGGTGGATGCTGCGCACGGTGGCCTGCTGCATGGGTTTCTGTCTCCGGTCTTGAACGGCCGGCAGGACCGGTACGGGCGGGGCGCCGACGGTCGGCTGCGATTGCTGCGGGAGGTGCTGGTGGCGGTGCGGGAACGGGCGGGAGACGGGATGGCGGTCGGGCTGAGACTCGGCGTCGGCGTCGGCGTCGACGCCGGGGTGCGCTCCGGCCCGACCGGCGATCCGTCGGGCACGGTTGGATCGGGCGCCGGTGACCCGGCTGAGGTTGCCTCAGCCCTGGTGGTCGATGGCCTGGTCGACTTCCTCAATGTGGCCGTGGATCCGACGGCATCTTCTGGCTGGGGAGTCCAGGGTGGGTCGCCGTCGCTGTATCGCGACCACGGATACGGGATGGAGGCGGGCGCCGCGATCCGGGCCCGGGTGCGCAACGTCGGCGATGAGCGTCGACCGGCGCCCGTGCTGGTCGGCGGCCGGTTGATCACCCCCGCCGAAGCAGCCAACGTGCTGGCTGTGGGGGCCGCCGACGGGGTGTGCATGGTGCGGGCCCTGATCGCCGACCCCGCATGGGTGTCCCGTGATCACGACGGCGAGGGTGGCCGCATTCGAGTCTGCACGGGTTGTAACGAGAGCTGTCACGGCAATGCTGTGCGAGGCGAGCCGGTCACCTGCGCCACCAACCCGGTGGTTGGGCGGGAAGCAACCCTGGGCCGAGGCACCATGTTCAAGACGCTGGTGGGGCGCAGCGTGGTGGTCGTTGGGGCGGGTCCGGCGGGGCTGGAGGCAGCGTGGGTGGCGGCCGCTCGCGGCCATCGGGTCACCCTGCTGGAACGCGAGGCGCTCACCGGCGGGCGTATCAACCTTGCAAGCCGGTTGCCCGGGCGGGGTGAGCTGACCGGGTTTGTGACGTGGCGTGCCGCCGAATGCGAGCGGCGTGGAGTGACGCTGCGAACCGACGGGACCGCCACGGCCGACTCGGTGCTGACCCTGGAGCCCGACGCCGTGGTGGTGGCCACCGGCGCGGTCGGCGACGCGTCGTCCGAGGTCGCCTGGCACCCGCCGATCATCGGGGTGGATCGTCCCGGCGTGCTCGACCATGAGGCTGCGCTCCGTGTCGTGCTGGCCGCCGGACCGCGGGCCTTGGGGGACCGCGTGGTGGTCGTCGACCTGGTGGGGTTCGTCGAGGCGTTCGGTCTGGCCGGGTTGCTGGCGGACGGCGAGGTGGAGACCACGCTGGTGTCGCCGTTTGCCGAGCCGACCGCCACCGACCCGGAGACCCGGCTGGAGTTGCTGCGACGCGCTCGACGGGCGGGTGTGGCGCATCTGCCGCACCACCTGGTGGAGGCGATCGAGCCGGCCGATTCGGCAGCTGAGCCCGACCCTGGGACGGGGTGGTGCGCGCTGCGAGTGAGGGGACGGGACAACCTTGGCCAGGCCGGCCTGTCGATCGATTGCGTCAGCACCGTGATCGTCAGAGCGCCCGCCCGTTCGGTCGACGGCCTGGCGGCCCAACTGGTCGTGGCCCGCCCAGGCCTTGAGGTGCACACCGTGGGCGACGCCCTGGCGCCGCGTTGGGCGGACCAGGCCATCGCCGACGGGCATCGGGTCGGCCGCCTGCTGTAGCGGGTGAGGCGGCCACCCGCTACGCTACGACTTCCGGAACTCCACCCGGACGGCGCGGCCAAGGGAACGGCCTGCACCATCCGAACCTTGGGGTGTCCGATGTCTTGGCGGTCGTGCCCCGCACCAGCGGGCGTGACGGTCAGTAGTTCGAAGGAGAACCCGCACAGGGATGAACCACCTGAGCCCTGCCCTTGAAGCCGCAGCCTGGGCCGCTGCCGACGGTGTCGCCACCGAAACCGACGTAGCGCTGCTCGAACGCGATCCGCTGCTGTGGCGTCGCCAGCTTGAAGTGTTGATCGACGACACCGAGGACTCGCTCGACCACGTGCGCAAGCTGCGTGGACCTGAGCGGGGTCGGGTGGTGGCCGATATCGAGGCCGAACTCGCACGCCTGGAAAGCGCCTATGACCGCATGCTGGCGCCGGGTGACCTGAGCGAAGTGTTGGTCGAGGCGGATCCGCCCGGCGAGGTTCGGTTGCAGGCCTCGTGGGCCGGCGGTCAGATCGTCGTTTGGGCTGCGGGTCCGAGCACGCTTCCGGCCGACAACGACGGTCTGGCCGACATTCTGGAACGCATCGGTGGGCCTGCGGTGGGTTGGAGCGTTCACCGGGATGTGTCGCTTCCCAACGGTGCCACCGCAGCGGCGTTGTCGATTCCTGTGGAGGAGTCACTGGGGTGGCTGGTTGCCGTCGGTGGAGGCCTGGGGCGCGACGGAGTGGGTGGAAGCGTCGCCTGGCTGGGCCGGGTTGCCGTCGCCGCCGTGCGCCAGGTTGCAACGGGCGCCATCGTCCCCATGCTGCATGGCGAGAAGCGTGATCGCGGTGGCGTGATGGACATGTCGGTGCGCTGGGTCCCTGCGCTGCTCGACCAGATCGACCTGGAGGAGATGTCCTCGGCCATGCCCGAGGCCGTCATCCTGCTGGCCCGCGCCGACGCCCGCTCGGTGACCTTGTCGGTGCTGCGTGCCGTCACCGACGCCATCGTGCGGGAGGCGTCGTCGCGCATCGAACTGCCCGCCCCACCGCCTCAGGTTCGCAACGCCTCAGGGGTGGCCGAAGCGTTCCTCACCCGGCTGGACGGATCGGCCTTCGAAGCGCCGATTTCGGCCGGGGCCGAAGTGTCCAAGCGTCTCGACCGCTGGTCGAAGTCGGTCACCGGATCTGGTCGCACCAGGCTGGTGGTGCAACTCGACCCGCCGGATTCCTCCGACGCATGGTTCCTGTCGGTGCTGGGCCCCGGGGCGGAGGGCAACCTCATGCCCATCGAGTTGGCGCTGACCGATCGCCCCGGGACGAAGGTTCTGGGCGACGAGCTGAATCGCCTGGAGCGCATTCTGCCCGCCCTGTTACGTCCGGGTGCGATGCGAAGGGGCCAGGTCTACCTCTCCACCGAGGAGGCCTGGGAGCTGATGAGTAGGGGCGGGCCCAGCCTTGCTGCTGCGGGTTACGACCTGCGGCTGCCGGCGTTGTCGCGCCGGAAGCCGTCGCCGTCGCTGCGGTTGTTCACCGAGCCCACCGGAGACTCGGTGGTGGGCGCCAACCAGCTGTCCAACGTGTCATGGTCGGCGCTGTTTGACGACGTCGAGCTGAGCGCCGAGGAGATCGCCCGCCTGGCCACCCAGGCCCGCCCGCTGGTGCAGAGCCATGGCAAGTGGGTGGAGCTCGACAAGGTGGACCTGAAAGAGGCGGCGGCGGCGCTGGCCGAGCGCTCGGTGCGCAGCCAGATGACCGGCGCCGAGATCCTGCGGGCCTCCGTCGGGCTCGACCGCGTGGCGCTCTCCGGTGGCGTGTCGGTTGAGGGCGAAAGCTGGGCGGGCCAGTTGCTGGCCCAAGCCCGCAACCTGCCCGTGCCCGACGCCAAGCCGGAAGGCTTCCACGGCGAACTGCGCGCCTACCAGGCCGAGGCGTTGGCGTGGCTCGGTTTCCTCGATGCCGTCGACCTGGGCGGCTGCCTGGCGCTCGACATGGGCCTGGGCAAAACCCCCACGGTGCTCGCTCACCTGGCCGCCCCCGGTTCAGAGGGTCCGTCGTTGGTGATCGCCCCGCCGGCGGTGGTTGGCAACTGGGCCGCCGAGGCCCGCCGGTTTACGCCAGGGCTGTCGGTGGTGGTGCACCACGGCGCAAACCGCGCTCAGGGAGCGGCATTCAAGCGGGCGGTGCGCAACAACGATGTGATTCTCACCACGTACGGCACGGCGGTGCGCGACGTGGGTCTGCTGGAGGATCACAACTGGGACAAGGTGGTGCTCGACGAGGCCCAGGCCATCAAGAACCCGGCCAATGAGACCTCACAACAGCTGCGTCGCCTCACCGCCCGCAGCCGAATCGCCCTCACCGGCACCCCCATTGAAAATGGGTTGGGTGATCTGTGGGCGATCCTCGACTTCTGTAATCCCGGGTTGGTCGGTTCCCGACCCGAGTTCATCGCCGGTCTTTCCGGCGAGGCCGAGGCGGCGCTGCGGGCGCTCAACGGCCTGTTGGTGTTCCGTCGCACCAAGTCCGAACCCGAGGTGGCCAAGGAGCTTCCCGACCGCATCGACGAGCTCGATCACTGCGCGATGACCAAGGAGCAGATCGGCCTGTACCAGGCGGTGCTCGACTCGCTGGTCGCCGACAGCTCCGAGGTGGGCGGCGACCCAAAGAAGGGTGCGGTGCTGGCGGCGATCACCGCGCTCAAGCAGATCTGCAACCACCCGGCCGCCTACCAACACGACGACCTGCCCCTCGATGGTCGGTCGGGCAAGCTGGCCCGGCTGGAAGAGATCATCGACACGGTGTTCGCCTCCGGCGAGCGCGTGCTGATCTTCACCCACTTCGCCTCGTGGGGCCGGCGGCTGGCCGAGTACCTCACCGAGAAGACCGGGGTGAAGATCTCCTCCTACGACGGGTCGCTGGCACGGGGTGCCCGCGACCGGTTGGTCAAGCAGTTTCAGGAGGGCGAAGGCCCGGGCGCCTTGGTGCTGTCACTGAAGGCGGGTGGCACCGGCCTCAACCTCACCGCGGCCAACCACGTGGTGCTCTACGACCGCTGGTGGAACCCGGCGGTGGAGGACCAGGCACGCGACCGCGCCTGGCGCATTGGCCAAACCAAGACCGTGATTTCGCACCGCCTGGTGTGTCCGGGCACCGTCGACGAACGGGTGGAGGAGGTGGTTTCGGGCAAGCGCCACATCGCCAACCTGGTGTTGCCCAAATCGTCGTCGCTCTCCGACCTCAACGGCGACCAGCTGCGCACGGCGCTTGGTCTCGAACCCGATGCAATGTTGACCGAGGACGATGTCGATGAACTGTGAACGGAAGGCCGGGGCCTGATGGTCAACCGATCGAAAAACAACCGACGCCGCAACAAGCGTAAGAAGTCGGTCGACCTCTGGCGGCCCGTGCCCATGCTGCCCGACCCGCGGCCGATCTCGGTGCAGGGTGATCCCACCACGTTGGTGCGGTCGCTCGGCAACCCGCCGCTCCCGGGGCAGCACAGCGTCGCCGAGCACTACCTGGCGGCAGTGGCAGAACGGGCCTCAGGCATGGCCGAGGCCCTCGCCGCGGCGTCCGGACTGCTGGCGGTGCCCGAGGGCGATGATGACTAGGCGCCCACGAGCCACCGCCGGGGGCGGCCGATGACCGCCGGGGGCGGCCGATGACCGTCGGGGGCGGCCGATGACCGCCGTCGCAGACACTCCCGATGAGGCCTTCGGGCCGGACTGGGCCCGCCTGGACGATCGTTGGGTGCTCGTCACCGGCGCCGCCCGCGGCCTCGGCCGGGCCATAGCGCTCGGTGCCGCACGGTTTGGGGCCAACATCGTGGCGATCGACCGTGACGAGGTTGGTGTCATCAGTCTGCGGGGCGTCATCGAATCGCTAGGGGCCACCTGCCTGACCGGCGTCTGTGACGTTCGCGATTCAGATGCGGTCGACGAGGTGTTGGCCGACACGATGGCGCGTATCGACGGGCTTGATGTTCTGGTGAACAACGCGGGTGGCGGCTTCTGGGCTCCGTTTCTTGACGTGACGGCCAGGGGGGAGGCGGCGCTCATCGCCGAGAACTTCACCCAGGTCACCCACATGATTCGTAGCTGCGTGCCATACCTGGTGGAGGGCGGATCGATCGTGTCGGTCACCTCCATCGAGGGGCATCGGGCGGGCCCCGGGTTCGCGATCTATTCGGCGATGAAGGCGGCGGTCGAGAACCTCACCCGCACTCTGGCACTCGAGCTGGCCGATCGGCGCATCCGGGTGAACGCCGTGGCCCCCGACATGATCCCCACACCCGGCGACGATGCCTTGGCGGAAGCGGCCGGTGCGTTGGTCGACGACACCTACGATTCGCAACCATGGCCCGAGACGGGCACGCCCGATGACGCCGCCGGTGCCGTGATTTTTCTGGCCTCAGACATGTCCCGGTTCATCACCGGCTCCACCATTCACCTCGATGGTGGCACGTACGCCGCCTCCGGGTGGAGGCGCCGGCGATCCGACGGGGCCTGGCTGTTGTAGCCGGGCCGCAACATCGACAGCGTCTCCGCGCCTGGCCCCGCTGGCCGCGCTCCACCCGCCCAGCCACCCTCGCCTGGCCACCGTCGCTGCACCCGAGCCCGATTCCACCCAGCGGGCCAGTTGTGGACTTTGGGTGGAATCCAACTCGGAAACCGAGTCCGAATCTACCCAAACAGAAAATCGCCTGGCGCCAGCTCCTGTGCTCAGCCTGACACGATGGGCGCATGGAGCTTCGCTCGGATAGCTCGTTTCGTTTCTCGCAGCCGCGGGCGGAAATGTGGGATGCCTTCACCAGCGTTGGCGAGTATCAACGATGGTGGCCATGGCTGGCCGGCTTCGATGGAACGGCGTTCGGGCAGGGGGAGCAGTGGTTCTGCGAGGTAAGTCCTCCGTTGCCCTACCGCCTGAACTTCTCGGTCACACTGACCGACGTGGTCCCCGAGAAGTTCGTGCGGGCCCGCATCGGCGGCGATATTGGTGGCTGGGCCGAGCTGAGCGCCACCGATGCGCCAGCCAAGGTGCGGCGCGGCGAACGAGTGACCCATGGTGAGGGAACAGCCGGGAGCGCTGGCTCGGTCGATTACCACGGATCAGCCGAGCGCGCCGGCGATCGGCAAGGTTGCGAGTTGCGGCTGCGCTCAGCGCTGTCGCCACAGAATCGCGTGCTGCGGCTGGTCACGCTGGGCGCCCGACCCGTGGCTCGCTTCGGTCACGACTGGGTGCTCGACAGCGGCGTCCGCCAGTTTCGACGCCGGCTCGACGACGAAGCCTAGATGACCACTCCGGTGATCCCCGAGGATGGCGTGAATCCGTGGGGGTCACGGCTGCCTGCAGCAGTGGTCGCCAAGGCGACGGTGTGAGGCTGCCGCCCGGCTGTGGCGCCCGGCGCCGGACAGCGGGCTGCGCACCGGACGGGATCAGGCCGCAACATTGATCGAGATGATCCCCCGGCTATGGGCGGAGCTCGACCGCCCGTGCTCCGAGGCTGCGGTCGACCATGCGATCGCTTGCGCCCAACGACGACTGGAGGCTCACGACGACGAGCGGGCCGTGTTGATGCACGGCGACGTGCACGAGTGGAACGCCCTTCGCTCGGACGACGCGTTCAAGCTGGTGGACGCCGAAGGCCTTCTGGCCGAACCGGCTGGGTGCCTGGACGGGTGTGGCACCGGAGCCGATCTGGGAATGGGGAGTGGCGGAACGCGTGTCTACCGCTGGGATGCCTAATGGCACCGCTGGGGAGCCTGGCAGACTGTCCCGGTGGGACGACGGGTGTTCATCACCGGGGTTGGCCGGGGGTTGGGGCGGGCGATCGCTGCCGGCCTCATGGCACAGGGCGACGACGTGTGGGGGTCGACCAGGTCGGGTGAGTGCGACCTTGGGCCGGCCGGAAGCGTAGCCCTGGACCTGAGAGACGAGGCGAGCATCGCCGCCGGAATCGCCGACCTCGCGGGACGGGTGGCCTCCATCGACCTGCTGATCAACTGCGCCGGTGCGGACGCACGGGCGTTCGGTCAGCCCAAGGGTGACAGCGGCCCGTTCGACTTCGATGCGGCCACGTTCAACGCGCTCTTGAACGTCAACGTCACGGGGCCGATGGTGGTGACCCGCGAGGCGATGCCGCTGCTGCGGGCCGGAGCGGACCCGATGATCGTCAACGTCAGCTCGCAGTTGGGCTCGATGCAGGTGGCCGCGCGGAAGGGGCGTGACAGCGCCTACTGCGTGTCGAAAGCGGCGCTCAACATGTTGAGCGTGAAGACGGCTGCGGCGCTTCGAGGCGAGGGCATCGGAGTCGTCATGTTGCACCCCGGGTGGGTGCAGACCGACATGGGAGGGCCCGCTGCCCCGATGAGCATCGACGAGTCGGTCGACGCCATCATCGAGACGCTGGGGTCGCTCACCATCGCAGATTCGGGCCGTTTCGTTCGTTGGGACGGCCACGATCACCCGTGGTAGCCAACGCGCTCCGAAGGTGAGGTTGGCTTGAGGACCTATCCGGCGTTGAGAACGTGGGCAAGCGTCCGGTCGGCTAGCTCGTCCCACACCGACGGTTGCGGGAGGTGGCCCATGCCGGACACCACGACCAATTCGGCGTCGGCGATGCCGGCGGCCAACGACTCGGCATGACGCAACGGCAGCACCCGGTCCAAGTCCCCGTGCACCACCAATGCCGACACCTCGATCCGAGCCAGACAGTCGACGGACGGCCGGCTGCCACGAAACGCCGCGTCCTGATGAATGGCCACGGCGTCGGGCCGGGGTTCTGCCCGTTCGGCGGCGCGTGCGAACTCCGCCTCCACCCAGGCGCGGTCGGAGGCCTCGGTCGTGGCCATGGCTCGAAGCATGCCGTCGACGGGGTCGGCCTCGAGCGCGGCAAAGAAGTCCTCTCCCATGCCAGCCTCAGGGTCCGGGCTCATGGCGGCGATGAAGGTGAGCGATGCCACCAGGTCGCTGCGACGATCCGCCAGGTCCACCAGCGTCATTCCGCCCATCGACACGCCGACGAGGTGCACGGGGCCGGCGCCGGTCGCAGCGATCACGGCGTCGGCATCATCGGTGAGGTCGCTCAGCGTGTAGCGGCCTCCGCCCGGGCCCGACAAGCCCGTGTCGCGTGGGTCGTAGCGGACCACGCTGCAACCTCCGGCGATCAGGCGATCCGTAAACCGGGCAGGGAACAGGTCGCTGGAGTCGCCCCTGCCTGGAACCAGGAAGACCGTCGGTCCCGTTCCCAGCAACTCCCACCAGAGCGCTACTTCGCCGGCAGTTTCGGTGAACATGCGCCAACCATAGATCTCGCTCCCTTTCATCGTGTTGTGTTGCGTGAGGGCCTCGAACCCTCAGTACGGCCAATCGGAGAGGGGCGGCGGTAGGCGAAAGGCCACGTCGAGCGCAGTGAGTATCTCGGGCGGCCCGGCGAGCTGGTCGGTGATCGTGAGGCCCGTGGCGGGCCGGACACCCAGCCACAGCCGGGTGAAGGCGCCGACCGAAGCATCGAGCACAGGTGCCGAACCGGTGGGCAGCCCGTCGGTCACCCCCGACTCCTCACCGAGGTGCACCGTGTAGTCGCCGCCGATGCCCGGCCAGGTGGCGCCGGACCGCTCGACCAGCGGGTCGTGCAGCCGCAGGCCGAACGTGAGGTTGATCCCGGGCAGCGCGCAGGCCTCAATACAGCTGGCCAGATCGAGCAGGCGCCACTGCACCTTGGACCAGGCGGTGTGCAGCGGGCGGGCTGAGGCTCCGAAGTTGGCCTGGGATAGCTGGCGCATCGGCTCGGCGAGGAGCGCCTGCAACTGCACACCGGACGGCTCGCGGCTGATCGTCACCGACCGCACCTGGTCGCCGAGCGCCCGCAGCAGGCCCAACAGGTCGCGTAGCTGGTGGGGCTCCTCGTAGATCAGCCACTCGACGGTCAGCGGACCGTGGTGGCCAGCCATCGAACCCAGCAGGCAGTGGGTGAGGCGACCGTCATCGGAACGGAAACCCAGACCGACCGGTCGCTCCAGCTCGGCCAGGGCCTCGGGGACTAATGCCGGAAGCTCGACCATGACCGACCCGTGACCTCGATGTCGACGTAGCAACAGGTCGTAGATCTCGCGATGGTCCTCGACGCCGATCCTGACCGGTGGGCGATTGGGGACGGCAACGTCCAACGTGGCCGGATCGAACGACACGACATGGTCCTCGGCTCCGGTGCCGAAGCCGAACCGGTCGTAGTAGCCCTGATCGAAGATGCCCAGGCTGGCCATTGCGGCGCCGTCGTCGGCCGCTTCGGCCAGCGAACGGGCCACGAGCCCGCCGGCCAGCCCTTGATGCCGCGCCACGTGGCCGGCGGCGACGAAGGTGATCACCGCAAGGTCGAGGTCGAGCGCCGAAGGTCCAACGCCGTAGCGCATCGATCCTGGCACCGTTTGCACGACGCACTCGGCCGAACCGTTGAGATCGGCCACCACGGTTCGGCCGCCGTCGAGGATCTCGCCCAGCGCCGATGCTCGTGCCTCGGAGTTGTCGATCCACCCCGCCTCCCGCCAGATGCGGGTGACGGCTGCCAGGTCGCGCTCGGATTGGTACGGGCGCCCGGCCATCACCCCAGTCTTGTGCCCCTCGAGCTGCGGGGCAATCGAGTTGCGGTGGCGAGACTTGGGTGGGGTACCCCGATAGCCAGCTAGTTTCTGACGATCCGTCAGGTCGAGCGATCCGCTGCTCGACCGACCCTGTACCGACACAGCTCAAGGAGTACCCCGTGGCCGAAACCGCCAAGCCCCTGGCCGGCGTCCGCATCATCGAAAGCTCGCTGCTGGGCCCGGGCGCCGTCGGCACCCACCTGGCCGATTTGGGTGCCGAGGTGATCAAGGTGGAGAGTCCGGCCGGTGACTACATCCGGCGCATGACCTGGCCGATCATCGAGGGCGACTCGCTGCTGCACCACCACATCAGCCGCGGCAAGCGGTCGATCACCCTCGACCTGCGCACGCCCGAAGGCGTCGAGGTGTACAAGGACCTGGTGCGGGGCGCCGACGCCGTGGTGGAGGCCATGCGTCCCGGCGCCCTGGCCCGGCGCGGCCTGGGCTTCGACGACCTCAAGGAGGTCAACCCGTCGATCGTGTTCTGCACGATCTCGGGCTACGGCATGACCGGCCCCTACAAGGACCTGCCCAGCCACGGCATCGCGTACGACGCCTGGGGCGGGCTGATCAGCCCGGGTCGGGACGAGGAGGGCTTCCCCCGCATCGACGAGCACGCCTCGGTGGGCATGCACTCCGGCCCGCTGTTCGCCGCCTACGGCATCCTCGCCGGCATCATCCGTGCCCGCAGCACCGGCGAGCCCACCTACCTCGACATCGCCCAGAGCGACGCCTCGGTGGCGATGGACTGGCTGCGCATCGAGACCTACCTGGCCTACGAGCGGCCGGAGGATGTGGTGACCGGCAACCCTGCCGACGACTACGAGCGGCGCGAGCCGGGTACCGCCGGCATGCTCGGTGGGGTCCGCTACCAGTTCTACGATTCCTCCGACGGCATGGTGCTGTTCATGTCCTCCGAGCAGGAGTTCTGGAAGAACTTCTGTGGTGGCGTGGATCGCATGGACCTGTTCGAGAAGTGGCCGGGCAGCCAGTACGGCGACCATGCCCGGGGCAACCGGGAACTGCAGCGCGAGCTGGTGGCGATCTTCGCCTCCAAGACCACCGAGGAATGGGTGGAGTTCGCCGATGAGGTGAACACCCCGATCTGCCCGGTGAACACGCCCAAGACCGTGGCGGACGACCCGCAGTTTCAGGACCGCTTCCCGCTGCTCGGTCACGAGGAGCACGGCGCCGACATGATCGGCTCGGCCATCCACCTGGTGGGCGAGGAGCTGCCGGTGCCCACCCGTGCACCGACGGTCGGTCAGCACAACGACGAGATCCTTGCCGAGGTGCTGGGCTACGACGAAGCCAAGGTCGCAGCGCTGCGCCAGGCGGGTGCGCTGGGCGCCCCGCAGTAATCGCACCCGTGGTCCATCTGGGTGTGATCGCTGTGGCCCGGTCCGCAGTGATCACACCCAGTTCGGGCTTGGGTGGCTTTGCTGTGGCTCCGGCGGTGCGCCGATGGGAAGGGCACTGCGACCGGGCGTGTGCGGGCGGCCGCGTGAAGCTGCCGGCATGGCCTCCGCACCGATCGAATCGTCACCAACCTCGCCCGGCTGGTGGTTTCGCAGCCGGGAGACCGGCCGGATCACGATCGCCCAGGCGCCCAACCCGCCGTTGTGGATCTTCCTGGCCGCAACGCTGGGACGGTGGTTCGTCTCGGACGCCGGACCGTGGGCCGACCTCTTCTGGTGGGTCTCGACCGGGGCGCTGGCCTGGTGGGCGGCCGATGAGGTGATTCGGGGTGTCAATCCTTGGCGCCGGGTGATCGGTGGCGTGGGGCTGTTGTTCTTCGCCATGCGGCTGATCGGTCGCTGACGGTCGTCGTCCGTCGCAGCCTGTGGCCGTCCCTCGCGGCCCGTGGCCGTCACTCGTGCCCGGGCTGAGGCGAGGGGGCGTGCCGTCCACGCCACGTGTACAACAATGATGGGGTGTCCGCAGGTGAAGACGAGGTGATCGAGCCCGACGAGGTCATTCCCCCCGGGGACGACTCGGAGGCCGGCGGAACCGAGGGTGGACCTGCCGTGCCGCCCTACGTGGAGATGCTGGCGTGGATCCTCGACGACTGGTTTCGTATCCCGTTGACCAACAAGCGGGTGGGCATCGATGGGGCCATCGGCATGGTGCCCGTTGTTGGCGACGGCGCCGGCCTGGTGACCTCGGCCATCGTCATCGTCGGCGCGGTCGGCCAGGGCGTTTCGGTGCCCACGGTGATACGCATGGTCGGCAACGTCCTCTTCGACTCGATGCTGGGTGTGGTGCCGTTCATGGGCGATGCGTTCGACTTTGCATGGAAGTCGAACGCCAAGAACGTGCGACTCCTCAAAGCCGACCTTGCCGATCCGCAGCGGACGCGAAGATCGTCGCTGGCCGTGATGGCCATCTCGGTTGGCGTGGTGTTGGTTCTCACCGCGGCGACGGTGGCGGCCGCTGCGCTCGGGTTGTGGTTGATGGTGCGGCTGGGCGAAGCCATCTTCTGAGCAACGCGCTTGGTCGGCACTACCATCCAACGCTGTGTCAGAGCACCCAACAAATGACCCGCTTGCAGGCGATGTAACCGCTCCGCAGACCACCCCGGCGCTGCTCGCCCAGGTGGCATCGCGCTATGGCGACGACCCGGGGGTGGTCGACGGCGACGTCGCCCTCACCTGGGCGCAGCTGGCCGGCCGCGCCGCAGAGTTGGCGAGGGCGGTGGCAGCACACGGCATCGAGGCGGGCGACCGGGTGGCCATCTGGGCGCCGAACTGTTGGGAGTGGGTGGTGGCCGTCCTGGGTCTGCACTCGGCCGGTGCGGTGCTGGTGCCGATCAACACGAGGTATCGGGGGGAGGAGGCGGCCCATCTGCTCGAGCGTTCGCAGGCACGGTTGCTTTTTACGGTGGGCGAGTTTTTGGGCACCGACTATCTGGCGTTGTTGGGCGACCGTCGCCCGGCGGTGACCGACACGGTGGTGGTGCTTCGCAGCGATGCCGACACGAACGATCTCACGACCGGTGAGACTCAGGGCGGCGCCGTGCTCGACCTGGCGATGTTCCTGGGTCGAGCCGGGGAGGTGGCCGACGCGGAGATCGACGCTCGCATTGCAGCGCTTGACGGCGACAGTCCCTCGGACATCCTCTTCACCTCCGGCACCACCGGGCAGCCGAAGGGGGCGGTCTGCACGCACGGCCAGGTGGTGCGGGCCTATGCCGCCTGGGCCAACGTGGTCGGGTTGACCCATGACGACCGCTACCTGGTGGTCAGCCCGTTCTTTCACGCCTTTGGCTACAAGGCGGGCATCATCGCCGCCATGACGGTGGGTTCGCCCATCTACCCCGAGCCGGTGTTCGACGTGAACAAGGTGATGGAGCGGGTTGCGGCCGAACAGATCTCGATGCTGCCCGGCCCGCCGACGCTGTACCAGAGCATGCTGAACCATCCGGATCTGGATACAGAGGCGCTGGCCGGCCTGCGCCTGGCGGTCACGGGTGCCGCGTCGGTGCCCGTCGAGCTGATCGAGGCGATGGGTGACACGCTCGGCTTCGAGACGGTGATCACCGGGTACGGGCTGACCGAGGCCTGCGGCATCGCCACGATGTGTCGCGACGGCGACGATCCGATGACCATCGCCACCACCTCGGGACGGGCGATCCCCGGCGTGGAGGTGGTCACGTTCGACGAGGCAGGCAACCCGACCGCAGCGGGTGTGTCGGGTGAGGTGCGCATACGTGGCTACAACGTCATGGTCGGGTACCTGGACGACCCGGAGGCGACTGCCGAGACCATCGACGCCGATGGATGGCTGGCCACCGGCGACATCGGGGTGCTCGATGCTGACGGCAACCTGGCCATCACCGACCGGTTGAAGGACATGTTCATCGTGGGTGGGTTCAACGCGTACCCCGCCGAGATCGAACGCCAACTGCTGTTGCACCCGGACGTGGCCCAGGCCGCGGTGATCGGGGTGCCCGACGGCCGGCTGGGTGAGGTCGGATACGCCTTTGTGGTGCCGACTGCCGGCGTGTCGATCGACGGCGCCGCCATCATCGCCTGGTGCCGCGAACACCTGGCCAACTTCAAAGTGCCCCGGTATGTGGAGTCGATCGACGAGTTGCCGTTCAACGCTGGTGGCAAGGTGATGAAGTTCCAGTTGCGGGATCGAGCGGCGGAGACGCTGGGCGACCACTCGTGAGCGCGCGGGCCGTCGACGGCCGAGTGCCGGGCCGGCGAGGCCTGGCCACCCGCCGACGGCTCCTCGAGTGCACCCGAACCATGCTGGGCTCGACCTCCTACCGGGACTTGAAGGTGGTGGACATTGCACGCGAGGCGGGCACATCGCCCGCCACCTTCTATCAGTACTTCACCGACGTTGACGCGGCCATCGCCGAGTTGGCGGGCGAGATGGCCACCGAGGGCGCCACCCGGCTGAGCGAGTTGTTGGCCAACACCACCTGGGCCGGCGAGGAGGCGGGTGATTCGGTGCGGGGCCTCGTCATCGGGTTCCTTCAGTTCTGGGAGGCCAATCGTCCATTGATGTCGGTGATCGACCTGTTGGCGGCCGAGGGGGAGGGGCAGGTTCGGGCGACGCGTGCGGACCTACTGGCCACATTCTCCACGGGTCTTGCCGACCGGGTTCGGTCCGACGGCAACCGCTCGGGTGCGACCAGCCCCTGGGCCATGGCCTCGGTGGCGGTGACGATGTTGGTGAACGTGGCCATCCAACGGGAGATGTTCGAAGCGTCGAAGATCCCTGCCGACGACCTGATCGACTCGGTGGCCCGGCTGCTGCAGGCTGCCGTCACCGGAACCGTCGACGCCTGAGCCTGTCACCGGGTACCGACGGGTCAGGAGCTCGGGCCCAACAGCTGAGCGACGATTCGTCGGGGCAGGTCGGCCTCCGGCTCGGTGCCCCCCACCATCAGGCGGTGGGCCAGCACAGCCGGGCCGAATTCGGCGAACAGTTCCACATCGGTGCTTGGGGGCAGCTCGCCCCGTTTGACCGCTGAGGCGATCAGGGCCTGGACGTGGGCCCTTCTCTCGGCCACGAACGCACGCTGGTACTCGTCGTGAAGTTCGGGATACCGCGCCTTCTCGGAGACGAACGCGCACATCACCGGACCGTCGTCGCCTGCCATCGCCCGCTGCGCACCCTGCAACATCGCCAGCAGGTCGGCCCGAAGGTCGCCGGTGTCCACCAGCGGGACCAACGCCGAGCTGTGGCTGCGAAGCGCCTCCACCACCAGTTGTTCCTTGCTGGAAAACCGGCGGTAGATTGCCGCCTTCCCCACGCCCGCCCGGGTGGCGACCGCCTCCATCGACATGCCGCCAAAGCCAACGTCCACCAGCAGGTCGATCGCCGCGTCGAGGATGGCCCGTTCGGTTTCCGCCGACCGGGGTCGGCCGGGAGAGCGCACGACCGGCCCGCTCACGGCTCGACGGCGGGTACTCGCAAGCCGGCACCGGTGCCGATGGGCTCACCCGGAGGTGCCATGATGGATCGCTCGTCGTCGAGGGCCCGGGCCGGGAGCCACTTCACAACCGACAACGCCGCGACGAACAGGATGCCGGCGGCCACGATGGAGGCCAGGTGCATGCCGGACACGAAGCTCTCCCGGGCCGCGGATTCGATCAGCGGTCGGACCGCTGAGGGCGCCTTTTCGGCGATGCCCAACGTCTTGCCGATTGAGTCGGTCAGCGGCTGGATGAACTGCTCGGGCACCTTGCCGGTGAGCTTCGCCGTCATCTCCGGTGCATAGCGAGACGACAACAACGAGCCCAGCACGGCCACGCCGACGGCACCGCCCGTTTGGCGGGTGGTGTCGTTCATCGCCGAGCCGACGCCGGCCTTGGCACGAGGCAGCGAACCCATGATTGAGTCGGTGGCGGGGGCCATGACGTTGCCCATGCCGAGCCCGAGCAGGCACGTCAGCAGGATCACCGGAACCATCGGGGTGGTCACCGTCAACTGGGTGAACGTGAGGAATGCCAGCCCACACACGGTGAGCCCGCCGGCGACCACCACCTTGTTGCCCAGCCGGTTTACCCAGATGCTGCTGAGCGGCGCGGCGATCATGATCACCACGGCCTGAGGCAACAGCACGGCCCCGGCCTTGATCGTCGAGTAGCCCAGCACCGACTGCAGGTATTGGGTGAGCAGGAAGATCATGCCGAACAGGCCGAGGAACGTCAGCGTGATGGCCGCGCTGGCGGCAGAGAAGCGGGGGTTCTTGAAGAACTCCAGGTTGAGCATCGGGTGATCACAACGCATCTCCCACACCATGAAGCCGACGAACAACGCGATCCCGGTGGCAAACCCGGCGAGGATCTCGGGCGAGGTCCAGCCGTGTGCCGGTGCCTCGATCACCGCGGCCAACAGCACGCCCAGGGCGGCGATCGACAGCAGCGCGCCCAACGGGTCGGCCTTTGACGGGTTGGGATCCTTGGACTCGGGGATGTAGCGGTAGCCGAAGATCAGCCCGGCGATCACGACGGGGATGTTGACCAGGAAGATCGAGCCCCACCAGAAGTGAGCCAGAAGAAAGCCACCGGTGACAGGCCCCACGCCCAGACCAAGTGCGGACACCCCCGCCCAGATTCCGATGGCCTTGGCGCGCTCCCTGGGTTCGGTGAAGACGTTGGTGAGTATGGAGAGGGTGGCGGGCATGATGAACGCGCCGCCGACTCCCATCAGCGCCCGGGTTCCGATCAGCAGGTTGGCGTCGGTCGCCATGGCGGAGAGCGCGGAGCCGATACCGAAGACGATGAGACCAACGGTGAGGAACCGGTAGCGGCCAAACCGGTCGCCGATGGTTCCGGTCGTCAGGAGCAATCCCGCAAACACGATGGTGTAGCTGTCGACGATCCATTGCAACTGGCTCTGTGACGCGCCGAGGCCCCCCTCGACCGGCAGCTTGGAGAGCCGAGGCAGCGCCACGTTGAGGATCGTGTTGTCCAACACGATCACCAGCAGGCTGACGCACAGCACGACCAGCGTGATCCATCGGTCGCGGTGGACCTCGTCGGGTTTGTTGACTTGGTCTCTCACGGGGGTTTCCTTCGTCGTGCGGGGACAGGCTGATTACGGAACGGTTCCGTATTGTTATGCGGTCACGCCTGTCCTGCCAACCCGCTCCACTGACATCGGGCGGTCGGGCTACCCGGTGGGGTGCTGGAGTTGAGCTCGCAACTGCTGGTTCTCGTCGGACAATTCGACGAGGCGGTGGGTGATCCCGGTCAGCAGGGTGCGAGACATGGTTGGAAACTCATCCAACAGGCTGCGGAACGATCGCCGGTCGAGTACCTCCAGTGTGGAGTCCTCGGCAGCGGTCACCGTGGCCGTGCGTACCACATCGTCCAGCAAGGCGATCTCACCGAAGTAGTCACCGGCACCGATGGTGGCCAACTCCCGACCGTCCCGGCTGATGGTGGCCGAGCCCGACATGATCACAGCGAACTCCTTGCCCACTTTGCCCTCTTGGGCCAGGACGGTGCCTGTGGTCACGTCCAGCGTGTCGCTCAGTTGGTCGATTCGATCCAGTTCCTTTGGCGAACAGCCCTCGAACAACTTGATCTTGCGGAGGAAATCTCGGGGCACTGTGTGGTTGGACATGAGCCCAGGGTACCTACGCTGCGAAATGCGCAGGCGGCAATGTGGCCCATGGGTCTGGCAAGCTCGGACCCATGGTTCGGCTCTTCGCATTTCTTACCCGTCGTTCAGAACTGAGCCACGAGGAGTTCCTGGACCACTGGCTGAATGTTCATGGCCCCCTGATCGCCGGCACGCCGGAGCTGGCACGGCACATCCGGCGCTACGAGCAGCACCCCCGGGCGGAAGCCGGCCCGATGTCGGGGAGCGAGCACTGCGATGGCGTCACCGTGCAGCACTTCGACTCGGCCGATGACCTGTGGGCGTTCACCGCCGAGCCCGCCTACGCCGAATTGATCGCTCCCGACGAGGCGGCGCTGTTGGACCTCCAGCGGTTGGTGTGGGTGATCACGGGCGAGCCGACCGTGGTGATTGGGGACGGGACGTCGACCGGTGGGGTTGGTGGCGATGTCGCCGGTGCCTGAGGTGGGGGACTTCGACGGGGCCCGTGTGTTGATCACCGGCGCAGCGTCGGGCATCGGCGAGGCGACAGCCCGGCTGCTCGCCGCCGGCGGCGCCCGACTGGCGCTGCTGGATCGCGATGGCGTGGAGCTGACCCGAGTGTCCGAAGAACTGGGTGCCGAGGCGATCGTCGCCAACGTGGCCGATGCCGATGCGGTTCGTTCGGGGGTCGAATCCGCTGCAGCGGCGCTCGGCGGGTTGGATCACCTGGTGAACAACGCGGGGACGGGTTCGCTCGGTCGCATCGAGCGGTACTCGGATCGAGACCTCGACCGGCTGATCGCCGTGAACCTCACCGGCGCCTACCGGGTTCTGGCCGCCGCGCTGGGGCATCTCCGGGAGCCACCGGCAGCCCTGCCCGGCGCCGGAGCGACGCCACAACACCGCAGCTCGGTGGTGAACGTGGCCTCTGCATCGGGGGTGAGACCGACGCTGGGGGAGGCCCCGTATTCGGCGGCCAAGGCGGGCCTGATCAGCCTCACTCAGTCCGCGGCGATGGAGGCGGCGCCCGAGGTGCGGGTGAACTGTGTGTCGCCCGGCTTCGTCGCCACGCCACTCAACCGGATGCTGTTGGATCTGCCCGACATCGAGGACACCTTGGCGGCAGCGACCCCGTTGGGTCGCGTGGGCACTGCCGACGAGGTGGCCCGGGTGATCGCCTTCCTGCTCTCCGAGGCCGCCTCGTATATCACCGGCCAAAACCTGGTGGTCGACGGCGGCAGCCTGCTGCCGAACTCCCAGGTTGACCCGGTGCTGGGCCCACTGCTCGGTTCGCGAAGCGTGGTCGAGTCGGAGGCTGCCTCCGGCCTCGCCTGAGAGCGATCTTCTCAAAATCGGAGGTGGAGCCGAACCGATGGAGTGAACCGTGAGCCCCCTGGGTACTGCTCCGGCATGGCGAACGTTTCCGACTACATCGTGCAGCGAATTCAAGAGTGGGGGGTCGATCTCGTTTTCGGCTACCCGGGTGACGGCATCAACGGGGTGGTCGGCGCCATCGACCGCTCGGACGGCGCGGTGCGCTTCGTGCAGGTGGCTCATGAAGAACTGGGCTCGTTCGGGGCCTGCGCGTACGCCAAGTATCACGATGACCCGGATGCGGTTGGCGTGTGCCTGTCCACCGGCGGGCCGGGTGCGGCGCACCTGATGGTGGGGCTCTACGACGCCAAGGCCGACCATCAGCCCGTCGTGGCCATCGTTGGGCAGGTGGCCCGCAGGTCGATCGGCGGTTCCTACCACCAGGAACTCGACCTCCTCACGATGGTCGCCGGGGTGGCCGACTACGTGGTGGAGGTGTCGACGCCGGCACAGGTTCGCCAAAGTGTCGACCGGGCCTTCCGGACCGCACTGGCCGACCGCACCGTCGCGGTGGTGATCCTGCCCAGCGACGTGCAGGAGGCCGACGCCGTACCCACGCCAGAACGAAGCAGGGGCGCGATTTACACCGGCACCAGCTATCAGCGCAGCGCGCCGTTGCCGTCCGACGAGCAACTCGATGCCGCAGCCGAGATCCTGAACACCGGAAGGAAGGTGGCGTTGCTCGTGGGCGCCGGTGCCCTCGGCGAAGGCGACGCTGTGTTGGAGGTGGCCGATCGGCTGGGTGCCGGGGTGGTGAAGGCGCTGCTGGGCAAGGCGGTGGTGAGCGACGACCACCCCAACGTCACGGGCCACCTTGGGCTGCTGGGCACCCGAGCCAGCTTCGAGCTGATGCAGGGCTGCGACACGCTGTTCATGATCGGTACCTCGTTTCCCTATGCCGATTGGCTGCCGCCCGATGGGGCGGTGCGTACCGTGCAGGTCGACATCGACGCCGCCCAGATCGGGCTGCACTATCCGGCCGATGTGGGGCTCGTGGGCGACACCGGGCGTACGTTGGCGGCGTTGCTCCCGCGGCTCCAGCGAACCGACGACCGCAGTTTCGTCGATGAGGTTGCCACGTGGCGGCGTCGCGACGATGCGATCCACGAGCAGCGGGCACTGTCGGACCACACGCCGATCACGCCGCAGCGCCCGTTCTGGGAGGCCAACCTGCGACTGCCCGACGATGCGGTCATTTCAGCCGACTCGGGGACCTCGGCCAACTGGTTTGCGCGCTACATCCACCCTCGGGGTACCCAGAAGACCTCGGTGTCGGGCAACCTCGGCTCGATGGTGCCCGGTGCCGCGTATGCCCTGGCCGCCAAGTTCGCGTGCCCCGATCGCCTGTCGGTCGGCTTCGTCGGCGACGGCGCCATGCAGATGTTGGGCATCAACGCCCTGATTACCGCCAAGCATTACTACGACACCTGGGACGATCCCCGCATGGTGCTGTGCGTGCTGAACAACGGCGACCTCAACCAGGTCACCTGGGAGATGCGGGCCATGGCCGGCAACCCCCGCTTCGAAGGCAGCCAGGCGCTGCCGGAGTTTCCGTTTGCGGACTACGCCGAACTGCTGGGCCTGGTGGGGGTCCGGGTGGAGGAGCCCGATGCGGTGGGCGCAGCATGGGACACCGTGCTTGCCGCCGATCGCCCCGCCGTGCTCGAGGTGATGTGTGATCCCAACGTGCCCACCGTGCCCGGGCACCTCACCATCGGCGAGGCGACCAACTACATCGAGGCGCTCGCCAAGGGTGACCCCGATGCTGCCCAGGTGGTGCTGCAATCGGCCCGGGAGTTGTGGGAGTCGGCCTCGGGGACCATGAAGGCTGCAATCAGTGAAAGGCTTGGATGATGAGTTTTCAGTTTCACCGGAGCGCTCCGTCACGGTTTGGTCCGTGGGCCACCTGCCTGGTGGGCATGCTGGCCGGAATCGTGCTGGTCGTCTTGCTCAGCTGGTGGTGGCTGTTCCTGGCCGTGCCGGCCACGGTGCTGTGGGTCATCGGAGTGATCGACTATCTCCAGCCTCACCACTCCATTCGCCGGATCTACCCGGTCATTGGGCGAATGCGATGGCTCGCAGAGGACCTGCGCCCCAAGATCCGCCAATACTTCGTCGAATCGGACACCGACGGTGCTCCGTACACCCTGGACACCCGGGCCGACGTGTACGACCGGGCCAAGGGCGGCGAGGGCATCGAGTCCTTCGGCACCGAACTCGACGTCTATGCCCAGGGATACGAGTGGTTCCTGCACTCGATCTACCCCAAGGTGCCGGCCGAAGGACAACACCGGGTGCGCATCGGCGAGGCCAGTGGAGCCATCCCGTATGACATGGCGCTGATGAACATCTCGGCGATGAGCTTTGGCTCGCTGTCGGGCCCGGCGATCACCGCGCTGAACGAGGGTGCCCGGCGGGGCGGCTTCGCCCACGACACCGGCGAGGGTGCGGTATCGCCGTACCATCGCCAGGGCGGCGACCTCGTGTGGGAGATCGGTACCGCCTACTTCGGCTGCCGCACCCCCGACGGCAAGTTCGACGCCGACCAGTTCGTCGATGAGTGCCGACAGACCGATGCCATCAAGATGATCTCGATCAAGTTGTCGCAGGGGGCCAAGCCGGGTCTGGGCGGGGTGCTGCCCGGCTCGAAGGTCACCCAGGAGATCGCCGACACCCGCGGGGTGCCGGTCGGGGAGACCGTCGTGTCGCCGGGGCACCACTCGGCCTTCGACGGGCCGGACGGCCTGGTGGAGTTCGTGGCCCGCCTGCGAGAGATCTCGGGCAATCGCCCCACCGGCTTCAAGCTGTGTGTGGGCCAGCGTACCGAGTTTCTGTCGGCGATCCGGGCGATGATCTCCGCCGACGTCTATCCCGACTTCATTATCGTGGACGGCTCCGAGGGCGGCACCGGCGCGGCGCCGCTCGAGTTTGAGGACCACGCCGGCGTGCCCCTCGACGACGGCCTCGCCACCGTCCACAGCGCGCTGGTCGGTGCCGGGATCCGCGGGCGGATTCGCATCGGCGCATCGGGCAAGGTGGGCAGCGGCTTCGATATCGCCCGTCGCCTCGCCCAGGGGGCCGACTACACCAACTCGGCCCGCACCATGATGTTTGCGCTGGGCTGCATCCAGGCCCAGGAGTGCCACACCAACAAGTGCCCCTCCGGGGTCACCAGCCACAACCCGATGGTCACTCGCGGCATCGACGTTGAGGACAAGGCCCAGCGGGTCTGCACCTACCAGCGGTCGACGGTCAACAACTTCAACACGATCCTGGGAGTACTGGGCCACACGTCGGCGTGCGACGTTCGACCGGACCAGTTCATGCGTCGGATCTCCCAGACCGAGAGCGTCCGGTACGACGAACTCTGGCCGGTGCTGCCCGAGGGCAGCCTGCTGGACGGCTCGGCGCCCGAGGCTTGGATGGACGATTGGAAGGCTGCCGGAGGAATCGCCGGCTGAGGAGGCACCGCCAACGCATACCGGCGGGTCGGCCGGCAAGATCGAGCGCAGTCGCCTCCGAATCTGTGAGGGTCTGATCGACGGGGGAAACACATGTCCGAGCATCCGATCGAGCTGTCCACCCGCATCATCGACACCGGCGCCACCGATGCGCCCAACCGGGTCACCAACGAGCTGTCCGAGTTGGTCGACGGAGTGGCCCTGGTCGAGTCGTTCAGCCACTCGATCGCAGTCGACTCGGGCGACGGCCTTGCGGTGTTCGATACCTCTGGGGTGTTCACCGGGCAGGCGGTCACCGAGGCCTTGCGCGCCTGGTCGACCGACCCGGTGGACACCATCGTCTACACCCACGGGCACGCCGACCACGTGGGTGGCTCTGGTGCCCTGCTGGCCGATGGCCGGGCGCGGGGCCATCGCACTCCGACGGTGATCGGACACGAGGCGGTTCCTCAACGTATGGCCCGTTACGAACGCACCAATGGGTGGAACCTGGCCATCAACGCCCGCCAGTTCGGGGGCATCGGCCCCAAGGCCGGGTTGGGTGTTGGCGGCAATGCCCGGTTTCTGCCCGAGGATGTCGCATGGCCCACGCTGACCTACGCCGAGGCAACCACGGTGCGGGTGGGGGACCGCAGCTTCGAGCTGCACCATGACCGGGGCGAGACCGACGACCACAGCTGGGCCTGGTTCCCCGGGGAGCGCATGCTGCTCCCCGGCGATCTGTTCATCTGGGTCTTCCCGAACGCCGGCAACCCGCAGAAGGTACAGCGCTACGCCGACGAGTGGGCCGTGGCGCTGCGCAAGATGGCGGCGTTGCGCCCCGAGTTGTTCCTACCGGCCCATGGCCTTCCGATCGCCGGTGCTGACCGCATCGCGATGGTGCTCGACGAAGCCGCCACGGTGCTGGAGTACCTGGTGGGCGCCGTACTGGATCGTATGAATGCAGGCCTGGAATTGGAGCAGATCGTCGAGGAGGTGAAGGTACCGGCCGAGGTTTTGGAGAAGCCGTACCTGACTCCGACCTACGACGAGCCCGAGTTCGTGGTGCGCAACATCTGGCGTCGGTTCGGCGGCTGGTGGGATGGCAATGCCGCCTCGTTGAAGCCGCCGACGCGGGCTGCGGTCGGTGTCGAGCTGCTCGCGCTGGCCGGTGGCGCCGCCCCCGTCGTGGAGCGTGCCAAGGCATTGGCAGGTGAGGGCGACTTTCGTCTGGCCTGCGAGTTGGTGGAACTGGTTTCACGGGCGCTTCCCGATGATGCCGACGTCCACGAGGTGCGGGCCGAGCTCTACCTGGGGCGGCGTGACCGGGAGCTTTCGCTGATGTCCAAAGGGATTTTCGCGGCTGCAGCGCGATCCAGCCAGCACGCTGCGGGGGCCAAGGTCGAGCGTGGCGGCACCCGATCGACTGCCGGGCTCCACCTTTCAGGTGGCGGATAGCGCTGCCCAGGGCTTGACGCGGCCGTTTCTGACACACCGTCAGATTTGGGGGTTAGGCTGTCACCATGGACCTCCCGAAGATCATCTCGATCGACGACCACGTGATTGAACCGGCCGATGTTTGGCAGAGCCGTCTTCCGGCCAAGTACCGCGATGTAGGGCCCCGCGTCATCCAGGAGCGGGGCAAGATGCAGTTCGTTGGGGGCGTGTTCAGCTACGAACCCTCCGACGAGGGCGAGCTGTGTGACTGGTGGCTTTATGAGGACAAGCGGGTGCCGCAGACCCGCCTGTCGGCCGCAGCGGGCTTCAGCCGCGAAGAGGTGAAGGTCACCGGCATCACCTACGAGGAGATGCGCGACGGTTGCTACGACCCGGTCGCACGCCTGGCCGACATGGACATGAACCACACCGAAGCGCAGATGAGCTTCCCGTCGTTCCCCCGCTTCTGTGGCCAGACCTTCATGGAGGCCGAGGACAAGGAGCTGTCCGACCTGTGCGTGAAGGCCTACAACGACTGGATGGTCGAGGAGTGGTGCGCCGGCTCCGACGGCCGCCTGATTCCGCTGACGATCGTCCAACTGTGGGACGCCGAGTTGGCCGCCGCCGAGATCCATCGCAACGCCGAGCGAGGCGTGCGTGCGGTGTGCTTCTCGGAGATTCCCCCGTACCTCAACCTGCCCTCGATCCACACCGACTACTGGGAGCCGTTCTTCCGAGCGTGTGAGGAGACCGGGACGGTCATCAACATGCACATCGGGTCGAGCTCGAAGATGCCGTCGACGTCGACCGATGCGCCTGCTGCCGTCGGTTCCACGCTCACCTTTGGCAATGCGATGTCGTCGATGGCCGACTGGCTGTTCTCGGGCTGGCTCGACCGGCTGCCCACGCTGAAGCTGGCCTACTCCGAGGGTCAGATCGGCTGGATTCCCTACATCCTCGAGCGGGCCGACAACGTTTGGGAGGAGAACCGGGCGTGGGGCGGGTTCGGCGACAAGGTGCCCGAGCCGCCGTCCACCTACTACTACCGCCAGATCTACGGTTGCTTCTTCGATGACGTGTACGGCCTCGACAACCTGGAGAAGGTCGGGGTCAACAACATCTGCTTCGAGACCGATTATCCCCACTCTGACTCGACCTGGCCGCATTCCAAGGAGACGGCCGAGAAACTGATGGGTCACCTCCCCGAGGACGTGATCTACAAACTGATGCGCGGCAACGCCATCGAAATGCTGGGCCTCGATTTCGACAAGTAAGTCGCTGTGCGCAGCCGCTGGCGGCTAGCCGCTAGCCGCTCGGCCTGAGCTGACCTGCGGATTGTTCTCAAACAGGGTTTGTGGCGGCTTCGTTGTCACAGGCCATCGTCATACTGGCCTCATGCTCGACGTTTTCGACACGACTGAGGCGAAAGACTTTTCGGTGTATTTCGCCGAGGTCGACGCACGGTGGCACCCCGATTGGGGGTCCTCGGTGCCGGTCAGCGTGTTGGCGGGTTCGGTGGCCGACGCGGCACGCCTGTTGGTCGAGCGAGGAGTCGGCAAAGCACAGCCCCGCCAACCGTTGTGGGGTTCGGCTGTGGTTGCCGACGTTGCCGACGTTGCCGACGATGCCGACGATGCCGACGATGCCGACGATGCCGACGATGCCGACGATGCCGACGTTGCCGACGGTGCTGGTGCCGCTGGTGCCGCTGGTGCCGCCGCCGACGGTGCTGGTGCTGGTGCTGGGGTGGATGTGGCTGATTTGATGGTCGCGGTCGAGG
>ERZ724520.26-NODE-26-length-79350-cov-12.468453_pt1 | contig 79350 bp, 71 predicted proteins | sample MGYA00376053_ERZ724520 | MGnify/ENA primary metagenome ERZ724520 (study PRJEB28724, sample SAMN07190886) | activated sludge metagenome | isolation source: activated sludge of sewage treatment plant in Hong Hong | place: USA: Christiansburg, Virginia | collected...
GCACCAAACGCCCTGTTTGACACGGATTTAAGTGCTTGTTTTGAATTAAAATACGGCCAAAACCATCACTATGAATACGGTATGCCGTCCACAAACGTGCTTCTTTATCTCCCATCCATGAGCCAATTAAACGATGTCCTTCAAAATAATGACGCAAGGTATCGGGCGATGATGCTTGCTCAGGCATTGCCATAATATCAATGTGTTGCCCACTGACAATCTCGCCCGACAAACCCGAAAGCCATGCAATCGGTAATAACGACAAAGCCGTATGAGCAAAGGGCTGTAATTTATCGGCACGATGAATCACGGTATAAGTTGAAAATTCGGTATGTCGCTCCCAACGCAACTCAAAACCACCAAAATCTTGATAATAACAAGAAGACCCTCGTGCAGGTGGTGGCACAGCATAACGCTCACATAACGCTTCTAAATGCTCATATTCCACATTGGGCTGCTGACCATGATGCAACAAAGCCAACTGAGAAACGCTGCTGCCCTCCTGAACCACAGGAAAAGGCCGTGTGTGCAACTCGTTAAATAAACGCTCACGATCTGAATGAAAATTTAAAGCTGAGACATTTAATGCTGACATCGCATGAGTACGATTTAATAAAGCAGAATTAGTAAACTCGTTCATAACAAATGGATTCTTAGCAAGGTAATAGGCTTACGCATTTCATTAAACACGCGAGTTTTGAATCCTCCCCAGCCCTCCTTTATAAAAGGAGGGAGTTCCCCCTTCTTAAAGGGGGTTAGGGGGATTTAATAAGCAAATAAGCGATAACCGCGTAAGTCCTAAAATAGTGGACAGATAGGCAATCTTACCGCAAACTCGTGGGTAATTTTTGTTTTTTTAAGAACTAAGCATTATGTCTGGGACTCTTTTTATTATTTCTGCCGCCTCTGGCACAGGCAAAACCACACTCGTTAAGGCCTTATTAGAAAACTGCGATAACCTCAAGGTATCTACATCTCATACTACACGTCCTAAACGGGCGGGTGAGCTGGATGGCGTACATTACCACTTTACGGCTAAAGACGACTTTGTAGAGATGATTGGGGCGGGCGCATTTTTAGAACACGCCGAAGTATTTGGTAATTATTATGGCACTGCGCGTGACAACGTAGAGCAAAACTTACATCAAGATAAAGACGTAATTTTAGAAATTGACTGGCAAGGGGCGCAACAAGTGCGTCACAGTTATCCCAACGCTGTCTCTATTTTTATTATGCCTCCCTCGCGTGATGCACTACGGCAGCGTCTCGAAAATCGCGGCCAAGATAGTGAAGAAATCATCACCCAACGCTTAAATGGGGCAATTGCAGACATGAGTCATTTTGTAGAGTTTGACTATGTTGTCATTAACGATGACTTTGATACTGCACTCACTGAGTTAACTTCCATTGTAAAAGCCTCTCGCTTACGACAAAACATTCAACTTATTCGTCATGCTGGACGCATTCAAGACTTGTTGTCTAGCTAAAGACCGCCTACAATTAAGGGTTCGCTACTTTTTGTATTAGAGGTTGTTACTATGGCTCGTGTTACTGTAGAAGATTGTTTAGGTGCGGTTGAAAACCGCTTTGAATTAGTGCTCGTGGCAGCCAAACGCGCACGTCAATTAGCAACAGGCAACAAAGAGCCTTTTTTGCCTTGGGATAATGACAAACCAACGGTCATGGCACTACGTGAAATTGCCGAAGGATTTGTTGACCGCCAGTTATTAACACAAGTTGTTGAAGATGACCGCGAAGACGACCTATTTTTAAGCCTTGAGTCTCATACTCACACTAGCACTGGCTTTTAATTCGCACCAAGCTGCACCATTGCATAATAAAGTAGGGGGTGATATATATTTCTCCCCTTAGCTTTGCTTTATGAGGAACCATGAACGCTGGATTAGATGTCCTTTGTTTGCATCTGAACAGTTATTTGGCGCAAGACCAAGTTTCTGCCGTTCGTGCTGCCTATTTTTTTGCTGAGCAAGCGCATGGCTCACAAATGCGCCGTGATGGCACACCGTATATTACTCACCCTCTTGCTGTTGCCGAAATATTGGCACAAATGCATATGGATCATCAAAGCCTAATGGCCGCAATGCTTCATGATGTCATTGAAGATACAGGCATTAGTAAATCTGAATTAGCCAAAATGTTTGGCACAGAAGTCGCTGATTTGGTTGATGGCGTGACCAAACTCGAAAAAGTTGGCCATATTTCTAAAGCCGAAGCTCAAGCCGAAAACTTGCGTAAAATGATGTTAGCCATGACCCGTGATATTCGAGTCATTATTGTTAAATTGGCTGACCGCTTACACAATATGCGTACATTAGATGTACTGCGCCCCGACAAACGCAAACGTATTGCCCAAGAAACTCTGGATATTTACGCCCCCTTAGCTAATCGTTTAGGAATGCACGAAGTCCGCGTGGAGCTCGAAGATTTATGTTTTTACGCGCTGTATCCTATGCGTGCACCATTGATTCAAAAAGCCGTTAAAGTTGCTTATGGTAGCCGCCACGAAACCATGACTAGTATTCAGCGTGCGCTAGAAACCCGTTTAAAAGAAGTTGGTATTGATGCCCATATTTTAGGTCGAAAAAAGCATTTATTTAGTATCTATCAAAAAATGAAAGAAAAACGTAAATCTTTTACCGAAATTATGGATGTTTATGGCTTTAGAATTGTGGTTAATAATATTGATACCTGTTATCGCACCCTTGGTGTCACACATAATTTATTTAAGCCTATACCAGGTAAATTTAAAGATTATATTGCCATTCCTAAAGCCAACGGCTATCAATCTTTACATAGCGTACTTAAAGCTAAAAGTGGTGTTCCTGTCGAAATTCAAATTCGTACTGATGCCATGGAAGCTATGGCAAATAAAGGCGTAGCTGCACATTGGCTTTATAAAGATGGTGTAGAAAATCGCTCACAAGCACACGCTCAAGAGTGGCTTTCTTCATTGGTTGAGCTACAAAAAAATGCAGGCAACTCCTTAGATTTTGTAGAAAATGTGCGAATCGACCTATTTCCTGATGAAGTCTATGTCTTTACCCCCAAAGGTCGTATTTTAACACTGCCTCAAGGAGCGACACCCGTTGATTTTGCGTATGCAGTACATTCTGACATTGGTAATAGCTGTGTCGCCGTTAAGGTAGATGGTCGTTTAAGTCCACTTAGCCTTATTTTAAGTACAGGTCAAACGGTAGAGGTGGTTACTGCGCCTAGTGCCATGCCTAATCCTCATTGGCTCAATTTTGTAATTACCAGTAAAGCGCGTACTAATATTCGTCATGTCTTAAAAGAACAACAGCATAGTCAATCAGTTGATTTAGGTAATCGTTTGTTAGATAAAGCACTTGCAGCGTATAACACGCAATTAACTCAGATTAGCGATAAAGTCATTAACGCCGTTTTACAAGAGCTAAACTTTAGTAGTATTGAGAGCCTGCTTGAAGATATTGGTTTAGGCAATCATGCGCCACAGCTCGTTGCACGACGGTTGTTACCTGACAACACGCAAGAACCAATTCGTACCAACAAACGCCGTTTAGCTATTAAAGGCACAGAAGGCTTAGTGTTAGCTTATGCTCGCTGTTGCTATCCTTTGCCTGGTGACAGCATTTTTGGTCATTTGAGTGCAGGACGTGGCATTGTAGTACACCGCGATGTATGCGGCCATTTAATGTCTGAGCTGCGCGACAATCCCGACAAATGTGTCGCCTTACAATGGTCAAAAGATGTTAACCGTGATTTTAATAGTGAATTGCGCATAGAAGTTATTAATCAGCGAGGGATGTTGGCCGAAATTGCCCGTGAAGTTACCCTGAGCGAAGCTAATATCGACAACATTCAAATGACAGATAAAGACGCACATCATGCCGTCATTAGCATTACTTTAGAAGTTAAAAATCGGGTTCATTTAGCGCAAATTATTAAGCGGATTCGTATTTTGACGGGTGTAGAAAAAGTAACTCGCTTAAAAAACTAAATTTTTTGTCGGAAAATCGCCTCTTTTTATCCTATTCCTGTATCTTTGTTGTGAATCAGCTCACAAAATGGTAAGATTCCTCGCAACCAACTTTTATACTTTTTAAGCCTTACGCATTTCGGCGAAGTGCATAGCCCCTAATAGGAAGAGTGTTTTGTTAATACGTCTATTATGTTGCTTACAGCTTTTGTTTTGCTCATGGGTATATGCTGATTCTTCGCCAAGCGTAGCCTTATTTTATGGAGCGAATCCACCTCTTGCTGAGCTACGTGCTTTTGATGTAGTGATCGTTGACCCAGACCAGCCTAACATCAATCCTAACACTTACAATAACAACCAAAGTCAGTTATTTGCCTATGCCAGCGTGGGCGAAGCACATCCCACCAAGCCTTATTTTAATAAAATCCCTAAAACATGGTTAAAAAGCCAAAATAAAGCATGGCAAAGTACCATTATTGATCAATCCAATCCACAATGGCCGCAGTTTTTTGCCGACACTGTGATTGCCCCTTTGTGGGCGCAAGGTTATAGAGGCTTTTTTTTAGACACCTTAGACTCTTACCAATTAATTGCTAAAACACCCGAGCAAAAACAACAACAAGAGCAAGGTTTAAAAAATACCATTCGTGAAATAAAACGCCGTTGGCCAGAAGCTAAACTCATTTTTAATCGTGGTTTTGAAATTTTGCCCGAGATACATGATTTAGCATGGATGGTGGCAGCGGAGTCTTTATATCAAGGTTGGAATGCCAATACACAACGTTTCCAGCCTGTGACGCAAGCCGATAGAGACTGGCTTTACACACAACTCAATCAAATAAAAACACAATATAAATTACCTATACTAGCAATAGATTATGTACCTACCGAACAACGCGAATTAGCACGTCAAACTGCGGCGCAAATTAAAGCCTTAGGCTTTGGTGCATGGGTGAGCAACCCTCATTTAGATGCGCTTGGCTTAAGCAGTGAAGTTGAAGTATTACCGCGCAAAGTGTTGGTTATATATGCCCCTAACGAAGCTAAAGATATTCATTATCAAGATGTGAGTCGTTTTTTAGGTGCGCCTTTTGCCTACTTAGGCTTAGTCCCCGAATATATGCCATACAACGGTACTTTACCTAAGTTTGACTTAACAGGTCGTTATGCGGGCATTGTGAGTTGGATTAATAGTGACGAGCTTGCTAACCCTGACTATCCCCAATGGTTAGCCACACAAATACAACGCAAAATACCTGTAGCTATTTTTAGTCGTTTTGGTTTTGCTAACGACGGTGGTTTATTAGAAAAGCTCGGCCTTCATTATCAAGAGCTTAATAGCAACAAGCCTCTTAATATAGCATCACACGATCCTATGATGGGTTTTGAGATGCCGCTCACGGTGCGCCCACAAGACATTTATCCTGTAGTAGCCAATGCAAGTGCAACACCGTTACTCACCCTAAGCCAAGATGAGGCCACATGGCATCCTGCGGCATTAACCGAATGGGGTGGTTATGTGTTAGCTCCCTATACCACCGAAGGTTTACCCGATAAAGACGGTGGGAGCCGATGGGTTATCAATCCCTTAGATTTTTTAACCAAAGCTCTTAAGCTTGATGCTCAACGCCCTATTCCAGACGTTACCACCGAAAATGGCCGCCGTTTATTAATGGTACATATTGATGGTGATGGTTTTATGAGTATTGCCGAACGCCCTACTCGCCCCTTTAATGGTCAAGTGATGCTGGATGATTTTTTTAAACGTTATCAAATTCCTACCACTGTTTCAGTGATTGAAGGCGAAGTGAGTGCAACGGGCTTATATCCAGACATTGCTCCTCAATTAGAAAAGATTGCGCGTGATATTTATGCCCTACCGTGGACTGAATTGGCCAGTCACTCTTACTCACATCCTTTTTATTGGAGTAAGGCCGAAGAAGCGGCACAAGATGACGAAGACTCAGGCATTTATCATTTACCTATTAAAGATTATAAATACGACTCTACACGTGAGATATCAGGTTCAATAAATTATATTAATCAAAAACTTGCACCTAAAAACAAACAAGTTAAAGTGTTTTTATGGACAGGTAATTGTGTTGCCACACCTGACGCTTTAGCCGAAACCCTAGAGGCAGGTGTATTAAACATGAATGGTGGCGACACCAACATTACCCGTAGTAATAACTCATGGACGCGGATTGCAGGTTTAGGCTTAAAAAAAGGCAATAATTTTCAGGTATTTGCACCTAATCAAAACGAAAATGTTTATACCAATTTATGGACAGGCCCTTTTTATGGTTTTGAGCGTGTGATAGAAACTTATCAACTCACCGATAGCCCTTACCGCTTTAAGCCAATAGATATTTATTATCATGCTTATTTGGTATCAAAAACCGCAGGGGTTAATTCTTTACACAAGATTTATCAATGGGCATTAAAACAGCCAGTTTTTGCAATATATAGCTCAGAATATATTAAAAAAGTCTTAGATTTTAATGACTTCGTGGTAGCGCGTACCCCACAAGGTTATCGTTTTAGAGGCAACGACGATTTACATACCATTCGTTTAGCCAACGCGCCTTATATAGATTTTGCCCAAAGTAATTTAGTCGCAGGCTTTAATCAACATAACAAACAAAACTATGTGCATTTAACCCAAAGTAATAGCGAAATAGTATTACAACAAAACACCACGACAATGCCATATATTGAGTCGAGCAACGCCTTTATTAAAAACTTTAAACGTCAAAGCAATGACTTAATGTTTGATTTAACGGGCTATCAGGCCATTCAAATAACACTCGCTAATGCGGCACAATGCCAACTTAAGCAAGGGGTAAAAGCATTAAACACTCGCAAACTAGGTTCACGATTATTGTTGGAGGATACCGCCCATGAGCTTACCGCGCTCAGGCTTTCCTGCCCTTCCTGAACGATTACGCTTTGCAACGACAGGACAAATCCTTGGCTTTGGCTTATTAACTGCCTTAGTTTTTATGGTGATTTATCCTGAGCATAGCTTACAGCGGCACTTAGAGCGTTCGGCACATACCGATAACGTCAGTATTGCCTATTTATTTGCGTGGTTACGCGCTGACCCTAACGATCATCATTTGCGTATTTTATTGGCACAGCGTTTATTTGATAAAGGCGAAATCAGCCAGTCTAGGCAAATCTTAAATCCTATTTTTAAAGTAAAAAAACTTGACGATGAGCTACAAGCTAAAGCTCATATTTTATTGCTTGATATTTTAGAGCGTCAGCTATGGACTTTTAAACCGCAATCGGTGGCATTTAATAATGCGCTTAAACATTATTTAAGCCAATTGCGTAAAGTAAGTCATTACACATGGCCTCAAGCGCGTTTAGAGGTTTTTGCCAAAAATGCGTTTGCTTTTGGAGACACTCAACTTGCCAAAGAGCTATATTATCAATTAATTTTTAGTGCCAAAGTAATTAATATTCAATGGTTTGAAAATATAGCCTCGTTGTATTTGGCCGAAAAACAATATCGCGCAGCAGCACGAACTTATTTACAAGCCATGCCTTACACCACAACCCTAGCTCAACGTAAACAGTTCTTTTTATTGGGTATAAAAGCCCTGCAATCGGGTAATTTATTAGCTGACGCGGTAGCTGCAGGCCAAACCTATGTGGGCTTGTTAGCTCATGATGCCGAAGTTTTAGAATACTTAACTCGACTCGCACTAGCAGCTAATCGACCTGATATTGCTCAATACTATGTCTCTTTGCTACTTAAGCAACGTATTACTGCCCCTACAGGAGCAACACAATGAAATGGCCTCATGCCCTGTGGCTACTGTGCTTTAGTCTTCCTGCCTTTTGTGAAACGGATATTCCGCAACAAGCAGGCGCACCGCAAATTAGCTTTAATGACTTGCAGTATCGCTTAGGTTATGACGTATATTTGGCCAATAAAAACTTAGCCGCCGCGTGGCAAGTGGCTTACAAAGCCATTAGTGCCGAACCCAATAATGTCTTTTGGCTACAGCGTTTTGCTCAAGTCTCTGAATGGGTGGGTAAACCTGTAGAAGCCTTAGAGGCGTGGTTTAAGTATGCTCAAGCCACTAACGACAATAGCGCATGGGACAATGTAGGGCGTTTGGCCGAAGCTTTATATAACGACACCTTATTACTGGCATATCAAAAACGCCTTGTGAGTTTGCACCCTAACGACGAAGCGGCAATTTTAAAATTAGTGCAAGTCTATGAGCGACTTGGCCAACCGAATGAAGGTTTAGACTTTTTAGCGCAATTAGTGAGTAAAAGTAAGGCTAAGCGCACCTTATTAGTTGCCGAAGCTAATTTAGCCGAAAGAGCAGGCCAAGATGAACGTGCTGTTGCCACCTTTTCGCGTTTAATTGATAGCTTTCCGCCTGTAGAAACCACGTGGTTATTACGTCGTGCCGCCTTATGGTTTCAACGCGGCAAACTCATGGAAGCATGGCAAAGCCTCAATGACATCGAAAGTAAAATTGCGCCACGCGACGCAGATTATTGGCATACCTATGCCGAACTCTCACGCCTTTTAAATAAAAAAGAAGCCGCCGAACGTGCTTATCAACATTTAACCGATGAATTTGTGTTTGGTGATGGCGATTTAACTAACTATAGCGCCTTACAAAGCGACACCGACCCGCTTAATGCTGCTTTTGTGAGTGAGTTATCGTATCGTTTATATAACCGTGACAATGCCGTGCTTAGTTTGTTGTATTTGTATCAAAAAGCCAATCACCCTCAAGGCATTAAACGCTTTTTAGGGTTATTATCGGCGCAAGAGCTAGCAAAGTTTGAACAAAATCCGTTATTTTTAGAGCAGCGCGGCCAATTTTATTGGCAACAAAAACAACTCCAACTGGCGCAACGTGACTACGAACACGCCTTAGCCTTAGCTCCGCAGCAAAGTCGTTTATTACAAGCATTAGTGGGCATCCTCACCGAACAAAATAACACCTTGCCTCTAACACAACTTTTGCTAGCCGCAGACGGTGCAGCTAAACGTAATTCGGCTTTGTGGCAAACATGGGCATTAGCTTGGTTACATTTACAACAACCGCTACGCGCTTTACCGTTTCAACAAGCCTATGCACGCACTCGCCCTCAAGATGGTTTGGCACAATTAACCTTTGCCGATATTTTAACAGCCACAAACAACGAAGAGGCCGCTACAGCCATTCGCAAAGCGATTTGGCAACAACGCGACACCCTCATTCAAAATGAAACTGGCGAGCGTTTGCAACAACTACAAGACAACCTATTTAACTTACAGCTTAATCAGCAAAGTGCCGATCAAAGCCAACATAGCCTACAACAATGGCTCACTCAACAGCCGCAGCCGTATCGTGCTTTTGAACACGAGCTAAGTTTGGGTTGGTTGTTAAACCATGAGTATTTTGATGGAGCGCGCCAATGGATAAGCCAACAAAATAACAAAGATATTGAGATGCCCACTTGGGCGACTCTCCGTTTGGCCTTACAGAATCAAGATAGCGAGTCAATCAATCAGCTACTTAATCAAAAAGTTGAGCAATTGCCTATTTACGACCGCATCGAAGCTGCGACACAGGTGAACCGCCCTGATTTAGCCGAAAGCTTGGCCTTTAATACCCAAGAAAGTTATCCACAAGATGATGAATTACATCGTCGTTATAGCGATTTATTAAGTGAGCGCGGCCATAGTATTGCCCTTGATATAACGCACAACGAATTGGGTGCATTAGGCATACAACAGCAACAAATTGCATGGACAACTCCCATTAGCCCTTTGTGGCGTTTTAGCGCACAGCTTCAACAGCAACAATATGAGGCGTTAGACAATATCACGCTTAATAACACCTTAGCAGATAGGCAGTTTATTGACCTAGAGTGGCAACGCCAATCTAGCCAACAAACATGGCAATTTGCGCTAACGCAAGGCAGTGGCTGGTCAAACTTTACAGGTTGGCGTATTAAGCAGCAGTATCGTGTTGATAGCCAAATCACTGCTTCTTGGCAATGGTTACAGAATCAACCAACTAACGACAGCACAGGCTTAATACTGGCAGGCACCAAAAACCGTTGGGCGGCAGGCGTAAATTGGGCGATAACAGGTCGCGAGTACATTAATACCGAATTAAGCCTAGATGACTACATAAGCCAAGATGGTTTGCAACTGGGTAAAGGTCAATTATTGCAAATAGACGCAGGACATCGACTCTTTGCCGACCAAAGCGACCACGTACTAAAACTCAGTATGGCACTGGGCAAGTTTAACGCCAACAACCCTTTAGACCCGCGTTTTAATCGCTTAACCACACAAGGTCAAACGCTAACAACGGGCTTTTTTATTCCTCAAGACTATCAACAAATAGGCTTGGCGTGGGCGTTTGGACAAGTTAATCAAGCTCAACATCAACGTGGCTTACGCCTAATGGGTGAGTTTGGCATTAATAGCTCTAATGTGAGTGGCATAGGCTTTAATGGCCGTTTGGGCTTACAAAGTCCTGTTTTAGGTAATGACCGATTGCGTTTAGAACTGAGCCATAGCCAAAGTGGACAACAAAATGGTGATTCCTCACAAGAGATTCGCCTTAACTATCGTTTATTTTATTAACCCGAGGACTTTATCATGCGCTTAAAAAAACAAATGGCTTTAACCAGTTTAGTATTAGGCATGAGCTTATTACAGGCTTGCAGCACCTTGCACACTACCCCTACGGCCAGTCTTGATAAAAAAGCACAATGGGTATTATTACCTGCGATTAACAACACCGAAACCCCACAAGCAGGCGCGCGCCTTGATAGCATTACCGCCAGTTTATTGCGGGTTCATGGCGTGAGTAGCCTAGCCACTTACAATGCCAGCGCAAACAGTGAGGCAATTTTTGAACTCGCCGACCGTCGCAACCAAGAAAACGCCTTAACATGGGCCAAAAAATCAGGCGCAAAATATGCGGTTGCAGGCAGTGTCGATGAATGGCGTTATAAAGTGGGTTTAGATGGCGAACCAGCCGCAGGCATTACCCTTAATGTGATTGATTTAGAATCGGGTCAGGTAGTGTGGTCTGGCACAGCAGCCAAAACAGGTTGGAGCCGTGAGGCCGTGAGTGCCACTGCCCAAAAAGTGGTAGATAACTTACTTAAATCGGCCATCAATCCGTAATTAGGACGTTTAGACTATGCCCTTTACCCTTAGCCGTCGCCAAATTGCTGCTTTTTTAGCACCCAAACAAGCAAATCGCTTAATGCTGTTTGAAATAGCCTTATTTACGTTTGGAATAATTAGCTTAGGTGCATGGTCTAATCCTAACGACCCGTTTATGGTTGAATTGCCGTTTCCGTGGTTATGGCTTGCGCCTACGCTATTAGGTTTGCGTTATGGCACACTGGCGGCTTTTGGTTCTATTGGCCTAATTGCAGGTTCATGGTCATTATGGGATTTATTAAGTCAAAATATCACTCCGTTTCCTGCGCATTTTTTTATGGGCGGACTAATTTTAAGTTTGATTGCGGGTGAGTTTGCCGATGTTTGGATTGTTCGCTTAAAACGTGTCCGCGAAGCCAATGCCTACCTAAACGAACGCCTAGAGTCACTTACCCGTCGCCATTATTTGCTTAAATTGTCGCATGAGCGTTTAGAGCAAGATATGCTCACCAAACCGATGACGCTGCGTGACTCGATTATGCACATTCGTGAAATCATGGTGACAGGCTTACAAGACCCATCGGCCTTACCTCACGCCAATGCGGTGATGCACTTATTAGCGCAAACCTGTCAGCTTGAGGTTGCTGCGTTGTATCCTGTTAATCAAGGTAAAATAAATCCTAAAGCCTGTGCCACCATTGGTACACCTCAAGCCATAGACGCTAACGATGCCCTGCTAAGTTATGCCCTCGAAAAAAACGAACTCAGCCACTTACAAACCGAAAGCCTGCAAAATGCCGAAAGCCACTATTTAGTGGTTGCACCACTCATTGCCACCAATCAACAATGTTTAGGTGTGTTAGTGGTCGAACGGATGCCCTTTTTATCGCTTAATCAAGAAACGCTACAGTTTTTAGGTGTGTTATTAGGCTATTACGCCGACAACGTCAAACTCATTCCTTTGGCAATGAAAATCTTACGTGACAACCCGACGTGTCCCATCGAATTTGCCTCAGAATTATTACGTTTAGAACGGGTACAACGTGAAAGCGGCTTACCGTCTAGCATTACTGCTTTTGTGATTTCTGACAGCCCACACCGCCAAGATATTTTTGCCGAAATGGTGCGTCAACGTCGTCAAATGGATATTAATTGGGATATTCGTCTTTCTGACCGCGATATTATTATTACCATGATGCCTTTACATGGTGATGCAGCGGTGACAGGTTATTTATTGCGTAGCCAAAAATGGCTTAAAGAAATGTTTAATGCGCCTAGTTTTAGCGACGCTAAAGTCACGCCCTACACCGCTTTAGTGAATGAGCGTCCTGCGGCTGATTTGCTTAACAATTTATTAGAACGTTGCTTAGTTAAACAACACAGCTAACACGAGAATAACTATGCTTAGTAGCAATGCAAAATTAGGGATAACAGCGGTCACACTAGAAACCGCCGCTATTGCCCTGCTGTTACTCTCTAGTAATAGCAACTTGCTGATTTATCAATATTTTGCTTTGCATACTTTGGCTTGTGCTGCCATTACGCCCGTTGCATGGATGTTACTTCCTAAAGACTATAAACAGCCACGCATTTGGGTGATGCTGTTATTGTTTAATTTAAGCTTTTTTATTCCTGTTATTGGCTTATTTGGCTTTGCGATTGGTTCGTTAATTGCGGCTTGGTTACCTAATTTTAGACCCACCTACCGTTTTACAGCGGTGACTACACCACAATACGAAATGCCCAAACATGGGATTGATGCAGGATGGCGTTCGGGGCGCGTACGCCAACAACTAAGCAACAAAAATACGCCCGTTGATTTACGCATGAAGGCACTCCTCGCACTACAAAATATGCCCGCACGTCATACATCGGGTATTTTACGCGAAGCTTTAAGCGACAGCTCTGATGACTTACGCCTACTTGCTTACGGCATGCTAGACAGCCGCGAAAAACAACTCACGCATCGTATTCAAGAAGCCTTACACAGTTACCAACAAGCCACATCAAGTGCCGAACGTTACTTACCTGCACGAGAACTTGCCGAATTATATTGGGAATTGGTATATCAAAATTTAGTGCAAGGCGATATGCGCAGTTTTTCGTTAGAACAAGTACAAAAATACGCCACCGAAGCCTTAAAAGAAACAGTCAAAGATGCAGGCTTATGGGCAATTTCAGGGCGCATGTGGACATTACGGGGTGACTATATTCGTGCAACAGGTTGTTTTAATACAGCCATTAAACAAGGTTTTCCTGTAGCACGTGCCGAGCCTTATTTAGCCGAATTAGCCTTTTTACGCCAAGACTATGCCAGCACACGGCGCATTATGAAAAATCTACACGAGCGCGGCGGCTCACGCCCACTACTTATCGCTGCCGACTATTGGGGACAATAAATGACCGTTATTAGACAAGGTCAATCAGCCGACATTGGTTTGTTACTAGAAGGCACTTATCCTTATGTGAGTGGTGGTGTGTCTAGTTGGGTCAATCAAATTATTAAAGGCTTTCCCGAATACACTTTTGCCTTGTGTTTTGTGGGTAGTCGCCCCGAAGACTATGGCGATATGCGCTTTGAGTTACCCAACAATGTGGTGCATTTAGAAGTGCATTATTTGCATGAGGCACACAGCAAACCGCCTGTGATTAAACGCAAAGGTAACCCCAAGGTTTTTAAAGAAATTCGCTGTTTGCATGATACTTATCGTCAACCCGAACGCCTCCACGAACAAGAAAGCTCACTCCTTAAAAGCATTATGAAACACCGCAGCGAAGGGCGTTATGCCGAAGCCGATTTTTTATATAGCCGCGAAGCATGGGACTATATTACCGAGCAATACCGCGAGCATTGCACTGACCCTTCATTTGTAGATTATTTTTGGACCATTCGCATTATGCACGCCCCTATTTGGCGCTTAATGGCACTCACTGAAACCTTTATTCCTGTTAAAGTTTTTCATACCATTTCTACGGGTTATGCAGGTTTTTTGGGTGCATTAATGAAACAAAAAACGGGTAAACCCTTAATTTTATCCGAACATGGCATTTACACCAAAGAACGCAAAATTGACCTGTTTCAAGCACAATGGATTCGAGATAATCGTAGCACTTTGGCCAAAGATAGCTCAGAAATTGCCTATTTTAAAAACTTATGGATTCGTTTTTTTGAAGCATTAGGCCGTGATTGTTATCATCATGCCGACCGTATTATTGCCTTATATGAAACCAATCGTTTACGCCAAGTTAAAGACGGCGCACCTGCCGAACGCACCGAAAATATTCCCAATGGCATTAATTTACCTCATCTCGAAAAATTACGTACGCTACGCAGTGATGACATTCCGCTCACTATTTGTTTAATTGGCCGTGTTGTACCGATTAAAGACATCAAAACCTTTATTAGAGCCATGCGTACCGTCGTTAATCAACTGCCACAAGCCGAAGCATGGATTGCAGGCCCCGAAGATGAAGACCCAGATTACGCCGCCGACTGTCACAGCCTTGCCGAAGGTTTAGGCTTAACCGAGCATGTTAAATTTTTAGGCTTTCAACGCATTGATGAATTATTACCCAAAGTAGGCTTATTGGTGCTTAGCTCTATTTCCGAAGCCTTACCCTTGGTAATCCTAGAAGGCTACGCCGCAGGTGTACCTTGTGTATCTACCGATGTCGGTTCGTGTCGCCAATTAGTCGAAGGACTCGGCCCGATTGACAAGTCCATTGGCTCATCGGGCATGATTGTAGGCATTGCTAACCCCACTGAATTGGCTCAAGCCATTATTAATTTATTAGGTGACCCTGAGCGTTGGCGCGCCGCACAAGCCGCGGGCATTGCCCGTGTAGAGCGTTATTACACCCAAGAACACATGTTTAGCCGTTATCGTTCGGTGTATCAAAATGCCATGACTATCTCAAATAACACCACTTGCCCACGAGGAAAACGCTAATGGCTGGTATTGGCTTTGAACTGCGTAAACTACTACGCCGCGACAGCTTATTAGGCATGATGCAAGCCTATGCCTATGCAGGCATTATTAGCTCAGGGCCTTGGGTATTGTCGATTGTTGGGATCTTAGTCATTGGTCTAATGAGTGTCTCAATGGTTGTACCTGAGTTTCTGATTACTCAATTTCAGGTTAGCGTCACCTACTTAGTGGCTTTTAGCTTAACCATAACGGGCTTTGTGCAACTGGCTTTTACCCGTTTTACTTCCGATAGACTGTTTGAAAAACGTGCTGATATTATTTTGCCCAACTTTAATGGCTTACTTTTGTGGGTCACTTTAGTCACAGGCATTTTGGGCATACTCGCTATTTTATTTTTATTTCCACAGCAAAGCATTATGTATCGTTTATTGATGCTCGCGGGTTTTGTGATAATGAGTGATATTTGGATTGCCACCATTTTTTTATCGGGTATGAAGCAATATAAAGCCATTTTAAATAGTTTTGCAGTGGGTTATGGCTGCACCGTGGGTTTTGCTTTGTTACTACGCCCTTTTAACTTAGAAGGCTTATTGGGTGGTTTTGTATTAGGCCAGTTTATTTTATTAATTGGCATGGTGATTTTGATTTTACGCAACTATCCGTCGCGTTATTTTATTGCCTTTGATTTTGCCAAAAAGAAGATGTTTTTTTGGAGTTTAGTATGGGTCGGCTTTTTTTATAATTTTGGTTTGTGGCTCGATAAATTTATGTTTTGGTTTTATCTGCCCACCAGTCAACCCGTCATTGGCCCATTACGCGCCTCATTAATTTACGATATTCCTGTATTTTTGGCTTATTTATCCATCATTCCAGGTATGGCGGTCTTTTTAGTTAAAATGGAAACCGATTTTGTTGAGTTTTACGACAACTTTTATAATGCAGTGCGTGAAGGTGGCTCTTTAGAATATATGGAAAAAATGCGTAACGAAATGGTGTTTACGATTCGCCAAGGCATTTATCAAATTATTAAAATTCAAAGTATTGCTACCTTAGGGGTGTTTGTGGCGGGTGAAATCATTCTTAACTTTTTGGGAATTTCACTACTGTATTTGCCTTTACTGTTTGTAAACTTAATTAGTGTGGGCTTACAGGTAGTATTTTTGGGCATATTAAACGTGTTTTTTTACTTAGATAAACGCCGCATTGTGCTATTACTCACAGGCTTATTTGTGATTTTTAACGGTATTTTTACTGCAATCACTTTATATTTAGGGCCTAAGTTTTATGGTTATGGCCTTGCAGCCGCGTTGTTGCTGTGTATTATGTTGGGCTTTAGACTGTTAGATAAAGTCTTTGATGAATTAGAATACAATACCTTTATGCTGCAATAACACATCGTCTTTTATAGGGTCTGTTGACGTTTTGATTTAGCCCTCACCCCAACCCTCTCCCAACGGGAGAGGGAGTCCTCTCTCCCGTTGGGAGAGAGCTAGAGTGAGGGAAAAACAGTATAATATGCTTAAAATTGAGCCTAAAACAGGCACACGCACAAACGTCAACAGCCACTAAGAAGATGAACGTAAATATTTTTAAATAGGATTACCTTATGTCACGCACCATTATTAGTACCCCCAACGCCCCTGCTGCCATAGGCACGTATTCGCAAGCGGTTAAAGTCAACAATACCGTGTATTTGTCGGGACAAATTGCCTTAGACCCACAAACCATGCAACTTAAAGACGGCATTGAAGCACAAATTATTCAAGTATTTGAAAACTTAAAAGCCGTTTGTGAAGCCGCAGGTGGCAGCTTACAAGACATTGCCAAACTCAATATCTTTTTGATTGATTTAGCTAATTTTGCCTTAGTTAACGAGATAATGGCGCGTTACTTTACCCAACCATATCCTGCACGTGCGGCGGTTGGTGTGGCTTCTCTCCCACGTGGCGCACAAGTCGAAATGGATGGTGTGGTAGAGTTGGCTTAATCAAACATCTCCGCTTGCCCCCACAACAAGCCTTGTTGGTCTTTAGCCGAAAGCTGTGGTTCGTTTAACAATGGCCACTTAATCGCTAGGTGTGGGTCATTCCATCGCAAACATCTTTCTGAGGCTGGATGATAATATTGCGTGGTTTTGTACAACACTTCTGCCGTTGCCGACATAGTCAAAAAACCATGTGCAAACCCTGCGGGAATCCATAATTGGCGTTTATTTTCGGCTGATAAGTAAATACCAACCCACTGGCCAAAACTCGGTGATTGGCGGCGTATATCCACCGCCACATCAAAAACTTCACCTACCACACAACGTACTAACTTAGCTTGTTGATACGATGGCAACTGATAGTGCAAGCCTCTTAATACATCCTTACTTGAGCGTGAATGATTATCTTGTACAAACTGTGGCGCATTGCCAACCATAGCCTCAAACTTATCTTGACGAAAACTCTCAAAAAAAAAGCCGCGCTCATCACCCCAAATCGTTGGTTCAATGATTTTAATATCGGCAATAGCGGTATCTAAAAAGTTCATATTTAACTCTTAATCTTGTAATAACGCCAACAAATATTGACCATAACTATTTTTGGCCAAAGGCTGTGCTAATTGCTTTAATTGCTCTGAATTTATCCAACCTAATCTAAAAGCCACTTCTTCGGGGCAAGCGACTTTTAAGCCTTGTCGTGCCTCAATCGTGGCAATAAACTGGCTCGCTTCTAACATCGACTCATGTGTACCTGTATCCAACCACGCATAGCCGCGCCCCATGGTTTGCACATCAAGCAAACCTAACTCTAAATAACGGCTATTAACATCGGTAATTTCTAGCTCACCACGCGGTGATGGGGTAATAGATTTAGCAATATCTACTACTTTTTCATCATAAAAATACAAGCCAGTCACCGCATAATTTGACTTAGGCTGTGTGGGCTTTTCTTCTAAACTAATAGCATGGCCATTGGCATCAAATTCAACCACGCCATATCGCTGTGGGTCTTGTACATGATAAGCAAACACTGTTGCACCGTGTTTTTTTGCAGCTGCCTGTTGTACTAAACCACTAAAATCGTGACCATAAAAAATATTGTCACCCAATACCAAAGCACTGGGTGCACCATTTAAAAAAGCTTCGCCTAAAATAAAGGCTTGAGCTAAACCATCAGGGCTAGGCTGCACCACATAACTAATGTTTAAACCCCACTTTGAGCCATCACCCAATAATTGTTCAAAACGTGGCGTATCTTGAGGCGTAGAAATAATTAAAATTTCTCTAATACCTGCGAGCATTAAGGTGGTCAGTGGATAATAAATCATGGGTTTATCATAAATAGGCAAGAGCTGCTTGCTTACCGCTAAGGTAGCAGGATACAAACGTGTGCCTGAGCCACCTGCCAAAATAATGCCTTTACGCTGCATGATTTTTCCTATTTTTTATTGTTTGATTAGTTGGGTAATAACTACTTTTACATCATCTTGCCAAAAAGGGAGCTGTGTCCCTAACGCGGCTGATAATTTATTGCAATTTAAGCGTGAATTTTTAGGACGACTAGCAGGCGTTAAATATTCGCTACTGCTAATTGCCTCAAGCTGTTTTAGTTTTAAAGTCATACCTTGCTCTAATGCTATTTGCACAATAAAACACGCATAATCATACCAAGTGGTACAACCAGCACCACTTAAATGATACGTGCTATAAGCAGGTGCGGCTTGACGATAACTTTGTATGAGTTGCGCCGTAACTTTTGCAATTAACATGGCTGAGGTGGGCGCACCGTATTGGTCAGCGACTATGCGTAACTGCTCACGCTCATTTGCCAAACGTAAAATAGTTTTTATAAAATTATGACCATGTAATCCGTAAACCCAACTGGTACGCAAAATAAAATGTTTGGCTTGCGAATCTCTAATCGCCTCTTCACCTAAATATTTGCTATGACCATAAATCGATTGCGGATTAGCCATATCACTTTCGAGGTACGGATCTGCTTTTGCACCATCAAACACATAATCTGTAGAGTAATGAATCAATAAAGCATCATGTTGAACCGCCCATCGCGCCATGACTTGAGGGGCATGTTGATTTATTTGATATGCAGTTTGGGCTTCTGATTCGGCTTTATCAACGGCAGTATAAGCCGCAGGATTAACAATAATTGTCGGTTGATATAGGTTTAATGTATCTTGAATTTGCTTAGGTTGAGTTACATCTAATAGTTGACGAGATAAGCCAATAACCTCACCTAATGGGGCTAACTGACGCATTAGCTCATAACCCACTTGGCCTGTAATACCTGTGATTAGGATTTTATCCATAGTGCTGGCTAATCCATTGTCGATATTCACCACTAGTGACTTTTTGTATCCATTCGTTATGAGTCAAATACCATTGCACGGTTTTACGAAGACCACTTTCAAAAGTTTCTATCGGCTGCCAAGCTAATTCTTGAGCTAGCTTACGCGCATCAATCGCATAACGACGGTCATGGCCTGCTCTATCATTCACAAAAGTAATTTGCTCGCGATAACTGCCTATAGATTTAGGTTGTAATTCGTCTAAAATCTGACAAATTGCCTGTACAACCTCTAAATTTGTTTTCTCACAAGATGCACCAATATTATAAGTTTGGCCTACCTGTCCTTGAGCCAAGACACAACGCAAAGCCGCACAGTGGTCTTTTACATAAAGCCAATCACGCACTTGCTGACCATCACCATAAATAGGTAATTGCTTGCCTGCCAAGGCATTTAAAATAACTAAAGGAATCAGCTTTTCTGGAAAATGATAACAGCCGTAGTTATTACTACAATTGGTGGTGAGTACGGGCAAGCCATAGGTATGATGCCATGCACGCACTAAATGGTCAGAGGCGGCTTTACTGGCGGCATAAGGGCTATTAGGCTGATAGGCATTGCTTTCGGTAAATGGCACGGCACTAGGCAACAACGTGCCATAAACTTCATCGGTAGACACATGCAAAAAGCGAAAATCTTGTTTTTGGGGCGACGCTAATGACTGCCAATAGGCACGTACCGACTCTAATAAGTTAAACGTACCCACAATATTAGTTTCAACAAATACACTAGGACTAGAGATAGAGCGGTCAACATGGCTTTCGGCGGCAAAATTAAGCACGGCACGTGGTTGATATTGTTCTAATAATTGTTTAACTAAGGGGCTGTCGCCTATATCACCCTGCACAAAAACATGGCGCGTATCATGAGCCAAACCTTGTAAAGAGTATAAATTACCTGCATAGCTTAATTTATCTAAATTGATAACCGTTTCATTGCTTAGGCCAAGCCAATCTAAAACAAAATTAGCACCAATAAATCCTACCCCTCCTGTTACTAAAATAGTCATGGCTACAAGCCTAATCTCAGGGTTTATGCCAGTTAACCAACATAAACCCTTTATTTACAATAAGTTACTCTACCGTGACCGATTTTGCCAAATTACGTGGTTGGTCAACGTCTGTACCTTTAATCACCGCCACATGATAAGACAATAATTGCAAGGGGATGGTATAAATAATCGGGGCAACTTCATCAGCAACACTAGGAATCCCCAATACAGTAATACCCTCTTCTGTAGCAATTTTTGTGTGATGGTCGGCAAATACAAATAACTGACCGCCACGCGCCCGAACTTCTTGTAGGTTTGATTTTAACTTATCAATCATGTCGTTATTAGGTGCAACCACAACAACAGGCATATCGTTGTCCACTAAGGCCAAAGGCCCATGTTTTAACTCACCTGCGGCATAAGCTTCGGCATGAATATACGACACTTCTTTGAGTTTTAATGCGCCTTCCATAGCCACAGGATACTGTGCGCCACGCCCTAAAAATAAGGTATGGTGCTTTTCACCAAAGGCGGCGGCCATGCGCTCAATGGCTTTATCTAAGCCCAAAACACTTTCTAAAACAACAGGTAAATTTTGCAATTGACGTACAATTTTAGCTTCGGTTTCATGGTTTAAACGTTTATGTGTGCGACCTGCCGACAACACTAACAACATGAGCGCAACCAACTGCGTGGTAAATGCTTTAGTTGACGCAACACCAATTTCTGGCCCTGCATGGGTAATAAATGATAAATCTGACTCGCGCACTAAGGTCGATGTGGGCACATTACAAATACATAAAGCGGCCAATAAACCTTTCTTTTGTGCTTCGCGTAATGCCGCTAAAGTATCTGCGGTTTCACCCGACTGAGAAATAGTCACAAATAAGGTATTTTCGGGAAGTACCGTTTCGCGGTAACGATATTCACTGGCCACTTCTACATTACACGAAATACCTGCAATACCTTCAAACCAATAACGCGCCACACAACCTGCATGATAACTGGTGCCACAGGCAATAATTTGAATGTGCTTAACCTTGGCTAACACCTCTAAAGCTTTAACACCAAAGGCGTGAGGATGGACGATACCTTCTTGAATGCGACCATCTAAAGTACGCTGAATCGCTTGAGGCTGCTCATAAATTTCTTTGAGCATATAATGGCGATAACCACCTTTATCACTATTATGTAATTGAGCATCTAGCTCAGTAATAGGATGCTGAATCGCCTGACCTGCTTCGTTATACACTTTGACTTCGTCACGAAAGACTTCGGCCATGTCGCCTTCGTTTAAATACAAAAAGCGATTAGTAACAGGCAATAAGGCTAATTGGTCAGAGCCAATAAAGTTTTCACCAATCCCTAAACCTATCACTAACGGTGAACCACGACGTACTGCGATTAAGCGGTCAGGCTCAGAGGCGCGAATAATGCCTAAGGCATAAGCACCCTTTAAATAATTGACAGAAACTTTAATCGCTGCAAATAAATCATGCGTGTGTTGTAATTCGCGATGTACAAGATGCGCCACAACTTCGGTATCGGTTTGCGAAACAAACTCATAACCTTGAGCCTTTAACTCATGGCGTAATTCTTCATAGTTTTCAATAATGCCATTATGTACCACGGCAATATCACCCGACACATGAGGATGGGCATTATCTTGAGTCGGTGCGCCATGGGTTGCCCAACGGGTGTGAGCAATACCAATATGGCCTAAAATTTGCGCTGCTTCGGCGGCTGCTTCTAATTCGCGTACTTTACCAGAGCGTCTTTCTCTAATAATGCTGTTGTTGTTAATAACAGCCAAACCAGCAGAGTCATAACCACGATACTCTAAACGCTTTAAACCTTCTACCAAAATAGCGGTGACATTACGTTCGGCCACTGCGCCTACAATTCCACACATGATATTTCTCCTAAAATTTATTTTTGTTTACGTGGCCGTTGCCAACCTTCAATATTACGTTGAATACCACGAGCCACCGCTAAATGGTGTGCGGGTACATCTTTAGAAATGGTTGAGCCTGCGCCCGTTGTTGCCCCTTCACCAATAGTGACTGGTGCAATCAAAGAGGTGTTTGAGCCTATAAAGACATCTGCCCCAATAAGGGTTTGAGACTTATTAGCCCCATCATAATTACAAAAAATCGTGCCTGCGCCAATATTAGCGCGTTCAGCAATATCACTATCACCCAAGTAGGCTAAATGATTTGCTTTAGCACCATCAGCCATGATGGTATTTTTAGTTTCGACAAAATTGCCAATATGTACATTTGCACCGAGTTTAGTGTGAGGACGTAAGCGTGCAAAGGGGCCAATAATGGCATTTGCTCCGACTTCTGCTCCCTCCAATACCGAATTGGCGCGAACTTCTACCCCATCACCTAAGACACAGTTTTTAAGCACACAATTTGAGCCAATTTTTACGCCGTTGCCTAATTGGTTATGGCCTTCTAAAATCACGTTAACATCAAAAGAAACATCCATGCCAATCGTAACTGTACCGCGTACATCAAAACGGCTTGGATCAATGACGGTTGCGCCTGCACGCATTAAGTCATCTGCTTGCAAACGCTGATAAACACGCTCCAAAGTGGCTAATTGTAGTTTATCGTTAATACCTTCAACTTCCCATGCCGCTTGAGGTTGATGGGTACGCACGACCACACCATGATTCACCGCTAAAGCAATAATATCCGTTAAATAGTATTCGCCTTGTGCGTTATTATTTTTAAGCGTTGGTAACCATTGGTGTAAATGCTCATTAGGCACACACAAAATACCTGTATTGACTTCGGTAATTTGCTTTTCGGCTTCTGAAGCATCTTTTTGCTCTACAATCCGTTGTACTACGCCACCCTCACGCACAATACGGCCATAACCTGTAGGATTTGCTAAGTTGACACTTAACAAACCAAGACTAGAGGCATCAGTGACTAAATCTAAAAGTTTTTGTAAGGTTTCGGGCGTGGTTAATGGCACATCTCCATATAAAATCAGCGTCTTGCCCGTTTCTGGCAATTGTGATAAGGCCACTTGCACCGCATGACCTGTACCTTTTTGTTCAGCTTGTAATGCCCAAGCTATAGACGCATCGCTAAAATGTTTTTGTACTAGCTCACCGCCATGTCCATAAACCACAATGGTACGAGCCGTTTGCAGCTTTTGTGCTGTTTCTAATACATGCGCTAATAAGGGCTTAGCCGCTAAAGGCTGCATCACTTTAGGCAGAATAGACTTCATGCGAGTTCCTTTACCCGCCGCTAAAATAAGTACACTCAATTCCATCTTTAATTACCTTTGGACTTACGCTTTACGCTGCGTAAATCATCACTTAAAAAACAAAAAAGGCAGCATAATGCTACCTTTTTGAGGATATTTTGCATTGTGGCGACACAATACAATAAAACCCATTACTTATGCACGATTTTTTAGCTGTTGCAAGGTACGTAAACGACCTGCTGCTTCAGCTAGTGCTGCTAGTGCTGCACCTGTATCCAATTCGGACTTTTGGTTTTGTAAAGCAGCTAATGCTGCGCTACGCGCCTCAATAGCAGCTGCTTCATCAATCGAATCAGCACGCACAGCCGTGTCAGCTAAAATAGTGACTACATGAGGCTGTACTTCTAATACACCACCCGACACATAAAACACTTCTTCTTCGCCATTTTCTTTAACAACACGAACAGGACCTGGATCAAGTTGTGTTAGCAAAGGCGCGTGACCTGGCAGTACACCAATATCACCTACTCGACCATGCGCGATTAACATTCTAACGCTACCTGTGTAGATAGCTTCTTTAATGCTAACGATATCGCAATGTAAGCTGTTTGCCATTTATTAGGCCTCCACGCTGGTGAGTTGAGTTATGACAAACTAAGCATAGGGTACATATAATTACCCTATGCTATTGTTTCATCAAACTTTTTTAGATTTCTCTACCGCTTCTTCAATACCACCAACCATGTAGAACGCTTGCTCTGGTAATTGGTCGTATTCACCCGCCAAAATACCTTTAAAGCCACGAATAGTTTCTTTTAAAGAAACGTATTTACCCGGTGAACCTGTAAATACTTCGGCTACATGGAACGGCTGAGATAAGAAACGTTGAATCTTACGCGCACGGAATACAATGAGTTTGTCATCTTCAGACAATTCATCCATACCCAAAATAGCAATAATATCTTTTAACTCTTTATAACGTTGCAACACGGTTTGTACACCACGCGCTACATTATAATGCTCTTCACCCACAACTAACGGGTCTAATTGACGGCTAGTAGAATCTAATGGGTCAACCGCAGGATAAATACCCAAAGAAGCGATATCACGGCTCAATACAACAGTTGCGTCTAAGTGAGCAAAGGTTGTTGCTGGTGATGGGTCAGTCAAGTCATCGGCAGGAACATAAACGGCTTGTACCGAGGTAATAGAACCCGACTTAGTCGAAGTAATACGCTCTTGTAACACACCCATTTCTTCAGCCAATGTCGGTTGATAACCTACCGCAGAAGGCATACGGCCTAACAATGCAGAGACTTCAGTACCAGCGAGGGTATAACGATAAATGTTGTCAACGAACAACAATACATCTTTACCTTTGCCGCTTTCGTCTTTGTCATCACGGAAAAATTCAGCCATGGTCAAACCAGTCAAGGCAACACGTAAACGGTTTCCAGGTGGCTCGTTCATTTGGCCGTAAACCATGGCAACTTTATCAACAACGCCAGAGTCTTTCATTTCGTGATAGAAGTCGTTACCTTCACGAGTACGCTCACCAACACCCGCAAACACAGATAAACCTGCGTGAGCTTTAGCGATGTTGTTGATTAACTCCATCATGTTAACGGTTTTACCAACACCAGCACCACCGAACAAACCCACTTTACCACCCTTAGCGAATGGGCAAAGTAAGTCAATAACCTTGATACCTGTTTCTAACAACTCTGTAGAACCAGATTGCTCGGCATAGCTAGGGGCTTTACGGTGAATAGACCACGTCTCTTTTTCACCAATAGGGCCAGCTTCGTCGATGGGGCGACCCAACACATCCATAATACGACCTAAGGTCGCTGTACCGACTGGTACAGAGATAGGTGCATTGGTGTTAGTCACGGGCAACCCGCGCTTTAAGCCTTCAGTTGAACCCATAGCAATAGTACGCACAATACCATCACCAAGTTGTTGTTGCACTTCTAAGGTAGTGGCTGTGCCATCTACTTTTAAAGCGTCATAAATTTTTGGCACGCTGTCGCGCGGAAATTCAACATCAATAACCGCACCGATAATCTGAACGATTTGACCGCTGCTCATCGGGATTTCCTCTTAAAACTGACAATACTGAATTCTTGAGAGTTTGCATTTGAGTTAAATATCATTTAACTCTACCTCAAACCTCTGTATTAAACCGCGGCAGCACCACCCACGATTTCAGAAATTTCACGTGTAATCGCTGCTTGACGTAATTTGTTATACACCAATTGTAAGCTGCGAATTAAATCACCCGCGTTATCCGTTGCCGCTTTCATAGCGACCATACGGGCGGCTTGTTCACACGCGATGTTTTCAACTACACCTTGATAAACCTGCGATTCGATAAATCGTACCATCAACGCATCTAACAAGGGAGCTGCTTCAGGCTCGTACAAGTAATCCCAACTATGCTCACGCTTTAAAGGCTGATCGCCATTGTCTGCGCTTAACGGCACTAATTGGTTCACTACTGGTTTTTGCGTCATTGTATTAACAAATTGGTTATTGACCAAATAAATACGGTCAATCTCTCCTCTATCAAAGGCATCCAGCATCACTTTGACAGCACCAATTAATTGCTCTAACGAAGGGGTATCACCTAATTGCGTTTTTACTGCAACAACTTTACCGCCTACCGATTTAAAGAAAGTAGTGGCTTTTTGGCCAACCAAGCAGAATTCTGCTTCTACGCCTTGCTCGCGCCATGACTTAACCGATTGTACCGTGCGTTTAAACAAATTAATATTTAAACCACCACACAAACCACGGTCAGAAGATACCACAATATAACCCACACGCTTAACAGGTCTATCAACCATATAAGTATGTTTATACTCAGGATTAGCTTGCACTAAATGGGCGATAACACGACGCATTTTTTCGGCATAAGGGCGACCTTGTGCCATACGTTCTTGCGCTCTACGCATTTTTGACGCAGCAACCATTTGCATGGCTTTAGTAATTTTCTGCGTACTTTTAATGCTTACTACTTTGCTACGAATCTCTTTTAAGCCTGCCATAGTCTCACCATTAACTGATTACGCCAGCATCACACAACATGACACTGGCATCACCTAGAAATTACCAAGACTGAGTAGCTTTGAAGGTTGTTATGCCTTTACGTAGCTCAGCTTCAATGTCTTTGTCATAGTTAGCAGTCGCATTAATGTTATCCATCAACGCCTTGCACTGACTATTCATATAGCTATGTAATGCAGCTTCAAAAGCCCCAATTTGGGCGACGGGCACATCTAACAAGTAACCTTCGTTAGCGGCAAAAATAGATACGGACATATCGGCAATGCCTAATGGCGCATATTGTTTTTGCTTCATTAACTCAGTAACACGTTGGCCATGTTCTAATTGCTTACGGGTTGCTTCGTCTAAGTCGGAAGCAAACTGAGCAAACGCAGCCAATTCACGATATTGAGCCAACGAGGTACGAATACCACCCGACAATTTCTTGATGATTTTGGTTTGAGCCGCACCACCCACACGAGACACCGAGATACCCGCGTTAACCGCAGGACGAATACCTGAGTTAAACAAACTGGTTTCTAAGAATATCTGGCCGTCAGTAATAGAAATTACGTTGGTTGGAACGAAAGCAGATACGTCGCCTGCTTGAGTTTCAATGATTGGCAATGCGGTTAAAGAACCTGTTTTGCCTTTCACTTCGCCATTTGTAAACTTCTCTACATATTCTTCGCTAACACGCGAAGCACGCTCTAACAAACGCGAATGTAAATAGAATACATCACCTGGATATGCTTCACGACCTGGTGGACGACGCAACAACAAGGAGATTTGACGATATGCAACAGCTTGCTTCGACAAATCATCATAAATAATTAACGCATCTTCACCACGGTCACGGAAGTATTCGCCCATCGTACAACCAGAGTACGGAGCCAAGAATAACATCGCCGCAGGTTCAGAAGCAGAAGCAGCAACCACAGTGGTATAAGCCATTGCGCCTGTTTCTTCTAATTTGCGTACTACGTTAGCAATGGTCGATTGTTTTTGACCAATAGCCACATAGACACATTTAATGCCAGAAGTTTTTTGTGCAATAATCGCATCAATGGCCATCGCAGTTTTACCTGTCTGACGGTCACCAATGATTAATTCACGCTGGCCACGACCAACAGGAATCATCGCATCAACGGCCTTGTAACCTGTTTGTACAGGTTGATCGACCGACTTACGCCAAATTACGCCTGGTGCTACTTTTTCAACAGCATCAGTCATTTTAGCGTTGATTGGGCCTTTGCCGTCAATGGGTTTACCCAATGCGTCAACCACACGACCCAATAATTCTGGGCCGACTGGCACTTCTAAAATACGGCCTGTGCAACGTACTTTTTGGCCTTCTTGAAGGTTTAAGTAGTCACCCAAAACAACAGCACCAACCGAATCTTGCTCTAAGTTTAGAGCCATACCGAAGATGCCGCCATCGAACTCAATCATTTCGCCATACATTACATCGGCCAAGCCATGAATGCGGACGATACCATCAGATACCTTCACTACTGTGCCTTCGTTACGGGCTTCAGCAGTGGCGTTGAGATCGCTAATACGCTGTTTAATCAGCGAGCTGATCTCGGAAGGATTCAGTTGCTGCATGATGCGCTGTTCCTCAAAAATTATGTATTCAGGGTGGCACTCAATTTTGCCAACTTTCCGCGCACGGAAGCATCAATCACCAAATCGCCCGTACGAACAACGATACCACCAATTAAGGCTGTATCAACTTCGGTACGGATGTTAATACGACGATCAAGTTTTACTGCTAATTGCTTGGCTAATGCTTCTTGTTGTTCATCACTCAGCGCAAAAGCACTAGTAACCACAACATCAGCCGTTTTTTCGCTTTTAGCTTTCTCGTCTTCGTATAAATCAGCGATTGCTGGCAGTGCCATCAAACGTTTGTTAGCTGCGACAAGACCTAAAAAGTTACGCACACTGGCAGATAACTCGCCACCGCAGGCAGCAAACAATGCCGCTGTTTGTTCGGCTACAGTCATGCTTGGGCGTGACAGGTAACGAGCAAATGCCTCATCTTGAACAATAGCTGCTGCAAGAGCTAACTGGTCTGACCAAACAGTCAATTCCAATTTGCCTTCAGCATTGGCATATTCAAATGCTGCCTTTGCGTACGGACGTGCCACAGTGGTTAATTCAGCCATGTTCACTGTCTCTTAGAGAGTTATAGCTCAGTTGCCAATTGATTTAACATTGCTGCGTGTGCGGTTGCATTGACTTCAGCTTGTAAAATCTTTTCTGCACCAGCGATTGCCAAAGCAGCAACTTGAGTACGTAACACATCACGTGCACGATTGCTTTCTTGTTCAATCTGTTCGCGAGCTTGCGCTTTAATACGCTCACTCTCTGCTTGAGCTTGCGCTTTAGCTTCTTCAACTAACTGGCCTGCACGACGATTTGCTTGTTCTAACAATTGAGCTGTTTGCTCTTTTGCAGCTTTTAACTCTTGAGCCACTTGCTCATGAGCCGTTTTCAAATCATCTTGAGCTTTACTCGCAGCATTTAAACCGTCTGCGATTTTCTTTTGCCGATCGGCAAGTGCTTTTGTTAGAGGAGGCCATACAAACTTCATGCAAAAATACACGAAGATTGCAAAAGAAATAGCCTGACCTAACAAAGTTGCATTAATATTCATGCTAACACCTCATTTGGCAGTTGCAGTGGATATGCGCCTAAGCGACTTATTAACCGTTAAGCAAGCCAATGAATGGGTTGGCAAATACAAAGAACAAGCCAATACCTACACCAATCATTGGTACAGCATCAAGCAAACCAGCAACAATGAACATTTTAACTTGTAATTGTGGTGCTAATTCTGGTTGACGTGCTACGCCTTCCAAAAATTTACCACCTAACAAACCAAAACCAACAGCAGTGCCTAGTGCGCCAAAAGCAATCAGGATAGCGGCGGCGATAGCGGTCAAGCCAATCACGGTTTCCATTGCGTATTACCTCAGTTAGTAGTCAAAAGAAAAGGGAATTAAATTAGTGGTGTTCACTAGCCATACTTAAGTACACAATGGTTAGCATCATAAAAATAAATGCCTGCAAGGTGATAACTAAAATATGGAAGATAGCCCAAGGAACAGACAACATCCATTGCAAACCAAAAGGTAGCAAGGCGATTAAGATGAAAATCAATTCACCAGCATACATATTGCCAAATAACCGCAAACCTAAAGAAACGGGCTTTGCAATCAAAGTCACGCCTTCTAAAATTAAGTTAATTGGAATAAAGAACATTTTTAATACTGGATTTTTAGGATTAAACGGATTTAAAGCTAACTCGCCTGCAAAACCGCCAACACCTTTCATCTTTATGCTGTAAAAAAGCACTAAAAAGAACACAGAAATAGACATACCCAAGGTAATGTTCGGGTCGGTTGAAGGCACTACTTTCATGTAATGCAAACCCAACGCCTGAGCTACCACAGGAATAAAATCTACTGGAATTAAGTCCATCAGATTCATTAAGAAAATCCAACAGAAAATAGTCAATGCGAGTGGCGCAATCAGCGCAGACTTACCGTGAAAGGTATCTTTGACGTTAGTGTCAACAAACTCAACAATCATTTCGACAAAATTTTGTACGCCACTAGGCACGTCACTGCTTGCTTTTTTAGCAACAGAACGAAACACCAAACAAAACAATAAACCTAAAGCAATCGACCAACCCAAAGAGTCAACATGAAATGCCCAAAAGCCCATGTCTTGCGCGTCTTGCGCGGTATGAGCAAATGACCAACCATGTTCTGGATGATTTCCATAAGTAAGGTTAGTCAGGTGATGCTTGATGTATTCCGTAGAATTTCCAGCCATATTGCACCTATTAAGGCCTATCTCTTAACGCATCCCATAATGGAGATACCCAAGCGATAAGCTGTACGATAAAAAAACCTGCGAGTACCCAGCCCACTTGCAGCAGTTTGAGACCTGCAAATGCAGCCGAAAAGAGCAACACAGTTATCAAAAACCGTCCTGCTGCCCCTTTGTAAAAATTCTTAACTATTTGCTTTGCAGAGCCTGCTCCTGCATGGCGAAATGCTTGTAATGCAAAATAAGCACTACCAATGACTGCAATACCTGCGCCAGTCCCTGCAGATATAAACGACCAAACACCCCAGATACCTGCAATCAGCGAGATAACTACGGCTATAAAAACTTGCCCTTTAAGCAAACGTATAGCAGGCGTTTTATCGACAAGTGGTTGAGGTTTACTCACGCCAACTCCAAACAGGTGATGCCAAAAGACAGGGCTACCTGTAAATTCAATCGCGGCGAATTGTATAGATTGCCCACTAAATTAGCAAGAGCTTGTTACTTTTTAGTGTTATTACACACTAATTTGTTATTTTTCACGCGATGTTTTGAGGCGAGAAATGGCTTTACCTAAGAGTGTTTCAGGCTGTTTGTGAGGATTTTGAGCGTCAACAGCTAGAGTGTTTCCAACGGTTTGCTCTAAATTAATAATCGTTTGTTTTAATTCTTCGGGTAAAATCACTTTTTGCCCTGCCCTATCGACCATCACAACAATGGCTTCACCTGTGGCCACAATACTTTTTTGTTGTTGGCTAAACACAACATATTCCATTCTAAAGCCCGAAGCGCGTAATTCGACAACACGCGCCCCTAGCTCTAATTCATCAGGATAACTAATTGATTTTAAATAACGGCAACTGTTAGCAGCAACCACAGGATTAAATACATCTAACTGGTCTAATGCACCAATCGTTTGCAAATAACTAATACGCACGCTTTCAAAATAACGATAATAAATAATGTTATTTACATGAGCAAAGGCATCCATTTCGCCCCATGCAACCGTTTGAGGCTGAACAATCGCAAAGTCGCTTAAATTACTCAACACACTCATGATATTTTCCTAAGGTAAAGGCAAGGCAGGCAACGGTTGTTTTAATAATTGATTTAAGCCCGCTATTAAATAATGGCCTGCTTCTGGGTCGTTACTATGTTGTAATAAACGCACAAATTCGGCAAAAGTTTCGGGGTTTTTATGTAATACCAAACTTTGTTCAAAATAGCCTTTAGCTGCTTGCCATTGATGGCACTGCATACTTAAACGCCCTAAAGTAAGTAATAACGCAGGGCTTTGAGGATGTAATACTAGCCATTGCTTAGCCTGTTCTAAGGCTATTTCGGGGTCGGCATGTAAAATTCGACCATATAAAGTGACTAAGCCATTGTGCCATTGTTCACCTAAAACACGATAACAAATCCGCGCACTCTCATCATAACAAGCAAGAGAAATTAAGGTTTGTACATAACTTAATACCACGTCGGTATCACGCTGATAATGGCGTGGCACTTGCTGCCAAAAATTTTGCAATTGCCCAAAGGCATGTGTTTTATCAACTCGACCTGTCGTTTTGGCAATAAATTCAAAGCTATGTAAATATGCTGACTGTAGTAAGGCTTGTTGCGGCAAAGTATCGGTGGGTGCTTTAGATAAAATAGGCAACCACTCTAACAAGTCTGACCATGCTTGTAATTTAACCAATGCTTCTAGTAATAACTGGCTAATGACTCGCTCTTTTTTATAGTGCGGATAAATACTTTTAAGACGCGCAGCGGCAGCTTCCCATTGTCCTGTTGCCAACCACAATTTAATACGCTCTATATGTACCGTTAAATGATGTTTTTTATCATTGATTAAGTTTAAATAATCTTCGGCTCGTTGTACCGCCTGTTGTGCTTGGGCGGCTTTTACGGCAGCCAAATACGCAGCTAAAGGCTCGGTGGCAGCTTTCGCTGAGCGTACAAAGAGTTTTTCGGCAGCAGCATGATTGTCGAGGCTAAGCATGGCCATGCCTTGACCAAAATAACGTTGTGCTTGCTGATAACGACGCAAGGTCAACCAGCGTTTAAATAAGGCTCTAAGACCCAAAGTACCTAACAATACTTCTAATAAAACAAACGCACTCACCAATGCTGTGGTTAATGCAATAACCGCTAACATAAGGCTCATTTCTATAGAAGTGTTGCGCCAAACCAACAAAACATAACCACTGTCTTCAATAAACGCAAAGCCTAACGCTACACCAACAATAATAAATAATAAGCCAAACAGCACGTTAATCATGGTGCGGCACTCGATACAAGAGGAGCTTCTACTTGCTCAGCAGTAATTAACTTAGCCAAAACCTTGGGGGTATAATTTAACTGCGCCTGAGCAATACTTAAATCAACTGCTGCTAAAGATTGAATTTGTTGTAACCATGTGGCGTATTGTGGATATAAATGCTGATACGGTTGCAGTAAATTAGCTGCCTCGTTAAGACTTTGCTGATAACGAGCTTGTTGCTGTTGCCATAAGGCTAACTGGGCTTGATGCAATGACAAATAAGCATTTTGCTGTACTAACCAACGCTGGTCTTGTGCTAATAATGGCTTATGCTGATTATCATAGTGCTGAATACTAATTAAGCCTTTTAATACTGCCCAACCTTTATCCCATGCGTTTTGTGGTGTATTTGAGGAAGACTGTGGCGTAACTTGTGGCGTTTTTTGCAATGCCATTGGCTCATTGACGCTTTGTTTGAGCGCATCTAATTGTAAAGAAAGTCCTGCATAATCAATTTGTTGATTTTGCGACAACGCTAATACGTCTTGAGCAATCGCTTCTCTTAAAGACAAGGTGGTATGTGTGCCATATTCTGCTAATAATTGGTCTGCAGTTTGTAATAACATGACGGCACTTTGACTATTGTGCTGCAACCATAAATGCTGCTCAGCCAACTCGACATAATGCCCGACTTGTTTAAGTAACCATGCTTGTTTTTGCATAGGTTGAACGGCTGTTTTTAACTGCCCTAACTGAGCTTGTAGCTGGTCAACTTGTTGTTGTAATACTACATTTTTAGATTGCGTTTGAACTTGTTGCTCTTTAATAAGCTGTAACTGGCCAACTATTTCTTCGTAGTGAGCGAGTTCTCTATTTTTATAACGAATACCATGATAATAAAGCAGATAGCTGGCTATTATGGTTAAAATCACCAAAATAATGGTTGCTCGCCCCCAAAAACCAAGTTTTAAGGCAATTTTAGGAAACACATGAATAGGTTGACGAGTTTGGCTCATTGTCACAAGTCTGCTTTTGTAATCAGGGTTTAGGCATTACACCAGATACGTACACTTTAACGGCTAATCAATAACATGCTCTTGGCGGTTTTGCCACAAAGAGAGCGTTAAAATAATATCTGTGGGTTTAATGCTTGCTGAGATTAACACGGTTTGAATGCCTTTTTGTGTCGCCAAATCGGCTAAACGTGAGCTTATTACTAATATCGGTATTTTTTGTGCTTGTTGTGCGGCAATATTAAGCCATTGCGTTAAGGTTTCGCCACTGGTAATTATCACAATATCAATAGAGTCTGCTTGTAAGGCTTGCCATGTATTATGTGCTATTGCAGGAAGTTGACGACGATACAAGTTTATATAATCGACTTGAACGCCTTGTGCCTGCATGGTATCACGCACCAAATTACGCCCGCCCTCGCCTCTTAATACTAATAAACGCTGTCCTTGCTGCAATTGTTGTAACTGTGGCAATTGCAATAAACCTTCGCTGCTTTCTTGTTGTGGCACGACAGGGTTAATTAAGTACGAATATAATACCTGCGCTGTGCTTTCACCCACCGCCAACCATGCAACATCTACAGGCCATTGTGGCCAATAATCCGCCAACGCCTTTAAACCTAATTCAGCAGCAGTAGGACTCACCACAAAAACCATGTCGTAACGATCTAAATCTAATAAATACTGCTTGGCCGTTGGGCTAAGAGGCATGGCTTCGACTTCTAATAAAGGCAAAGCCAATACCGTTGCACCTTGATGCTGTAGTGCATCACTTAAACCGTGAGCGCGTGCCTCAGGACGGGTATTTACAATCCGCAAGCCGTGTAAATTAGCCATATACCTCAGCCAAAATAGCTGCCGCACCTTGATTAAGCAGCCCCGTTGCGACTTGCTCACCTAAGGCTTCAACTGCTAATAAATCTTGTGTTTTGCCTTGTTGATGGATGATTTGTTGACCATCAATACTGCCTACTAGGGCATTAAGAGTGAGAATTTGATTGTCGATGGTGGCATAACCTGCAATAGGCACTTGGCAACCACCTTGCAAACGGCGATTCATGGCACGTTCGGCCTGAACACATAATGCTGTTTGTGGATGATGCAAAGGAGCTAATAGCTTATGTAGCTCGGTATCGTTAATGCGTGTTTCTATGCCTACCGCGCCCTGCCCTACGGCGGGTAAAAGCTGCGTTAGTTGCTGACGTAAACGGGTTTCTAAACCTAAACGCTTTAAGCCTGCACTGGCTAAAATAATGGCATCATATTCATTATTATCTAAACGCCCTAAACGTGTCCCCACATTACCGCGCAAATCACGAATCACTAAATCGGGGCGCAAAGCACGTAATTGACATTGACGACGCAAGCTTGATGTACCCACGATTGCGCCTTGTGGTAAGTCATCAAAAGTAGCAAAGTTATTAGACACAAAAGCATCGGTCGGGTCTTCACGTTCACAAATCGTAGTAATTGCTAAACCTTCAGGGTATTCCATCGGCACATCTTTCATGGAGTGAACCGCTAAATCGGCTTCACCTGCCAACATGGCACTTTCTAGCTCTTTTACAAATAAACCTTTGCCACCAATTTTAGCTAAAGGCACATCTAAAATTTTGTCGCCCTGTGTGGTAAAGGTGACTAACTCAATAATTAAATGAGGATGATGTTTTAATAAATTCGCTTTAACATATTCGGCCTGCCATAAAGCAAGTGGGCTTTTTCGTGTGGCAATACGTAAGGTTTTCATTGTTATCTTCCTAATACCTTTAACTCTATAAGCTAAAGGACAAAATGTCTTTATTGTCTAAAAAATGTATTATAAACGAGACAATCAATAACTACAGCTTACACATACAACAAAGCACAAAACTTCTTGTCTCATTATTTTTAGTTATATTTAAGGAGAGTCATTTTGGATGATTATTTTTCATTTATGTGGGATTTATTATCTTACCCTTTAGGCTCTATTGGCTCGACTAGCGTTACGCCTCTACGCCTGACGGGGTTATTGTTTATTATTACGCTTACATGGTGGCTTTCTACCCTACTTGAAAACAAACTGGTTCAATTTACCCATCACCATCAAACACAAACAGGCAACGCCCACGTTTATGGCTTTATTCGCTTAGGCCGCTATATTGTGTGGATGATTAGCATGATGATTGGTCTTAACTATTTAGGTTTTGACTTAGGCAGCTTGGCTTTTATTGGTGGTGCTTTTGGGATTGGCATTGGTTTAGGCTTACAAAATATTTTTAGCAATTTTGCATCAGGTATTATCATTTTATTAGAACGCACCCTTAAACAAGGCGACTTTATTGATTTGCAATCGGGTGTGATGGGACGTGTGAGCGAAATCGGTATGCGTTATACACGTGTAACAACCAATGATAATGTGGATGTGATTGTACCTAACTCCGAATTTACCACAGGGCGCGTGATTAATTGGACGATGAACAATGATACGAGACGGATTCATGTGCCATTTGGCGTGGCTTATGGTGTTGATAAAAACAAGGTCAAAGAGGCTGGTTTGGCTGCTGCTGCACAATTAACAGGCATTATAAACATCAAAGGTAAAGAACCTGATGTTTGGCTAGTACGTTTTGGCGATAGTAGTTTAGATTTTGAATTAGTAGTTTGGCTTGACCGCAATTTATCGGTTACACCACAAATTACCCAAGCAAAATTATTATGGTTAATTGAGTCAGAATTACGCGAAAGAGGTTTAGAAATACCTTTTCCACAACGCGATTTACATATACGTTCTGGCGTATTGTCTGTTAAACATGTTGATAACTAGCCATAACAATAGACTCTGTTGACGTTTTGATTTAGCCCTCACCCCAACCCTCTCCCACAGGAGAGGGAGTTCTCTCTCCCGTTGGGAGAGAGCTAGAGTGAGGGAAGAACAGCATAACATGCTCAAAACTCAGCCTATAACAGGCACACCTTCAAACGCCAACAACCCCCAAACAAAGGTTATTTTTATTAGTTACCGTACACAATCACCGTAAAGTCAGACATCACACCCATTAAGTTTTGGGTATGGTAGTCAACATGATGAATATGGGTAATACCCGCGTTTTTGGCAGCCGCCTCTACACTCGCATCACCTACCGCATAAATACCTAAAATTGAACGCATCGTGGCACGTCCTACTTTAGTGGGTTTTTCGGTGCTGTCTGTGACTAATAACGGGGCTTTAACATTAGTATATAACGAGCCTGTTACTGGGCTAACTGCTGATGCACAGCCTGAAAGCAAAGTGGCAACTAAAACTGGCCACAACAAATGTTTCATTAATTAGTTCCTCGGTGTTGTCATTGTTAGTTTTGGGTACTTTGGACGATACGCTGCTTTCTCTTTAGCTGAGCCTTTCTCTTCTAAAGCAGAAATTTCGTTTTCATCAGGTAATTTTTTACGTGCAGCCAATGCTTGGTCGGCGTGAATATCTAACCAAGAGATTGTGTCGTCCCACACTTTTTGCTTTTCTGTATCGTGTAATGTTGAATGATGCAATCCATCTATTAAACGTAAAGTTTTATCGTTACTTTGTGCCGCTTTCATTAAAAATTCGCTGGAACTAGGCGGAATCACATAATCTTTAGTACCTTGAATAATCAACATTGGTGCGCGCACATTATTTACATTTAACTGCAAACGCTGGGTGGCATCTTGCAATGCCGCTAAAAATCCTGCACCTAGTGCATTACGCGTTGTAAGAGGGTCTTTCCAAAAGCGGTCTTGAGCTTGAGGGTCAGTTAACACTAAACCTGTTAATGACTTAAACAAGGGCAACAAAGGTGTTTCGGGCATAACTTTAGCAATTTGCGCTTCACCCCATAAACTCCACTGGGCGAAAGGATTAATTTTAACCGCAGGGGCATTTAAGATTAATCCGTCAGTGGTGACTTCATCCATGATGTGCGATAACAAAACCACCGCACCACCTAAAGACTCACCTTGCAAATACACAGGCACGTTAGGAAAACGACGACGTACTTCACGACGCGCAAGGGTTAAATCTTCGACATATTCGTCATAGTTAGCCACATTACCGCGCCGACCATAACCTTGAGATTGTCCCCAGCCACGCAAATCAATGCCAAAAACAGCATAACCATGTTTAGTTAATTCATTTGCCCACGGCGAATAAAAACCCGAATGCAATACGGTGCCATGAGCCAATAATACAATCGCACGTGGCTTTTCTTTGTGTTGTGGCAACCACCATTGACCAAATAAGCGCAAACCGCTACGAGTATAAAAATAACGCGCGTCAGTGGCATTTTCGCCCAAAACATATTTGGCAGGCTCTTCGGTTTTTACATTGTGCATATTGGCACAGCCCGAAATACCCAATGTTGCCATCGCAAGCCACAAAGACGAAATTAAAGTTTTACGCCAGCCACTCATAAACATTCCTCGACCATGTGTTGTTTTAGAACTGACGCGCTTTTGTCATCAAAAACAGATTTCTTGATTGAGTTATAGCAAGTACATTTTGCATATACACTAACTACACTCAAACAAAGCAATGAAATAATGATATTGCGTAAGCTCTTTGTGTTTATTTTTTTATTAGCCTACGCTTGAGCGTAAGCTTTATCATTCTAAAGCGATAAAGTACATTTGTCATCAAAGGACGCACAACATACTCACAAATTTACAAACTTTGCATTTTTTCGCGTAAATGCGATAAATGACGACGACTCACCAACAGCTTTTCGTTAATGCCTTTAAAGCGTACAAAGGTTTGTCCTGCGGTATTGGTTTCTAAACCATCTAAAAACTGTGGTGCTAATAACGCATTACGATGGACTCGCAAAAAGCGGCCACCAAACTCTTCCTCTAATTCTTTGAGTGTTTCATCTATTAATATCTCACCTTTAGCATGACGCACCGTAATATATTTTTGGTCAGCTAAAAAATAATAAATCTCATTAATAGGTATTAGTTCCATGCCTCGATGTGTACGCGCAGCAATATGCTGACGCGCATCAGGCTGACCCATTGCAGGTACTTTTTCTTTAATTTGTTGCAATTGGGCGCGATTTAAACGCGCAGCACGGGCTAAGGCTTCGTTAAGTTGTTCTCTACGAACTGGTTTTAACAAATAACCCACCGCTTCAACTTGAAATGCAGCCAAAGCATGTTCGTCAAAAGCGGTAATAAAAATCACCGCAGGGGGATTATCTAACCGTGATAAGGCTTCGGCACAAGCAATGCCGTCCATAACGGGCATACGAATATCAAGCAAAACTAAGTCTGGCTCTAAAATTTCTACTTTTTCAAGCGCATCTCGGCCATTTTCGGCTTCACCTACGACTTCGCAATCTTCTACATCACGCAACAAACGCACTAATCGCTCACGCGCCAAATCTTCATCATCACACACCAAAATACGCATATAACCTCCACTTTTTTAGAACTAACACGCTTATAGCCGCGCAATGTGTTAGTCATGTATTTTTTATATTGTTTTCTTTTAATATTAGGCGTGTTGGCACAAGCCTCGCTAAACATTTTAGGACTTACGCGCTAATTACGGTGCAATGCGTAAGTCCTGATTTGTACTTTTGATATACGCTTCTGCCTCTGTTAAAGGATAGCTTATTTGAGTGGTAAAAAAATGGTTTGATGCGGCAACACGTAAGATTGCCTTTGTACCATAATAAACCTGTAAGCGTTCTTGAATGTTGGCAACGGCCATATTATTACCTTTATGTTTGCTTTTTTTATTTTCGTGATACGGATTGGTAATCACAATATTGACCTCTTTACCTGTCCACGCAATCAAAATAGTCACCTTGCCGCCGTTGTCATCTAATTCTACGCCATGATAAATGGCATTTTCTAATAACGGCTGTAAGGTTAAGGAGGGTATCCTTAAATCTGATTTTAGATTTTCAAAACGCCATTCAAAATCTAAGCGTTTGCCTAGGCGTAGTTTTTCTATATTTAAGTAACTGTTACATAAACGAATTTCGTCACTTAAGGGAACTTCACCTTCTACTTTTAAGCTGGCTCTAAATAAAGACGATAAATCTTCAACCACCCGTTCGGCTTTGTCGGGGTCAACCATAATTAAACTAGCAATAATATTCATTGAGTTAAACAAAAAGTGCGGCCTAATACGCGCTTGTAAGGCTTGAACTCTGGCCATGAGTTCGGCTCGTTGTTTACGTAAGATCATTTCCTGCAAATAAAAATAGCGTAAAACCAAGCTACCCATAATGCCACCCATGAGTACATTACGCACTAAACTGGCACTTAAATCGACTTCACCAACTTGACGAATCTGTAAATATAACAAAATTCCTTCGGCCGCAAAGGTAAAACAAGCCACTAATGCAATAAAGATAAACAAAATCACAAACGCGGCGTAAGAATGTTTTAAACGATTAAGATACTTACGCATACTACATAATAACGCTGCTGTACTAATGGCAACCCACGCTAACAAAAAAGACTTTAAGCCTAAATCTGCCCACGGAAACGGCGATAATCGTTCTAAATCCGCCAAAGTCAAAAATATGGCTAGTAATTCGGTGGCTACCAATAAACGTAACACCGCTTTCATATTGCACAAATCTGGCAAAAAGAAGTCTTCTAAGGCTGAGGTGTTTGTTGCATTGGCTGTTTGCGGCATAATTGCTTTATACTCAGGTTATTATTTTTTATTTATCTTTAGAAGCAAAATTTATATGACAACACCTTCTTCTCTTATGTGGGGCGGTCGCTTTAGCGAAGCTACCGATGCCTTTGTGGCCGAGTTTACCGCGTCTGTCAACTTTGATAAACGATTATATAAGCATGATATTCAAGGCTCTATTGCCCATGCCACCATGCTCCACAAAGTAGGCGTATTAAATACTGCCGAACATACCGCTATTGTAGATGGCCTTAACGCCATTTTAGCAGAAATTGAAACAGGCCAGTTTGAATGGCGTGTGGAGCTTGAAGATGTACATATGAACATCGAAGCACGTTTAACCGACCGCATTGGCATTGCAGGTAAAAAACTTCATACAGGACGTAGCCGTAACGACCAAGTGGCAACCGATATACGCTTGTATTTGCGCGATGAAATCGACCGCACCCGTCAAGTATTGCATCGCTTACAGCTTGGCCTACTCGATTTAGCCGAGCGTGAAGCGGCTACCATTATGGCAGGCTGCACTCATTTACAAGCGGCACAACCTGTCACTTTTGGTCATCATTTGTTGGCTTGGTTTGAAATGCTGGTGCGTGATGATGAGCGTTTGGCCGATTGCCGCAAACGGGTTAATCATTTGCCTTTGGGTTCGGCGGCATTGGCTGGCACAACTTACCCCATTGACCGCGCTTACACTGCCCAATTATTAGGTTTTGATGCGCTATGCGAAAATTCTTTAGATGCGGTGTCTGACCGTGATTTTGCCATTGAATTTTGTGCAGCCGCATCAATTGCGATGATGCACTTATCACGTATGAGTGAAGAGTTAATTTTGTGGAATTCACAACAATTTAAGTTTGTGGACATTCCAGACCGTTTTTGTACTGGTTCTAGCATCATGCCACAAAAGAAAAATCCTGATGTGCCTGAGTTAGTACGTGGTAAAACAGGTCGCGTTAATGGCCATTTAATTAGTTTGTTAATGTTAATGAAAGGCCAACCTTTAGCCTATAACAAAGATAATCAAGAAGACAAAGAGCCTCTGTTTGATGCTTTAGATACCTTACAAGCTTGCTTACGCGCCTTTGCTGATATGATTCCTGCGCTTAAACCCAACCGCGAAGCGATGCGTGACGCGGCATTACGTGGTTTTGCTACCGCCACCGATTTGGCCGACTACTTAGTTAAAAAAGGCACAGCCTTTAGAGATGCACACGAAGTAGTCGGTAAAGCAGTTGCTTATGGTGTACAAACTAGCAAAGACTTAAGTGCCATGAGTTTGGCTGAGTTACAGCAGTTTTCGGATATAATTACTGATGATGTGTTTGACGTATTGAGCTTAGAAGGCTCGGTCAATGCGCGTAATCATATTGGTGGCACTGCCCCTAATCAAGTAGTAGCCGCCATTACACGCGCTCGTTTACGTATAGGAGCTTAACATGACAACCCCTCGTATGGTGATATGCCGTAAATATCAACAAGAATTAGAAGGTTTGGCTTTTCCGCCCTTTCCTGCGGCTAAAGGCCAAGCCATTTTTGACACGGTATCTAAACAAGCATGGCAAGAATGGTTAAAACACCAAACCATGCTCATTAACGAAAATCACTTAAATGTGATGCAACCCGAAACTCATGTGTTTTTGGATGAGCAACGCGAAAAGTTTTTGAGCAATGCCGACTACGAGCGCCCTAAAGGTTGGACTCCAGAAAAGAAATAACCTTTCATAAAACAGGGCGCAGTTATGCGCCCTCTTTACCTTTAACTCATCGGGGCAACCCTTAACACTTCTTCAAAAGTCGTTAAACCTTGAGCCACTTTTTGTGCGCCCGATAAACGCAAGGGCAATAAACCCTCTTTATACGCCTGTTTTTTAACGTCATTTAATGAGGCATTATCATTTAATAGGCGTTTTACTTCTGCACTAATAGGCATAATTTCGTATAAACCTACACGGCCTAAATAACCTGTATCTCTACATTCTAAACAACCTTTAGGTGCGCAAATTTGCTCGGGCATATTAAGTAGCCACGGCTGTGTTAACTCTGTCCATGCTTTTTCGTCACAAGGCACTTTGGCTTTACAATGAGGACACAAAGTACGCGCTAAACGCTGTGCCATCACACCAATCACAGTAGACGTAATTAAAAACGGTGGCACGCCTAAATCTAATAAACGAATAATCGACGAAGGCGCATCGTTGGTGTGTAAGGTTGATAACACCAAATGACCTGTTAATGCGGCTTGAATCGCCATATCGGCGGTGTCATAATCTCGAATCTCACCCACCATAATAATATCGGGGTCTTGACGCATTAAAGCACGTACCCCTTCGGCAAAGGTTAAGTCGATACTGTGATGTACTTGCATTTGATTAAAACTAGGTTCGACCATTTCTATAGGGTCTTCTACCGTACACACGTTCACTTCGTCAGTGGCTAATTGTTTTAGCGTCGAATACAAAGTCGTGGTTTTACCCGAGCCTGTAGGCCCTGTGACTAAAATAATGCCGTTGGGTTCTTGCACCATTTTTTGCCATTTTTCAAAATCTTCACCCACTAGACCTAAGTCTTTAAAGCCTCTAACTAACACATCAGGGTCAAAAATACGCATCACTAATTTTTCGCCAAACACTGTCGGCAAGGTGGCTAAACGGAGTTCTATTTCTTGGCCTTTCGTATTACGTGTTTTTAAACGGCCATCTTGAGGTTTGCGTTTTTCGGCTACATTCATACGACCTAAAATTTTAATACGCGAGGTGACCGCATTCATAATTAACGGTGGCAACTCATAAATATTATGCAGCACACCATCAATTCTAAAACGCACTCGCCCTGACTCGCGCCGTGGCTCCAAATGAATATCACTGGCGCGTTGGTCAAAGGCATACTGTAATAACCAGTCAACAATATTAATAATGTGTTGGTCGTTGGCATCGGGGTTTTGTAAATTACCTAACTCCAAAAGCTGCTCAAAATTACCGACTTTATTGGTGTTATTAGCCACAGACTCACTATTGTTTGCCCCTTCAATAGCGCGTGCTAATTTATAAAACTCAATAGTAAAACGATGCAAATGTACGGGGTTAACCATGACCCGTTTAATTTTTTTATTTTTTAAAGTGTGCTGTAAATTCTCTTCCCATTCAGTATGAAAGGGCTGAGAACTGGCAATAATGACTTCTTCCTTATCAACTTGTACCGCCAAAATGCCGTGCCGTTCGGCAAAAGCATACGACATTACGGCTGTGACTATGCCTGCATTTATTTTGAGTGGGTCTATATGAAATAACGGCTGTTCGGCTTTATGTGCCAACCATGCACTTAGCACATCAATTGTTAATTTAATTGACGGATTTTTAGCATCGGCAAACTCAAATTGAGCAATCATTTGTAATGGATGCCAATGCAATTTGTCACGGGTACGCGGCGTGGTTGCCACTAAGTTGGCATCTCGTTGGCTAATGCGCCCTTCTTTTAGCAATTCATCTAAACACCAACGGGTATCAATTCGATAAGAGAGCGTATTTTTTTTCATTGTTAGACTTCATTAAAAATAAGAATTAGTTTATAGACTGTACACACACTAACAGCATTTAAACATCGAAATATAAACTTGTTTAAATAACGTAAATTGACTATAAAATGAGATTCCATTTGTTTTCAAGGAGAGTTATGTGATGTTAAAAAAATTATCGTTTATTTTGTGTACCACTTTATTTGCGCAACAAAGTTATGCTACCGATGTTGCTTTAGGCGCAGGCTTAAGCACACTAGGTTTTGGAGTACAAGGTACGTTTGCAGTCAATCCTTATGTTAATGTTCGGCTGCTGGCTCAAGGTTATGATCTTGACGAAGACTTTGAGGAAAGTGGCATTAATTACAACAGTAACTTTAAACTAGAAAGTTATGGCGTTTTGGCTGATATTCACCCTTTTTCAGGGACATTTTTTGTGAGTGCAGGTTGGTTAGCACACAATAATGGCTTAGATTTAAAAGCCAGTTGCCCTACAAGCTGTGATATTGACGGCAAATCTTATAAAAGCGCACCTGATGGCCAAATTAAGGCAACGGTTGATTTAGGTTCAAATGCACCTTATTTGGGTATAGGTTGGGGCAACGCCATGAAAGGTGGCCGTGTTTATGCCAAACTTGATGTGGGGGTGTTGTTTCAAGATGACCCTAAAGCTAGTTTAAAGGCAACGGGTACTTTTCAAGACACGAATAACCCGCTAATTATTGTTGACACCAACAACCCCACGTTTAAACAAGAAGTTGCTAACGAAGAAAAAGACCTCCAAAAAGAACTCGATGATGCCGAGGGAGCTAACATGTATCCTGTGATCTCCTTGAGTGTAGGTTATCGCTTTTAAGTTTTATTGATTCATATTAATAACCACACCCTCCTTAAGAGGGTGTGGTTATTTGCCAGAATCCTGTTTTTTAACATGACAAGTGTCAATGTTTTTACTGTAGGTACTTGTTTATACTCAAACGCTAAAACACATACCTCGCAGGACACAATAATTATGTTAAAAAAACTTGCTCTGAGCCTGATGATTGGCCTCTCAAGCTACAGCATCACCTCACAAGCCGCTCCTATCGTTACCGACAGCGTCGCGTTAATGCAATCGGTGTTACAACAAGAACGCCAATGGGCTGGCTTAGAAAGCAAAACCATTAAAGTAGGCGAAACAACTTTTGCCTATAGTGAAGGCGGTGTTAAAGGCGCACCCACTGTGTTATTGGTGCATGGTTTTTCGGGCTCGCGTGATAATTGGAATCGAATTGCTCATAAACTGACAAAAAAATATCATGTCGTTGCGGTAGATTTACCCGGCCATGGTGACACTATTGCACCCGAAAGTTTTGGTTATCAATTAGCCGATTTATCGGATGCAGTACGCCAATTTGTTTTAGCTTTAGGTATTCAAAAAGATTTACATATTGCAGGTCACTCACTCGGTGGTGGCATTGCGGTATTGTATTCGGCCTTATATTTTTTGGAAGTTAAAAGCGTATTATTGGTAGATACCGCTGGCGTTTACGACAAAGTGGGAAACTCATTAATTTCTAAACCCGAAGAACTAAAAAATATGCTGGTGCGTAAGCAAGGTGATTTTGAGCGTTTAGCAACTAAAATAGCGATGTATAACCCACCGTTTATTCCTAAAGAGTTAATGGAAGGTTATGAAAAATTGCATGTAAAACATTTGCCCGAACACGAAAAACTGATTAATGCCTTAATTAAACAAATGGAATTTACCAAGCCAGAAACCTTTCAAATGGCAGCGCATAGCATCGAAGCACCTACCTTGGTTATTTGGGGTGATAAAGACGCGGTTATTGATGTGAGTGTGGTTGAAGAATTAAAAGAACATCTAAAAAATGAAGAAGTGTTAATCTTGAAAGATGTGGGTCATACGCCCCTCTTAGAAGCGGACTACCCCGTTAGTGAAGCGTATTTAGCTTTTTTGGCTAAGGCTCAAGCCATGCCCAATAAATTTGCCCCTGCTGCTACACCTTCTACCAAGTAACAAGGATTTATTCATGTCTTCCAAAGCTGCCGCTCTTTTAGATGCACATAAACAACACTTATTAGCTCAATTTAGCCCTGAGCAAATGAATGCCACCTTAAGCCGTGAAATTAACGCTTTTTTTGATTGGTCACAAAAACAACCAATTAACAAGGTAGTTAAACTTGAAGCCATTCAAGGTGTGGCTCAACGTTATGTATTAGCCCAAGCCGTCAGTACAGGCTTAACACAACAAATATTGCACATTGTTAAAGCGGCCATTAACAGCCCTTTAAATGAGACGACCTATGTGCATCAATTAATTGAACATCAAGACTATTTGGCTATTGTGGATAAAATTGCCAGTCATGAACAACTACGCAAAGACCTAATTCATACCGCTGTTGGCAATCCTGTGTATGCTAAATTGTTGTCTGATATTGTGTATCAGGCATTAAATGATTATTTACTCAACGAAAATCCTTTAGCTAAAAAAGTACCCGGTATGTCCTCACTCATGAAAATGGGCAAAGGCCTCATGGAAAGTACAGGCGGTAATGCAGCAATTGAGTCGGCACTTAAAAACTATTTACACAAGAATACGCAAAAGATTGTCGATTTAAGCGAAAAGATTTTGCTTAAAACTTTAGATGCTAAGCAAATTCATCATGTGGCCGACCAAGTGTGGCACAAAATTAAAGGCGCACCGTTATCTGTAGGCAAGCAATATATTTCTGATAGCGATATAGAATTTGCACTCAATGAAGGTGCAAAAGTGTGGAATCATTTTAGACAAACCGCTTATGCTCAAGCCATGTTAAATGAACTCATTGCATCATGGTTTAACGAGTTTGCTGGCCGTGATGGATTGAGCTTGTTGGCCGATTTAAACATCTCACGCGAGCAATTATTAGACGAAATTTTGGTATTTGCTCAACCTGTTGTGGCCGAGATGTTAGCTTCTGGTTTTATTGAGCAACGTATTGAGGCACAACTTAGCGACTTTTATAACTCGCCTGTGGTTGCTGAGTTATTGGGTTAATAACACCCTCACCCCAACCCTCTCCCAACGGGAGAGAGCTAGAGTGAGGGACATCAACGCGCCAATTTTCGCTTCATTTTATGGGTCATTACGGCTGTTAAGGCTTTAGACAAATCTTCTTGTTTTAAAGGTTTTACAATAAAGCCATTCATACCAGAATCTATGCCTTGTTGTTGATATTCGGCCAAAGCATGTGCGCTCACCCCATAAATTAAGGTGGGGATATGTTGTTGTTGTAACTCCCATGCACGAATACGACGTGTTGCGGTATAACCATCCATATTGGGCATTTCGCAATCCATTAACACCACATCAAACATATCTTGGCTTGCCATTAACACTTGTAAGGCATCTAAACCATCACTCGCTACCGTGGCCACAATATTATATTTTTTAAGCATCCCCACAATCACCATTTGATTAATCGGGTTATCTTCAGCAATTAACACGGTTAAGCCTGATAAATTGGGGTAATCGTTATTGGGTTTAGTTTTTGTTTTTTGAGTAACTTGAGTCTGATTTGGCTCAGTACCATGAGACATCTGCACATAAAACCAAAATATTGAACCTTGAGAAGGAATACTTTTTACACCAATATCACCATTCATTAAACGCACTAAAGAGCGGCTAATGGCCAAACCTAATCCTGTACCACCGTATTTTCGGGTGACTGACGAGTCGGCCTGAGAAAAGGATTGAAATAAACGCTCACGTTGCTCAGTGGTAATACCAATGCCTGTATCTTGTACTTCAAATTGAATAAACACACCGTCCGCGCCTTTATTTTCACGTAAATACGCGCGTAAAGTTACCGTACCACGCTCGGTAAATTTATAGGCATTACCTAACATATTAATAATCACCTGACGTACGCGTGTTGGGTCTCCAACCATCCAACACGGCACATTAGGCATAATTTCTGTTTTAATGGGTAAGCCACGCTCTTTGGCGGGCAACACAAATAACGAGACACATTCTTTTAATAGTTGATGCAAATTAAAATTGGTATGTTCGATGTCGAGCTTGCCTGCTTCAATTTTAGAATAATCTAAAATATCGTTAATAATACGCAATAAGGCTTCGCTAGAGGATTGAATAGTATTGATATAATGTTTTTGTTCTACATTGAGTGGCGTATCGGCCAAGAGTTGTGTCATGCCAATCATGCCATTCATCGGCGTACGCACTTCATGGCTCATATTGGCCAAAAACTCACTTTTAGCTTTGACGGCAGTTTCGGCTTGTTGTTTGGCGCGTTCGGCTTCTTCGGTTTTTAATAGTAAGGCTTCGGTTCTGTCGCGTACTTTTTGGTCTAATAAACGGTTGGTTTCTTCTTGCTGAGATAAGCGTAACTGTTGTGATTTATCATTTTCTTGCTGTAACAAACGCATTCTATCGGTGAGTGCACTATTTAAAATTAGTAAGGTAGAAATTGAGCCTAATTGTGCGCCATAGGTTGTCCAAAAATTAACAGGTAAAATATCAAAGGCACGTAATACATTCACCATGCCGCCCAAGACTAACCCTGACCAACCCAAAGTAAAATATTTACCTAAACGGCTGCCTTGTTGCCATGTGTACACCCCTGCACCATACATAATGGGCGCAGTAATAAAAGCAATCATCATCGACAGTTGTATCGACAAGGTAAACGGAAAAATAATCGCACCCACTAAAGTGAGTACAATAAACCCCAAGAACAACGGGTCAAGATTCATTTTACCTAAAATGACCTGTTTAATGCCTAAAAATGATTTTGTTAAGGTAAAACTCGCTAAGGCAAACAAACTAATGGCAAAAGGTCGAATTCGTTTAGCTACTTCGGGAAAATCTCCCCAAAAATACACCGTTCCCATGCCATTTAAACTTAGTTCAATTAGTGCGTAGCACCCTAATACCGCAACATAGTGCAAATGATTACGGTCTTTTAAAATCAAATACAAATAGGCATTAAACAATAAAATAATAAGCACTGCGCCATAATACATGCCAAACCAAAAGCTTTCGTTTTGTTGCTCGGCTCTAAAGGCATCAGGTGTTAACAAGCTCATCGAAATAATCATCGAGTCACGACTTTGCAGGCGCAAATAAATACTTTGTGTTTGCTGCGGTGTAATACTAATGGGAAGCGCAAAACCTCTGTCTTTAATGGGTCGCTGTGAAAATGGGTAAGTATCACCTGTACTATATTGCAAGCGATACTGATTTTGGGCATTAGGGGTATATAGCTGTAAAACATCCATTAAGGGATATTCAAAATGTAATATCCACTCTTTTTGGGTGCTTTGATTATTTAGCTCGACTTTGACCCAATAAGCGGCTTTGGTAAAGCCATAATTAGGAATAAACCCATTGGCTTTTTGCCAACGATTTACGCCTCTTTTTTCTTCATATTGAATATCTGCTAAGGTGTACTCTAAACTGGGGTCGGCAAAATATTGAATATCTTTACTTAAGGTTATCGCACTAGTATTGGCATCTAGCGTAATGGGTGTTGCCCAAAGAGTCGCACAACTCCACACCCCTATCAAAAATAGGAGCATTTGTTGAAGCTTTTTGGCCAAATAGCGCATTGTATTATTCTTCATTAAAAATGTGGATGCTGTTAAGCTTACGCACTGCCACAACTCCTGCAACAGAGATTTTATTTGTATGGCCTCTGCCAATTTAACCCGTTATGCGTGGCTGTCTATTGCCACGGCTTTTGTTACCCTTAGTTTAAAAGTATGGGCTTATTATTTAACCAATTCCGTAGGGATGCTCTCGGATGCGATTGAATCTATTGTAAACGTTGGCGCAGCAATCATGGCCTTAACCATGCTCACCATTGCTGCCCGTCCTGCCGATGATGACCATGCCTTTGGCCATAGTAAAGCCGAATATTTTTCGAGTGGCGTTGAAGGCGCACTCATTTTTATTGCCGCTTTAAGTATTATTTGGGCTGCATGGCCACGTTTACTACATCCTCAAGCGATTGAGCCATTAAATTGGGGCTTTGTCATTTCGTTATTTGCTTCGGTACTTAATTTTGCAACAGCGATGATTTTATTACAAGCGGGTAAAAAATATCATTCTATTACCCTAGAAGCCGATGCACACCATTTAATGACCGATGTATGGACTTCGGTGGGTGTATTAGTAGCCATTGGGGCTATTGCCTTAACAGGTTGGTACATTTTAGATGCAGTCATTGCGATTGGTGTGGCCTTAAATATTTTATGGACAGGTTGGCAATTATTATATCGTTCGGTGAATGGCCTAATGGACGCGGCTTTACCTGTCGAAGAAATTGAACATATTTGTCAAATTTTAGATAAATATGCCGCAAGCGAAGGCATTGCCTATCAGTCTTTAAAAACGCGTCAAGCAGGCTCACGAAAATTTGTGTCAGTACATATTTTGGTGGCTGGTGATTGGACAGTGCAAAAAGCCCATGACTTAATTGATATTATCGAGATGGATATTGAAGAAAGTTTGTTTGGCTGTCATGTGCTAACGCATTTAGAACCCATTGGTGACCCATCAAGTCATCATTTGTAAACTATCCCTTCAACGAAGCTAATGGTACGGAGCAGGGTCATGGTGGCAGAGCTTCGTTGAAGCCAAGCCTATTTAAAATTGATTTTACTTATGCCCACCACCATAAGAAAAACTACCACCGCTACCACTACTCCAACTACGGCTAGAGCCACTACTACTATTATCACTTGATAAGTTAATCATCGTGGTTAAAAACACAATCGCGATTGCCCATATAATATAATTAACTTGGTTCATTTTATGTTCCTACTGCCAAAAACCATAATACCGCGGTTGCAATAATGGTTAGCACTAAACTACCCGAGCCAAAAACAATTAACGGCAAATTAATAAGCCATAACAACGCCACAAAACCTTTAAACAATGGCAATTTATTAGAGGCATTAGCCAACACCACAGGGCTAGTGACGCTTTTATTAAACCATTTAGCGACTAATGCCTTAGGGACTTTTTGCGCCAAACTCCACGTCACTTCATTGGTGGTTTTTTCGGCACTGATTTTATCGGCGGCGGCTTGATAATCGGTGATATTGGTTTTGTCGCCTACTTTAACACGCCAATTAAATGCGCCTGCGGCATAAATAACACGCGCTTGATAATCCCAAAGTTTTTTAAAGGTTTTGCCTTGATACACAAGCGCATCACGACGACTGGTATCGGGCATTTCGTTTAACACACTGACTTTGCCCCAGCCTTCACTGCTTTCGACCAACCACAAAAAACCTTTAGTGGCGTGATACAGCAAATATTCTGTCCACGGTGCGTCTGCATCTTCACCCAATTCTTCGGCTTGTAATAAACCAATGATGACATAATCAACCCCATCAATTTTGCCAATCTCGCCCAAGCTTAATGATGTATTTTTAGCGGCTTGTTGAGTATGTTTTTCAATGACTATCGCTTTGTCTTCATTTAGCTCTACGTTAGCACTACACGCAGGACAAACAATATGTTTAAACTCTTGATTAGCATAGGCAATTTGTGAGCCACAGCTTGGACAATCTAAGGCTTGCATTTGCCCTTTAATACGCCCTGCACTGTCTTCTATCACGTCTTTATCACGCAATAATTGGCATTGTAAATCGTCTAAAGTAACCGCTTTGCCTGTGTAGCGTAACGGCGGAAAGCCATCAGAATAATCAAGAGTTAAAAAATTATCTTTAATTCTAAAATCAGCAACTTGAGTCTGCCAACCTTTACCAATTTTAAAAGGAAGCTCGCCTTGTCCACCTGTACAGCGTGCGCTACGCACATCGGTAGCCGAATACAACCTATATTTGCTTAAAGGACGCAACTGCTCAAAGGGGGGCGCATCGTCGGCCTTGCCTTCTAAAAAAGTAAATACATATTGGCCTGAGGCTTCGGACAACCAGCCTTCTTTGCCATCATCAAATAAGGCGTACCACTCGTTCCATAAACCATCGTCATATTTAAGTTGAATCCGCCCTAATAAGCTAAAGCCTTGTTGTTGATAAATACCTGTTGTGCCAATTTGTAGTGGGCTGTAGTCCTCCAAGACACTAGCCATTTTGCCAATATCTTTGACCGATTCGGCATCTTTAAGCACAGTCGTTTGGCAATACTCACACACTGCCATCACAGAGGCAGGTGATTTAAACGCAACATTTGCGCCACAACTGGGACAAGGGGCTTTAAACATAAGCGGTTGGGTTTCCTTAATTTTGCATATTCCCTGCCTCTAATTTAGGGGAGGGTTATTACTTTCCCCTCACCCCAACCCTCTCCCCAAAGGGGCGAGGGAGCTTTATCAGGAGGAGGAGCTTAATGCTAAAGACTCATATTTTGGGGACTACGTTCAACCATTTGATAACGATGTTGCGTAGGCTGCAAACAGTTTATTAGGTAATCCACGGCACATTGCGGCTGTGCCTCACCACACATAAACACATCAATCGCGGCATAGCTATACTCTGGCCATGTATGAATACTAATGTGTGACTCTTGCAACAACAATACGCCTGTTACGCCTTGCCCCTCGCCAAAATGATGACAATGAGCAAACAAGACCTGCGCCTGTGCCGCTTGTGCCGCCATATAAAGCAGGGTTTGCAGTTGCGTAGGGTTGGCCAATAACTCGGCCTCTACCCCATCACACTCTAACAAATAATGCTGACCCAGTGGCTTCATCCCATGAGCTTCTTTAAAACTTCAGCTTTGGCAGTATCGTAGTCGGCTTGACTAATTAAGCCTTTATCTAACAAGCCTTTGAGCTTTTCGAGGCGGGCTGTAGGGTCATCACTGGCTGCGGCAGGCGGTGTGGGTGCTGCTGTGCCACCTAATACCGATTGCGCCACCGCCGATGGGTTAAAGGCTTTGGCCATCGTTTGCCCTACGGCCATACCTGCGGCCATACTTGCGCCAATGCCTGCCATGCCACCTTCATTTTGTGCCGCTAAAGGAATGGCATTGGCTGCTTGATATTGCGCGTATTGGTTTAAATCGCCTGCCATACCCATCGAAATACGGGTATCAATCGCTTTTTGCAATTCATCGGGCAACGAAACGTTTTCGACCACAAAGGTATCTAACTCAATGCCGTAATTTACAAATAATGGAGCTAAAACTTGTCTGATTTTGTCGGCCATTAAGCCCTGATTAGCGGCCATGTCCAAAAATGGTACACCTGAGCTACCCATTGCGGTACTGATATTAGCCACAATCAAATTACGCAATTGCGGCTCAAGCTGTTCGGCGGTGTAAGTGCTGTTTGCACCTGTAATGCTGGTATAAAACTTTTGGGCATCGGTGAGTTTGTAGGCGTACATACCAAAGGCACGCAGACGCACCATGCCAAAATCACTGTCTCGGATGGTAATTGGCTGCGGTGTACCCCATTTGCGCCCTAACTGTAAACGGGTACTAAAAAAGTAAACGTCAGACTTAAAGGGCGAAGCAAATAGTTTGTCCCAATTTTTAAGGTTAGTTAATACGGGTAAAGTGCGTGTTTCGAGTTTGTATAAACCTGCGGTGAATACATCGGCGACTTGACCTTCATTAACAAATATAGCAATTTGACCATCACGCACGGTGAGTTGTGCGCCATATTGAATTTCGTTATCAGTAAATGGAAAACGCCACATCAATTGGCCGTCTGGCTGATTGTCCCATTCAATCACATCAACAAATTGCTTGGCAACAAATGAAAAAAGACCCATTTTTAAAACTCCTGTTGATTAAGGTGGTTGTTCCCCAAAGATGCCTTTGTCCTCTCTCCCTTTGGGAGAGAGTTAGAGTGAGGGTAATCACTCACACGTTGTAGCACGCCCACTATATTCGTTAATATATCATTATTCCAAAAACGTAAAACGGTTAAACCTTGAGCTTGTAAAAACTGTGTCCGAATATGGTCATATTCCAACTGCTGCAAATGCTGACCTCCATCTAATTCCACGACCAAACGTCGCTCGTGGCAATAAAAATCAACAATATACACACCTATAGGCACTTGCCGTCTAAATTTAAGCCCTAATAATTGCCGATGGCGTAATTTAGACCAGAATAATTGTTCGACTTGTGTTTGTTGTTGTCTTAATTGTTTGGCTTTAACTAAAGCCTGTGGTGTATGTTTTAGCAAAGTTAAGTCCTTTTAGTTGCTCTAATCACAAGTCCTCAAATATTAGCGATGAAATCCCCCTCTCCCACTGGGAGAGGGTCGGGGTGAGGGTATTTTAAACTAATGCTTAGACCTCACCCTAGCCCTCTCCTAACAGGAGAGGGAACACCATCGCTATTCTCTAGTTATCTTTGTGCAGCAACTAAAATGCCGCTTTTGCCAATAAAATAATTATTATAATCAGCGACTTCTAGATTATAAACGGTACGCGTTTTGACTGGATAACGCCAATCACCTGAATCATCGCGCATTTCTTTGTTATAGACTTCTTCTTCCGAAATCATAGAGCTACTTGATAAATCAACATAAGGGCATCCTGTCCAATCGTCATACTCCCACCAATTTCCTAAAAGATAACCAGCTAAAAAACCTCTATCGGGATGCTTCATAACAAAAATAGGCTGCATTGCATAAACGCTAGCTAAAAAACCATCGGCATGCACTACCACTGTATATTGTTCTAATCTATCTAAACGCTCCCACGCGGCTTGATGTTTATTGGCTTTGGCAAAAAAAATCTCAGGATAAAGTATAAGTTGCATATCTTCGTAGTGGTTGATTGCACCCACTTCCCAAAATAACTGATTGGGTGTACCTACAATCACATCAGAACGGAATGGAACTTGTCCTGAATCAAATTGTTCATCGGTATAACAATTTAGCGAGGTAAATTTGACCAACCAAATTTCTTGATTTTCATAAACAAAAGTGTTTACCACAGGCTTATAAGTCAATTCGGCACTTTCAGGTTTAGAAAGTACGCTATCCCCTACTTTTAACTGCTCAATCGGGACTAAGCCTTTATCGGTATGAACTAAAGTTCCTGCGACAAATCCCATCATTCACCTCCTTGTTATATATTAAACACTAAGCCAAACATGCCGCATTGATAATACCAAAGGTTAGCGACACCCCACCCAACAACGCGCCCACCGCCATATTGTTGTTTTCTAACTCTTGATGCAATTCGGGCAAAATACGCGACAACACCCCATAAGCCAATAATTGCACCGCCATTGCCGCACTTGCCCATCCTGCAAAAGCCATTAAAGAATCATTGTGCATAATGCTAGAGGCTAAGGTCAGCGAAAAGCCAATCAATGCCCCCAAAAAGCTAAAAGCGGCCGCGCCTTGACCTTGTTTAATCATGTTGAGTTCGTTGTATGGCGTGGTTTTGGTATAAACAACACTAAACACCCCAATCATGGCTAAACTGGCTAATAAATATAAAATATAGTTGTAAATGTAAGTAGATAACATATAGCCGTTTCCTTACTGGTTAAATTGCCGTTATTATGCCCGACTTTACCACCATCGCCTACCTATCGTCATGTCCGACCGCACGCTCATATTTTCGGTATTTATTGTGGCCTCTTGTGGCCTTGCTTATGAACTCATTGCAGGGGCATTAGCCAGTTATTTGTTGGGCGATTCTATCTTACAGTTTTCGACCATTATTGGCTGTTATTTGTTTGCCATGGGCATTGGCTCACATTTGTCTAAATATGTGCCCGAAGAGCGCGTGCTAGACCGTTTTATCGAAGTCGAATTATTAGTCGGCTTAATTGGTGGTGTGTCGGCAGCGTTATTGTTTGTGTTGTTTGCTTGGTTATCTATGCCGTTTAGAACCATTTTGTATGTTTTGGTGATGATGATTGGCATTTTGGTAGGCATGGAAATCCCCTTGGTGATGAGGCTATTACATCAACGCAAAACCGAGTTTAGTGAGTTAATTAGCCGTGTCTTAACCTTTGATTATTTGGGCGCGTTGGCGGTGTCGTTGTTATTTCCGTTGGTGTTAGCCCCTACCTTGGGTTTGGCGCGTACAGGCTTTTTATTTGGTTTGCTAAATGCGCTAGTGGCATGGTGGACGATTAGACGTTTTAAGTCGCAATTACAGCAGCCACAAACACAGCAATATCGAGCGATTGCAGTGATTATCTTTTTAGTATTTGGCTTGGCCACCAGTGACCGTTTAGTGCGTTGGTCAGAGCAACTGATTTTTGCCGACCCCATTATTCATGCCCAAACGACACCGTATCAACGTTTAATTGTAACCCGTTGGCAAGATGATTTACGCCTTTATATTAATGGTAATTTGCAGTTTTCGAGTCGTGATGAATACCGCTATCATGAAGCCTTGGTACATCCTGCTTTAGCGAGTTTGCCCTCGGCCAAAAAAGTCTTAGTGTTAGGGGGAGGCGATGGCTTGGCAGTGCGCGAAGTGTTGCGCTACCCCAATATCCAACATGTGACGTTGGTAGATTTAGACCCTGCCATGACGCAATTATTTAGCACCAATGCCGAACTAACTGCGCTTAATCAACACGCACTTACTCAAAAAAAAGTCACCGTTATTAATGATGATGCAGGCAAATGGCTCGAAACCCATCAAGGTATTTATGATGTAATTATTGCCGACTTTCCCGACCCGTCTAATTTTGGTTTGGGTAAATTGTATTCTGTGCCGATGTATCGCTTAATCAAACAACACTTAGCACAAACAGGGATTTTTGTGGTGCAGTCCACCTCGCCTTATTTTGCGCCACGTTCGTTTTGGTGTATTGATGCCACGCTTAAAGAAGCAGGATTTTTTACCTACCCTTATCATGCGCTCGTGCCGTCGTTTGGTGAATGGGGTTATGTGTTGGCCAAAAAGCAAGATAACTATCAAACTCCAACACACTACAATTTGCCGATGAAGTTTTTAGATGCCGATAGTACCCGTTTAATGTTTAGTTTTCCGCCCGATATGCAGCCCATTAAAGTCGAAGCTAATCATTTAAATAATCAGGCGTTGGTGCATTATTTTGAGCAAGATTGGGGACGGGTGATTCGATGAATCGCCGCCAGTTTTTGCAACTGAGTAGTGCCAGTGCTTTATTAGCAGGATGCGATACTGGCTCATGGTTAGCTGCCATACCGCCGTGGTTGCCTGTGAGTGTGTTAAAACCTGCGATGCGTGAGGGGCATTATTTACGTCAACTCAAACAATTACCACGCTCATTAGGCACACGCAAAGTTGACACGGTGATTATTGGCAGTGGTGTTGCAGGACTCACCGCTGCATGGCGACTCAGGCAGCAGGGCTACGATAATTTTGTGCTACTTATGGGAACAGAGCCATTTGGCAATGCCAGTTATGGTACATGGAACGGGGTAAGCTATCCGCGCGGTGGGCATTATTTACCACTGCCTACGCCCCAATCGACGCACATTCGTGAATTACTTTTTGATTTAGGGGTTATAGAAGCCGATCCTTTTGGCCTACAACCAAGCTATGACGAACGCGCCACGCTACACGCGCCCAATGAGCGTTTATGGGTTGAGGGCGTATGGCATGACAACATTGCACCGCCCAGCCATTCAGCTCAAGCGCAATTTTTAAAGTTTTTGCAGCTTACGCAACAATTACGCCAGCAACACGGCAACGATAACAAGCCTTTGTTTGCTATTCCTATTGTTGCCTCCTCACAAGATCCACACTGGCGCAAGCTAGACAAAATATCGTTTGCACAATGGCTAACTCAACAAGGGTTTAACGATAACGGTTTGCGTTGGTACATAGATTATTGTTGCCGTGATGATTTTGGCTTAAACAGCCCTTTTATTTCGGCATGGGCAGGTTTGCATTATTTTGCGAGTCGTACTGGTCAAGGGCGCAACATTGCCCCACAAAGCGAGGCGGTACTCACATGGCCTGAAGGCTTGCAGTATTTGGCCAAAAAAATGCTGCCTAAAAACGCACAACAACAGCACGGTTTTGCACTGCATATTAACGAACATCAACAAGGGGTTGATGTGTTATACAGCACCAGCATAGGCAAAAATGCCTTTACGCTGCAAGCCAAACGAGTGATTTGTGCTACACCTTTACATGTGACGGCACGTTTGTTTGCACAAATCAAAGACTATGGCTTTGAGCCACAACACATTCCACAACACGCGCCGTGGTTAGTGAGTAATGTTTATTTAGACCGTTTTCCTCAAGAAGCACACAGCAACACCTTAGCATGGGACAATGTTGTTTATGGTAGCCAAGGTTTAGGTTATGTGGTGGCAACGCACCAACACATTAGAGCCGCTAAACCGCCTTATACCGTGTTTACCAGTTATCATGCCTTAGCTGAACATTTGCCTATTGATGGGCGCAAGTGGCTACAAAGCGCGTCAACGGCTGAGTTAATCGCGTTAGGCTTACATGATTTACAAAAGGTATATGGCACTCAATTATGGCATTGTGCGCGAGGTGTAGAATTAACGCTGCGTGGTCATGCCATGCCCTCGCCTACGGTGGGATTTTTGAGTAACAAAGGCTTGCAAGCCTTACAAGCCGCCGATGGCAAGGTATTATTTGCTCACTCAGATTTGTCGAGTTATAGCATTTTTGAGGAAGCCGCTTGGTGGGGTTGGCAAGCGGCACAACACATTTTAAAGTAGTTTTTAAGATTGCAATAATGCCCCAAGTAAAGCAGCAGCCACTACTATCCCTACAATAAATAACAAGCCACTACCCTTAGTTCGAGCGGGAATTTCGATCTTAGCCGCCTCATCTAATTGCTCCTGATTTAAGGCGTCGTCAGCTTTTTGTAGCATATCAACCAATTTTTTGGTCATATCTGCACCAAACTGATAAGGGTCAAATTTATGCACAGCATGCTCACGCAAAAAAGCTCTTACTTCAAGATCAATCGTGGCAAACTTCATCTCCCAACTGCTAAAGCCTCTTTCTTGAATTGGCTCAGAAAGCAACACTTTAAGGTCTTTATGGCGAGGGTCTTTTAAAAGTTTGTTATATAAGGTATCAATATCTTGCTTAGAACCTTCTAAACACTGAAAAAAACAACCATTACCGTAATACAGCGCGCCAACCAAATTATTTTTTTTGTTATTTTGACGAGCCGCCTCTAAAATTTGTGCAATATTAACATCTATGCCTTCTGGAGAAGCAAAAGGATTAAAAGTTGAATGACTCGCATAAGCAAATCTGTGTAGTGACTGTGTCATGGCAATATCTCGATTGGGTATTTAATAAAGCATTTTTACCACCACAAACCTATATTTTGTATTATACAGAACACAAACAAAGAACAAATAAGCAAAAAAACAATCAAAAGACATATTTGTACAATACAAAAAATATGACCTCATAAAGCAAATCAGTGTCGTTTTTTCAAAAGAAGATTTTTTAAGCAACGGTTAAGCTGTGTCTATACTTTATAACTTACGCGGTTATCGCTTATTTGTTCGCACTTCAACCGTTTTCAACGGTTTTGCACTCACAAAATGCGACAACCTCGGTGAAATGCGAAAGTCTCGACTTAACACCTAATTTATTTACCTTGAGAGAATAACAATGCCATATACACTTAGCCCTCTCGCAAAAGAATTAAAAAACCTCGAACAACAAGGCGATTACCTTACACTCATCACCACTCTCAAAGCACATTTACAACAAAACAAACGCACCTTTGCCGACCCTTATGTTAAAGAATGGATTGGCAAACGCTGGCGTAATCTGTTTATTCAAGCGGCAACACAAGATAAACACGCTGTAAAAGTGGCAACCAAGAAATTAACGATTGGTAAAGATAAACGCTCTAACGAGCAAAAAATTGCCGAACGCTTTTTAAAAGGCGACCATTTGGGCGAGTGGTCTATTGCCATGCCAGCCGCGCAAGGCAGTCATCAAATTGATGATACCCTAATTTTTTGTCCGGGTTTTATTAATGGTTTATTACCTGCCCATGCATTTTCGCAAGAGTTTCCACAATTAGAACAAGAATTTGGTTGGAAGATCTTTCAGGCCGATGCTCACCCTATGCGTAGCTGTGAAGCCAATCAACAAGATTTATTAGATGCTATTTTAGAAGGTAAAGGGTTTCAGTCTAACCCTGGTGGTGCCAGCGACCAATTTAGAACACCTGTTGCACCCGACAATGTCTTTTTGATGGGCTATAGCAAAGGTGCGCCCGACATTTTAACTACCTTAGTAAACCATCACGACAAAATTGGCTCTAAAGTTAAATGCGTAGTGACATGGGCTGGTGCAATTGGCGGCTCTTATATGGCCGATAATTTTTATGAATTAATCAAAAATGCTGACACCGATTTATTAACAGGTCGTTTGCATGATTTTTTAAAATTACTTGCACCTAATGTGACTCGTAAAGGCTCATTACGCCGTTTAAACGAATACGATATTAAAGGTGGTGTACATAGTCTAACCACTAAAGCACGCGCTGAATTCTATACGCAATATCATCAACTTTTGGATGAGTTAAATATTCCTATTATTAATATTACTGCCGCTACCACTGCCTTAGAAGTGCCTACTTTTCAAATGGCGGACTGCTTGAGCCTAACACGCTATGATGGCAATAATGATATGCAAGTAACCCAAGAACAGGCCAAAATAAAATTGCCTATGGCAGCTCATGCGGCCATGTTACATGGTCACCATTGGGATATTTCGTACCCACCGTTTCCGCGTGGTGTTCGTATGACATCACCCAATTTAGACCATCCTTTTCCTCGTAAAGCTGCCATTATTGCTATTTACCAATTATTAGCCGAATTAGGCTTAATTGAGTAATCCTTAAGCAAGAGCCGTGATTTTGTCCATATTCTGTGGTAAGTTCAAAGTTCTTATCGCCTTATCACAGAATATAGAATCACTCATATGGCTTTTTTCCGCCCGCTTCGCTCAATAACTAGCTTGGTTGTTATTGCACTGTGCGTGATTGCAAGTATTACGGTAATCTTGGCCTTTCAGCCACAAATCCAACAACAACATCAACAAATAAAACGCCATCAACAACAACAATCGCATGATATCCACGAGCAGCTTAATAATACGTTTAACACTATTAGTCAGCAGTTGCTCAATTTAAACTATTTAGCCAGTGCCTATAGTGACCAACCTACACTCATCGAAAACAACTTAAAGCACTTACTAAGCGCCTCTTCACCCGAGCAAATTTATGGCATGGGTGTTTGGTTTGATACAGGGCAATCGCCACACCCTCAACATCCTTTATATGGCCCTTATATTCACTATCAAAAAAATGGCAGCCTAGACTTAACTTATGAATGGATGACCGCCAGTTATAATTTTCCTCAGCAAGTATGGTTTAAAGAATTTACTAACGCCAAAGGCAAGCAACACTGTACTGCACCTTATTTGGATAACGGCTTAGTTTATGTGAGTTGTGGTCGCTCCTTCCCTATCAATAGCAACAAACCTCAAGGAGTAATTAGCGTTGACCTCGTATTACCTCAACTAGAAAGTTTATTACAAAAATATAGCGACCCAGAACACGAATTAGTTTTTATTAGTGATACCCAAAGCAAAAAACTGATTGCTTATCCTTACAGTAAAATTTTATTGCATAAGCTCAACTTACAAAAAGAAGCGGCAACAATATTAGATGTTCCTATTAGCCGTATTATGTTACCTCAAGACAAAACATGGCTCCATCATCAAGAAGCCTTATCTATAGGTTGGACGATACATGTACTCAGCAAAAAAATATGGTTAGAGCGAGAAATTAACAATATCAATCATCGCTTATATTTATGGCTGCTTATGATTTGGACATTTGGCATTATTATAGAAGCACTATCGGCTTATACCAACAAACGTATTCGTTTAGCGCAAGATAGCTCCTTAACATGGCGTAACGCACTAAGTGACGTGGTTCCTGCGGGGATATTTTCTGCTAACTTTAATGGTCAAGTAACGTGGGCAAACCCTGTTTTTACCCAACTAACACAGCAAGCTCAATTTCCTCATCCTTTAATTGATATTATTTGTTTTGAAGACCAACCTAAATTTAGGCTATTTTGGCATAGGTTTTTTCATGAGGGCAAAACATCAGCAACTGAGTTTAGACTCAAAACAGGCAGGCATAAATGGGTTTCACTACGTCTTGCTTTAGCCTCAGGTTACGATAACGAACCCTCTGCTATTGCGGGTGTATTAGATGACATTAGCGAACGCAGACGACACGAACAAGAGCTACGTTACGCCAAAGAACAAGCCGAAGAAGCCAGTCGTAGTAAAGGCGAATTTTTGGCCATGATGAGCCACGAAATTAGAACCCCGATGAATGGTGTGATTGGTATGTCGAGTTTATTACTCGAAACTAAACTCAATAACGAACAAATCGAGTTTGCCGAAACCATACAAGGATCGGCGAATATTTTGCTTAAAATTATAAACGATATTTTAGATGTTTCACGCATCGAAGCAGGCAAACTGCCCATCGAAAGCTATGTGTTTAAAACCGACTCTTTAATTAATGATGTCGTTAATTTGATTACCCCGATTACCGAGCAAAAACACTTACCCTTACATAAAAAAATCGCCCCAAATTTACCGTTATTATTGCAAGGCGATGCCGACCGAATTAAACAAGTGCTACTTAACTTACTTAATAATGCGCTTAAATTTACCGAAACAGGCTCTATTACCTTAGCGGTAGAACTTAATCATCAAGACCAACGTACCGCTACCTTAATCTTTAGCATTATTGATACAGGCATTGGTTTAAGTGATGAGCAACAAAAACGCGTGTTTCAACCTTTTACCCAAGCCGATAGCTCCACCACACGGCGTTATGGTGGCACGGGTTTAGGTTTAACGATTTGTCGGCACTTAGTTGAGTTAATGGGCGGCGAAATTCATTGCGAAAGTACCTTAGGCAATGGCTCACGCTTTTGGTTTAGATTACCCTTAGCCTTAGCGAGCGAATCCAATACAAAAAGCAAAACGCCACAAGAAACCCCCAAACTTAATACCCAAGCCACGGTATTAATTGTAGAAGATAATATTGTAAATCAAAAAGTTGTAGCCAAAATGCTGCAAAAACTTGGCCTTAATTATGAAATAGCCCAAAATGGCCGTGAAGCAATAGCTAAATTAAGCACCTCAAATTTATTTGATTTAGTGTTGATGGACTGCCAAATGCCTGTAATGGATGGATTTGAAGCAACACAACGATGGCGTGAACAAGAAATTCGCTTGGGGCTGACTCGTTTACCTATTATTGCCTTAACAGCGAATGCGATGCAGGGAGATGAGGAACGATGCTTAGATGCAGGAATGGATGGCCATATAGCCAAACCCATAAATTTACACTCTTTAGCGTATCTATTGGCACAGTGGCTTAAAGCATGACGGACAATTTAATAAGTTTCTGAGCTTAGGGTGTTAACGTTTTGATTTAGCCCTCACCCCAACCCTCTCCCAATGGGTGAGGGGGTCCTCTCTCCCTGTGGGAGAGAGCTAGAGTGAGGGAGAAACTCTTAGCTTATTTAATATCGTAACCACGTTCTTCGTGAGATACCAAATCTAAACCTTCACGCTCAGCATCATCAGTTACACGTAAGCCTTTTGTAATTCGTGAAGTTACTTTTAACAAGACCCACGTTAAAATAGCTGTGTATAAAGCAATCACCACAATACCCAATACCTGAATAGATAATTGACTGCCAATACTGTCATGGCCACTGGCATAACCAAAACCCGAAAAAATGCCTAAATTGGGGCTACAAAAAATACCAGCCAAAAAAGTGCCTAAAATACCGCCAACACCATGCACAGGAAACACATCTAAAGAGTCATCAATTTGCAGTGTCTTTTTAATTAATTGCGTCATAAAAAAGCAGATAACGCCTGCCATTAAACCAATTACCAATGCCCCTGCTGGGCCTACAACGCCTGCCGCGCCTGTAATTGTGCCTAAACCTGCAATCACACCCGTTACAATACCCAAACCAGACGGCTTACCAAATTTAATCCATTCACAAGCCATCCAAGCCAATGCGCCTGCCGATGCAGCAATATGCGTTACAAACAACGCCATACCTGCACTCCCATTAGCAGCCAAAGCCGAGCCGCCGTTAAAGCCGTACCAACCGACCCATAACATACCCGCACCCATAATAGTCATGGTCAAATTATGAGGCGGCATGGCCACTTTACCAAAACCGTTACGTTTACCTAATACCAAAGCACACACTAAGGCGGCTACACCTGCGGTAATATGAACCACAGTGCCACCCGCAAAATCAATTAAACCATGCTGAGCAAAATAACCACCGCCCCATACCCAATGAGCCACAGGCACATACACCGCCAATGTCCATAAAGCACTAAATACTAACACCGCAGCAAACTTCATACGCTCGGCAAATGCACCAATAATTAATGCAGGGGTAATGATGGCAAAGGTCATTTGAAAAGCGGCAAACACGACTTCGGGAATATCATCCCTCATGGCATCTGGGGTTAAACCCGACATAAATAAACGCGATGTTCCACCTAGCCAATTATTGATACCTGCGCCATCAGTAAAGGCTAAAGAGTAAAAACCGACTAACCACAGTAAACTAATGAGCGAGCCAATCGCAAAACACTGTACCAAAATCGACAATACGTTTTTACTGCGAACTAAGCCACCATAAAAAAGTGCCAAACCAGGTAATGTCATAAATAATACTAAGGCAGTTGCGGTTAAAATCCATGCCGTATTGCCTGTATCAAGAGCTGTGTCACTCGCCATGACACTAGGAGCTAGGCACAATAAGCCTAAGCCAATAAATTTTGGAAACATCGACATCGTTCTCACGTTTTTTTAGAACTTACGCTTTTATCTCTTACTTTTAGAGCAACTCGTAAGTCCGATGGTTAAATGGCAGACTCGTTAGTTTCGCCCGTACGAATACGAACCACTTGCAATAAATCAGTCACAAAAATTTTGCCATCACCAATTTTACCTGTGCCTGCGGCTTTGCAAACCACTTCAATAACACGGTCAACATCTTCTTCTTTTACAGCCAAATCAAGGCGAACTTTAGGCACAAAATCAACCACATACTCTGCACCACGATACAATTCGGTATGCCCTTTTTGACGACCAAAACCTTTCACTTCGGTAACGGTTAATCCTGTCACCCCAATTTCAGAGAGTGCTTCACGCACATCATCTAACTTAAATGGCTTAATAACTGCGCTGACCATTTTCATTATGTTTTCCCCAAGCAAAAAAGACTCAAAAGCAAAAGCCCCAACTATTGTCAGGGCTTTTTAATTTTAGCTAAACGCTAAGACGCTTAGTAGCGATCGCGGCCACCGCCGTATCCACCACCGCTATCACGACCGCCGCCACCGCCGCCGCCGCCATCACGACGACCGCCGCCGAAGCCACCGCCATCACGACCACCGCCGCCGCCGAAGCCGCCGCCGTCACGACGACCACCGCCGCCATCACGACCACCGCCGCCGCCGAAGCCACCGCGACCACCACGTGGACCGCCTTCTTCTTTTGGACGAGCTTCGTTAACAGTTAACGTACGGCCAGAAATTTCTTTACCATGCAACGCGCTGATTGCTGTTTGTGCTTCTTGATCAGTACCCATTTCAACAAAGCCAAAACCTTTAGAACGGCCTGTTTCGCGATCCATAACAACCATTGCAGAGCGTACATCACCGTGAGCAGAGAATACTTGCTCTAAATCACCATTGCTTACGTTATAGCTTAAGTTGCCAACGTATAATTTATTGCCCATGAAAGGGACTCCTCAAAGAACGATAACTTGGGACTCACGTTTTGCGCGCATACGAGTGCAAAAAAGCAATAACATGACAGCTAAAAAACCATCATCACGTAAGTCCTTAACAGATACCACAAACCAAATCTCAAGACCGACACATTGTACAACTAATCGTACGACTCGCGAACCTACAGGGTAGTGATTTAATCAGTATAACCTACATAATCACTCTGTACGATAGCTTTACACATAAAGTTATCTAGTTTTAAGGCTCTTAGAGAAAACTGGTTACAATTTTATCGCCACAGGTGACGCACCTGCCCTTGCACCGTCATACCCAAAAAGGGGGTATTGTGTCCTTGAGAGACCAAGTACTCGGGCGCAACGCTCCATATTTTATCTAAATCAACCACCACTACACCACCTTGAGTGCTTAAATCTCCTGCGGCAATATTAAGAATTTTTGCAGGATTACTGGTTAAAGCGCGCCATAACACATCTTCGGTTAATACGTTTTCTCGTACCAATTTTAAGCCCAAAGGCAATACCGTTTCGATAGCCGAAATACCTGCTTCGGTATCGGCAAATGGTGCAAGCTTGGCGGCAGCATTTAAGGGTTGATGATGCGAGCAAATGGCATCAATAATGCCTGCTTGCAAGCCTGCACACAAAGCGAGCCTGTCGTCTTCGCTACGCAAGGGTGGATGGACATGCGCCAAACTATTAAAGCCATCAATCGCGGCATCAGTTAAATGTAATTGGTGCATGGCCACATCTGCGGTAACAGGCAAGCCCTTGTCTTTGGCAATACGCATTAATTCAACCGAGCCTTTACAGGACAATTGGCTAAAGTGAGCACGCACACCCGTTTCTTCAACCAATAATAATTGTTTGGCTAAGGCAATGGTTTCGGCCACACTGGGAATGCTCGCCAAACCTAAACGTGAGGCGGTAAAGCCATCATGGGCGCAACCGTTGGCTAAACTAGGTTCTTCGGGGTAAAAGAAAACCGTTAAATTAAGGCTCGCAGCGTACTCTAAACAACGCAATAAAGTTTCGTCATTGGCCATAGCTTGACGCACATTAGTAACCGCCAAACAACCTGCTTTACTTAATGCGTGCATATTGGCAGGTTGTTGCCCTGCCAAGCCTTTGGTTAATGCGCCCAAGGGGTACACCGTTACAAAATCAGCTTTTTGGGCTTTTTCTTTAATTTGTGCCACTAAAGCAGGATTATCAATCACTAATTTAGTATTAGGCGGCAAGACCACATGAGCAAAACCTGCTTTGGCGGCAGCTTTGGTCTCGCTCGCAATCGTGCCATGTTGTTTTTCGCCTTCACGCAAACTGGCGCATAAGTCTATAAATGCAGGCAAAACCACACAGCCTGTGACATCATGCACTACGTCATGCTCGGCAGTACGGGCTTCTGTTCCCATACACACCACACAGCCGTCAATAACCAATACATCCGCGATACGGTCAATACGACGTGCCATATCAATGACACGTCCACCCTGTAATAATATCCGTTGTTGTTTCATGGTTTAGCCCTCGCCGCGTGTGGTTAATTGACCTTGCATGGTGAGTGCTAATACCGCCATGCGCACCGCAATACCATAGTTGACTTGTTTTAAAATTAACGACTGTAGGCCATCGGCAACCTCAGAAGCAATTTCTACACCACGATTAATCGGGCCGGGGTGTAATACAATGGCATTAGGTTGGGCATAGGCTAGTTTTTGGGGTGTAAGACCATAAAGCGCGTAAAATTCTTCGGGACTGGCTAATAATGGCGAGGCCATACGCTCATTTTGAATCCGCAAAGCAATCACTACATCCGCCCCTTCTAAGCCTTCTTCTAAACGCTCATACACTTTGACACCCAGTTGCTCAAACTCTTTAGGTTGTAAGGTACGCGGCGCAATAATCCGAATTTCTTTTGCGCCTAAAGTTTGTAGGGCGTAAATCTCGGAACGCGCGACACGCGAATGGCGCACATCACCAATAATCGCCACGGTGAGCTGACTAAAATCGCCTGCATGACGGCGAATCGTTAGCATATCCAACATGCCTTGTGTGGGATGATTATGTCGGCCATCACCTGCATTTATCACCGCTACTTTGGGCGTGACTTGGCTCGCAATAAAATGCGCTGCACCCGATTGCGAATGACGTACCACAAAGACATCGGCGGTCATGGCTTCTAAATTCCACAACATATCGCGTAGCGTTTCGCCTTTACTATTAGAAGACTTGGCAATGTCGATATTAATCACGTCGGCACTGAGGCGTTTTGCAGCCACAGCAAAGGTCGTTAAGGTGCGTGTTGAGGCTTCAAAAAAAAGATTCATCACCGTGCGCCCTGCTAACAGGGGTTGATTGGTAATTGTGCCGTTACTGTCTAAAAAAGATTCGGCAAAATCTAATACTTCGGTTAATTGTTCACGGCTTAACCCTTCGGTGGTTAAAAAATGACGCAAACGGCCTTGAGAGTTGAGCTGAAGTCGGCTTGGCGTGTGGGCGTGGGACAGGTGCATGATGGTTTTAAGGTTTGATAGTTAAATTAAGAACGGATTTTAGCAGAAAGACAGATAGTTTTTTGCACAAAATCATTTTGACAAAACATAGCTATCTATAAAAAACAAATACAACTAAAGGAGATGTTATTGATGTTTTGAAACATCAACAAGCCTAAGATGGATTCACAAAACGTGCATATAAGATACAATGCCCAAAATAGATAAGAAGGTGCATAACTCACGCACAAGCTTGAGCAATTGACGACACCTTCAACTTGAGAGAGAAGGATTATGGCTAAACGATTAAAGTTACTCGACTCTGGCTGGTTAATGATGGAAACCCCAGAAACCCCAATGCATGTTGGTGGGTTAATGTTGTTTCAAGTGCCAGAAAATGCGCCTGATGATTATCTACAGTCATTTTTTCAATATTTATTGCAAGTTGATGATGTGTCCGCACCGTTTAATCAAAAGTTACAACGGCTACTGCCATTTAATTTAGATGCCAGTTGGGTAAAAGATGGTAATTTTGATATTGAGTACCATGTACGCCCTTCGGCCTTGCCTAAACCCGGAAGGATTCGAGAATTATTAGCGTTGGTGTCACGCTTACACGCCCAATCGATGGATCCACGCCGCCCGATGTGGGAGTGTTATTTAATCGAAGGCATTGAAGGTAATCGTTTTGCCATTTACACCAAAATTCATCACTCGATGGTAGATGGAGTCGCGGCAACCCGTTTAATGCAATCACGTATGGCTCGCTCAGCCAATGAGGATGTACCCCCTATTTGGTCGGCAGAATGGACTAAGCGTTTACCCAAAAAAGAAAAGCGTAGCTTGATACTTGCGCCCTCCCCCAAAGAGGTTATTAATAGCTTTGCCAATGGGGCGGCACAACTGGTTGATTTGTTAAAAACACCGCGTGACAGCCATACAAAAGCGTTATTTAGAGCACCAAAAACCATTTTAAATCATCGTGTTACTCCTGCACGACGTTTTGCGGCGCAATCATGGTCTATGGATCGTATTCGTGCTGTGGCCAAAGGCTATCATGCTACTGTTAATGATATTGTATTAGCAATGTGTGGCGGCAGTTTACGCGACTACCTAAAAAGCTATGATGCCCTACCTGCTTTACCTTTAGTTGCTCAAGTCCCTGTGTCTGTTAGAGCAGCCGATGCCGACGATGATAATGGCAATGCCATTAGTGCTGTACAAGTCACGCTAGGCACAGACATTGGCAATGCCGTTGATAGACTACGAGCCATTCAAGAGTCAATGCAAGCCGCCAAAAAACGTTTGTCTGGCATGGAAAAAGCCGACTTAAATGCCTTTACGGTGTTAAGCAATTTGCCGTTGATGTTAGGACAAGCAACAGGCTTGGCAGGTCGACGTACTACGATGTTTAATGTGGTTATCTCGAATGTACCCGGCCCAAAAGAGCCGTTGTATATGTACGGTGCCAAAATGTTGGCTAACTATCCTGTGTCGTTAATTTGGCATGGTTATGCGGCTAATATTACCGTCAATAGTTATGTGGACAGCCTAGACTTTGGCATTATTGCTTGCCGAGATACCGTGCCGCGTGTACAGCGTATGCTAGGTTATTTAGAAGATGCTTTAGTTGCCCTAGAACAACACTTGTCACAATAAGATGAAGCACCCTCTAGACCTCACCCTAGCCCTCTCCTAATAGGAGAGGGAAAACCATCGCTATTACTTTTTTGTTTTATAGACAATTTATGGGTTTCGCACTTCAACCCACATTACATTTACAACGCTAAGGCACGACCTCAATTTTCACTTGTGCCACCCCTGCACTCGTATCGCTAATTTTTTTAAAAGCCGATTTTGACAAATCAATAATCCGCCCTTTTACAAACGGCCCTCTGTCATTGACTTTAACTACGACACTTTTGCTATTTTTTAAATTAGTGACTTTAACATTAACACCCAAAGGCAAGGTTTTGTGGGCGGCGGTTTTTAATTTATGGCGGTAACGCTCGCCACTGGCTGTTTTTTGATTTTGATGTTTGTCGGCATAATACGAGGCAATGCCCGACTCGGTATAACCAAGCCTGTCGTTATTTTTATTGGGTTTTACGGTGCTACAACCTACCATACTTAATAATATGAGGCTGAGTGTTAGGTTTAATATAGACATTAATTATGCTTTAAATCCTCAATCATCGCTTTTTTGAGAATATCATTAAGGCGCGTTTGGTATCCTTTTCCTTGACCTTTTAACCACTCAATCAGCACCGCGTCTAATCTCACCGTTAATTGCTTTTTAACGGGTTTATAGTAGGGGTTGACGATTGCATTTTTGAAAAAATCATTCGTCAATAGTGGAATATCTGAGGTGTTTATTTCCTCATCTTTTATGTTGGATATTGCTGCAATTTGCCGCTCTAACTCATCCGCGCTTAGTGGATTTTTTAGCTTCATAGCGTTTTACCTCGTGTGACAATGCCTTTCTTGCCGAAATAATGCGAATATATTCTTGTCCTTTGTCATCTTCGTAAGTATGAATAACTAATAAAACCACAGTGTGCTGTCCGCTTGGGCTAGTGACTTTGCCCATACCTGACCATCTTTGCTCATTATCAACAACACCTGCTTCTTCAACTAACATACACTCATCTAAAAAGACATACTGCGCCAATTCAAAACTAATGCCGTTATGCTTTTTTACGTTCGTTTTATTTTTTTGCTCATCCCATGTAACAACCGCTTGGTACTCTTTCATTCTACACTCTTGTAACTACAATACTATAACTACAGATAATTTTTATCTGCTAATGTGCAGTTATACCGCCATTGCCTAAACCAACAAGCGCAAACTAACGCATAAAGCCCAACTCAAATACTTGCGGACGCAACTTGTCGCTTAATGCGTCATACGCAGTTTTGAACGGGCTAAAATCTACAGGCAAATCGTCTTCGCTTCTTGCTTCTAATGCCTTACGAATTTGATACCAACCTACATCTGGCCGATTAAGTTTTAATGCTTGGCGTGTTGTGTGGTTGTCGGTTTGGGCAAAATAGGCTTGCCACAGTTTTTTGCCTTCGTTTAATACGGCTTGTGCTTGGGGTGATTGCTGTTTATCGGCTAAATATTGCACCATAAAATCCGATTCAAAACGGTCGGGCGCGTTGACTTCGGTTTCGGTAAACGGAATAAAGTGATTCACGATTGACCACTTTTTGCCGTTCCAGTCTAAGTCGTTGGCACTGGCTGTTAAGTTACTGCCGTTAAACAACATCCATATTAAACAGTCGTTTTTAAACTCATCGGTTAAGGGTTGTGTTGGTTGCAAAAATTGGTCGCGGTCATTTATCCATGTGGGTTTGATTAAACGACGCACAGAAAAGACGATAGCGGCTTGCCAAAGATTATCGGGGGTTACAAAAAAAGCTCCCGGACTGCTGTACCCTGAAGATAACAAAGCCGTCAAATTGGCATTTTGTATATCACTAGCATGGGCGTACATACTTCCTATAGCATTATCTGCCCACTTTCCCCCACGAATATCCTTTGTCTTTGTTGCAGGAATCACGGCATTTTTTAGCGGTATTACTTCGACACTATTTGATTTTGGCCTAGAAACCCACTTCGTTAAAAGCGTATCAGCAGGTAAATTATAAAATACCTTTTCACCCATTGGCTGCGTTTTCTTGTCTAATATTTCTACGGAAATCTCGGTAATAGCTATTTTTTTCTTGGCCAGTTGATTGGTTTCCCACACCAAAAACCCAATCGGAAAATTACCTTTTAAACCATCAAATACTTTACTTGGTACAATAAAACCACCCAAATACTTTGCACTCCACAGCTCACGAAACTGTTCAAAGTTTGGCGAATTCACATATTTTAATTTACTAAATATAGCAACTGTAGCATTTGGAATATCTCTAGCAATACGAATAAGAAATTGTGCAAATAACTCTCTTTTTGCATAACCATAATCATCCATAACTAAAGACATTTTGGTCACAGCTACACCAGCTTTATTACCGCTATCTACACCCGTACCAGACTCCGCATACGGTGGATTTATCAACACCAGTATTTTTTTGCCCTCTTTAATCGCTTGCTGCAACGCAGCAGGCACTTTTTTGGTTAACGAATAATCAATCAAACCATCATCAGTAATATCATCATTCAAATAATCGTACTGAAAACGGGTAGCCGCGACACAGGTTTTACTTGCCTTCATTACATCAATATCGGCTTTATCAAGCGTACTCATAAACACATTACGCGGATTACTGTGCTTAACCTCCAAATTACCCACACCACAACACATATCCCACACAATATAATTTTTTTGCCAGTTATTGCCCAAAGTCTCGGCCAATAAATCATAGGCTTTATCCACAACCGCTAACGGCGTGTAATACGCCCCCTTAAAACTGCGCTCCTCAATAGGAATCAAACTATCTCTGCGCTCTAACAAATAATTACGGTATTCGGCTTTGGGTGGCTTGTGATAAATTGCCCAAAACTGCCTATATCCTTCATGTCGCCCTAAATAATAGGCCTGATTATTTAACAAAAAGAACGGCTTATCACCATCATGCACTAACTTAGCAGGTAGATTTTCGTGCGTGGAGGTTTTGCCATCGTGCATAATATCGGCAAAAAACAACAAGGCGTAATCGGCTTCGGCCACACCGTTAATTTCTTTACCAATTAAATTAACCCATTTATCAAACACTTGCTTGAGGTTATCGGGCGTAATTTGGGTACGCACAATTTCACCCGTTTTAATGGCGAGTTTAACTGTGTCGATAAATTCTTGCTCGTGAGTGTCTATTTTGTAAGAAACAAAATGCGTACCGATATGCGTAGAAACTTTTTCGAGAGTATCTTTGGTAAATTTACTGGCCGAGCGTTTTGCGCCACTGCTTGAGTCTTGCCCCCATTTAATCGCCTTGTCTTCAAACAAAGGCATAATATCAGCCGTTTTCATTAAAGCAGCTTTTTGGGTGTCAATCACGGCCAAAAATGGCGGCACGGTTTCGCCTTTTTTAAGGGCGTAATACACATAATGCAATAATTGGGTAAACATTTCGTAGGTTGATTTGGGCTTATCTTTAGCCTCAAACCAAACTTCATTGGTTTGAATATCAATCAAGCCTTTAGTAAATTTTTTTAAGCCCAATGCTTTAATATAAACATCTTTGACATCTTCTTCGCTTTGTACTTTTTGTAAGGTGGCGTAAAGGCTCATACATACTCCTTTATATAAAAAATCATTTGAATCAGTGGGTTGAAAACTTAAACTCGTGCCAACACTGTCCTAATACCGTATTTAGGAATAATGGTATCGGCAGTGATTAGCTCCAAACCTTCGGCTTGCGCCTGAGCAATTAACATTCTATCAAAAGGGTCTTGATGAATAGGCGGCAAAGCTGCGGCTTGTTGAGCGTGAAATAAATCTATCGTTAAGGGTATAAAACCATCAGCAGCAACTAAGTCCTGCAAATCACCTTCGATATGTAAACCGCTTTTTTGTCGTTTAATGGCAATTTCCCAAACCGTTGCAGCACTCACAAAAATCATATTACGCTCATCACTAATAAGTGCTTTTGCGTTTTTGCCCAAAATAGGATTATCGTCAAGCCACCATAACCACACACAACTATCTAATAAAATCCGTTTCATAATTGGCTACCATAGAAACCATCAATAATGTCTTGTGATGTGTTATCAAAATCATCAGGTATCACAATTTTTCCTTTTAAACGCCCTGCTTGACGAGTCGTTGTTGTTTGATGCGGCAACAAATCGACGCATGGTTTACCTGATTTGGCAATGACCACTCGGTCACCTGCTAACACACGCTCAGAGAGGTACGACAACTGACTTTTTGCCTCGTGCATATTGACTTGAATAATAGACATGATTTTTACCTAGCTAAACTTAGTCTAGCTTTAATGTAATTTAAATATTTCTTTTTATCAAGCAATAAAAAAGCCCCATCAATTTTACAACTGACGGGGCTTTTTTAAGGAGATAGTACAGGACTTACGCATTTCACCGAAATTAGCGCGTTTTGTGAGCATACAATCGTTGAAAACCGATTGAAATGTGAACAAATAAGCGATAACCGCGTAAGTCCTAAATAATTAAATGTAGCGTACTTTGCTGATTTCGTACTCTACTTGGCCAGCAGGCGTGGTAATAACTACCGTATCGCCTTCTTCTTTGCCCATTAAGCCACGCGCAATGGGTGAGCCTGATGATATTTTACTTTGCTTAATATCCGCTTCGTCTTCGCCTACAATTTGATAGGTTTTGACTTCACCACTATCTACATTTTCGATATCAACTGTTGTACCAAAAATCACTTTGCCATTATTGGGCATTTTAGAAATATCAATAATCTGCACATTAGACAGTTTGGCTTCAATTTCTTTGATGCGACCTTCGGCAAAACTCTGTTGTTCACGCGCGGCATGATATTCGGCGTTTTCTTTTAAATCGCCATGAGCGCGAGCCTCAGCAATTGCATTGGTAATACGCGGGCGGTCAACGTTTTTTAGACGGTCTAACTCAACCCGTAATGCTTCTGCGCCTAACACGGTCATTGGGTAACGTTGCATTACTGCACCTCCAAATGTAAATCTTGTAAACGAGATACGCTCAACTCACCTTTGGCATTTAAAGCTTGGCATACGGCACTCGCGCCACTAATGGTGGTGGTGTAATACACTTTACCTTGTAAGGCACTACGACGAATCGAGAACGAATCTTGTTGTGCTTGTTTGCCTTCGGTGGTGTTAATAATTAGGCTAATTTCGCCATTTTTGAGCATATCCACAATATGTGGACGGCCTTCGGTGACTTTATTAACCCGATTACAAGGCACACCTGCTTGAGCCAAAATCTTTTGGCTGCCACCCGTAGCTACCAAGCTAAAACCTAAAGCCACTAAATCACGACCCAGTTGTGGCAATAAGGTTTTATCGGAGTCACGCACCGAAATAAACGCACAACCACCTGTAGGTAATTTGTCGTTAGAACCTAAGACGGCTTTATGAAAGGCTTCACCAAAGGTTTTACCAACGCCCATCACTTCGCCTGTAGATTTCATTTCTGGCCCCAAAATCGGGTCAACCCCCGGAAATTTAGCAAACGGGAACACCGCTTCTTTGACGCTAAAATAGGGAGGAATGATTTCTTTGGTAAAGTTTTGGCTCGCTAAACTTTGACCTGCCATACAACGCGCTGCAACTTTTGCCAACGAAACACCAATACATTTGGAGACAAACGGCACAGTACGCGAGGCGCGTGGATTAACTTCTAAAACATAAACATCATTGTTTTTAACGGCAAACTGCACGTTCATTAAACCAATTACGCCTAATTCCAACGCCATATCCATTGATTGCTGACGCATAATGGCTTGTACGCCTTCGTTTAACGCATACGGTGGCAAGGAACACGCCGAGTCACCTGAGTGAATCCCTGCTTGCTCAATGTGTTGCATAATGCCGCCAATCACCACTTGTGTACCATCAGACACACAATCAACGTCGACTTCGATGGCATCATCTAAGAAACGGTCCAACAAAACAGGCGATTCGTTAGACACTTGCACCGCTTCGCGCATATAACGACGTAATTCATCTTCGTTATACACAATCTCCATAGCACGACCGCCTAACACATAGGACGGACGCACCACTAAAGGATAACCGACTTCAACGGCTAAACGCACACCGTCTTCAGCACTACGCGCGGTACGGTTGGGTGGTTGACGTAAATTTAAACGTTCGACCATTTGTTGAAAACGTTCGCGGTCTTCGGCACGGTCAATAGAGTCAGGACTCGTACCAATAATAGGCACGCCTGCGGCTTCTAAATCACGGGCTAATTTTAATGGGGTTTGGCCGCCATATTGCACAATCACGCCTTTAGGCTTTTCGACACGGACAATTTCTAGTACGTCTTCTAGGGTGACGGGTTCAAAGTATAAGCGGTCAGAGGTGTCATAATCGGTAGAAACGGTTTCGGGGTTACAGTTAACCATGATGGTTTCGTAACCGTCTTCACGCATCGCCAACGCGGCATGAACACAGCAATAATCAAACTCAATACCTTGACCAATACGGTTAGGCCCGCCACCTAAGACCATAATTTTGTCACGGTTAGACGGTTGTGCTTCGCACTCTTCTTCATAGGTCGAGTACATATACGCGGTGCTAGTCGAAAACTCGGCAGCGCACGTATCTACCCGTTTGTAAGTAGGATACACGCCTAATTCCCAACGCTTTTTACGCAGTTGTTTTTCGCGTACACCTAACAAGTGAGCCAAGCGGCTATCAGAAAAGCCCTTGCGTTTCAGCTGCCATAACCAATCACGGGTACAACCTGCAAAACCAAGCTGTTTAACTTGTTCTTCGGCTTTAATAATGTCTTCGATTTGCACCAAAAACCACGGATCAACCGCAGAGTATTCGTACACTTGTTCTAAAGACATACCAAAACGGAACGCATCCCCAATGTACCAAATACGGTCAGGGCCGGGATTTTTTAATTCATGACGTAATTTATCTTCGCACTCCGCATCGGCCAAATTGACTTTAGGATTAAAGCCATCTGCACCCACTTCTAAACCGCGTAAGGCTTTTTGCATCGACTCTTGGAAGGTACGGCCAATAGCCATGACTTCGCCTACCGATTTCATTTGGGTGGTCAAACGTTGTTCGGCTTGAGGAAACTTCTCGAAGGTAAAACGTGGAATTTTAGTGACCACGTAGTCGATTGATGGCTCAAAGGACGCAGGGGTTTTGCCGCCTGTAATCTCATTTTGTAATTCGTCTAAGGTGTAACCTACGGCTAATTTAGCCGCCACTTTAGCAATCGGAAAACCTGTGGCTTTAGACGCTAAGGCAGATGAACGGCTTACGCGCGGATTCATCTCAATAACGACCATACGGCCTGTTTTGGGGTCTATACCAAACTGAACGTTTGAGCCGCCTGTTTCTACGCCAATTTCACGTAATACCGCGATACTGGCATTACGCATGATTTGGTATTCTTTGTCGGTGAGGGTTTGTGCAGGCGCAACAGTAATCGAATCGCCTGTATGTACACCCATCGCGTCAAAGTTTTCGATGGCACAAATAATAATGCAGTTGTCGTTTTTATCACGCACAACTTCCATTTCGTATTCTTTCCAACCAATTAAAGACTCATCAATGAGTAATTCTTTGGTGGGCGACAAATCAAAACCACGTTCACAAATTTCGATAAATTCTTCGCGGTTATACGCAATACCGCCACCACTACCACCCATAGTAAACGAGGGGCGAATAATACAAGGAAAGCCCAAAGTTGCTTGAATTTCAAAGGCTTGCGACATATTGCTTGCAACCGCTGCACGCGGACATTCTAAGCCAATTTTACGCATTGCTTTGTCAAACAAGGCGCGGTCTTCGGCTTTGTTAATGGCATCTTTAGACGCACCAATTAACTCAACATTATATTGAGCCAACACACCATGCTTATCCAAATCTAAGGCACAGTTAAGTGCCGTTTGACCGCCCATAGTAGGCAATATGGCATCTGGACGTTCTTTTTCGATGATTTTAGCCACCGTTTGCCATGTAATCGGCTCAATATAGGTTGAGTCGGCCATAGCAGGGTCGGTCATGATGGTGGCTGGATTAGAGTTCACCAAAATAACCCTAAAACCTTCTTCACGTAGGGCTTTACACGCTTGTGCGCCAGAATAGTCAAATTCACAGGCTTGACCAATAACAATTGGGCCTGCACCAATAATCAAAATGCTTTTTAGGTCGGTACGCTTAGGCATAATACTCTCGTGTTAGCTATCCCTCACCCCACCCCTCTCCAAAGGGAGATGGAGTTCTCTCTCCCTTTGGGAGAGAGCTAGAGTGAGGGTCTTAATTACTTCGCCTGATAGACTTGCATCAATTCAATAAAGTGGTCAAATAAGGCATCGGCATCATGTGGGCCTGGCGCAGCTTCAGGGTGTCCTTGAAAGCTAAATGCAGGCTTATCGGTACGATGAATACCTTGTAATGAACCATCAAATAATGATTTGTGGGTGGCGTGTAAATTAGCAGGCAACGTGGTTTCATCCACCGCAAAACCATGATTTTGACTGGTAATCATGACACGGCCTGTGGTTAAATCTTGAACAGGATGATTAGCACCATGATGGCCAAACTTCATTTTTAAGGTTTTTGCACCAGACGCTAAAGCCAAAAACTGATGCCCCAAACAAATACCAAATACAGGAGTATCAGTGTTTAAAAATTGTTTAACCGCTTCAATAGCATAAGTACAAGGCTCAGGGTCGCCTGGCCCATTAGAGAGAAATATACCATCTGGATTCATGGCCAAGACTACATCGGCAGGCGTTTGTGCAGGCACCACAGTAACATCACAGCCTCTATCAACCAATAGTCGCAAAATATTACGTTTTATACCAAAGTCGTAGGCAACCACTTTAAATTTGGCTGGCTCTGTGGGCGTTATATGACCTTTGCCCAACTGCCACGAGCCTTCTGTCCATGCGTAGTTGTCGGTGACGGAAACAACTTTAGCTAAGTCTGCCCCTTTTAAACCACCAAAAGCACGGGCTTGAGCGAGGGCTACCTCGTCGCTGATGGTGTCACCAGCGACGATGCACCCACTTTGCGCGCCTTTTTCACGCAAAATACGGGTTAAACGACGAGTATCAATGTTGGCAATGCCCACGATACCATGACGTTTTAAATAATCAGATAAGCTTTCTTGACTACGAAAATTACTCGCCAATAAAGGTAAGTCACGGATAATTAAACCCGCAGCCCATAATTTGGCGGCTTCTTCATCTTCGCTATTAATACCAGTACTACCAATATGCGGGTAGGTTAAGGTGACGATTTGTTGGCAATAAGAAGGATCGGTGAGAATCTCTTGATAACCTGTTAAGGCCGTATTAAAAACAACTTCACCACACGTGCTACCATCTGCACCGATGGCAATACCCCGAAAAACACTTCCATCTGCTAGGGCTAAAAGGGCGGGCTTACTCAAACGAACCTCCGCGCTGG